>Ga0136617_10003990_pt1 | contig 13190 bp, 9 predicted proteins | sample AntDrymUQ3222106_2_FD_129672 | JGI IMG/M metagenome (GOLD analysis project Ga0136617, IMG submission 129672) | Polar desert sand microbial communities from Dry Valleys, Antarctica - metaG UQ322 (21.06) | ecosystem: Environmental > Terrestrial > Soil > Desert | place: Antarctica: Dry Valley...
GCACAACAGCGCCGCCGCCTTGCCGTCGAGTGAAAGGCCGCTGAGGGCGGTGAGCGCGCGCCCCTCGGTGCGGAGGATGAGCTCCACGCGCTCCTCCGCCGACACTTCGGTGAACCGCCGCCGCAGCATCTGCATGGCCCCGGTGCGATTGCGCTCCGGCAGCTCGCGGCTCTGCGTGGCGTTGTAGACCTCGGAGAGCCGCCGCCGCGAGAGGATCCGCTGAAGCAGCGGCGCCGGCGTCTGCGTGTTGCGCAGCAGCAGCCGCTGGACCTCGGTGTCGTGGAGCAGCATCGCCTTTTCGCCCAGGGCGTCGAGGCCGGCGGCGTTGCCGTGATGGGCGGCGATGAGGCGCGCGTGAGCCAATCCCGCGCGGGGATTGGCCATCACCGCACGCACGACGCTGGGGACGGGATCGAAGCAGAACGCGGAGAGCTCCGGCTCCACCGCGGTCGCCGCCTGCGCCGTGCGCGCGTCCTCGGGCAGCCCGTGAAGCTGCGTCTCGAAGAGCTGGCGATGCGTGCCCGAAGGAGCCTCCGCGCCTGCGAGTCCCGTCGGAGCGTCGACGGTAGCCGGCGCGGCCTCGGGTTGCGACCCGGTCTCCAATGAGGGGGGCGGCTCGATGGCTCCTTCGCGGGCGAGGCGATCCAGGATCGGACCGAGCGCCTGCGCGGCCATCCCGCTGATCATCGCCAGCTCGCCGACGCTCGTGGCGCCGTCGATGCGCGACAGCACGTAGGCTTCGAGCGGCGACAGCTGCAAGGCCTCGGGCCCGCTCCGCGACGTGGCCACCGGCCTCCAGTCATCCGAGGGACGGCCGGGCGACGTCACCGCTTCTGCTTGTGCAACGTCGGGAGCCTGCACATGGCGTTATGGTCTCCCGATTCCATTCGGATGTCTCCGCGCGCGGGCACCGCCGCCGCCACGTCCAGCGCGTCCGGCGGCGCTTCGAGGCGGGCGCCGAGCTGGGTCCTTGATATCATTTCCCCATGTGCCGAAACATCCGCCCGCTCTTCAATTTCGAGCCCCCCGCCGGCGAGACGGACGTCCGCAACGCCTCGCTGCAGTTCATCCGCAAGATCTCCGGGACCACGAAGCCGTCCAAGGCCAACGAGCAGGCCTTCGATCGCGCGGTGGACGAGGTCACCGAGACCTGCCAGCGGCTGCTCGGCGAGCTCGTGACCACGGCGCCGCCGAAGAACCGGCGGGAATTCGAGGAGAAGGCGCGCGAGAAGTCGCGCGAGCGCTTCGCGAAGCCGGACGGCGCTACCAGCTAGCGGCTTCGGCTGGCCGCGTCCGCCCTGGCCTCGGCTAGCGGAACTTCAACCGCGCGCAGGCCTGCTTCTGGCCCGCGTCGCACCCCTTCTTGAAGAGCGCGGCCGCGCGCGCGAGGTCCCGCGGCACGCCTTCCGCGTTCTCGTTCAGCAGCGCGAGCTCGTAGCAGGCGTCGCCGATGCCGCCGTCGCACGCGGTCTGGATCGCCCGGACCGCCGAGGGGACGTCGCGGGTGACGTGCTGACCCTTGCGCTGCTGGCGGGCGAACCGGTAGCAGCTCATCTGGTCGCCGCTCGCGCACGCCTTCTTGTAGAGCGCCACGGCCTGCGGAATGTCGGATGAAGTACCCTCGCCCCTTTCGTACAGCGGGGCCACGCGGCCGCATGCCGTCATGTCGCCGCGGTCGCAGCCTTCCTTGAAGACGGCGAACGCGCGCGGCAGGTCGACGGCCACGCCGGCGGCGGTCGCGTACATGTCGCCGAGGCTGACGCAGCCGCGCAGGTCGCCGAGGTTGCACGCCTCGCGGTACAGCTGCGCCGCCTTCGAGAAGTCGCGCGGGGCGCCGCTGCCCGAGAAGTGCGCCGAGGCCAGCTCGTAGCAACCGCGCCCGAACCGCCCGTCGCACGATTGCTTGAACAGAGTTCCCGCGCGGGGAAGGTTCTTCGCCGCCCCGGTGCCGTTCTTGTGCAACAGCCCCAGGCGGTGGCAGGCCGCGGGCTCGTTCGCCTCGCAGCCGCGGGCCAGCAGCGAAGAGGCCTTGGCCAGGTCGCGGGGCACGCCGGCGCCGCTCTCGTGGGCGAGGCCGAGATTTCCGCAGCTCGCCATCGATCCCGCCGCGCACGCCTTGTTGAACAACGCCGCTGCCCTGGCGGCATCGCGCGGCATGCCGCTCCCTTCACGATAGGAAAGGCCGAGCTCGCCGCAAGCGGCCGCGTCCCCGCTATCGCACGCCTTCTGGAACAGCAGTGCCGCGCGTTTCGGGTCCGCGAGACCGCCCTGCCCTTCGCGGTTCATGATCCCGAGAGTCACGCAGGCGCGGGCCGTGCCGGCGTCGCAGACTTGCGCTAGAAGCGTGGCCGCCCGGGTGAAGTCCTTGGGGACCTCTTTCCCCTCGGCGTACATCGACGCGAGATGAAGGCAGGCATCGATGTGCTTCAGGTCGCACGAGCGCTGGAAGAAGCCGACCGCCCTGGCGACGTCGCGCTTCTCGCCCGTGCCGCTCATGTACACGCCGGCGAGCTCGAAACAGCCGGGCGGATGGCCGCCGGCGCAGGCCTTCTTCAGGAAATCGGCGGCCTTGCCGGGATCGCGGACGGCCCCCTCCCCCGTGCGGTAGGCGGCGGCGAGCGTCATGCAGTCGGCGACGGTCCCTTTTTCGCAGCTTTTCTTCGTGGTCTCGACGTCGAGCGCCAGCGCAAGCGCGAACATCAGGGTCGACAGCATGACGCCCTCCCCCTGCCCTTGACGACGGGCGTTACCGCACGTAGTACGACACGCCGAAGCTCAGATAGTTGGGGCTGTCGTCGGTGAGCCCGAGGCCGATCTCGGCCAGGGCGTCCAGGTCCTTGGCCAGACGGTACTCGATTCCGGGGACGACGTAGAAGCGCTCGAAGCTGGAATCGTCCACGTCATCCACGGATTCAAAGGAAAGGCTGCCGCCCACGTACGCCTCGAGAGCATCGCCGATCTTGCGGCTCGCGATCGCGGCGAGGTCGACCGCCGTCGCGCCGCCGCCGCCATCGAAGTCGGACTTGCGGAGGCCGGCGGAGAGAGAGAAATCCGTCCTTCCCTTGAGGAGCCAGTACTCCGCGTCCGCGCCATAGGTCTTGTAGCCGTCGAAGAACGCGAGCTTGGCTTCGACGTCGAAGCTCGGGGTCAAACCATAACCGAGGCGCGTGGCGATCCCCCACTCGTTGTCGCCGCCGTCCTCGCCAAAGAGGATGGTCGGGAATGCCGAGATCTTGAAGTTGCCTTCGTTGATGGTCTCCGCCGATTCCATCAGGAAGTTCTGGGCGTGTGCAGAGCCGGCTCCGAGTGCGAAGATGGTGGCCACGAGCAGGAGTCTGTTCATGGTGAGAGGGTGGCCGATCGACGTCCGGCGAAGTGTGCTCGCCGTCACAGCGCCGCTGGCGATGTCCACCATATTGGCCGCGCCCGCCCTCGCGCAGGATCGAACCCAGCAATACCTGGGACTCGCCCGCGCCACCCTCGAGCAGCCCATCGTCCCCGCCGAGCTGGAAGCGGCGATCCTGTCACCGGCCGGCATCCGAGACATCGCGGCCCTGTTCGCAAAGGCGATGGCGGCGGGAGTGACGGTCGGGGGCGTCTTCGTGACGCCTGAGCTCGGCGGCGAGGCGACGCTGGATCGCGGCACGCTCCGCTTCATCGAGTACCCGGACGCCCTGCACCCCATCGTGCGCCGGATGCTGGACCTGCGCGGCGATCCCAAGGCGCTTCTCGAGCTGCTGACCGCGTCGGTGGAGGGGCAGCAGATCCTGTCCCGCACCGGCGGGCTCCACGCGCACCTGTACCAGATGACGACGAAGACGCCGACGGACGAGCAGCGCCGCGTGCTCGACCGCATTCTCGCCGGCGCGGTCGCCGTGTACTTCAAGACCTGGACGGTCACGCCGGAGGTCCAGCACGAGATGATCGAGAAGAACGAGTGGCGCGGGCGATACGTCGGCTTCTGGCACATCCATCCGCCGGCGCGCACCGCGAACGGGTTCGCGGCCGGGTTCGAGCCGAGCATGGAGGACATGACGATCGCGCGGGAGAAAGGGCAATTCCTGACCATCGTCTTCCAGCCCGACGGGTTCGATGCCCATGATCTCGAGCCGGTATCGCGGGCGGGCACGGTAGACCTTTCGAAGGCACGCGTCATTCGTTACCGATCGGCCGACTGGGGAAAGAGGTTCGACATTCCATGAGCTTCCCCGTCGTCCTCGGATCGGCGATCGCGGCGACGCTGGCTCTGGTGGGAGTGGCCGTTTTCCAACCCGAATACATCGGTCCCAGCGTGTTCATCGCCGGCCTGGTGGCCGCGGGACCGTTCCTGCTGAGCCTCGCGAAGCGCCGCGCGGCGGACCGCAAGGGCACCGGCCGCGGGCGATCCGTCTACGGAGCGCACACCGCCGCGCGCACGCGCGCCGTCATCGAGGGATACAACTCGGACGAGAAGCCCGACGTCACGACGCTGGTCGACTACATCCTCCAGCAGGCCGCGTTGCAGCTCGCGTCGGACATACACGTCGTCCCCTACCGAGATTTTGTCCTCATCCGCTTCCGCATCGACGGCATCCTCACCGACGTGGCCAAGGTCGGACCCCACCTGCGCGAGCAGGTGACGAACCGCCTGAAGGTGATGTCGAAGGTCGTCACCTTCGTGCACGACCGGCCGCAGGACGGGCGTCTCGACCTGAACGTGGCCGGCCGCGAGGTGGACCTCCGCGTGGCCTTCATGCCCACCATGCACGGCGAGCGGGTCGTGATGCGCATCCTCGACCGCGGCGAGATGGGTTACGGCGTGGAGACCCTGGGCTTCACCCCCGACCAGCTGTCGCTGTTCAAGGAGATCATCCACCGGCCGCAGGGGATGGTGATCCTCAACGGGCCCACGGGATCGGGCAAGACGACCACGATCTACTCCGCGCTGCGCGACATCCTCGAGCACAGCGCGCATGGCTCCTCGATCTACACCCTCGAGGACCCGATCGAGTTCGACCTCACCAACATCAACCAGACGCAGATCGAGGAGGCGCAGGGCTTCACGTTCGCGCAGGGGCTGCGCACCATGCTGCGCCAGGACCCGGACGTCATCATGGTGGGCGAGATCCGCGACCTCGACACCGCGCGCATCGCCGTGCAGGCGGGGATGACCGGGCATCTGATCATCACCACCGTGCACGCCAAGCAGGCGGCGGGGGTGTTCGTGCGGTTGCAGGAGATCGGCGTCGACCCGCACTCCACCGCGTCGGCGGTGACGGCCGTGATCGGCCAGCGCCTCGTCCGCCAGCTGTGCGCGAAGTGCAAGCAGCCGGCCCCGGCCACGCCCGGGCAGGAGGCCAAGGTGGGCCTTCCCCTCGGCGGGCATACGTACTACGCGCCGAGCGGGTGCGCGGCCTGCAACCAGAAGGGGTACTCGGGACGCAAGGGCGTGTACGAGATCCTCGTCGTCGACGAGGCGGTGCGGGAGCTGATCTCCCAGCGCGTCTCCCCCGACCGCATCGAGCAGAACGCCGTCGAGCACGGGATGTCGATGCTGATCGAGAACGGCCTCCGCCTCGCCCAGGCCGGTGACACGTCGCTCGACGAAGTGCTGCGCATCCTTCCCCCCGAGCAGCGCGCGTGAACGCGGTCGAGATCTGGAAGGAGCACGACACCGGCACCCTGCGGTTCGGCCTCGCGGCCGTCGTGGTCTTGCTGGTCCTCGCGTCCCTATGGACGGGGGGCCCGATCAAGTCGGTGGCCGCGGTGGCGCTCATCTTCGGCGTTCCCGTCCTCGCCACGCGCCTGTATGCGGCGGGCCCCGCCTTTGCCTTGTTCGCGGCCCTCGCGGTGTGGTTCGTGTTCCGCCCCTCGCTGCAGACCGGCATTCCCGAGCTCCCCGTCCAGCTCGCGTGGCGGCTCGCCTACATCGCCGCTCCTGCGCTGGTCCTCGGCATGGCGCTGGCCACGCGCGATCGCGAGCGGCTCGGAGTGGGCCCCATGCACCTGTACGGCCCGGCGGTGGCGATGGCGCTGGGAGCGATCGTCCATCTCTTCGCCCGCGAGCGCACCGCGGCCAGCGAGGCCGAGATCGGAACGCCGCTCACCATCTACTCGCTGTGCTACACCGCGCTCATCGCGGTGGCGATGGTGCTGCGCCTGCAAAACGCGCCCGCGAGTGCCATGCGCAAGGACCCGGTCGCTGCCCCCCTTGCCCGCGGCGAGCAGCTGGAGGAGGAGGGGCGCCACGGCCTCGCCTCCCGCGCCTACGAGCGCGAAGGGCAGATGGAGCGCGCGGCCGATACCGCCGAGCGCGCCGGCGACTGGGCTCGCGCCGCGCGCCTGAGCCAGGTCAGCGGACAGGACTTCCGCGCCGGCGAGATGTACGCGCGGGCGCGGATGTGGAACGAAGCGCTGGAGTGCTACGAGCGGGCGCGCTCGTATCCCGCCGCGGCGAGGGTGTGCGTGCAGATGGGCGACGTCGATCGCGCGGCGGAGATCCTCGACAAGGCAGGCGATCGCGCGGGCGCGATCAAGATCCTGGAGCAGTCCGGGCGGACGCCGACGTCGGACCAGTACCTGAAGGCGGGCATGCCCGCCCGCGCCGCCGCCGTGCACGAGGAGGTCGGGGCGTACGCACGCGCGGCCGATGTCTACGAGCACAAGCTCAACGACCGCGCCCGGGCGGCCGAGCTCTATCGGAAGGGGGGTGACTTCCTGAAGGCGGGGCGGCTGTTCGAAGGGATGGGGCGGAAGCAGGACGCGCTCGAGGCTTATTCGGCCAGCCCCGCCGGCGCGGTCGATGCGGCGCGGATGCTCCTGGCCGCCGGCCAGCCGGCGCGCGCGGCGGAGATGCTGAAGCACCTCGGCCCCGATCAGCTCTCCGAGGTCGAGGACGAACAGACGTTGTGCATGGTCGCCCGGGTGATGATCGGATCGGGCAACGGCGACGACGGCGTGCGGATCCTCCAGGGGCTGAAGCGCCGCGGTTCCGCCTCGGGGACGGTGAGGCTGCTCCTCGGTCGCGCCTTCCTCGACGGCGGACTGCTCGAGATGGCGGAAGAAGAGCTGCGCGTCGCCGCCGACATGCCCCTCGAGCCCGCGGACGAGATGCGGGCGACGTACCTGCTCGGCTGCGTGCTGGAGACGCGGGGCAAGATCGACGAGGCCGTGCGCGCCTTCTACAACGTCATGCAGAAGGACCTGCACTACATGGACGCCCAGACGCGCTACGTGAAGCTCAAGGCCCGCGCGGCCGGCGGGTCCGCCGGCTAGGTCACGAGCCCGGACAGCCTGGATTCGAGGAATCGCCGCTCGGGCTCCAGGGTCACGAGGGCCAGCGCGTCGCGATCGCGTTCGCCTCGTGGCCGCTCTTCACGATCGATTCCGTAAAGGCACCGTATTCCGCCATCACCTTGTCCACGTCGGCCGGCGGCATCGCCGCCCACTTCTCTTCGCTCAGGTAGATCAAGAGCACGTACTGCATGATTCCTCCCGCGCCTCGGGGTGGCCCATCCACCCGTCACGGGATAGACGAACGGCCCGGCGCGAAATCGACAGTGCGTCTACCGGGACGGCGACGTCATCCGCGGCGGAACCGGAACGGTCGGCCGGCCCCCGGGGCTCTTCTCGAGCTCCTTCATCAGCAGCTCGACCGCCTTCTCGAGGCTCGGGTCGCCGCCGTCGATGCGCCGCTCGGGCAGGTCGATCACCTCCACGTCGGGGGACACGCCTTCGTTCTCGATGATCCAGCGGCCCTGCTGGTCGTAGATGCGGAAGGTGGGGATCAGCACCGCGCCCCCGTCCATCAAAGGCGGGTTGCCGGAAAGGCCGATGAGGCCTCCCCACGTCCGCGTCCCGACCAGAGGGCCGAGCTTGTTCTGGCGGAAGAAGTACGGCAGCGCATCGCCGCCGGAGGCGGAGTAACCGTTGATGAGCATCGCCTTGGGCCCGTCGTGGGCGAAGCCGGGGGTGGTGAACCCTTCGATATCGCGGCGCGCCCAGTACGCGAGCGTCCGCCGCGTGAAGTACTCGATCATCCGGTCGGGGATGAAGCCGCCGCCGTTGTACCGGTCGTCGACCACCAGCGCCGGCTTGCCGGCCTGGGAGTAGAACATCTTCTGCAGCATCCGGTTGCCCGCGGTCGACGTGTCGGGGAGATGGATGTAGCCGACCTTTCCCCCGGACAGCTTGTCGGCCAGGGCCATGCGGCTGCGCACCCAGTCGAGATAGAAGAGGCCAAGCTCGCTCGAGATCGGCCGCACCGTCACTTCCCGCGCGCCGGAGCCGGATGCGCTGTCCGCGACCTTCAGGACGACGGGCACGTTCGCCTTGTTTTCCAGGAGCCGGTAGGGATTGTCGGACGCGCGGAGGTCGTGCCCGTCGATGGCGAGCAGGAAGCTGCCTTCCTTGACGCGGACGCCGGTCTCGGTGAGCGGCGAGCGGAAGGCGTCGTCCCAGTTCTCTCCCCGGTAGATGCGCGCGATGCGATAGCGGCCCGCGTCCACCACCAGCTCCGCGCCGAGCATCCCGCCCAGGACGCGCGGCACCTTTGGCTCGTCGCCGGAAGCAACATAGGTGTGGCCGGCCTCGAGCTCGCCGAGCATCTCGCCGAAGAGGAAGTCCAGGTCGGACCGATGCGCGACGTAGGGAACGAGCGCCCCGTAGCGCGCCTTCATCGCCTTCCAGTCGACGCCGTGCATGTTCGGGTCGTAGAACCAGTCGCGGGCGATGCGCCAGCCGTCCTCGAACATCTGCGCCCACTCCGCTTTCGAGTCCGCCTTCACGCGCAGACCCGCGAGCTCGATCCGGCCGTCACCGGCCTTGACCCCCGCCTTGGCGTCGGTGAGGAACCAGTCGTCCTTCACCCGGTACAGGATCTTCTTGCCGTCGCGGGAGAGGACGTAGTTGGTGACGCCGTCCACCACCTTCTCTTCCTTCCGCTCCTTGATGTCGAAGCGCATCAGCGAGGTCTCGGCGTCGTCCGCGCCCGCGATGTAGTAGATCGCGTCGGGGGCCGACGCGATCGCGCGATAGCTGCCCGGCTTGACGCCCGGGAGCGCGACGGTGCGGTCGACGAACCCGTCCGCGGTCACGGTGACCGGTTTTTGAGCCGGGGTGGGCGTGGGCACCGGAGTCGGCGTCGGGGACGGCGCGGGCGATGGCGTCGTCTCCCTTGCCTTCTCCTCGTCGCTTTTCGGCGGGAACAGCGCGGGGGCATCGGGATCGAGGGACGCGGCGTAGATACGTGTCGCGCCCGTATAGAGGTAGTTGAATTCGAACGCGCTGAACGTGAGGTTGAAGTCGCGGTCGCTGAGGAAGAACAGGTACTTGCCGTCGCTGCTGAAGACGGGCGAGGAATCCGGGCTCAGGCCGTCCCCGAGCGGCAGCACCTGCTTGCGGTCCACCGAGTAGATGGCCAGCCCGGGTATGCGCGTGTCGCGGCTCTTCTCGTAGACCAGCCATTTGCTGTCCGGCGACCAGCGATACACGTCGAGGTCTTCGCGCGTCCCCTTGTCGACCTCGGTGATCGCGGCCGAGGACACCTCGAGGATCCGCAGCCTCTGCTTGCGATCGCCAAAGGCCAGCTTCGTGGAGTCCGGGCTCCACACCGGCGGAAGCCGCCATACCCCGCCGTCGGTGGTGAGCCTCCGCGCCTCGCCGCCGCCCTGGGGACGGAGGTACAGCTCGTACTCGCCGGTCTCATCGGACAGGTACGCGATCGACTTGCCGTCTGGCGACCATGTCGGGGCCATCTCCCGCACGCCGGGCGTCTCGGTGAGATTGCGGGGGGCGCCGTCCTTCGCGGGCAGGGTGAAGATCTCGCCCCGGGCCTCGAACACGGCGCGGGCCGCGGTGGGCGCGAGATCGACGCGGCCGACATTCGCCTTGACGTCCTTGAACTGCGGGGCGGACGTGTCGAGGGCGGCGCCGAGCGTGATCGGGATCCGCTGCGCCTTCTGCGTCGCGAGGTCGAAGCGGTGCAGGTAACCGCCGTGCATGAACACGATGCCGCCGGGACCGAGGCTCGGCCACAAGACGTCGTAGTCGGTAAAGTGCGTGACCTTGCGCGCCGCCTTGCTCGCGAGGTCGTATGCGTAGAGGTTGAGGGTCCGCTCACGGTCGGACGTGAAGTAGACGGTATTTCCCGACCACATCGGGAAGTTGTCGGTGCCGGGATCGTCGGTGAGGCGCTCGGAGCGATTGGCCGCGAAGTCGTAGATCCAGATGTCCTGGGCGCGGCCGCCGCGCGTGCGCTTCCAGGTGCGGAACTCACGGTCGATGGGCGTGTAGGCGATCTTGCGGCCGTCCGCCGACAACGACGCGCTGCCGCCTTCGGGCAGCTCCAGCGGCGTCTCCAGGCCGCCCGCGGGATCGACGACGAAGTACCGTCCCATGCGGTTGCTCCACGGGACGCGGTTCATGCGCACCAGGATCTTGCCCTCGGGGGTCCAGCCCAGGATCCAGTTGTCCCAACCGCCGCGGGGCGGCATGGGGCCGACGTCGTTGTAGAAGGTGAGCTGCTTCGGCGCGCCGCCCCAGGCCGGCATCACATACACCTGCCGGGTGCCCGTGTACTCGGCGCTGAACGCGATCCAGCGCCCGTCCGGCGAGATCTTCGGGAAGAGCTCGAGCCCGGCGTGCGACGTCAGCCGCCGGGCCGCGCCGCCCGACGACGAGGCCTGCCAGATGTCGCCGCCGTAGACGAACACCACGGAGTCGCGGTGGATGTCCGGGAAGCGCAGCAGCCGTCCTTCGGGCGGGCCGGTCTCCTGTGCGGCGGCGATGCGACCGCCGGCGGCGGTCAGGGCGAGGGCGAGCAGGATGATGCGCACGCGTGTTTCTCCGCGATTCATGAGGTTGAACAGCAGCGGCGGACGACGACGGACCAGTGTCTCCGAGATCAGCCGAACGTGGAAGTCACGGCCACGCCGATCGCCTTCTCGAACAGCGCCTGCAGGCGCTGCCGTCGCGCCGCGGGCAGCTTGAGGACGGCCGACTTCACCATTCGGCTCATCTGCTGGTCCACGGCGGGATCGGTCGCGCGTCCGCCGCGCACGCGATCGAGATACGGGCCGAGGCGCGCGCGATCGGAGGCGGGGACCCTCGCATAGAGCTCGGTGGACAACGCGCCGACTTCCCTCTGCTCGGCCGCGCTCAACGCCGCCAACCCCCGCCCGGCCAGGAGGTATGTGCGCCGGAACGCTTCGGTGGGATCGAGGGCCTGGGCCTGGCTTTGTCCCATGAGCATCTCCGCGGCCACCGCGGTGAGGAGCGGCACTTCCGCGGTCACGGCGTCGATGGCCTGGCGGAGGCGCGCCGCCATGTGCCCCTGCATCGTGATGCCCTGGCGGAGATCTTCGGCCGACCGGGTCGCCGATTCCGCCGGGCCCCACACGACCAGCGCGTAGTACGTCCACCCGTCCTTCCACACCGTCGCCACTTCCTCGAACGTCGCCTCTCCGGAGCGCCGGGTGCCCACGAGGCGGCGCGCGCCACCCGGTGCGTCCTCGCGACGCAGCGGGTGGAAGGAGGGCTCCGCGCGGCGGCGCTCGTCGAGCACGCGGTCGAGAAAGGCGTCGAGGGACGCGTACCCGCGCCCCGGCGTGTCCACGGCGAGGAAGCCAAAGGCGCCCGCCGAAGGCTCGGCGAGAGCCAGCCGGACGTTGGCGGCGGGGGCGAAAAAGCCGTGATCGGGGCGGAGGATCGACCACTCGCGGGGAAGATCGATCTTCAGGCCGAGAGCGGCGTCGGCATACGCGCGCTCCGACGTCGTCGCGGCGCGCACGCGGCGCTCCTCCGCGGTGCCGAAGATCATCGGGTGCCACCACGCCGAGGACCACAGCAAAGCGCCGCCGACGAGCAGGACCGCGAATCCGTACGTCGCATAACGCAGCAGCGGGAGCGGCGGAACGTGCGCGCGCGGACCGGTTCGCGGCGGGGCGGCATCCGCCGGCGCTTTAGACCGGCGTGGGGGCGCTCCGGCGACCTTGCGATTTCCCGCGGGCACGGAAACCCCGCGGGCGGCCGCGGGCTTGCGCCACTGGCTGATGTCGATCGCCTTGCCCAGGCTCGTCCAGTCTCGCGATCCCGTCTTCTGCACCTGGGTGTCGCCGGCGAGCAGCCCGCTCTCGTACCAGGAGCGCAGGTCCTCGCGCGAGAGGTCGATGACGCTGCCGTCGCCGAGACGAACGCGAAGGGACTGGGGCATCGGCGGGCGAGTATAGCGCCCTACAGGTAACGCACTTCGAAGGACGCCGCGTCGGGCTCGGCGAAGAGCAGCAGCGCCGTCCCTTCTTCGATGAGCGCAGCCTTTGCCTTGCGCGGCAGGTCCACGAAGGCGCTGATGGCCAGGGCGGCGGTCTTCCGCGCCCGCTCGATCTTCCACGTCCCCGACACGATACCGTCGACGAGGATGGTGGGAAGGATCTGGAGGTTCTTCGTCGCGAGGCGCGCGCGATGAGCGTCGGGGACGACGCGCGTGCGGTCGGCGTGGCCGAGCACGAGATTGTCGTAGTCGGGAAGGAAACGCACCGGCGCTGGCGTGGCCGCGGGGGGTCGCGGCGCTTTCGGCAGATCGAACAGCTCGCGTCCCTTTTCGTCGTGGAACACCGCCAGCTTCGGCCGCAGCTCTTCGAAAGCGCCGGCGAGGGACCGTATCCCCGACCACGCCTGCGCGTCACGAATGGTTGCGGGACCGAAAGCCGCCAGGTAGCGCATCACCAGCGCTTTGACGCCGCCGCCGGGTCCGATCGGGCCGCCGATCCACGTCTCCGCCACCGCGAAGCGGGCCGCGCCCGGCCACCCCCATCGCGTGTCGTCGGGTACCTGCACCAGCGGCAGGTGCGTTCGCACGGCGTACCCGAGCGCGCGCACGTCGAGCCTTGGCCATTTCTGCCCCAGCGCCGTGCGGAGGTCCTCGAAAGTCCGCGGCTCGGCGTCGAGCAGCTCGCGGGCGCTTTCCACCACGCGGTCGATGTCGAAGGCGGCGCGGTCGCCCAGCACGCCCTTCATCCCCTCCGTCAGCATCGGCTGCAGGGCCGCGCGCAGGTCCAGGTAGTCCTTCGTGGTCATGAGATGCAGCGTGCCGCGCATCATCGTGGCGCGCACGACCTTGCGCTCGCGGGCGAGCCGCGCGAGTTCGTCGGCGCGGAAGCCTGCAACGCGCGACCACAGGCCGACGAAAGGCGGGCGGGCCAGCTGCGCCTGCA
>Ga0136617_10003991_pt1 | contig 13188 bp, 16 predicted proteins | sample AntDrymUQ3222106_2_FD_129672 | JGI IMG/M metagenome (GOLD analysis project Ga0136617, IMG submission 129672) | Polar desert sand microbial communities from Dry Valleys, Antarctica - metaG UQ322 (21.06) | ecosystem: Environmental > Terrestrial > Soil > Desert | place: Antarctica: Dry Valley...
AGGGTTGTGGTCCGCGCACCCGCCATCCGGTGGGCATAATAACGATTGAATCAGGGAACACCCACGGATGGGCGATCGCGAAGTCGATCAGCAGCTCGTAGAGCGGGCGCAACGAGGCGACAAGCACGCATTCGAGTTGCTGGTCTTGAAGTATCAGCGCAAGCTGGCGCGGCTCCTCTCGCGATTCGTGCGTGATCCCGCGGAGGTCGAGGACGTGTCGCAGGAAGCATTCATCAAGGCGTATCGGGCATTACCGACATTTCGGGGCGATAGTGCGTTCTACACTTGGCTTTATCGCATTGGCATCAATACGGCCAAGAACTATCTCGTCGCGCTCGGCCGACGGGCCCCGACCACCACCGGGTTCGACAACGAAGACGCCGAGAACTTCGAGGACGCCGAGCAGTTGCGCGACAACTCGACCCCGGAGACCGAGCTTTTGGGCAAGCAGATTGGAGAGACGGTCAACCGCGCGATGGACGCTCTGCCGGAAGATTTGCGCACCGCGATCACGCTACGGGAAATCGAAGGTTTGAGCTACGAGGAAATTGCGAGCGCAATGAGCTGTCCAATAGGTACTGTGCGCTCGCGAATCTTTCGCGCACGGGAAGCAATCGCCGCCGAGCTGCGCCCGCTGCTCGGTACGGATGAAAATCGGAGATGGTGATGAATGAAGATATTTCGCGCCTGATGGATGGAGAGCTCGACGACCTCGGGGCTGAGCGCGTGTTCCAGGAGATTCGCCGTTCGCCGCAATCGGATACGGCGCGCGGCGCTCTGGCAACGTGGGTGTGCTACCACGCGATTGGCGATAGCTTGCGGGGAACCCATGTGGTGATTCCCGGTTTTGCGGCTCGCTTTGCCCGCGCGTTGGCTGGCGAGGCGACGGTGCTCGCGCCAGCACCGCGCCGCCGCGCGGGCATCGCGCAACCCGGGTCGTGGGCGTGGGGAATCGCGGCGACCTTGGCGGCGGTCACTGTCGTGGGCTGGACGGCGCTCTCGATGCTCGACGCACCGCCGGCAGTGGTGGCCAAGGTCCGCGAAACCGTTTCCCTGCGCGCCGCGGAGGTGAAGCCGGCGGCGAACGTGCCGGCTGACTATCTTCTCGCGCATCACGAATATTCGCCGGCCGCGGCTATCCAGAGCGTCGGAAGCTATCTGCGAGCGGTCGTCACGCAAGAGAGCGAACCCCGCCCATGACCGGCGTCGCACCATGATGGGATTTTCTTGGTCGCCACGGTCGGCGCCTAGGCTCCGGCTGGCCGCAGTGATCTTCGCGACGCTTGCTGCCGGCCCGGTCGCCCTAGCGCAGGACGCCGCCGCCTGGCTCGCGCGTGCGGCGCTAGCGGCACGGACGCTCAATTACACAGGGACGATGGTCTACCATCACAGCGGCAACGTCGAGACGTCGCGGCTCGTTCATCTGGCGGAAGGCGGGCAGGAATACGAAAAGCTGACGAGTCTCGACGGTCCGGCGCGGGAAGTGATTCGCAGCAAGGATGAGGTGCGCTGCTATTTCCCGGATGCAAAAATGGTGCGCGTCGATCCGCGCACGTTCCGCAATGCGTTTCCGGCGTTGACCAGCGAGCAACAGCAGACACTCTCGCGCTACTACGAGTTCAAACGCGGCACGGGCGAGCGCGTCGCGGGCCTTGCGGCAGACGTCGTGCGCTTTGAACCACGAGATGGAATGCGCTATGGGCACATGTTTTGGTCCGACGCCGCTACCGGGTTGCTCTTGAAGGCGCGGCTCTTAAGCGAGAAGGGAGACGTTGTCGAGCAATTTGCGTTTACCGATATCAATCTCAACGCGAAAATCGACCGCGAGATGGTGAAGCCATCGTGGGGCGCCGCACCCCCCGATTGGAAGATCAAGCATGTCGCCGCAACCGAGGTGGTGCGCCACGAGACTGGCTGGTCCGCGTCTAAGCTGCCGCCGGGCTTCACGAAAATCATGGAAGGCTATCGGACCCTGCGTGACAAGCGCTATCCGGTCGCGCATCTTGTCTTTTCGGACGGTCTCGTTGCCGTCAGCGTGTTCATCGAGCCACTGGGGACAACGCCGGTTGAAACCGGATTCTCGCAACAAGGCGGCTTGAATGTTTTCAGCATGAAGACGGCTGAATATCTGGTCACCGTTTTGGGCGAAGCGCCGCCGGCGACCGTACGCCAGATCGCCCAGTCGGTGGCGAAGCGCTGATTCTATCGATTTGTTCTCTCGATTAATCGCCCGAGCACGGATGCCGAATCGGCCGGTGCGATAAAATGTCGTGCTGCATCGCTTAAACGCTGCACGAAACTCCCCGTCTCCCTAGGAAAACCATGTTGAAGCGCGTGTCCGCACTTGCGTCCGTCTTCCTTTGCTTTGGCCTCGTCTTTCTCCCCGCGGGAGCAGCGTGGTCGCAAGGCCGTGCGGGCTTGCTGCCAGACTTCACCGACCTGTACGAAAAAATGGGTCCGGCGGTGGTCTCGATCGATGTCACTCAAAAGACCCGCCGCGGCCGCCCGATGCCGGAGCTCTCCGAAGACGATCCGTTCTACGAATTTTTCCGCCGTTTCGGCCAGGTGCCTCCGCCGCGGCGTGGTCCGGAGCGCGTCCCTGATCCGCAGTCGGTTGGCTCCGGCTTTGTGCTGGGAAGCGATGGCTATGTGATCACCAACGCGCACGTCGTCGACGATGCCGACGAAGTCACCGTCAAGCTCTCGGACCGGCGCGAGTTCAAGGCGAAGGTCTTGGGCTTCGACAAACGCACCGACGTGGCGTTACTCAAGATCGAGGCGAAAGACTTGCCGCGCGTGACCATCGGCGACCCTGAAAAATTGCGCGTTGGCGAGTGGGTCGCGGCGATCGGCAAACCATTCGGTCTCGAAAACACGATCACCGCCGGCATTGTCAGCGCGAAAGGGCGCGATTTACCGCAGGAGAATCTGGTGCCCTTCATTCAAACGGACGTCGCTATCAATCCGGGCAACTCCGGTGGCCCACTGTTCAATATGCGCGGGGAAGTCGTCGGCATCAATTCGCTCATCTATTCGCGCACCGGCGGCTATATGGGTCTTGCCTTCGCGATCCCGATCGATGTTGCGATGAACGCGGTCAACCAGCTGCGCGAGAAGGGCAAAGTAACGCGTGGTCGCATCGGTGTGCAGATCCAGCCTGTGACGCGTGAAGACGCCGAGGCGTTCGGTCTCGGCGCCCCGCGCGGTGCGTTGGTCAACGGCGTGGAAAAAGATGGTCCCGCAGCGAAAGCTGGTGTGGAAGTCGGCGATATCATCGTCAAGGTGGACGGTCGCGACGTCCGAAATTCCAACGATTTGCCACGCATTATCACGATCGTTCGGCCGGGCACCAAAGTGAATGTTTCCGTCTGGCGCAAGGGTGGGCAGCGCGACCTCGCCGTTGTCATCGCTGAAATGAAGGAAGACACCGTCGTAGCGCGGGCGCCGCGCAATCAACCCGCGCCCAAGGACAAGGCCCGGCCCAATCGAATGGGACTTGCGCTCGCCGATTTGACCGACGAGCAGAAAAAGGAAATGCAACTCAAAAACGGCGTGCTGATCGAGGACGTAGCTTCGACGGTGCGCGGCAACGTACAGACCGGCGACGTCATCCTGGCAATTGTCAGGGGAGGGCAGTCTACCGACGCGCGCAGCGCGGCGCAGGTTAACGAATTGCTGGGGAAGTATGACAAAGGCGCTTCGGTGACTTTACAATTGAAGCGGGGCGAGCAGCAATTCTTCTCGACGCTGCGCATCATGAACGGGACCGAGTGACCGACTGCGGACTCACCCTTCTCACGCGAGCGTATTGCCATCTTTGCGATGACATGCGCGATGCATTAGGCGTCATTGCTGCTCGGTTCCGCGCCGTAATCACCGAGCTCGACGTCGATGCTGACCCGGCGCTGGAGCAGGCATTCGGAGCGAGGGTGCCCGTGCTCTTTCTGGGGCCGGTCGCAGGCGGTATCGAGCTGTGCCACTACCACCTGGACCAGGCGCGCGTCACCGCGGCTTTGGCTGCGGCAACTGTGTCGCCCGAAGCAAGCGGCGCGGCAGGCGATGCAGCGACACAGTCGTTCAGATCGTCTACCGCACGGTTGTGATTTGTTCGGGAGCACCGCTAGCGCGGATACGCCCATGCACCCCCTCGCCGCCCACGCTGCTACTTGAGCGAATAACACGTCAAGTCGTCCGCGAAGGATAACGGTCCTTTATATTCGCGCGCGATCGCCGTTCGCGTCTCTTCCTCCTTGGCGATGGTGCGGGTCATCCGGTGCCCCAAGATCAACTGTCGAATCTTGGCCACTGCGGCAATGCGGCCGATCGAAGATGGCGGCATGTGGTAGTCGAGCTCACCGCCATGCGTTCCTTCGGGCACAGCGAGATGCGCGATCAGCACGTCGGCGTTCTCCGCCAAACGTTCGAGATTGCCGTTGCGGCCATCGCCATCGCCGCTAAACACAATCCGTTTGCCGCCGATTTCAACGCGCCACGCGAGCGCAGGAATGTCCGAGTGCATCACGGTGGTCGCTGCGGCCTTGATGCCTACAGCGCTAAATATCTCCTTGATCTCACCCCTGGCGAGCGCGACGTCGGCGGCTTTGAGCGAATAGCCAGACAATATTCCCGGTGTTAGGTAATCACTCAAGTAGGCGAAGGCGCCTGCTTTCTCCTCCGTGAGTAATTTGACCCACGCCGTCGTCGCGGGAAACGTACCGCCGGCGACTGGGCCGAATAACGGCAGCGCTTGCCGCCGCCGTTCGAATAAGTCTGATTTGATGAGAACCGGCAGGTCCGCACTGTGGTCGACGTGCAAATGCGAAAGCAGGAAGAGGTCGACATCGGCGAGCTTCGCTCCCGCCTCGCGAAAGCGCAACGCAGCGCCGCCACCCAAGTCGACGATGACCGCAGCCTTGCCGTCGCGCCAGATCAAGTAGGATGTCGACGCCCGTCCGGCAAGCTCCGGGCCACCAGACCCTAGGACCTGCAGCGCAATTCCCGATGCGCCGCAGGAGGCAGGAGCAGCCTTTTGCGCCGCTCCCGGCAACGGCAGAAGTGCGATGGCGGCTACGACGGCGCCGCGCACCAACCAGCGCTTCATTTCAATCGAACGCGCAGAGCTGGTCAGCGGGCGGGTAGCGATGAATCGCGAAGAGCGCCATCACGGACGCTGCGCCGGCCCGTAACATGAACAAACCAACGCCAGCCGCAGTCAGGAAGGTGACGATTCGCATGAGTGACCTTCCATGGGTTGCATGGGTATCCGCGGCCGATGAGGGTTGCCGGCAGCATTACTCCATTCGGAATTCAACCATGGCTCTCGAGTGGGTGCCGCAGCGTGGCGATAATGACGCAGGTTTGCAGCGGACACGTTGCGTGTTTAAGACACCTGGGGGGTTCCTTCTATCCACAACGTTACAGCACGTCGCCAGTTGCGTCTGGCGCTTATTGTGCTCGCGTCGGTGGGAGTTTTCCGCTAAAATTCAAGAACTTTCCGGCGATAGCGCGCTGCGGCGCTCGAGTTGATCCCGCGCGCATCTCCAGCGGCTAAAGGGAACCTTGCATCGGGCACCTGCGGGTGCCCTCGTCGTTTCTACGGTAGGTGTACTTCGCGTGCAGCGCATTCGCAACTTCTCGATCATCGCCCACATCGATCATGGCAAGTCGACGCTTGCCGACCGCTTCATCCAGCGGTGTGGTGGCTTGTCGGACCGGGAAATGAGTGAGCAGGTGCTCGATTCGATGGACCTCGAACGCGAACGCGGCATCACGATCAAGGCGCAGACAGCGGCGTTAACCTATGTCGCCCGCGACGGCCAAACGTATCGCTTGAATCTCATCGACACGCCAGGTCATGTCGATTTCGCGTACGAGGTCTCGCGTTCGCTCGCGGCGTGTGAAGGTGCGCTGCTCGTCGTGGACGCTTCGCAAGGGGTCGAGGCGCAGACGGTGGCCAACTGCTACACGGCAATCGAGCAAGGTGTCGAGGTGCTTCCGGTCTTGAACAAGATCGACCTGCCATCGGCCGAACCCGACCGGGTCATCGAAGAGATCGAAGACATCATCGGCATCGATGCGACGAATGCGCTATGGGCAAGCGCCAAGATGGGCGTCGGGATCGACGATATCTTGGAGGCGGTCATCAGTCGCATCCCGCCACCTAAGGGCGACATCGCGGCACCGCTCAAGGCGCTGATCATCGACTCGTGGTTCGACAACTACGTTGGCGTCGTCATGCTCGTCCGCGTCATGGACGGCACATTGAAACCCCGCGACAAGTTACTGTTGATGGCCGCGCACGCCACGTACGTTTGCGAGCAGGTCGGCGTCTTCACGCCGAAGTCGGTCGCGCGCGACGAGCTGTCCGCCGGCGACGTCGGCTTCGTGATTGCGGGGATCAAGGAGATCAAAGCCGCGCAGGTTGGCGACACGCTGACATCCGCTGCCAGGCCGGCGACGCGCGCGCTTCCGGGCTTCAAGGAAGTCAAGCCGCAGGTGTTCGCGGGCCTCTATCCGGTCGAGGCGAATCAGTACGAAGCGCTGCGTGACGCCCTCGACAAGCTCAAATTGAACGACGCATCGCTCAAGTACGAGCCCGAAGTGTCGCAGGCGCTGGGCTTCGGCTTTCGTTGCGGCTTTCTAGGCCTGCTGCACATGGATATCGTGCAGGAGCGTCTGGAGCGCGAGTACGACATGAACCTCATCACGACCGCACCGACCGTCGTCTATCAGCTTGTTCTGCGCGACGGTACGGTGACCGAGATCGAGAACCCGTCGAAGTTGCCCGATTCCTCGAAGGTCGAGGAGATCCGTGAGCCGATCATCACGGCGACGATCCTGATGCCGCAGGAGTTCGTGGGCCCTGTGATCACCCTCTGCACCGAGAAACGCGGCGCGCAGAAGAACATGCAGTATTTGGGCCGGCAGGTCATGCTGACCTACGAGCTGCCGATGGCCGAAGTCGTGATGGACTTTTTCGATCGCTTGAAGTCGGTGTCGCGCGGGTACGCGTCGCTCGACTACGACTTTAAGGAGTTCCGCGCGGCCGATGTTGTCAAGCTCGACATCGTCATCAACAACGAGCGCGTCGACGCGCTGTCGGTGATGGTTCACCGCTCGATTGCGACATCACGCGGCCGCGACGTCGCCTCCAGGATGCGCTCGCTCATTCCCCGGCAGATGTTCGACGTCGCCGTGCAGGCGGCGATCGGCGCACAAATTATCGCCCGCGAGACGGTCAAGGCGCTGCGCAAGAACGTGCTCGCCAAGTGCTATGGAGGCGACATCACGCGCAAGAAAAAATTACTCGAAAAGCAAAAAGCCGGGAAAAAACGAATGAAGGCGGTGGGCAACGTCGAGATTCCGCAAGAAGCGTTTCTCGCGATCCTGCAAGTTGGCGAAAAGTGACCCGCGCTGGAGATTCTGAACAGGCGCAAAGAATGAATCGCGTCGAAGAGCGACCCGGTGCATGCCGTGCCACAATCCGGCGGTTTTAGCAGTCGCTCAAGAACAATATGAACTTTGCGCTAATCCTGTTTCTGCTGACGCTCGTCACCGGTGCGCTTTGGCTGCTCGATCGGATGGTCTTCGCCCGTCGCCGCTTGCCGGAAACGCCGAAGCCTGCTTGGGTCGAGTATGCGGCGAGCTTCTTCCCCGTCTTGCTCATGGTGTTTCTGTTGCGCTCGTTCCTTGCCGAACCGTTCAAGATTCCGTCGTCTTCGATGCGGCCGACGCTCGAGGTCGGCGATTTCATCCTCGTCAATAAATTCATCTACGGCTTGCGCCTGCCGATCGTCGAGGCCAAGATTCTGCCGCTCGCTGATCCGCAGCGCGGCGATGTTGTCGTGTTCCGCTATCCGATCAATCCGTCGCAGGACTTCATCAAACGGGTCATCGGCGTCGGCGGTGATGTCGTCATGTACCGTGACAAGAAACTCACGGTCAACGGACGCGAGCTGCCGCAGACACCCGCGGGAACTTATAGCTATCTCGAGGGCATGCGCTTCGAGACGCTCGACCGCTTCATCGAAACCGCGCAGACGAGCGATGGGACGCACGCCTACACAATAGGCTTGAATGCACGAGCGGCGCCGGTCTATCCGCAGAACGTGCGGCCATTCTCCGGACGCGAGAATTGCGACTACAATGAGCGCGGCTTCACGTGCAAGGTGCCGGGTGGTCATTATCTGATGATGGGGGACAATCGCGATAGCAGCGACGACAGCCGCTACTGGGGTTTCGTGCCTGACGACCATATACGGGGCAAGGCATTCTTCATTTGGTTTAACTGGGATGATCTTTCGCAATTCGCGTTTAAGCGCGTGGGGAGCAGCATTCAATAAGAACGGGAGATAGGGTGGGCAGCATGCAAAGAGCGAAGCGCCAGCGCGGGCTCACGATCATGGGATTTCTGTTCGTTGCGGCCGTCGTCATTGTCGTCGCGCTCATCAGCTTTCGAATGATCCCGGCGTACATCGAATATTATTCGGTGAAAAAAGCGTTGGAAGGAGCGCTCACCGATGCGCGCGATCTCTCTCCAGCGGAGATTCGCCGCTCGGTCGAGCGTCGGCTCAACGTCGACTACGTGGATTCGGTACGCGCAAGCGATGTCGAGGTCACAAAAACCGGGAACACGCTGATGGCAGCGACGAGTTGGGAAAAGCGGCTGCACTTAGTCGGCAACGTGAGCATCGTTCTCGAGTTCGAAGCGACCGCGGCGCGCTAAGGACCGCCACGGGGTTCGATGGCCGACGCATTTCGCCGGCAACTCACGCACACGTTTCGGCAACCGGAGTTGTTGCGGCAGGCGCTCACCCATCGCAGCTTCGGCGCTCCCCACAACGAACGCCTTGAATTCGTCGGCGACGCCGTGCTGAATTGTGTCGTTGCTCTGACATTGTTCGAGCGCTTTCCGGCGTTGCCTGAGGGCGATCTGTCGCGCGTGCGAGCGAGTCTCGTCAACAAGGAAACGTTGGCTCGGGTGGCCGAACGCATGGAACTAGGCCCGCAGGTTCGCTTGGGCGAAGGCGAGCTGCAAAGTGGAGGCGCTCAGCGGCCGTCGATGCTTGCCGACGCGCTCGAGGCGGTCTTCGGCGCGGTTTTTTTGGACGGTGGCTTTACCGCGGCGCGCTCGGTGATCGATGCGTGCTATGCCGACGTTTTGCGCGATGCCGATCCGGCGTTGCTGGGCAAAGACCCCAAGACGCGCTTGCAGGAATGGTTGCAAGCGCGCAGGTTGCCGGTACCCGAATACGCCGTCATACGCACGGTGGGCGAAGCTCACGCGCAGCGATTTCTGATTGAATGCCGGATACCATCGCTTGGCTTGACCGCGACGGGGGAGGGCACGAGCCGCCGGGTGGCCGAGCAGATTGCAGCGGAAGCTCTGTTACCGCAAGTTGCCGCGCGTGAAAAACGAGACAGTTAACGAAACGAGTTGCGTGCGCGTCACAAGCGAAGCTGACACGTCACTTGCATCGGTCGCCACGCCGCGATTTCGTTGCGGGCACGTGGCAATTGTCGGCCGTCCGAGTGTTGGCAAGTCGACGTTGCTCAATGCGCTTTTGGGGCAAAAGCTGAGTATCACGTCGAACAAGCCACAGACAACAAGGCATCGCATCAACGGTATTTTGAGCGAGCCCGCGGCGCAATTCGTCTTCGTCGATACGCCCGGATTTCAGACATTGCATCGCTCGCGCTTAAACGATCGATTGAATCGTGCAGTCCGCGACACGCTGAGCGGAGTCGATGTTGTCGTGGTCGTCCTGGATGCAGCGCGCGTCGTCAAGGCCGATCGTGAAGTCGTCGCGCTGCTACCAACTGGCGTGGCCGCAATCGCTGCGCTCAACAAGATCGACCTCGTCAAGGAGAAGAGCGTGCTGTTGCCGCGGCTCGCCGAGATCGCAGCGCTGTATCCGTTTGCAGCGCTCGTCCCGGTATCGGCGGAAAAAAGCACGGACCTCGACGTGCTGAAAGAGGAGATCGCCAGGAACTTGCCGATCTCTGCTGCGCTCTATGGAATCGACGATTTGACCGATCGCGATGAGCGTTTTCTGGCAGCGGAGTTCATACGGGAGAAAATTTTCCGGCTATTGGGAGACGAAGTGCCGTACGAAACCACCGTCGGCATCGACTCATTCGCACTGGAAGGCGACTTGCGCCGGATTCATGCGACCGTATACGTGGCGAGACCCGGTCAGCGTGCGATGCTGCTGGGTGAGAAGGGCTCACGCATGAAGGCGATCGCTTCGCAAGCGCGTGCCGACATGGAGAGGTTGTTTGGCGGACGCGTGTTTCTCGAGGTGTGGATTCGCGTCAAAGCGAAGTGGCCGCAGAGCGAGACGGCGCTGACCCGATTCGGATATTGACATGGCGAGATCGCGTCTCGCGCAGCGGCGCGACAACCAGCCGGCTTTCGTGCTGCACGCGTATCCGTATCTCGAGACGAGTCTGATTGTCGAAGCATTCTCCGCCGAACACGGCCGCATCGGCCTCGTCGCACGTGGTGCCAAGCGGCCGCGTTCGGAGCTGCGCGGGCTGTTGCAAGCGTTTCAGCCGTTGACGTTGGCATGGGGGGGAACGGGCGAGTTGAAGACCTTGACCAAGGCGGAATGGCGCGGTGGCGTGCCACGACTTGGCGGTGCGGCGCTCCTCTGCGGGTTCTACTTAAACGAGTTGCTGCTCAAAATGCTCGCGCGCGAAGATGCCCATCCCAAGCTATTCGGCGACTACGAGGCGGCGATGTCCGCTCTTGCGGGAGAGACTTCCGCTGCCGCTCAGGCAGGAATCCTGCGCCGGTTCGAAGTGCGTCTGCTGGCCGAAATGGGCTACGCGCTCCCGCTGACCCGCGATAGCGAGAGCGGTGTTCCGGTCGATGCAGGAGAGCGCTATCACTACGTTTTCGATCGCGGACCTCGTCTGGTCGAGGTCAATGTCGCGCGCGAGCCGGAATTGCGCTGGCCGGTGGTGCGCGGAGCAACGCTCCTGGCGCTATCATCGCAAACGTTTGTAGGCGCAGAAATCGCGAGCGAGGCGAAGCACTTGATGCGCCAGGTGCTCGATCATTACTTGGAAGAGCGACGGATTTTCAGCCGGCGTATCGTGCAGGATTTGCAGGCGCTGGACGAGCAGGCTTAAGCCGTAGAAGATGACCGATGGTTGAGCTCGGGGTGAACATCGACCACGTCGCGACGCTGCGGCAGGCGCGGCGCACCTACGAGCCCGACCCCGTGTGGGCCGCGGTGGAAGCGCATCTGGGTGGCGCCGACGGCATCACCGTGCATCTGCGCGAAGACCGGCGTCACATTCAGGACGAGGACGTGCGCCGGTTGCGCGAGCTCGTGCACATCAAGCTCAACCTCGAAATGGCGCCAACTTCCGAGATGCTCGCGATTGCTTGCACGCTCAAGCCCGAAATGGCGATGCTGGTACCTGAAGGGCGCCACGAAATCACGACGGAAGGCGGTATCGATATCGTCGGCCGCGAGGCGACGTTGAAGGCCGCGGTCGCGCAGCTCAACGACGCGGGAATCGTGACCTCGGTTTTTATCGATGCCGACGTGGCGCAGATCGACGCCGCTTCGCGCATCGGCGCTAAAGTCTGCGAGATTCACACCGGACCTTACGCGCACGCGTTTCACGCCAAGGGCCGCGATCCGGAAGGCGCTGCTGTCGTTGCCGAGCTCACGAAAATTCGTGTTGCCGGGGATGCGGTCCGCGCGCACGGCATGCGTTTCAACGCCGGGCACGCGCTCAACTATTTCAACGTACAGCCGGTCGCGGCGCTGCCTGGTGTTCGCGAGCTGCACATCGGGCATGCGATTGTCTCGCGGTCGGTATTTGTGGGATTGCGCGAAGCGGTGCGGCAGATGAAGGCGTTACTACGGGAGGCGGGAGCATGAGTAATCGGCAAGGGCTCCCAGCCTGGAGATCGACGGTCAATCCGAATGGAACCGGACGCCGACACGCAACGGTGCGGCTTTGCCCAGTCGGCGCAAGGCGGCCGAGCGCGCCATGACGACGACAACATTGCCACGCGGCCCCGTTTTCCTCGATGTCGAGAACTGCGACCTCACGGTGGTCGATCGCGAGCGCCTCGCGCATCCGCTAGTGGGCGGCGTCATCCTCTTCTCGCGTAACTTTGCCGAGTGCGCGCAACTCGCCGCGTTGACGGCGGCCATTCATGCGTTGCGCTCACCGTCCCTGCTCATCGCGGTCGATCACGAAGGCGGGCGGGTGCAGCGGTTCCGCGAAGGGTTTACTGCAATTCCGCCGATGCGAGCGTTAGGTGAGCTGTGGGATCGCGATCCGGCTGCCGCGACAGCAGAAGCGCAGCGGTTGGGGTATATCCTCGCCCACGAATTGCGCACGCACGGCGTCGATTTCAGCTTTGCACCGGTACTCGATCTCGACTTTGGCGGCAGCAGCGTCATTGGCGATCGCGCGTTTCACAGCGATGGGTCAGTGGTCGCGCAGCTTGCATCATCGCTGCGCATTGGCTTGAATGACGGCGGATGCGCCGCCGTGGGCAAGCACTTTCCTGGGCATGGCTATGTCGTTGCGGATTCGCATTTCGATGTTCCAGTGGATGACCGTTCGTTCGAGCGCATCGAGGCCGAGGACCTCGTACCTTTCGCGCGGCTCGCGCAAGAAGGACTCGAGGCCGTGATGCCCGCACACGTCGTCTACCCGGCAGTCGATTCGCTGCCGGCCGGTTATTCGCGCAAATGGCTCAAGGACATCCTGCGCGGGCAAATGGCATTCGACGGCGTAATCTTTTCCGACGACTTGGGAATGGCGGGCGCGCATACGGCCGGCGACATCGTCGCGCGCGCCGACGCCGCGATCAACGCCGGGTGCGACATGGTCTTGACGTGCAATGATCACCCGACGGCGGACGTTCTGCTGTCGCGCTGGCAACCGCCCGCGCAACCCGAGCTCGCGCACCGCGCCGCGCGGATGGAGGGCCGCCCTGCGGCTTAAGCAGCGGGATTGCGAATCAAGGGTCGTTGACCGTTTCGTGCTCGGCCGGAAGGATGCCGTGCTCGATCTCGCAGCCCGCGTACGCACCTTCGGACTGGGGCGTCAGATCGCGCTCACGAATCGAGTCAAGCGACGCTTTGAGTTATTCCTGAGTTAGGTGCCATTGGTTGGCCGAGGGGGCGTACTGACGTGGAACGTTGAACGGAC
>Ga0136617_10003992_pt1 | contig 13186 bp, 19 predicted proteins | sample AntDrymUQ3222106_2_FD_129672 | JGI IMG/M metagenome (GOLD analysis project Ga0136617, IMG submission 129672) | Polar desert sand microbial communities from Dry Valleys, Antarctica - metaG UQ322 (21.06) | ecosystem: Environmental > Terrestrial > Soil > Desert | place: Antarctica: Dry Valley...
ACGGTCGGTACTGATGGCCTTGTAGCCGCGTCGGATCAGCTCCTCGTAGACCGAGGATTTACCGGCACCAGATAAGCCCTCCACTAAATAGTTCCGTTTAGCCATGCTCGTCGGCGGGCGCTGTCGCCGGAAGACGAAGTACGCCGCCAGGATCGGATGTCGCCTCGACGGGCCGGTAGACCACGACGCCCTCATCGAGCAGTTCGACAAAGATCGTCTGCGTGTTGGTCATCCCCGCACCCTATCCAGATCGTTCAGGGGACATTCCCGGACGCTGGCCCACCCGAGCCGTTCAGTTGCGCGCGGCCAGTCGGGCTTGAACGAGGTCGCCGAACGGTCCTCCCTCGTATTTGGATAGCAACTCTGCGCAGACGGAGGCAGCCCGCCGAAGATCGACGGCATCAAGCCCAGCCACTGTTTCCTCCAATCGCGTTGGCAGCGTCCCCTGGAAGTTGAGGATGCTAGTGAGTCCCAACTGAGGCTCGGGGATGCCGGTCGTCGCGGCGTGGTGGCGAAGAAGCAACGTCCGAGCTTCCTCAAGCTTGATCAAAGCCCTCCAGAGAACGCCACGCCTGAGGTACTTCTCGACATCGAACAGCCGCATCCATGCCCACCCCAGCCACAGGTTCATGTCCCAAGGAACAGGTGCCTCCTCGACGCCACGCAATCGCCCGTCACGATCCATTAGCACTAGCTCGCCGCTGACGGCACCGGTTGCTTCGGACGTGCGGAGGGCGAGGAGTTCAAGCTGAACGCCGTCGACGTACTGCACGAACAGAAAATGGGATCCGGGCGTCTCGAAGAGAATGTCCAGCGGCACCCCAACCGCCCGAGCGAATGACGGCAAGTCAACGAGCATCGAATCGAACTCGTCGTCGGCCACCCAAATGCGAGTGTCGAGGTCTGATAGTTCGTCGGCCCCACCGCGGGCCATCGATCCCTCCAACGAGACCGCACGAATCCGCTGGTCGTTCTCTGCCCTTTCGAGCAGCCGCGTGAGCACGCCCGCTTGCGCTGCAACATCGCGAGGTAGACCGTTGATCCACTCACGAGCGTCGGCCAGTTGCCGGTGGTACGGAATCTCTGTCACTTCTGACCTCCAAGACGCAGGAAAAAGAGAGCGGTGCCAAGCACCACGAGCGACGGGCGATCAGGAGTGGCCTACATTTGTGGCAGGAAATTTAACACCCGTGTGAAGGTCACCCAGCGGATCAAGGCGCTCCGCGAGCATCTCTGACTCGCGCTTTTGGTCAGGGTGCATTGCGGAACGCTCGCCCACCCGAGTGAAGCCAGTGCGGGAGGGTGTACGCGAGAGCCGGCCTTACTTCTTCTTCGCCGCCCGTTGAGCGCGCGCTGCGGAGTTGGCCGCCACCGCGGCACGGATGAGTTGCTTGAAGGCGGCTTCGTTGATCTCGTCCCCTTCACGGAGGTCGAGCGCACGCCGCGTGTTCCCTTCCAGGCTGGCATTGAAGAGCTTCTTCGGATCTTTGATGGAGGCTCCGCGAAAGAAGGTGAGCTTCACGACCTGCTTGTACGACTCCCCTGTGCAGACGCCGCCGTCATGTGACCAGACGGGGGTTCCGGAGGATTTTGGCTTCTGCCATTTCCACTCCTCCTGGATGTCGGGGTCGGCATCGTGGATGAGCTGCCGGACATGAGCAAGGGTCTCTCCTCTCCAATCCCCCAGCTCGTGAATCCGCTTGGTGATGTTCGCTGAAGCGGTCTCGGCATTCGGACGACCTGTCGGCGTCATGTTCCCTCCCATACTTCGTTTCGCCGGCAAGGTGAGCTCCGCGCATGGCGGATCCTATCCACCCCCGCTGGCAGCCCACCCGCGCTCAGGGACATTCCCGGGCGCTGGTCTCAGGCGAGCAGATGACAAAAAACGCCGAGCCCGCGAAACGGAGCCTCGACAGTCAGGAGAGAGCGCGCTCGAAGGCCGCTCGGTCGGTCGGCGGCCCGTGCGTAAGGGAGAGCGAGCCCGACCAGCACGGTGAGACACACGAGGCGGTTAAGCCTGAAACGCGCCACCGCTAGACCGTAGCTGGGGTCAGCGTGAGGCGAGCCACGGGCCGCACTCAGGCCGGCGTGACCGGGTTCACCCATTCGACCTCGGTGAAGCGCGCGAAGTCCGTGTCGGCTGAGGCGACAGCGAGTCCGTTCTCGAGCGCGAGCGCGGCCAACTGGGCGTCCGGGACGAGGTTGCCACGGGCCTGGTGGCGGACGACGAGCCGACCGAGGATCTCCGCATACGACGGCCCCGGCTGGGGCGTCCACACGATCGCGAGCGATAACCAGGCCTCAACTTGCGCCCACGCGATCTCCGGCGCCAGCGGACGGGGCAGGACGCGCGGATTCGTGCTCAGCCGCAGGAATGCGCCGATCGACTGCCACGGTAGCCCGAGCCGCGCAGTTCCGCGCATAGCTCCTTCGAGCCAGGCGCGCGCGGATTCGTGGAAGCGGCTGCTCTCGTTGGACGCGAACACGAGAATGTTCGCGTCCACGATCACGAGCGCCAGTCCTCACCCTCTGCCTGAGCGAGCGCTTCGGCAACGTTGGTGACATCGATCGACTCCGGCCCCATGTCGTAGGTCGTCTGGACGAATCGCTCCCGCTTCGCTTGCCCACGTGCGAGACCGATCCGGATCAGATCGTTGACGGCCGCGCTTAGCCCGAGTCCCCGTTCGCGGCGGACGCGTTCGATCGCAGCAGCGACGTCCTTTTCGAGCGTGACTGTCGTTCGCATCTCATTACAGTAGCATCATGATGCAGAACAGCGAGCATCACGATGACTCCGTTCCTCCCTGCATAGTCCTGGCGAGCTCGCGTCACCGGCCACGCAGCGTGGGCACTGCGGCGTGATACTCACGAACGCACTGTGGCTGAGCAGATCGAGATCCGCCGTCTTGACTCGAGCGACGTCCAAGAGCAGCTCGATGCGCTCGCGGGCGTCCTCCACGACAGCGTCGCCGGAGGTGCGTCGGTCAGCTACCTGGCGCCCTTCTCGCTCGAGGACGCGCGGCGCGCGTTCGCCGGCTTCGCCGCCGAGGTCGAGCAGGGTCGCCGGCTTGTCCTCGGCGCGTTCCTGGACGGCGAGCTCGTGGGCACCGTGCAGGTCGTCCTCGCGCTCCCCCCGAACCAGCCGCACCGGGCCGAGATCGCCAAGCTCCTCGTCCACCGCTCTGCACGCAGGCGCGGCATCGCCGAGCTGCTTATGGAGGGCGCCGAGGCGGAGGCGCGCGTGGAGAGCAAGACGCTGCTCGTCCTGGACGCGGTGACCGGCGACGACGCGGAGCGCCTGTACGTGCGACTTGGGTGGACGAAGGTCGGGGTGATTCCCGGGTACGCCCTCTACCCGGACGGGACGCCCTGCGACACCACCATCTTCTGGAAGTCGCTCTAAGAAGCTCTAACGCAATGAAGCTCTGAGCCTCCGGGGCACGCTGACTACACCGCCGGGTCGAGGATCTCGGCGTGCTCGTTTTCCGGCGGGGTGCCGTAGACGTAGAGAAGGAGATCCTCGTCGCCGTGGTTCGCCGTCTGGAGAGCCGTGCCCGGCTCGACGTGGATGAGCCCGCCCGCGGGCACGTCCTCCCGCTCCGCCGGGTCGCCGAGGTACATCGACAGCGTTCCCGCAAGGACGACGAAGGTCTCTTCCTGCAGCTTGTGCCTGTGACGGCGGCCCTTGGCGCCCGGCTCGTAGCGCCAGACGTTCGCTCGGGTGTGGGCGAAGCCGGCCGCGTCGCTCAGCTCGGCGACGTGGCGTCGCGCTTCGCCGGGCTCGTGGGGCCGCGTGATCCACTCGAGCTCGTCGGGGCGGATCGCGCGAAAGGCCACGCCTCAGCCTAACCAGACAGGTCAGCCGGGGCGGCCGGCGAGGTAGCGATCCTCGGCTGCGTAGTCGAGCATCGGCGCGAAGAACTCGTCATCGAGCTCGGTCAGCCTTCCATCGCGGGCGGCGGAGACGAGCCACTCGACCTCCTCGGCCACGGTGGTCGCGTAGTCGCCGACCGGCGCGTAGCCGAGCTCGGCGGCGGCGGACATGTCGAGCACGATCGGGTGGGGCACGTCCCAGGGGTGCCGACCCAGCGTCTCGGCTGCTTCGCCGTCGAGCAGGATCTCGTCCCACACGTGGGCGAGCTGCCGGGCGATCGTGCGCGAGATCTCGAGGCCGCTCGGGGCGTCGGGATCGGCGCTGTTGAGAATCCGCCGGCCCGGTGTCGCCGCGACCGCCTCGATCAGCGCGGCGAGGTTGGCGGCGGCGGTCGGGTGGTCGACACCGGCGCCTCGGTGAGCGAGGAAGACGGCGGGACGGCAGTCGAGCACCCGCTTGACGAAAACCCACTCGCGCGGCCTCAGCGCCCCCGGCCCGTGGATCTTGGAGGGCCGGAGCACGGTGACCGGGTAGCCGCTGTCGAGCAGGACCTGCTCGGCCGCGACCTTGTTCGCCCCGTAGCCCTCACGCGAGTCGTAGTCGACGTCGCTCGGCGCTACCGTGGGCTGCGTCTCCCGGATCGGGCCGTCGAAGCGCGGTGCCGTCGCCGAGTTGGAGTGGTTGCCGGCGCCGTCGACGTAGACCGCCTTGCTCGAGATCAGGACGGTCGAGCCGGCCTCGCGCACCAGCGGCAGCAGCCGGGTCGCGTCAGCGGCGGTGTAGCAGATGCAGTCGACGAGCAAGTCCGCGCCGCCACCCAGAGCGGCGCGCAGCTGAGAGGAGTCGCCTCGGTCCGCAGCGACGAACCTGCCACCGGCGCCCGCGATGTCGGCCGGCAGGTGGGCGGGATCACGCCCGGTGAGCTCGACCTCCCAGCCGGCCGCGAGCAGGCAACGGGCGGTCGCTCGCCCGATCAGGCCGGTACCACCGACGACGAGCGCACGCGGCATCAGCCGAGCGTCAGCTCACGGAGAGCAGATCGACCACGAACACGAGCGGCTCGTGCGGCTTGATCACGCCGCCGGCGCCGCGCGCGCCGTAGGCCATGGCGGAGGGGATCGTGAGCTTGCGTCGGCCACCGACCCGCATGCCCTGGACGCCGGCATCCCAGCCGGGTATCACCTGCCCCTTGCCGAGCTTGAACTCGAACGGCCGGCCGCGATTCCACGACGCATCGAACTCCTCGCCCGACGAGAAGGCGACTCCGACGTAGTGCACCGCGACCTTCTGCCCCTTTGTCGCCTCCTCCCCGTCGCCGACGACGAGGTCCTCGATCCCGAGCTCGAAGGGAACGTCTCCCTCCGGCTTGTCGATCTGCGGACGTTCAGGTGTCAAGGGAGGCTCGGCAGCGCTTAGTCCCAGGAGAAGCCGGTCTTCTCGTTCTGATCGATCGCGACTCGGCGACGGGTGGTGACCCGCTGCTGCGGGTCCGCAGGCCGATCCTCAGCGGGCTGCTCGGTCGGCGCGCCGACCTGCGGCTCCTGCACGGGCTCGGCTGCGAAGCGCGCGGAGATCGCCCGGTGCAGCCGCTCACCCTTCGCCTTCCCTTCGCGGGTCGCGAACCAGTGGATCGGCTCCCCCTCGGGACGCTGGTGTGAGACGAGGCCCGCCTGAGAGAGGCGACCGAGCGACGTCATGGCCTCCGCCCGCTCGATCTCCAGCATTTCCGCCAGGATCGGCGCAGGCTCTGCCTTGCGCACGAAGAGGAGGACGAGCAACCGTTCGTCGAGGGGCCCGGCGGCGTCCACGACCCGGCGCAGCTGAGGGGTGAGACGGTCGGCATCCATTCCGGTGACCGTAGCAAGCCAAGAGTTCCGAGAGCGCTTTATTCCGTGATGGGAGACAGCCCGCTGATGTCACCTCGCGGGTACGTTCGCTCGGTCGCCTGATGGGTGCTCGTGGGCACAGACGCGGGCGCGAGGGTTAGCGTCCGATCCGCGTGCGGCGGCGAATGCCGAGTCGGGCCTGCACGGCCGTGTCTTCCTCGCCGTCCCGGCGGGCGGCCCAGACGAAGAGGCCGAGCACCACGACAACGCTCAACAAGGCCAGTGCTGCGACGAGGACGGCGGCGGCGATCTCCACACCCACGTGGTACCCGTTTGGCACGGCCGAAATCCATCGCGTACGTTGCAGCTCGGCGATGGCGGATCCGACGCTCTATCCAGACCTCAACGCCGTCCTCGACGAGCTCGCGCTCGCGGGCGCGGAGCATCTGGATCCGCTGTACGTCGCCGGCTACGACCGGAAGTCGGGATTCGGCCCGAACGACGAGACCGACGAGCTTCAGCTCCTTGCCGGCTGCTCGAGCCCATGATCGAGCGAGCGGGGCTCGAGATCGAGCATGCCGATTACGGCGCTCGGCGGATGTACGCCGAGTACGTTTGTCGAAAGCCGACGACGTGACCGCGGAGCACCGCTTCTACGGCGACCTCGCCGTCTGGTGGCCGCTGATCTCGCCGCCCGAGGAGTACGCGGAGGAGGCCGCCTTCGCCTCGGAGCTGCTGGACTCAGCCTCGATCCCAGTGCGAGAGGTCCTCGAGCTCGGGAGCGGCGGCGGCCACAACGCCGTCCACCTGAAAGCGCGGTTCGCGCTGACGCTGGTCGACCTCTCGGAGGAGATGCTCGCCGTCAGCCGGCGCCTCAATCCCGAGCGAGTGCGAGCACCTCCAGGGCGACATGCGCATCGTTCGGCTCGACCGCACCTTCGACGCGGTCTTCGTGCACGACGCCGTCGACTACATGACGAGCGAGGCCGACCTCCGCCGGGCGATCGAGACCGCCTTCGTGCACTGCAGCCCCGGCGGGGTCGCCGTCTTCGTGCCCGACCAGACGCGGGAGACCTTCGAGCCTTCGAGCGACAACGGAGGTGCCGACGACGCCGACGGCCGCGGCGTCCGCTATCTCGAGTGGACCTGGGATCCGAACCCTGAGGACAGCTGGACTCTGACCGAGTACGCGTTTCTGCTCCGGGAGGCTGATGGCTCGGTGTGGGTTGTGCACGAGACGCACCGACACGGGCTATTCGAGCGGGAGGTCTGGCTCCGGCTCCTCACCGAGGCGGGTTTCGAGTCGAGCGCCGTCACCGAGCGGACGACCGAGGAGCGAACGGCGCGCGAGCTCTTCATCGGCCGGCGCCCGTAGGTCCAGGCCCTTACGATGCTCCCCGTGCCGAGCGACGGTTCGTTCGATGACGTGCTCGCGGCGAACGAGTCCTATAGGGACGACTTCCGGCTCGCAGGGCTGCAGCCGCTCGCGGCCAGAGGCCTCGCGGTCGTCACCTGCATCGACTCGCGAATCGAGCCGCTGACGATGCTCGGCCTCCGTCCCGGCGACGCCAAGATCGTCCGGAACGCCGGTGCTCGGGTCACCGACGACGTCCTGCGCACGCTCGCGCTCGCGACCTATCTGCTTGGCGTCGACCGGGCGATGGTGATCGCGCACACGGACTGCCGCATGGCGGCGGGAACCGAGGACGAGGTCCACGACGCGGTCCGCGAGGCCGGGGGCCCGGACACCCGCAGCCTGTCCTTCCTCGTGACGAGCGACCAGGAGGCGACCCTCCGCGAGGACACCCAGCGGTTGCGGTCGTGGCCGTACCTCGAGCGCCTCCGGGTGGGCGGCTTCCTGTACGACGTCGAGACGGGCAGCCTCACGCAGATCTGCTGACAGACAGCTTCGGCTCGAGCGCGAAGAAGGCGCCGATCCGCTCGGCCTCGGCCTCGAGCTGGGCTCGCTGTGCGGCACCGAGGCTGCCGAACGGCTCGACCCGAACCTCGATTCGCTTCGCCGCACGCTTGCGAGACCACGTCCCCGCGACGACGCCGTCGACGAGCAGCCACGAGAGCGCGCCGGGCCCCTCCAGGCGTCCCTTGCCGTGCGCCTTCGTCCGGACGATGGCCTGCGGCGGGAAGAGACGCTCGCGCTCGCGAAAGCCCATCACGTAGGCGTCGTACTCCGGGATCAGCCGCACTCCCTGCGCGGCGGCCGCCTGCTTCGCGCCCGCGAGCGACCAGGCGTGCTTTCCCTCCACGTCGACCTCGACGAGCTCGCCCGCGATCGAGTCGAGCAGCGCCTTCGCGTCCCCGGCCTTGAAGTGCGAGCCCGCGATCCACTGCGCGAAGTCGCGGTGCGTCGCCGGGCCGAACGCATCGAGATAGCGACGGAGGACCTCCGCGAGCGCCGCCTGCGGCTCCCACTCGTGCTGCTTCCCGAGCCACTGATCCGGCCGGACGAAGGTGACTCGCGTGCCCTGTGGAGGCCCGTGCACGAGCGTCCCGTTGAGCGCGGCCGGTCCGAGCACGGTCCCCCAGCCGGAGCCGATGTGCTCTCGTGCCCACCCGCTCACGTGCGGACTGACCGCGGCCACGAGCTCGTCGCGCGTCAGGCAGCGCCCGTCGAGCGCGTGCGCGATCGCCGTCAGGATCTGCCTGGCCTCCTTCGGCCGCACCTCGTTCGCGAAGTACCAGTCGCCGACGACCGCCCGCCGCGCAGCCAGCCAGAGCCCGAGCTCGTCCGCGGGATGGATGTGCAGCGTGCCGCGAAGCGTCCACGTCTTCACGAGCGACCGCTCCTCCCAGAGCGCCTTCGCGACGTGCGCCTGAGTCAGGCCGCGCACGCGTGCCGAGAGCGCGAGCTCTGCGGCCGACATCACCTGCGCGTGGATGCCGCCGACGTCACGGACGACCTCGACGAGCCGCGTGCGCGGCGCCGGCTTCGTGAGCTGGCTGTGCGCGAGCCGCCGTGCGCGAACCTCGTTCCAGGTCAACAAGCGTGCCGGGCTCAAGCCCCCACCACGCGGACGCCGAGGTATGCGATCGCCGAGACGATCGTCCAGGAGCAGAGGCCGAGCACGAGTGGACGCGCCCCGACGGCGAACAAGCGGCCGAACTCGACTCGCGCACCGACGGCGAAGAGCGCGAGCGCCAGCAGGGCGATCTTCGTCTCGTTGATCGCCGGCAGCAGCCCGGCCGAGACCAGATCGCCGCTCCGCAGCGCTGCGGCGCCGAGGAACGCGAGCACGAAGAGTGGCGGAGCGAGCCGGCCCCGCGCGGTGCCGGCGCTTCGTCCGTGCGACCACGCGATCCACGCCACCAGCGGACCGAGCAGCAGGACGCGGGTGAGCTTGACCACGATCGCGGTCGTGACGGCGACTCCGCCGACCGCCGACGACGTCGCTACGACCTGGGCGACATCGTGGACGCTCGCCCCCACCCAGACGCCGTAGCCTCGATCATCGAGCCCGATAACGCCGCGCAGGGCGGGCAGCAACACGATCGCCAGAGTGCCGCAGAGCGTCACGAGCGCGATCGCGTATGCGACTTCCTCCTCGTCGGCGTCGGTCACGTCGCGGGCAGCGGCGATCGCCGAGACCCCGCAGATGGAAAAGCCGGTCGCCACGAGCAGCGAGAGGCCGTGTGAGACGCCGAGCCGCTTGCCGGCCCACTGGGTGCCGAAGAACGTCGCAACGACGACCGCGATTACGACGGCGAGGCCGCGCGCGCCGAGGCGGAGCGTCTCCTGGAAGACGAGGTCGAAGCCGAGGAGCACGATTCCGAGCTTCAGGAGCGCCCCCGACGCGAGGGCGAGGCCGGAGCGCGCCACGGCGGGGGTCCCCCATGTGTTCGCGAGCAGGATGCCCGCCGCCACCGCTACGAGGACGACCGGCACTCCGGGCACGAGCCGGTTGACGACGAATCCGATCCCCGCGCCAAAGCCTCCGAGCGCGAGGCCGGGGGCAAGGTCGCGAAGAGCCGCGAGCCGGGATTCCTTGCCTACTCGGGCGACCAAAGTAGGTCAGTATCGCGCCGCTCTAGGCCGGTGCGGGCTGGTCTGCGAGCAGGATCTCCTTGAGCGTGTCGCCGCGGAGGCCGAGGCGGAGCGTCTCGAGCGGGATCACTTCCCCCGGCGCGATGTTGCCGAGGTTCACCTCGGGGCCGAACTGCTTGACGAACCACGCCTGCGCGTTCTTCGCCGGCGCCTCGAAGATGAGATCGTGAAAGTCGATCGAGTGGGCGATCTCGTCCACGAGGCCCGTGCGCATCTCGCCGGTCGGGCGGAAGATCCCCGCCGTGCCGCCCTCGCGCGATTCGGTGATCACCTTCCAGGCCCCCGCCTCGAGCTCCTCACCGATCCACTGCACCCAGAGGTAGGGGGCGTAGTTGACTTCCGCGTCCTTCGAGCCGACCTCGGAGAGGACAGTGAAGTCGCGCGCGAAATCCGCGATCAACTCGAGCTTGCGCTCGCGCGGGATCTCGAGCGTGCCGTCCGAGATCTCGACGTGGGAGAAGCGGAAGTGCTCGAGCCAGCGCTTGAAGCCGTCGAGCTTGCCGCGCGCGTAGACCGCCTCGAAGAGCGTGCCGCCGCACACGATCGGAGTGTCGAACGAGCGGTAGAGCGCGATCTTCTTCTCCAGGTTGTTCGTGACGTAGCTCGTCCCCCAGCCCAACTTGACGATGTCGACGTACTCGCCCGCCGTATCGAAGAGGCCCTCGATCTCGCGGATCCCCAGCCCCTTGTCCATCACATGTGTGAGCCCGCTCTCGCGCGGCTTCGCGGGGCGCGGGGGGAGATCGAGGAAGTTCGGGTGGGGTTCGCCGTTAGAGGCGGGCATAGAGCTCCTTCAGCTTCAGTTGCGCGGCGGTTTGCACGTCGTGGTAGAGCGAGTTGCCGTGGGCGTCGATCCCGACCGTGAGCGGCCCGAAGTCCTTGACCCGGAACTTCCAGAGGCACTCGGGCATCAGCTCCTCCCACATCACCTCTTCGATCTCCTCGATCTGCGTCGTCTCGAGCGCCGCGGCGCCGCCGACGATCGCGAAGTAGACCATCCCGAGCTCCTGCATCGGGGCGATCGCCTCGTCGGGGAAGCCGCCCTTGCCGCAGATCGCGCGGACGCCGTACTGGCGACCGAGCGGCTCGGTGAAGCGAACCATCCGAGCGCTCGTCGTCGTGCCAATGCAGACCTTCTCGTAGCGGCCGTTGTCGAGCTTGCGCACGCCGGGGGCGGTGTGGAGCAGGAACGCGCCCGAGAGGTCCATCGGCGACTCGACGCCCTCGTCGAAGATCCGGATCTGGGTGCGGTCGCGGATCCCGATGATGTGCCCCTGGACGGTGACCTCGTCGCCCGCCCGGAGCTTGAGGATCTCCTGCGGATCTGTGATCGGGAAGGTGACGGTGTGCTCGGCCACGGCTAGAACTCCCGGTCGTAGTCGAGGTTGCCCTGCGCGTCGACGTGCACGGAGGCGCGGCGCGCGGCCCAGCACTGGTAGTTGACCGCGACCGGGTTCAGGGTCATGTGCGTGTCGGCGTGCTCGATGTGGCACTGGAGGACGGTCACGTCGCCGCCGAGGCCCATCGGCCCGATCCCTGTCTCGTTCAGGAGCCCGTAGAGCTCGTCCTCGAGTTGGGCGACCAGCGGATCGGCGTTGCGGGTGCCGACAGGGCGCGTGATCGCCTCCTTCGCGAGATACATTGCGTAGTCGGCAGTGCCGCCGATCCCAACCCCGACGATCCCGGGCGGGCAGGGCTTGCCGCCGGCGCCGACGATCGACTCGAGCACGAACTGCTTGATCCCCTTCACGCCGTCCGCGGGGACGCACATCTTCAGGAAGCTCATGTTCTCCGAGCCCGAGCCCTTCGGCACGCACTTGACGTCCAGCCCATCCCAGTCCGCGATGAACTCCCAGTGCACGATCGGTAGCCGGTAGCCGATGTTCGGGCCCGTGTTCTCGCGCGTGAGCGTGTGGACGGCGTTCGAGCGGAGCGGGTGCTCGATCGTCGCGCGGCCGGTGCCGTCACGGAGCGCCTCGTAGATCCGCACCGGGTGGAGCGGAAAGTGCTCGCCCACGCGAACGGTGTAGACGGCGATCCCCGTGTCCTGGCAGACGAGGTTCTTCTCGCTGTCCGCGATGTTCACGTTCTTGTGGATCGTGTTCAGGACGCGCTGTCCCGTGACCGAGGTCTCGCGCAGGCGGGCGGCCGCGAGCGCGTCGCGCAGGTCCTGCGGGATGTCCTTCAGCGACCAGACGTAGAGGTGTGCCGCGGCGTCCTCGACGGCGTGCTGGAGATCGGTGGCGATGACTGTGCTCATGTGCTCGCTTTCTCTGCGGCAGCCTTGCCCGCCCGCCGGCCGAAGACAACACATTCCAGAAGTGAGTTCCCCATCATGCGGTTTTTTCCGTGCGTGCCGCCCGCGATCTCGCCGCAGGCGTAGAGCCCCTCGACCGTCGTCTCCGCATTCGTGTCGATCACGAGCCCGCCGTTCTGATAGTGGAGCACGGGGTAGGTGAAGAGCTTCTCCTCGAGCGGGTCGATCCCCGCCCCGCGGTAGCGCCGGAGCATGTACGGAAGGGAGATCTCGGCATCCTCGGGCGCGATCCGCGTCGTGTCGAGGTAGACCGCGGGCCGGCCGTCGGGGGTCTCGACCCCCTTGCCCTTCGCGACCTCGTCGAAGATCGCCTGACTGACGACGTCGCGCGGGCCGAGCGAGTCCGTGAACACCTCGCCGTCGGCGTTCAGGAGCACCGCACCGTAGGCGCGCGTCGTCTCGGGAATCGAGTAGCCCTGCATCGTCTCGGGCCAGGCGCCCCCGTTCGGGTGGTACTGGAGCTCGTCGAGGTCGCGCGCCTCCGCGCCGAGGTCGAGCGCGATGCGGGTCACCTCGCCGGTTGCGTTCGGATGGTTCGTCGAGAGCTCGCCCCGCTCCTCTGCGACCCGAAAGCAGCGGCCGCCGGCCGCGAGGATCACCGTGGCGGCTTCGAGCTCGTGCTCGCCTGCGTGGGCCCGCCAGCCATGCTCGGTCTGCTCGAGGCTCTGCAGCGGGCTGTTGGCGAAGACCGTGCCGCCACCGGCCTCGAACGCCTCCCGGAGCGCCTTCGTGATCGCGTGACCGGTGCGGTCGCCCACCTGGAGCAGGCGCTTCGCGGAGGCGCCGCCGCAGCGGGCAAGCCGGTAGCCGCCGTTCTGCCTGGTGAACTCGACGCCGAGCTCCTCGAGCCAGTGGATCGCACCCTGCGCGTCGCCGGTGAGGGCCGTGACGAGCCGCATGTCCGCGCTCTCGTGCGAGCTCTTCCAGATGTCGGCCGCGTGCTGGTCCGGCGAGTCGTCGTCGCCGAAGGACGCCTGGATCCCGCCCTGCGCCTTGGCGCTGTTGCACGCCTGGATGGAGCCCTTCGTCGCCAGCGCGACCCGCGACCCGGCGTGATCCGCCGACACCGCCGCGGCAAGCCCGGAGGCGCCGCTCCCGATCACGAGCAC
>Ga0136617_10003993_pt1 | contig 13185 bp, 10 predicted proteins | sample AntDrymUQ3222106_2_FD_129672 | JGI IMG/M metagenome (GOLD analysis project Ga0136617, IMG submission 129672) | Polar desert sand microbial communities from Dry Valleys, Antarctica - metaG UQ322 (21.06) | ecosystem: Environmental > Terrestrial > Soil > Desert | place: Antarctica: Dry Valley...
AAAGCGGCCTGACTTTCCCACATTCCCACAGCCACCGCTGGATAAATAGATGAGAAAACCAAAAACCAAAACCGGACACTTCACTTGCTAATAAAACCGGACATTTTAATTTGCTAAGAACAGCGCGTTATCTTCAGGCGTTATTTTCTTGTACTGACTCAGTTTCGCCGTAAGTCGAAGAAAGCACTATGCGATCGTCACTTCGGCCGCGCCGCCGATGTGTGCAAGCGGCTACGCCCTTCCTTCAAAGTCCTTCTTAATGAAGGGGCTCCGGCCCGGGGACGTCGCCCCAAGCTCAAAAAATGCCGCCGACGGCGGTGCATAACCACCGCCCTCACATCAGACGCACAGCAGCTGCAGCCACCGGACTAGTCCCATTTGTGCAGCGAGCCTAATTTCGACCACAAAAGCGATCCACGAACTACACGAACCCACAGGAAATCTTGTTAGTGTCTCTTCGTGTGTTTTAGTGGATCGTCTTTGAGGTCCTAAAACTCCCTTGACATGAGCAGTAATCTTTGGCTGAATGCCTGCCGTACTCCCAAATTTCCCCTCAGTAGTCGGCAGTTTCAAAGCAAAAAGGAGCTGAGCAATGGCGGCCAACACCATGAGCAGTGCCACTGAGATCCATGACCTTAAGACCCATCCGAAAGGGCTCTATGTGCTCTTTGCCACTGAGATGTGGGAGCGATTCAGCTTCTACTCGATGCTGGCGTTGTTCACTCTCTATTTGCGCAACCCAGACCAGGGGTTCGGATGGACCGCCGCGGAAGCCACCACCCTCTATTCGACCTATTTATTTTTCGTCTACTTCAGCCCGCTCGTGGGAGGTTTTCTCGCGGATTGGAAACTGGGCTATCGCAAAGCCGTGATGATCGGCGGTCTGTTCTTTATGGCCGGGCACGGACTACTCTCGTTTCGATCCATGACGGCCGTTTATGCCGCGTTGACGTGTCTCGTTATCGGCAACGGGTTGTTCAAGCCAAACGTCTCGACAATGGTCGGCAACCTCTACCCGGAGGGCAGCCACCTCAAGGATCGTGCGTACAACATTTTCTACATGGGCATCAACGTCGGCGCCTTCCTCGCACCGGTCGTCATGGAGATCGTCAAAAATCAGTTTGGCTATCATCCTGCCTTTGCAGTAGCGGCCTTCGGCATGTTGCTCTCCGTGGGCATTCTCTGGTGGTTTAGGAACCTGGTTGAAGATCAGGCGCGCAGCAAGGCGAATCGACAGAGGCCAACTGCGCAAGCGCAAGCAGATGCCGCCGCGACCGCCGTGGACGCTCCACCCAGCAGCGTCAGCAGGCAGAACCGGATGGAAGCAGTTCCGGAGTGGAAGCGCATCGGAGCCCTCCTCGTGATCTTCCTGATCGTGATCGTGTTCTGGATGGTCTTTCACCAGAACGGCTCGACACTTACCTACTGGGCAGACGACAACACCGACTGGAACGTCACGGGCACAATCTCGAACGCAATCAACCCCTTTTGGATCATTTCGCTTACCTTTCCTCTGGTCTGGTTCTGGAAGTGGCTCGACGATCGCGGCCAGGAGCCATCAACGCCAACCAAGATGGCCATCGGTATGTTTTTGACTGCGCTCTCCTTCTTCATTCTGTTTGCCGGCGCTAAGACGGGTGAGGCATATGCGCCGTCAACTAATGATTATCCCACTGCGAGCTTTCGTATTACTGACCGCACGATCGGTAGTTTGCGGGCAGATGGAGTGCCCGAAGATGTGTTGGCGAAGTTGGAGCATGAGAACATCAAGAGCAAGAAGTATGCTCAGGACGACAAAGGACCCGGCGAGGCTCAATTCACGACGGCGCTTAACACGGCATTAGGACCGCAGGCGTCGCAATACCGCGAACCTATTCTGCGCCGCGCCTACATCTTCAAGGTCTCTCCCCTTTGGCTCATCATCGCTTACATGGTCATTTCGTTGGGAGAGTTAATGCTCTCGCCGATGGGCCTCTCACTGGTATCGAAAGTCGCGCCTATACGGGTACGGGGCATGATGATGGGTGGTTGGTTCGTCGCTACCGCTATTGGTAATAAGCTAACGATGATCGGAGTCTTCTGGGAGCGTTGGCTTCAGTCGAGCTTCTTCGTCATCCTGGGCACGATGGCACTCATCATGGCGTTCGTCCTGATCTTGCTTCTGCGCCCGTTGAAGAAGGCGATGCCCGGCGTTTGACGATTCAGGGTTCTTTCATTATAGAATCTCGGGCCCCACGCATCCGGGATGCCTTTCGTCGCGCAATGATCTGCTGTCGTGGAGCCAACGACCCGTGAAACAGCGACATATCTTATTCGGCTTTGTAATTCTCGTATTGGCGTTCTGCTCAGGTGTACTCGCTCAGGACAAGCTACTGACCCTCGATGACATCTTCGACCCCGCGAAGAAAGTTAATTTCAACGGCACTACGCCTGACATTCGCTGGCTCAAGGATGGCACGCATTATCTGCTCGCTAATGATCCTTCAACCCCAAATGTGCCGAGATTGCAGAAGGTGAATGCGCTGACCGGCGCGGCCACATCTTTCCACGATTCCGCAAAGATGGAAGCCGCTTTTGCGGCCCTCGGGGGCCTTTCTGCCCAGGACGCTAAGCAGCTGGCAAATCGGGGCTTGTATGACTTCAATCGCAACGAGACCGCGGTACTAATTAATTTTGCCAACGATCTCTTCTATTACGAACTTGGCAGCAACAAAGCCCTCCGCGTGACCAACAGCGCGGAAGAAGAGGTAGGCGAAACATTCAGTCCTAACGATCGCATGATCGGGTTTGTGCGTAACAACAACATGTACGTTTTCGATCTTGCAACCCAGCAAGAGCGCCGGCTTACAACTGATGGCAGCCCAAAGATTCTCAATGGCCGGCTTGATTGGGTTTACCAGGAAGAGCTGTATGGCCGAGGTAACTTTGCGGCTTACTGGTGGAGCCCCGATTCCACAATGCTGGCCTATCTTCGGCTCGATGAGAATCCTGTGCACGAGTTTACTGTCGTTGACCATATCCCGTACCGACAGAACGTAGAGGTTACTCCTTATCCCAAAGCCGGTGATCCGAATCCCATAGTTCAGCTCGGCGTGATCAATGCAGCGGGCGGTGCCTCGCGTTGGATGGATACTTACAAATACCATCCGGCCGATTTTCTGATCGTGAGGGTTTCCTGGACTCCCGACAGCAAGAAGGTGGTTTACCAGGCTCAGAACCGCGAACAAACTTACCTCGACCTCAATTTCGCGGATGCAAAGGATGGCAAGTCAAAAAATGTCGTCCGCGAGACCTCGAAAGCCTGGGTCGAGGTCATCGATAACCCACGTTGGTTAAAAGATGGCTCCTTTCTGTGGCAAAGCGAGCGAAATGGTTGGCGGCATCTTTACCACTACGCACCGGATGGGAAGCTTGTGCGTCAGGTGACCGATGGCAAATGGGAAGTGCGCTCGCTGGAAGGTGTGGATGAAGCGAAGGGACTTGTCTTCGTCACCTCGACCGAGCACAGCCACATTGCCCCGCAGCCGTATCGCATAAAACTCGATGGCACCGGCTTGATTCGATTGGCAGCCACCGATGGTACTCATCGAATGGTTCTAAGTCCGGCGAACAATCACTTTTTAGATTACCGGAGTGATCTGAACACCCCGACGCAGACGCGGCTTTACGATATCGAAGGAAAGCTCGTCCGGGTTATCGAAGAGAACAAAGTTGAGGCGCTTAAGCAATACAAACTTGGGAAGCCTGAATTGCTGCAAGTGAAAACGCGAGATGGCTTTGTCATGGAAGCGATGATGCTGAAGCCTCCCGACTTCGATCCCAAAAAGAAGTATCCGGTAATGTCGTTCACCTATGGTGGCCCACACGCGCCGCAGGTCAGGAATGCGTGGGGTGGCGCCACCGCCGTGTGGTACCAGGCGCTGGCCCAGAAAGGCTACATCATCTGGGTTTGTGATAATCGCACTGCCAGCGGTAAGGGTGAAGAATCGGCTTGGCCGGTCTACCGAAATTTCGGGGAACTCGAGTTGCGAGACATTGAAGACGGAATGACATGGCTCAAGAGTCAACCCTACGTCGACGGCTCGCGGACCGGGATCTCCGGTTGGAGCTATGGCGGTTTCATGACCAGTTATGCGCTGACCCACAGCAAGAGTTTCAAGATCGGCATTGCCGGAGGCGCGGTTTCTGATTGGCGCGATTACGACACGATCTATACAGAGCGCTACATGGGAACTCCGCAAAACAACCCGGAAGGCTACAAGAAGAGTTCACCCGTCCACGCGGCCAAGGACCTCCGCGGCAAGTTGCTCCTCGTTCACGGTGCGATGGATGATAACGTACACATGCAGAACACCATGCAGTTTGTTTATGAACTGCAGAAGGCGGGAAAGCAGTTTGAGCTGATGGTCTATCCGAAATCGCGGCACGGTGTAACTGATCCGCTGCTGGTGAAGCACATGCGGACGCTGATGACGGAGTTCATTGTCGCGAACCTTTAAGGCAGCATCCGCAGACTACGCAGATTGCGCAGATTACCTGAAACTCAGTCGGGTTGAACATCTTTCCTCCTTTACAACAGCACACGCTTCTTCAGAGAAAAGCACTTCCAGAATCACGTCTCACCTGCTTGGTGCCAAATTCTTAATCTGCGAAATCTGTCTAATCTGCGGATTATCGGCGCTGGCAGCGTGGGCACCAGTAGGTTGACCTCCCGCCATGCGTAAGGCGTCGAATGCGAGCCCCGCACTTGAAGCAAGCCTTGCCTTCACGCTCGTAGACCTGCCAAACCTTTCCAAAGGCGTCGCTGTAGGAAAACCCATTCGGATTCTCGAGATTGATTCGCGATGCTGAGCTGCCCGATACCGCGGCTCGCAGAACGTCGCGAATCGCCTGATGCAGACGCTCAACTCGTCGTGCGGAAAGACCGGACGCGGTTTTGAAAGGATTGATCCCCGAGCGGAAGAGCGCCTCCGCCGCATAGATGTTTCCCAGGCCCACTACTCTAGTTTGATCCAGCAGTAGTGTTTTCAACGTGCGGCGTGATCTAGCCAGCGTCTCCCTCAGGTAACCTACACTGAACTCGTCTGAGAAAGGTTCCGGGGCAAGTTCAGTGATCCCCTTCGTCTTAAGTAGACGTGAGTTAGCCACCAGCTTCATCACGCCAAACTGTCGCTGATCCCGGAATACCAGCCGGCGCTCATCATCAAGATAGAAAACTGCGTGAGCGTGAGGCGGAAGCGGGTCGTCTGGCGTCAGCACCAAAAACTTGCCGGTCATCCGCAGATGGACCACCAGCACCTTGCCGGAATCAAGGTCAATGAGAATGAATTTTCCGCGCCGGCCCACGCTCGAGATGCGCGACCCTTTTAACTTGTTATTAAAGACAGAAGGGGAGGTAGGGGAGATTAGTTTGGGCAGACGTATCTCGGTGGCGACTATTTGCCGGCCAAGCACAGCGCGACGCAAGGCGCGAACGACGTGTTCGACTTCCGGCAGTTCCGGCATTCGCTTTCGTCTCGTTCAGAGGCGGTTTTTAAGTCACACCCGACAACGAATCATTTTCCTGATCAAGGTGACGACGGGCTGTTGCGCGACTTAGACCTTTCCCATCAGGACCAGGATCAGAACGATGATCAAAATCAGACCGAGCGCCCCACTCGGGCGGTATCCCCAGCCTCTACTATGTGGCCATGCCGGAACCGAGCCCAACAGCAGCAGAATCAGGACGACTAGAAGTATTGTTCCCATTCCACGCACCTCCCTAATTGAGTTCCGCTTTGTTTCGATCTGCCTCGAGGGTGAACAAGAAGGGGAACGGTAGTTGTGTTTGGCGCGGGAGTCAAACTAATTCTTCTGTGGAGTGCCGGCAGAGCGAAGCGGCGACGGCGCTTTGGATCGCCTCTCGCTCGATACATCCAAAACGGTGTCGCTAAGCTTGCCACCGCACTCCACAAAAGCCCGTCCTAGTGGGCCGCAGGTGCAACCTTTTGCCCTTCATCGAGGAGTAGTTTCATCTGATTGATTGAAGTAGCTTCGGCGTAGATACGCAGCACGGGTTCAGTGCCTGACTGTCGAAACAGCAGCCATGATTCGTCCTCGAAGATAAGCTTTACACCGTCGATAGTCTGAACGTCCTTCACTTTGCGTCCGGCAAACTCCGAGGGCGGACGGGAAGCCAGACTCTTAACCAATTTCAGACCCTGCTCTACCTCGATGTGCAGATCACGGCGCCCAAAGTGAAACTCACCGAACTCCCGGTGCAGCCCGCGCAGCATCTCGGAAGGTGGCTTGCCGGCAGCAATAATGGCTTCCAGAAAGAGTAGGGAATTTAGTAATCCGTCACGCTCGGGAATATGCCCTTTGACTCCGATGCCTCCGGATTCCTCGGCCCCCAGCAAAATGTCTTCTTTCAGCATCAAGTCGGCAATGTACTTAAAACCGATTGCCGTTTCGTAAATCTTGAGATTGAGCGCTGTTGCAATTCTTCCCATCAGTACTGACTGCGAGAAGGTTCTGACAATACCGCCAGTCATCTTTCGATTGCGCGCCAGGTGGAGCAGAACGAGCGGCACGACGTCGTGCATGGTCATCGTCTCGCCCATCTCGTTAACCGCTCCCACGCGATCGGCGTCACCGTCGGTGGCTAACCCCACAAGAGCTTTCGTCTCGACCACCCGCTTTTTCAGTGGACCGAGGTTGCTGTCTATCGGTTCGGGATTGACTCCTCCAAACATTGGATCACGATCGCCGCGAATCGTATCGACCTTCAATGCTCCCCCGGCCAGCAAACTCTCAAGCCACCGACCGCCCGAGCCATGCATGGGATCTACGACGACGGTTTGCTCTGATCTCCGCAGGCGATCGAGGTCTATATAGGAAGCTATCTGTTCGCGATAACTCTTTATCGCTGGCTCAAGTAGTTCGCGACCATCAGAAGAAAAAGCGCTGCGTTTTGCGGGGTTAGCATCAACCAGGATCTCCACGGCCGCTGTCGTCTCTGGAGCGGCGCTTCCGCCCCAGGGGGCCTTGATCTTGAAGCCATTGAAGTCGGGAGGGTTGTGCGACGCCGTGATCACGATGCCACCGCCGGCCCTTAGTTCTTTGACCGCCCAGGAGACTAGTGGCGTTGGAGCCGCTTCTTGAAAAAGGGCAATTGGAAATCCATTTCCTACCATCACCTCGGCGGCCCGTCGCGCGAAGTGCTCGGACAGGAAACGCCGGTCGTAGCCTACAACCACTAGCGCGGGTGCTCCACTGGTTGCCTTGCTGATAACACCTCTGAACATCGAACTTTCAGCTTCATCGCGGCTGAGCTGGCCCACGGTGACGAGTTGATTGAGCCGCGATTCCTCTTCTGTCTTCGTCAGATAGTCAGCATACGCCTGCGCCACTCGTTCGAGGTTCGGAAAGGTGAACTCGCGGGCTATGATCGCTCGCCAACCGTCAGTGCCAAACTTGATTGGCGCAAGCGGCTCGGTCACGGCTTCGCGCCTCCCGTGATCGTGTAGTCAGTCACTGACGTCTTATCTCCTAAAACCGATCCCCGTCCAATTACGGCCGAACGCCCGACGTGACAACCGCGCCCCACGATAGCATTCGACACTTCTGCCGCGGTGCCTATCCGGGTATGAGGCCAGATAACTGAGTTCTCAACGTGAGCGCGCTCCTCAACGAAGCAACCCTGCCCGAGAACCGAGTTGATTATCCGTGCGCCTGGCTTGATCTGGCAATCGTCACCTATGATCGAGAGCTCATCAATCTTAGCAACAGTCGCTGAATCAAACGATCCGCGGCGTTCCTTGATATGGATCCGGCCGACGCGATTGGCCAGCAGGTCATGATGGGCCTGAAGATAACGTTCCGGAGTGCCGATATCTATCCAGTAAGTACGCGGCGGAACGTGCGCATAAAAAGTTTCTTTCCGTTTTAGCAGATCCGGGAATAGACCGTATTCGAATGAATAATTTTCGCCCGCAGGAATGAAATCGAGTACTCGGGGTTCGAGAATATATGTGCCTGCATTGATGGTGTTGCAGGTAATCTCATCCTCCTTGGGCTTTTCGAGAAAGCGATGAATGCGTCCATCGGTCTCTATTTCTACTAAACCATAGGCTCGTGGGTTTTCGACGGGCTGCAACACAATGGTCGCGGCGGCTTTTCTTCCGTTGTGCTGGCGAATTACAGCTTTCAGATCCAGGTCTGTCAGGATATCGCCGTTGAAGACTACGGTGGGCTCGCGAATGAGATTTTCGGCAAACTTGTAAGCGCCTGCTGTGCCCATCGGTTGCGGCTCGACCGTATACTTAAGCTTCACACCATGGTCTGAGCCATCGCCAAGCAAGCGCTCAATCTTGTTAGGTTGGTAAGATAACGAAAGCGTTATATCCGTTATGCGGGCGCGGCGCAGAGTGTCGATCTGATAAAGCAAAAAGGGGCGGTTGCATATCGGTACAATTGGTTTGGGAGTGTAGACGGTCAGCGGGCGCAGGCGTGTGCCTTTACCGCCAGCCAGAATTAGAGCTTGCATGTTTGAATTACCGGATTGCTGATAGAGGTTTGAATAGCAGATGGGAGTCTAACATCCCATTGTACCGCCGAGCAATCGACCTAAATCCAACCTTAGCAAAATTTGCAAGTGAGAAAGGTGGGAAAGCGGAGCGCGCCCCCGCTCCTCTTTGCTCACTTTCCCAACCTGCCAATTCCCTCAACTTGCAGAATTTTCCGGAGCTGCAAATTATCCCAGATCCTTTTTTGATTTTCACATAGCCTCGGCCGGTCCTCGGTTCTGTAGTGAGAATGGCACGCCGCTGCTTGAGCCAAACTACACCGGGCCGTGGAGATTAGGTTGTTTGCCAGCCTCTGGGTAAACTACCAGCGCGCTCTGGATTTCACGGGCGTTACTATTTGCTTTTCATCATTATCTTTTTGTTGGAGTCACAATGTCCGGAATTAGAGAAGCAGTAATAATTGCCGCAGTACGAACACCAGTCGGCAAATTTCAAGGATCATTAAGAGGCTTCAAAGCGACTGATCTCGGGGCGATAGTCGTGCGTGAGAGTGTCAAGCGCGCGGGACTTGAACCAGCAGCAGTCGATGAAGTGATCATGGGATGTGTAATCCAGGCTGGTCTGGGCCAGAACCCCGCCCGTCAGGCAGCCTTAGGCGGAGGGCTGCTGGCCGCGGTTTCTGCAGTCACTATTAACAAAGTCTGCGGGTCTGGGCTCAAGTCTGTGATGATGGCTGCCCAGGGAATACAGTTGGGTGACACCGATCTGGTTGTGGCCGGCGGCATGGAGTCGATGAGCAATGCGCCTTATCTGCTGCCAAAGGCCCGGGAAGGCTACCGGCTTGGAAATGGCGATCTGGTGGATGCAATGATCAACGACGGATTGTGGTGCTCGTTTGATAATCAGCATATGGGATGCACCGGCGAAGTCGTGGCCGATCGGTTCAGCGTTAGTCGAGCTGAACAGGATGCGTACGCTTTGAAGTCGCATCAAAAAGCGGCTGAGGCAATCAAGGCGGGAAAATTCAGGGACGAAATCATCCCGGTGGAGATTCCGCAAAAGAAAGGGCCGGCAATAATCTTCGACACGGACGAAACCGTGCGGGCAGAGAGCACGCTCGACGCGCTGGGAAAGCTCAAGCCTGCTTTCAAGGAAGGTGGCACAGTTACCGCTGGCAACGCCCCCGGTGTCAATGATGGGGCATCCGCCATTGTGGTTACTTCGCTTGAGCGCGCCCGCAGTTTAGGCATCGAACCCATGGCCCGGATCGTCGCCCAGGCAACATCCGGGACTGAGCCTGAACTGGTAATGATGGCCCCCGTCGAGGCTATGAGACGAGTTCTCAAGAAAGCCGGATGGACGTTCGCTGACGTTGATCTGATCGAGCTAAACGAAGCCTTCGCGGTGCAGGCCGTGGCGATCATTAAAGAACTGGACCTCGACCCGGAGCGTGTGAATGTCAATGGCGGAGCCGTAGCGCTGGGGCACGCGATTGGACAATCCGGATCGCGATTGCTTTCAACCATGCTATACGAGATGAAGCGTCGCGATGTGCATCGTGGAGTGGTTGCGCTTTGCCTTGGGGGAGGTAATGCCGTGGCCCTGGCGGTCGAGCGATAGTATATGAGAACTACAAACAATCATGAAAGCAACAAGTCACAATAAAATTCTGGGCATCCTGCATCTGGCCTATGGTGGGCTTGCAGCGCTGCTGATGATCGGGGCGTCCGTCTTGATGATAGGTGTGATTGCGATTAAGAGTAACAGTGGGAAATCCATCCCAGTCGGCATTCTCGCGCTGATGATTTTCGTGGTTGCTCTTAGTCTATTACTAATCACGCCATCGTTCCTTGCAGGTTACGCATTCCTGAAACGCAAGCCTTGGGCTAAAACAATGGGAATCATCGCGGCGATGGTGGCCGGCTTAAGTTTTCCTCTGGGCACGGCCCTCTGTGTTTACACCCTGTGGTTCTTGTTTGGAGAAAGTGGAAGGTTTCTTTATCACAACGCGGCTTACGCGCTTCCTCCTGGGGATACATCGTGGACCAGGGCCGTCAGCCGCGAAGCAGAGCGCGAGTATGTCCCGCCATCAGCGCCGCCAGACTGGCGATAGTTGGTCAATCCGGAGTGTAAGCGAGTGAGTGAAGTCATTGGGGTTGTTGGCGCCGGAACAATGGGCAACGGTATCGCTCAGGTTGTCGCGCGTGCCGGTTATCGCGTAGTCATGCGTGATGTGCAGGACGAGTTCCTTGAGCGCGGCCTGGCGGCAATCGAAAAGAGCTTGCAGCGGGATGTTGAGAAGGAGCGTTTAGCAGCGGATGAGAAAGACGTCATCCGTGGCCGCATTCAAGCGACGACCTCCCTCGAGGTACTGACAGAGGCGTCGATCGTGATCGAAGCGGTAACGGAAAACCTGGAAGTCAAAACCCAGATTTTCAGAACGCTCGACCAGATCACACCTCGCGAAACTATTCTGGCGTCGAACACTTCGTCGATCTCGATAACCAAGTTGGGCGCCGCAACGAGTCGAGCTGACAAAGTCATTGGCACGCACTTTATGAATCCTGTGCCGGTGATGAAGCTGGTCGAGGTTATCCGCGGCATAGCAACGTCCGACGAGACCTATGAGAAGGTGCGCACGCTAACCGAGAAGCTCGGCAAGACCGCTCTGGACTGTCAGGACTCTCCGGGGTTCGTTTCCAACCGCGTGTTGATGCCCATGATTAACGAGGCCATCTTTACTCTTTACGAGGGGGTGGCGACGCGCGAGAGTATTGACGGTATTATGAAGCTGGGCATGAACCATCCGATGGGGCCGTTGACGCTGGCGGATTTCATTGGCCTGGATGTCTGCCTGGCTATCTTGAATGTAATGCATGATGGGTTTGGTGATCCAAAATACCGCCCGTGTCCTTTGCTAAGACGTTATGTCGACGCGGGCTGGCTGGGGAGAAAGACCGGACGCGGGTTTTACGAATACTAACGGCGGGTGCCGGGAAGAAAAAAGAATCGTTGGGCGGTCGTCGTCTGCTATAACCACTTGAAATGCGAGTAGCTCATTATTGCCAGAAATGTCTGGCGGCAAATCCACTGGGTCAGGATTTTTGTGCGCGTTGCGGAACTCGGCTCATGATTGTCACCGAGCCTACCGCATCTCGTTACGAGTCTGGTGAATCAAACGCTACCAGTGAGGAGCACTTGCTAGAGCGCATCTCAGCACTGGAGAACAGACTGGGCCGATTGACTGAGCGACTGGAGCGAGGCTTGGATCTGCTTCTGCGGCAGGCACAAAACTCCTATTTCGATCGTGCTTTGGTGAAAGCGTTGATTGGCCTCCTGACGGATGACGGAATTGTCGAGGGCTCGAGGCTGGAGAAGCTCTGGAACGCGCGCTGTCAGAAGGAGGCCGCAGAACAGGAAGAGAGCGCTCGTCGCGAGGAGCTGCGGGTAAAGATCCTTGCCTTTTATAAAGGTTCTGAACGGGGCAACTTCGAACAGTTTGTTAATGAAGGTTTCCTCCTGATCGAGGATCAGCAAGTAGGTCGCGGTATTAGATCGCTGCAGCGCGCGGTGGGGCTGGCTGGCGGCAATGCTCCTTTGCTTTCCTTTGTGGGGGAGCATTTTTTCCGCACTGGCAAAACGCGGCTCGCTGGAAGCTATCTGGCGCGAGCATACGAGTTTGCACCAGGGGACATGCGCGTTTCGTTGTTGCTGGGCTTGACCTGCGCCGATGAGGGCGACGTCAAACGCGCGAAGGAGCTGCTTAACAAGGCAGCGCAACTGGGAGCCTCATCCTTCGCAGCCCACTACGGACTCGGTCGCCTCTTCATCGCAGAAGCGAACTGGCGTAAGGCGCTCCGCGAATTTAAACGCGCCTTAGCGAGCAAGCCTTCTCCTGAGGCACATTACGCACTCGGCTGTCTTTACTACCAGTTAACCCGCGATTCGCTCGCAGCGCGTCACATGCGAAAAGCGACGGAGCTTGATGCCGGTTATGCTGAAGCCTTCTATGTCCTGGGATTAATTTACCGACGGACGGGACATGAGAAGTTAGCCCTGGAGTCCTTTGAAAAGGCTGACACTGTAGATCTTGCGCGCCGCCCGAAACGAGCTGGTAGAAAACGGGCGGGTGGTGGAAAGCCCGGTGTTTTTCCATTGTTTCAAGGCGTCGAACGGGATGCCGGCGGGCTGGTCACCGGGGGCAACGAGCGACTGGCCAACGCCCTACGCCAGGATGCTCTTAGCGTCTACGTCAACCAAGACCAGGAGTTAAATTAGTTCCCGAATACAGTATTCAACGCGCCCGAGACGGTCTTGAGCCGGCGAACGAAGTCAGGTTTAGTGTCATATTGACGGGTTACCAACATTAGGATATGGTCTTGCCTCAACACAGCTTTCATGCTGGCGTGAGCGTCTCCCCAAAGTCTGGTCTATTGAACGCCCCTCATCTCCTTTGCCTGCAGACTAACCCAAAATGGAGGTATAGCGATGAAAAAACCGTCGTCAAATCTAATGAAGTGGCTAAGGGTCGTCTCCATCGTCACTTTATTCCTATGCCTGTCTGCCACGAATGTGTTGGCAGATCCATTCATCATTGATCAGAGAAATGATGACTTCACAGCCCAAGGTGGGTTTGGCTTTGGAGCTAGTCCTCTCGGGCAAGAGTTCACTCCAACTT
>Ga0136617_10003994_pt1 | contig 13182 bp, 12 predicted proteins | sample AntDrymUQ3222106_2_FD_129672 | JGI IMG/M metagenome (GOLD analysis project Ga0136617, IMG submission 129672) | Polar desert sand microbial communities from Dry Valleys, Antarctica - metaG UQ322 (21.06) | ecosystem: Environmental > Terrestrial > Soil > Desert | place: Antarctica: Dry Valley...
CGCGTCCGGACGCCGGGGGCTGCCCCGAGCGACACCGGCAATTGAAGGCCTACCGCTGAGTTCGCGGAGTGCTGGTCAAGCAGATCAGCGTCAGATCCGGGCCAGAGGAGCGGGCGGTCACTCCCTTTGCGAAAGGCCGACTTCGGCTTCTTCGCGCCCCTGCAACCGGTCGCGGCCGCGCTGCACCGCCGCGGTGAACTTCGTCAGGTTGACCTCGAGGGTGTTGAGTATGTCGTCTGCGTAGTCCTCGGCGCCAAGGCGGATCTCACGCTCGCGGGCGCGGGCATCCTCGATGATCTCCTCGGCTTGGCGCTCGGCCTGCTTGACGACCTCCTCCTCGGAGATCAGGCGGGTCTGCTCGTCCCGCGACTCCTTGATGATCCGCTCGGCCTCGCGCTTGGCTTCGGCGAGCATCTCCTGACGCTCCTTGACGATCCAGCGCGCCTGCTTGATCTCCTCGGGAATCGTGGCGCGCATCTGGTCGAGGATGTCGTAGACCTCCTCTTTGTCCACGCGCACCTGATCCGTCAGCGGGACGGGCTTGGCGTTGTGAATCGTGTCGTCGAGCTTGTCGATGAGGACGAGGACGTCCATAGGCAAAGCCTCAGTTCTCTACCGCTTAAGTTCTTCCTGCAAACGGGCCCCGACCCTATCGGGCACGAGGCCGGTCAGGTCGCCACCGAACATCGCCAGCTCCTTAACCCCGCTCGAGCTGAGGAAACTGAATTCCGGCGCGGCCATCAGGTAGATGCTTTCGATGTCGGGAGCCAATTTCCGGTTGAGCTGGTTCATCTCGAACTCGTACTCGAAGTCCGAGATGGCCCGCAGCCCCTTGACGATGGCCTTGGCGCCGTGCTCTCGGGCAAAATCGACGAGCAGGTTATCAAAGGGTTTTACCTGCACATTCCCGTATTCCGCCACCTCCGCCTCGATGAACGCCACTCGCTCCTCGGCGTTGAAGAGCGTTTTCTGCTTGCGCACCGGCTGGTCGACCACGCCCACCACGAGGCGGTCGAACACATGGGCCGCGCGGCCGATGATGCCCAGGTGGCCGAACGTGATCGGGTCGTAGGACCCCGGGCATACCGCCGTGCCGCCGTTTCGCTCAGCGGCCATGGATGGCGATCCGGGTATGGCCGTAGTTCCGCTCGCGTAGCAAGGGGAAGGGAAGCTCCAGCGGCCTGCGCTTGTCTGATTCGGTCACGATGCGGGCGTCGTTCGAGGTCACCGCGGACAGGCGCTCGGCGAGCGCGGCTGCCGGCGAAGGGTCCGAATCATATGGCGGGTCGCAGAACACGAGGTCGAAAGGTCCTTTGGCGGCGGCCAGGAAGCGCAGCGCGTCCTGACGGCGCACCTCGCCCTGCACCCCGAGCGTCTCGAGGTTCCGCCTGATGGTCACCGCGGCTGCGACATCGCTTTCCACGAACACCACCGACGCTGCTCCGCGCGACAGCGCCTCGATTCCGAGCGCCCCCGAACCGGCGTAGAGGTCGAGCACCAGCGCTCCGGCCACGTCGCTCAGCATCGAGAACAGCGCCTCGCGCACCCGATCGGCCGTGGGCCGCGTCGCCCCCCGGGGGGGCGCGTGCAGGCGCCGCCCACCGAACTCGCCCGCTATGACCCTCATGCCGGGATGGGATCGAGCTCGGAGCCGAAGTGAGCCACCACGGCCTCGCGCAGCAGCCCATGCTCGGGCGCCTCGAGGCGCGGGTCGGCGAGCAGCACGGCGTCGGCGTGGTCGCGGGCGCGCACCAGCAGCTCGGTGTCCTCGGGCAGCCGGGCCACGCGGAACTCCGGCAGTCCGTGCTGGCGAGTGCCCAAAACGTCCCCCGCGCCCCGCAGCTCGAGGTCTATCTCGGCGAGGCGAAAGCCGTCGCGCTCGTTGGCGATCGCCTCCAGGCGGGGAAGCTTGGAGTCGCCGAAGAGAATGCAGACCGACCCGTGGCCGCCGCGGCCCACGCGGCCTCGCAGCTGGTGAAGCTGGGAGAGTCCGTAGCGCTCGGCGGCCTCGATCAGCATGACGGTGGCGTTGGGGACGTCGATGCCCACCTCTATCACGCTCGTGGCCACCAGCACGTCGGCCTCGCCGCCGGCGAAGGCCTCCATGGCCGCGCCCTTCTGCTTGGAGGGCAGCTGCCCGTGGATGAGCTCTACACGCAGCTCGCGAAATTCGGTGCTCCGGAGGCGTTCGAACTCCACCGTGGCCGCCTTGGCCTGCAATGTCTCCGACTCCTCGACCAGCGGGCAGACCACAAAGCACTGGCGGCCCGCGGCGATCTCTTCGCGGATTCGCTCGTAGGCGCGCGCCCGCGCCCGCGCGCCGTCCACGACAAAGGTCTCCACCGGCCGGCGGCCCTTGGGCAGGGTGCGCAGTGCGGTGGCGTCGAGGTCGCCGTAGGCGGTGAGCGAGAGGGTGCGGGGTATCGGCGTGGCCGTCATGTGCAGGGCGTGCGGAGCCAGGCCGTCGGGAGCCTTGGCGTCGAGGGCCGCGCGCTGGCGCACTCCGAAGCGGTGCTGCTCGTCGATCACCACCACGGCAAGGTCGCGGAAGCCGACCGGCGGCTCGAGCAGCGCATGGGTACCCACCACGAGCTGGAGCTGCCCACTGGCGAGGCGGCCGAGCAGCTCGCGCCTGCGCGGCGCGCTCGTGGAGCCGGTCAGCAGCTCGAGCGCGAGCGTGCCGCCCAGAAGCGAGTCGAGTGTGCGGTGATGTTGCTCGGCGAGCGTCTCCGTGGGCGCCATGAGCGCGGCCTGCGCGCCGTTCTCCACCGCGCGCAACATCGCCTCCAGCGCGATGACGGTCTTCCCCGAGCCGACCTCTCCCATCAGCAGCCGCTGCATTGGGCGCTCCTGGGCCAGGTCGGTGTCGATCTCCTCCATGGCCCTCACCTGATCGGCGGTCAGCTCGAAGGGCAGCGACCAGCGCCAACGGTCGACCACCACGCCGCGCGCCGCCAGCGGCCGGGCGTGGCGGCCCTCGCGCCGCGCCCGGCGGCGGCCGGCCACGGCCAGCTGAAGGAGGAAGAGCTCCTCGAAGGCGAGGCGGCGCCGGGCGCCCTGCTCGTCCTCCTCGCGGTCGGGGAAATGCGCCGCTGCCAGCGCGGCGGGGCGGTCGGGCAGGCCCTCGTCCACGCGCAGCCGGGCGGGCAGCGGCTCGACCGAAGCGAGCATGCGCGGGTAGGCCTCCCACATCAGCTCGCGCAGCTTGGTGGCAGTGATCCCCTCGGTGGCGGGATGGACGGGCACGAGGCCCACCGTGTGGACCGGGGCTCCCTCCCCTCCGAACTTCTCGAACTCGGTCACCCAGAACTCGCCGCGGCGGCGCAGCCTGCCGTGCAGCAGCACAGCCGCCCCCTCCCCCAGCTGACGCGCGATCCAGGGCTGGTTGAACCATACGGCCAATGCCGGGCCGCTTTCGTCGAACACCCGCGCCTCGACGCGCTTGCGCCGCCGGTCGCGCATGGGCTTGACGGTGACCGAGCGCACCGCCACGGCCACCGTCGCGTCCTCGCCGAGCGCAAGCTGCCCGATCAGGCGCACATCGCGACGGTCACGGTGGGCGTGCGGAAGGTGCTCGATGAGATCACCCCAGGTGCGCAGGCCGAGCCTCTCCAGCGCCTTGGGCCCCTCGAGGGGTTCCGCGAGCAGGCTGGGCCGCGGATAGGAGCGGACGGCGGCGGCTTGCGGGGCGAGCTCCTTCGTCGAGGCGAAGGCCCTCACTCCGCGCAGAGCAGCCACCACCACGCGGGCTGTCCGCCCTCGTGGAACTCCACCTCGACCCCGTCCGGCGCGCGCGCCTCGACGGCGTCGCGCCCTAGCGGCGGCCGGTCGCCCGCGATGCAGGTGAGCAGCTCCGCGCCGTCGGCCAGCCGGGCGATCGTGGTCGCGAGCGTCTCCGCCGGATCTCCCCAGGCCACCAGCTTGCCGCCGGCGTAGCCCACGGCGTCGCCCGCGGTGAAGCGACCCTGGACGTCATCGCGCGCGGCGGGCGCCACGCCGCCCACGCTGAGGGCATCGGCCGTTTCACGCACCCTCTTCGCGTTGTGCTCACAACCCTTGGCCGGGTCGAAGCCGAACAGAGCCACGAGGCCCTCCTGCGGCGCGGTGGTGGGCACCACCTGGGCGGGCTTGTCGGAAAGCTCAGCGGCGCGCTCGGCCGCCATGATCACGTTCGGGCTGTTGGGCAGCACGACGACCTCGGAGCCGGCAGCGGCATGGATGCCGGCCAGCAACTCGTAGGTCGAGGGATTCATGGTCGGGCCGCCGTCCACCACGAACACACCCAGCTCCTCGTAGAGGCGCTTGACTCCAGGCCCGCTGGCCACGGCCACCACCACGCACGTGGCCTTCTCGGCGCCCTCGCCGGACAGGCGAGCGTTGCGCTCGGCCACCTGGGCGCGCATGTCGGCCACGTCGAAGCGCGACACCTCGCCCGTCTCCTCGAAGAGCGCAACCGCGCGATCCGGCTCGTCGGTGTGCACGTGGACTCTCAGGGTGCGGTCGTCGCCCACCACGAGCACCGAGTCGCCGAGGTCCTCCAGCAGGGCGGTGAAGCGCCCGGCCTCGAGCCCCTGGCCGGTGACGGCGAAGTTCGTGCAGTAGCGAAAGCTCGAAGACTCGTGCTCGGGGCGGTGGAGCGCGGCCGGGGCATAGTGGTGCTCGAGCTGGGTGCTTGAGCTCCCTCGCAGCGCGGCGAGGCAGCCGGCGATGATCACGGTCAGGCCGTAGGCCCCGGCGTCGACCACCCCCGACTCGCGCAGGACGGCGAGCTGCTCGGGGCCGCGGTCGACCGCCTCGGTGCCCGCCTGGAGCGCGTTGTCGAGCACCTCGGCCAGAAGCTCGTCCTGCTCTTCGGCGGTGGCGTCGCGGCCGAGCCGGCGCACGTCCATGTGAGCCAGGTCCTGGGCCACCCGGCTGGCCATGGCCCGCACCGCGGTGAGCATGGTGCCCTCGGCGGGGTCGCGCACCGAGGCGTAGGCGGCGTCGGCCGCGCGGGCGAAGGCCGCGGACACCAGGATCGGGTCGACGAGCTCGCCGGGCCGCGAAGCGAGCTCCTCCGCGGCCCCACGCACGATCTGAGAGAGGATCACGCCCGAGTTGCCCCGAGCTCCCAGAAGGGCCGCCCGGGCCACCGCGCTCACGATCTCGCCCCGGCCGATCACGTCGATCGGCGCGCCGTCCATGCCGTTGAGCTCCTCCAACACCGCGCGCAGGGTGAGCGCCATGTTGTCGCCCGTGTCGCCGTCGGCGACCGGGAAGACGTTCAGGTCGTTGACCTCCTGGCGGCGGCTCTCCAGCTCCGCCAGGGCGGCGGCCAGGACGCGGCGGAAACGGAGCAAGCTCTCGTCGGGCACTTGAGCTTTGTACACCCTTGGGCGGTCGGGGCTACGCCGCCGGTGAAGGCGGCTCAGACGTGCTTCGTGACTTTGCCGGCCTTGAGGCAGCGAGTGCAGACGTATTCGCGCGTAGGCGAGCCGCCCACGTCGATGCGGACCTTTTGCAGATTCGGGTTGAAACGCCGCCTGGTGGCCACCATCGAGTGGCTGCGGCTGTTCCCGAACGCAGGGCCCTTCTTGCACACATAACAGACCTTGGGCACGGCGCGTCAGGCTAGCAGCAGACCACGAGCTTCCTCGAGAGCACACTCGACGTCCGAGCGGCTCACATCGAGGTGAGTGACTGCCCTCGTGCGGCCATCCGGAGTGTCCGAGAGCTCGACTCCGCGCTCGCCCATGGCCTCCACGAATCCGTCCGGGGCGGAGAAGATGACGATGTTCGTCGCGGGCGCGATCACGTGGCAGCCGAGCTCGGCCAGGCCGTCCGCCAGCCAGCGCGCATTTTCGTGGTCCTCGGCCAGGCGCTCGACGTTGTGGTCGAGCGCGTAAAGGCACCCGGCGGCGACTATTCCCGACTGGCGAAACGCGCCGCCCATCTGTTGCTTCCAGCGCCACGCCTCCTCGATCAGCTCCCCTGAGCCGCACAGCACCGCGCCCACCGGCGCGCCCAGACCCTTCGTGAAGTCAAGCCAGGCGGTGTCGAAGCCACCGGCGTGCTCGGCCGCCGCCACCCCCGAGGCCACCGCGGCGTTCATCAGCCGAGCGCCGTCCATGTGCGTTCGCAATTCGTGCTCGCGGGCCACCTCGAGCACGGCACGGATCGCCTCGAGCGGCCAGACCCGGCCGCCGCCCATGTTCGTCGTCTGCTCGACCGAGACCACGCGCGACCGCGGCAGGTAGCGGTTTGGCGGGCGGATGGCCGCACGAAGCTGCTCGGCGCTGTAGATCCCTCCCTCGGTGTCGATGGGGTGGATCATCAGCTGGGCGTTGTTGGCCGGGCCGCCGGCCTCGGCGATGATCGGGTGGGCGCTGCGGTCGAGGATCAGCTCGTCGCCTCCCGGCCGCGCGTGAAGGCGAAAGGCGATTTGGTTGCACATCGTGCCGCTGGGCAGAAAGAGGCCCGCCTCGTGTCCCAGCAGCTCGGCCACGCGCTGCTGCAGGCGCAGTGTCGTCGGGTCGGCCCCGCGCTGTTCGTCGCCCACCTCGGCCGAGGCGATGGCCTGGCGCATGCCCTCCCCGGGGCGCGTCTGCGTGTCGCTGTAGAGGTTGATCGGCTCCATCAACCGGCGAGCTCGCGACGCAGCGCGGCCATGCGCAGCACCGCCCGAGCGGCGTCCTCGCCCTGGTGGCGCTTGCCCTCACCGGTGCGCTCCAGCGCCTGCTCCATCGTGTCGACGGTGAGCACGCCAAAGGCGCAGGGCACGCCGGTGTCGAGCGCGACCCGCGCGATGCCGCCGGCCGCCTCGTTGCAGACGTACTCGTAGTGGTCGGTCTCGCCGCGGATGACCGCCCCCAGGCACGCCACGCCCGCGTACCGGCCGGACTCGGCGCAGTACTTCGCGGCCAGCGGCAGCTCGAAGGCGCCCGGCACCTCGTGCAGCTCCACCGACGCTCCCGCCTCGGTGAAGACCTGCGTGGCGCCGGTCACCAGGCGCCGGGCCAGCTCCTCGTAGAAGCGCCCCACGCAGGCCGCGTAGAGATCGGCGGTGGGCCCCCCTCCAGGCCGGGTGCTTTCGCCGAGATCCCCGGTGCGCCCCGGGCCGCGCCGGGGGCTTGCGCCAGGCACCTCACTCACCGGCGCGCTCCGCCTCGGCCTCGCGCTCGCGGTCCTGCACGCGCTCCTCGTGGATCATCTCCTCGTCGAGGGCGAGGCCCTGGTGGTGAAGCAGGTGCCCGAGGCGGTCCTTCTTGGTCTTGAGGTAATCGCGGTTGTGCTCGCCGGGCTCGTGCTCGATCGGGATCTGGTCGGAAACCGAGAGGCCGTAGCCCTCGAGGCCCACGATCTTCTTGGGGTTGTTGGTGAGGAGGCGGATCGAGCTGAGACCGAGGTCCACGAGAATCTGTGCGCCAATGCCGTAGTCGCGAAGGTCGGCGGGCAGGCCGAGCTCGAGGTTGGCGTCCACGGTGTCGCGGCCCTCTTCCTGGAGCTTGTAGGCGCGCAGCTTGTTGAGCAGGCCGATACCCCGGCCCTCCTGGGCGAGGTAGAGCAGCACGCCACGGCCCTCCGCCTCGATGCGCGCCATGGCGTCCTCGAGCTGCTGGCCGCAGTCGCACCGCAGCGAATGGAACACGTCGCCCGTCAGGCACTCCGAGTGCACGCGCACGAGCACGTCGGGCTCGCCGTCGACCTCGCCCTTGACCATCGCCACGTGGTGCTTCTCGTCGACCAGCGAGCGAAAGCCGAACACGGTGAAATCGCCGAACGTGGTGGGCAGCTGCGCCTCGGCCACGCGCTCGATGAGCTTGTCGTGACGGCGCCGGTAGGCGATCAGGTCGGCGACGGTGATCATCTTGAGCCCGTGCCGTGCGCAGTAGCGCTCGAGGTCGGGCACGCGGGCCATCGTGCCGTCGTCGTTCATCACCTCGCAGATCACGCCGCTCGGATTGAGCCCGGCCAGGCGCGCCAGATCGGTGGCCGCCTCGGTCTGCCCCGTGCGCTCGAGCACGCCGCCGGCCTTTGCCTTCAGCGGGAAGATGTGGCCCGGCTGCACCAGGTCGCGCGGCCGGCTGGACGGGTCGATGGCCACCTGGATCGTGTGCGCGCGGTCGTGCGCCGATATGCCGGTGGTAATTCCTTCACGCGCCTCGACGGTGACCGTGAAGGCGGTCTGAAAGGCCGACTCGTTCTTGGCCGCCATCAGGTTGAGCCCGAGCTCCTCGCAGCGGTCGGGCGTGAGAGCGAGACAGATGAGGCCGCGGCCGTAGGTGGCCATGAAGTTGATGGCCTCGGGCGTGGCGAACTGAGCCGCGAGCGTGAGATCGCCCTCGTTCTCGCGGTCCTCGGCGTCGCACACCACGACCATCCGCCCTGCGCGAATGTCCTCGAGTGCCTCTTCGATTGGGCTGAATGCCGCTGAGGTCATATCTTGAGCCTGGCGGAAACATCCGGCTCTGCCGGCTGGGCACGGATTGCTTTCTCCACGTACTTGGCCAACACGTCGACCTCCAGGTTCACCGTTGTGCCGGGTTCGGCCTGTCCCAATGTGGTGCGCTCGAGCGTCTCCGGGATGAGCGAGACCTCGAACGCGTCGTCGTCCACCGCGCTCACGGTAAGCGACACGCCGTCCACCGCGATCGAGCCCTTCTCGACGACGTAGCGCAGCAGGTCGGAGTCGGCCGCGATGCGCACGACTCGGGAGAAGCCCTCCTCGCGCAGCCCGGCGACCGTTCCCACGGCATCGACGTGCCCCTGCACGACATGCCCACCCAGGCGGTCGCCGGCGCGCAGCGGCAGCTCGAGGTTGACCTCGCTGCCCTCGGCCAGGGGGCCCAGCGAAGAGCGGCGAAGAGTCTCCGGCATCACGTCCGCGGCGAAGGAGGAGGCGTTGGGAGCGACCGCGGTCAGGCAGACACCATTCACCGCCACCGAGTCGCCTGCGGCGAGCTCGCCGGCCAGGGCGGTCTCGACCTCGAGGCGCCCGTCGCGCAGCGAGCGGACCGTCCCCTTGTCAGCGACGAGACCGGTGAACATCACCACTCCTTGAAGCGGGCGATGATCAACACGTCGTCCTCGATGCGGTCGACCTCCACGTGCAGCGCCCGCGGGGCGGCCGAGATCAGCTCGATGCCCATGCCCTCCACGGCCGTGCGCGCCTTGCGGCCTCCGCTGAGGATCGGAGCGATGAACATGCGTGCCTCGTCGATCTCGCCGGCCTCCAAAAAGGCGCCGGCGATATGCGGTCCGCCCTCGAGCAACAGCGACTGCACGTCACGGGAGCCGAGCTCGTCGAGCGCGTCCTCCACCCGCGCGCCCTCGTTGGCCCCGGTAGACACGATCACGTCAACCCCGGCGGTCTCGAGGGCCTGCACCGAGGTGCGCGACGCCGCGCGCGAGCAGACGACGGTCACCGGGACCTCGCCCACGCCGCGCACGAGCTGGGAATCGACGGGCAAGCGTGCCTCGGAGTCGAAGATCACGCGCCGCGGCTGGCGGGCCACCCCTTCCACGCGAGCGGTCAACCGGGGATCGTCCACCAGCGCCGTGCCGATTCCCACCGCCACTGCGTCTGACTCGGCGCGCCAGCGGTGCGCGCGGGCCCGCGAGAGCTTCCCGGAGATCCACTGGGAGTCGCCCGTACGCGTGACGACCTTGCCGTCGAGCGTCATCGCCGACTTGAGGATCACGAGCGGGCGCCCGCTGCGCGCGTGCTTTCGGAAGGGCTGGTTGAGCAGCCGCGCGCTGTTCGCCGCCTCGCCGTTCTCCCACACGACGTCAATGCCCTCGTCGCGCAGAATGCCCGGCCCGCGGCCCGCCGCCTTTTTGGTCGGGTCCTCGGAGGCGATCACCACACGGGCAATGCCCGCCTCGATGATGGCCTCGGTGCACGGGGCGGTGCGGCCGTTGTGACAGCAGGGCTCGAGCGAGACGTAGAGCGTGGACCCGGCCGGGTCCTCCTCGCAGTCGGCGAGGGCCATGCGCTCGGCGTGCGCCTCGCCGGGAGGCTGGGTCGCCCCCTCGCCGATCACGCGGCCGCCCTTGACGATCACCGCCCCCACCATCGGGTTGGGGCTCGTGAGCCCGCGAACTTGGCGTGCGAGCTCGATGGTCCTGAGGAGATGCGGGGTGCTGTCGGGCAAAGTTGACTCTCCAGTCAACGATACCCGTCGCCGGCCAGCTCCCGTATGGAATATCGGCGAAAGAGCCCGAAGCGCGTGCCGCGTGGCGGGCTGATCCAGTCGGTGGCGTAGCGGGCGAGCGACAGGGCGCGCTCGGGCCACCAGGCCCCGACGGGCAGCGGCCCGCCGTTGCACGCCCCGCCCGAGTAGCCGGGGCGGTTGATCCACAGGTAGGCGTCGGCTTTGGGATGGTGCGTGGCGGTCGTGGGGGGAGGGCCCAGACCGCGCTTGAGTGGGTGACACCAGACGTTCTGGCGGCGTCCGCCGGCGTTGCGCCAGTGCACCGGGCCACGCCCGTTGGTGGCCGTGTTCACGACGAAGGGCTTTCCGCCCACCCGGCGCGAGATCGTCAGGCCGTGCCGGATGTTGGCCCGCGTCCAGTCGTAGTGGGTCACGTTGAGCATGAACCCGCGCACCTTGTGGATCCCGATGAAGCGCAGCTGCTTCGCGGTGCGCCGGGCGTTCTCCCAGTCCGAGGCGCCGCCCTCCAGATACACGGTCGAGTTGGGCAACTCCGACAGCACTTCGACCCCGTAGCGCAGCAGCTTCAGGCGGTTGCGCCGCCAGCGCGCGCCGAGACAGTCGATGGTGCCCAGCGAGTCGGGCTCGAAGGCGATCACCACCCGGCGGGCGCCCACCGCGCGCGCAAAGCGCCGGTACCACTTGCGCGTCCGGGCGTCCTCGCGCGGTCCGCCTCCGTCGTAGCCGCCCCCGCACGCGCGGCCCTGGTGGCGCATCACGGCCATCAGCGGTATCTGGCCGGCGGGAACGGCATCGAAGTACTGGCGCAGCTTGCGGCCCATGTTCGGCCGGGTGAAGCGCCCGAACCAGGAAAACTTCGGCTGGAGCGCGATCTTCGCCATCAGCTCGGCGCGGTGGTCCTGCCCGCGGCGCACGTGGCGCCGGTACTGACGCCAGGCTGGGTGATCGCCCTGGGGCACGTACCAGCTCGTGCCCAGCAGCGGGTTGGCCGACGACGGGTCGACGCCGCGCGGATCGGCGGTCTGAGCCGCGGCCGAAGGGGCCAGCGCCAGAAGCACGGCGAAGACGAGCAGGGAGCGATTTCTCACCCGCAGGCAAGTTAGCGTGTGGCCGCGTGCACCGCCTCATCCTGGCGCTGATCCTCATCGCGGGCCTCGCCCTGCGGATCTACAACAACGACTACGGCCTGCCCTTCGTCTACTCGGTGGACGAGGCGTCGCACTTCACCAACCGCGCGGTGGAGATGTTCCGCCAGGGCCTCGATCCCGGCTACTACCAGAACCCGGCAGCCTTCACCTACCTCGTCCATCTCCTCCTTCGGGTGCTCTACGGACCCCTCGGCTTCCTGTTCGACCTTCCCTTCGGCAACGTGACCGAGCAGTTCGCCAAGGACCCGGGCGAGATCTGGCTCGCGGCCCGCAGCATGGCCGCGCTGCTGTGCATGGCCGGGGTGCTGGCGGCCTACGCGGCGGCCAAGCGGCTCTGGGGCGTGCCCGAGGGGCTGATGGCGGCGGCGCTGCTCGCCTTCGCCTTCCTCCCCGTGGCCTACTCGCGGGTGGCGGTGACCGACACGGGCTCGCTCATAGGCGTATCCCTGGCGCTGCTGTTCGCCGTTCGCGCCCACGAGGAGGACCGCCGGCGCGACTGGGCCCTGGCCGGCGCGGCGGTGGGGCTGGCGGCATCCTTCAAGTACACGGCGGGCCTGGCGGCACTCCCTCTGCTGGTGGCGGCACTGGCACGGCCGAGCCTGCGGCGCGCGGGCGGCCTCATGATCGGCGCCGTGGCGGCGCTCGCGATCTTCGCACTGCTCAACCCCTACCTGTTCACCTCGCTCGAGGACTGGTGGAGCGACCTGCGCGACCAGGCCGACGTGGCGGCCAACGATCCCAAGCCCGGTCAGGGGTCCCGCGGGGTCGTGTACTACCTCGAAAGCCTGACCTGGGGGCTCGGCTGGGCCGGGCTCGCTGCCGCACTGGCCGGAGCGCTGCTGCTGGCGCGCCGCGACCTCGCCCGCGCGCTCGTTCTCGTGTCGCTGCCGCTGGCCCTGTTCGCCTACCTGGCCGTGCAGTCGCGCTACTTCGGGCGCTGGCTCCTACCGGCCTACCCCGCCCTGGCGATGCTCGGCGCCTACGCGATCGCGCGAGCGGTGGAGCTCCTACCCGCGCGAGCGCCGCTGCGGGCCGGTGTCGCGGCGGCGCTCACTCTTCTTGTGCTGGCCCAGCCGCTGCTCGCCGACATACGCAGCGCCCGGGCCCTGGGACGCGAGGACACCCTCAACCAGGCTCGGGCCTACCTCGAGGACCGCTTCGCTCCCGGCGTGCGCGTTTCGATCGAGCCGGCGGTGCCCGGGCGCTACTTTCGCTCCAACCCCGAGGGGACACCACCCCCGTGGCTTCGCCGCTGCGCGAAGCGTGCGGGCTGGACCGAGCCGGGCTGGTCATACGAGGGCGCGAATGGCCGCCGGGTCTGCGCGCAGTACAAGCCGGGCCTGTTCGTGCGCCCCGACGGCGGCGTGCGCGCCTCGGCCTACGGAACGGTGCTCAGCCGAAGCGTGGTCGACGACCTGCGTCTCTACGGCTACTGCCACGTGATGACGGTCAACGTCGTGCGCGAGCGCGCCGAGCGCGACCCGCGGGCGCGTGCCTACTACGAGCGCCTCGAACGCGAATCGACGCTCGTGCGAGAGTTCAGCCCCTACCGCGCCGGCGCCGACCCGGTGCCCTTCGACTTCGACCTCTCCTACAACCTCTACCCGGCAGCCTACGAGCGGCCGGGACCGACGGTGCGCGTGTACCGCCTCGATGACTGCGAACAGGCCTACGGGCCCCCACTGATCCGCATCCCCAAGGCCCGGGAGCCCGAGCCGTTTTCGTAAGCGCCCGAGCCGACCGGCCAGAAATCAGCCGGTCCGAGAGCCCGAGCCGTGTGCGTAAGCGCCCAAACCGACCGGCCAGGAATCAGCGGGGGTCCGGGGGCGCGAGCCCCCGGCTGCCATCTAGCGCGAGAAGGCGCCCAGGTCCCTTAGGGA
>Ga0136617_10003995_pt1 | contig 13181 bp, 17 predicted proteins | sample AntDrymUQ3222106_2_FD_129672 | JGI IMG/M metagenome (GOLD analysis project Ga0136617, IMG submission 129672) | Polar desert sand microbial communities from Dry Valleys, Antarctica - metaG UQ322 (21.06) | ecosystem: Environmental > Terrestrial > Soil > Desert | place: Antarctica: Dry Valley...
GCAGTCTATAATCGGAAGCGACTTCATTCAGCCATCGGCTATCTGCCTCCGGCTGAGTTTGAAGCCTCGCTTTCACCATAAATACTTTCTTAACTATTTGTGTCATTTCAGGGGTGCACTACACTTTACTACGCCGGCGAGACTTATGCCTGGTATGACCCGAAGACTTTCAAGGGCGAACCGGAAAGACGCTTCGTCCATTCGCAACGATCACGTACATTGAAATCGAGAGGAGATCAGATGAGCAGGCAGTGGCGATTATCGGCGATTGTACTCTTACTGACCTGGCCGGTTCTGGTCGATGCTATCGCAGACAGCGTTCATGCTTCTGCTCGGAGTGAGGTTGGCCGACCAGAGTTTGCCACGGTTGAATTTATAACGGTTGAGGAGCTGAAATCGAAAATAGCCAGCAGCGAGCGGGTTATAGTAATTGATGTTCGATCAACTGGGAGCTACACCGGCAGCAACGACAGGATCAAGGGTGCTATTCATGTGAAGCTTAGAAGACTTAAGGCTCGGCTGGCACATCCACCATTGAAGAACGTCGCTCGCGACACTGAAGTAATTACTTACTGCGCCTGCCCGAGTGACGAATCAAGCGTGCATGCGGCGCAAGTCCTCTTAGACGCAGGTTTTAAGCGGGTGCGTGTTTTAAAGGGTGGATGGCAGGAGTGGCTGAAGGCAGGCGGGCCGGCGGAGCCAAGACCGAGGGTATTATAGCTGCGGCCCGCATCGACAATCCTCACGGTGAGCTGAAAGTGTGTATGTGCTTTTCCTTTGAAGGTTCAATACAATGGCTTACGAACATTTGATCTCCGGCCTAAGGACAAGCGAAGATGCTGGAAGTTACAGATCTCGGATGCGTACGAGGCGACCGTCGATTATTCAGCGACGTCAACTTTACTCTAAGTTCGGGGTCCTACTTGCAAGTGCAGGGCCCGAACGGCAGTGGCAAAACAAGTCTGTTGCGGCTGATCTGCGGCCTACTTGCACCCTCAGAGGGTCACATTCGTTGGCAAGGAGCGAATATCGGCTCGCTGGGTGAGGATTACTTCACCTCGCTCAGCTACGTCGGTCATCGCAATGGGCTCAAAGAAGAACTAACTCCGATTGAGAATCTCCGGGTTACCAGCGGACTTTCTGGTACTCAGCTGAGCCAGCAAGAGGCCACGAGCATTCTGGGTAAGATAGGTCTTTCAGGGCGAGATCACCTGCCGGCCAGGTTGCTATCCGAAGGCCAACGACGCCGGACCGCGCTCGCCCGGCTGATGACTTGCGAAACTTCGCTCTGGGTGCTGGATGAAGTGCTTACGTCGTTGGATTCGTCTGCGGTACGATTCGTAACTTCGTTACTCGATGAGCACTTGAACAAGGGTGGGATCGCGGTTGTCGCCACACATCATGAATTGGATCTCTCCGCAAATTCTTATCAGCAGCTCAACCTGGCATCGTGAGCTCTCCCTCCACCTTATCAATGTTTCGTTGGGTCGTGGTGCGCGATCTGACTCTAGCGTGGAAGGGGCGAGTGGATGTTCTGTCCACCCTCTTCTTTTTTGTAATAGTCGTCAGTCTCTTCCCGTTAGGGATCGGACCTGAAACGCACTTGCTGAGGCTCATCGCGCCGGGGGTAGTGTGGGTAGCAGCTTTGCTGGCCTCGATGCTCTCGCTCGGAAGGCTCTTTGCAAACGATTATCAGGATGGCACGCTCGAGCAACTGTTGCTGACGCCCCAGCCACTGTATCTGGTTGTGCTGGGAAAAGTGATGGCGCTTTGGCTGGTCTCGGGAGTGCCTTTAGCGTTGCTTTCGCCAGTGCTGGGCATCCAGTTTGGATTGCCAAGGAATGCGTTGTTCGTTCTAGTTGTGTCATTATTGCTTGGAACTCCGGTACTCGCTCTAATAGGATCGATTGGTGCAGCGCTGACGCTGGGATTGCGAGGCGGCGGACTTCTAGTTTCCATACTCGTGCTGCCTCTTTATATTCCAGTGTTGATATTCGGGGCCGGCGCAGTAGACGCGAGTATCATGGATTCAGGTGTGCAAGGGAGCCTCTCGCTTCTGGGGGCGCTACTGGTGCTTTCTTTGGTCTTTGCTCCCTGGGCAACCGCAGCAGCTCTGCGCATATCTTTGGAGTAGTTCTCTTTTGCTAATTTTGAAATGAGTCAAAGATGAACTGGTACAAATATGCCTCGCCGACAAGTTTTTACCCGTTGGCGGGGAAGATGATTCCGTGGTTTGCCATCCCCGCGGCGATACTGTTTTTACTTGGACTCTATCAGGGTCTTTTTGTGGCACCCACTGATTCTCAGCAGGGCGATGCCTATCGCATAATATTCATCCACGTTCCAGCCGCTTGGATGGGAATGCTACTCTACGTGCTTATGGCGATTTATGCGGCTATCGGCTGGGCATTTAATGCGCGGTTGTCATCCATGATGGCATCCGCCATATCCATCACGGGAGCGATGTTCACATTTCTCTCGCTTGTGACAGGTTCGTTATGGGGTAAGCCCACCTGGGGCACATGGTGGGTTTGGGATGCCCGTCTGACATCTACACTCATACTGCTCTTTCTCTATATCGGCTTCATCTCCCTTCAGGCATCGATCGATGATCCCAGACGGGCTGATAGGGCGGGCGCGGTTTTGGCTATCGTGGGCGTGATAAATGTCCCCATCATCTATTTTTCGGTGCAGTGGTGGAACACTTTGCACCAGGGTGCAACAATCAGGCTGATGGGCAAGCCTACAATGGCGCCACCTATGTTGAGGGCGATGTTAATCATGTTGACGGCGTGCTGGCTTTATTCCATAGCCGTGGTGCTCATTCGTCTGCGTTACATCATCCTGGAGCGAGAACAGAACGCCGCGTGGGCGGCTGAAGCAGCGGGGTCCCCAGTGGGGCAGCCCCGCTGGGGTACTTGAGAGCCTGAACATGGACTGGTCAGAATTCTTTTCCATGGGCGGCTACGCCTTTTACGTTTGGGGTTCCTATCTGGTGACGCTGATATTGATGGGCGGCGAGGTCGTGGTGCTGCTGCGCCGCCGGAAATTGTTGCGGCATCAGAAGCGCAGTGGGTTGGAAACTAGAGGAAAGCAGTAAACTAATGAAACGACGTCACAAACGAATTGGCTTTATCGTTGCAGGGCTCACGGGTTTGGGGATCGCCGCGGCGCTGGCTCTTAGCGCTTTTCAGAACAATCTAGTGTTTTTCTTTAGTCCCTCTCAGGTAGCTGCGAAAGAAGCACCGACAGGGAGGACTTTTAGAGTTGGAGGGCTGGTTCAAGAAGGTACCGTTAAGCGCGATACCGATGGACTGACCGTCAGATTCACGGTGACGGACACCGCACAAAGCATTCCTGTGGTTTACAAGGGGATCCTTCCGGACCTTTTCAAAGAAGGAAAAGGTTGCGTTGCCCAGGGAAGAGTCGGTGCTGATGGTGTGTTCTATGCCGATCAGGTGTTGGCTAAGCACGACGAAAACTACATGCCACCGGAAGCGGGACAGGCCATCGACAAGGCTAAGCATGCGCGCGAAGCTGGCAAAACTGTGATTGCTCAGTGAATGACTCAACAGCGGCTGTGCAACCTGGTATGCGGAAGTCTGAAGACAGTTTGCAAAACTGAGTGCCCTAGACTGGGAATATCGATATGATCGTCACTCGTACAGAACCGGGAGCGGTAAGCGACGCACTCAACTATGAAAAGCATTGACGATGCAACGACAAAACAGCAATCAGGCACCCTTTGGTACATTGTTCGTTGAATGATCCTTAGGGTGAGTGCGGTCGCTACCGCTCACGGTTCTGTATTGATGGGAGGCATTCGCTTCGGTTAAATCGTCATCAAACTTTTTGCTAACGGAGTTTCCACCCAGCACTAAGTATCTTCTCACATCAAGTGTAGAGCGCCGCATCGCAAGATATGATTGAGTAATGATTCCCGAAATCGGACAATTCGCCTTAATCACTGCACTCCTGCTGGCGTTGACGCAGGCAATCCTTCCGATGATCGGAGCCAGCCGAGGCAAGCATTCCTGGGTGGCCGTTGCTGCTCCTGCCGGTCAAGCCCAGTTCATCTTCGTTGCAATCGCCTTCTGTTGTCTCGGATATTCTTTCATCATTAATGATTTCTCTGTTCTCAACGTTGCGACCAATTCCAACTCCCGGTTGCCACTTCATTATCGCCTCGCCGCCACGTGGGGATCTCACGAGGGTTCCCTCCTGCTTTGGTCTTTAATGCTCGGTCTTTGGACTGCGGCCGTAACGCTCTTCAGCCGTCACCTTCCCGACGATATGGTGGCGCGCGTCTTGAGCGTGATGGGCGTAATCAGCGTGGGCTTTCTCTTGTTTATGCTGCTCACTTCGAATCCGTTTGACCGCTTGATCCCCGCGGCGCCGGACGGTCGGGACCTCAATCCCCTGCTCCAGGATCCGGCGATGGTGGTCCACCCACCGATGCTTTACATGGGCTACGTGGGCTTTTCCGTGGCTTTCGCTTTTGCCATCGCCGCCTTGATTGGGGGTAGATTAGATGCGACCTGGGCTCGCTGGTCGCGACCGTGGACGACGGTGGCTTGGATGTTTCTAACTTGCGGTATTGCTCTCGGAAGTTGGTGGGCCTACTACGAGCTTGGCTGGGGCGGCTGGTGGTTCTGGGATCCGGTGGAGAATGCTTCGTTCATGCCATGGCTGGTAGGCACTGCTTTGATTCACTCATTGGCCGTCACCGAGAAGCGCGGCGGGTTCAAGAGTTGGACGGTGCTGCTGGCTATCGCTGCTTTCTCACTGAGTCTGCTCGGAACATTTCTGGTTCGTTCCGGTGTCCTGACTTCGGTCCATGCCTTTGCCACTGACCCGAAACGCGGCATTTTCATTTTGGCTTTTCTCACCCTGGTGATTGGCGGTTCATTACTGCTGTACGCGTGGCGCGCCAAACAAGTCGGACTAGGCGGTAAGTTTGAGGTGGTCTCGCGCGAGTCCCTGCTGCTATCAAATAATGTTCTGCTCGCAGTAGCCGCCGGCTCAGTTCTGCTGGGCACGCTCTATCCGTTAATAATCGACGCGCTCGGCAAGGGCAAGCTGTCCGTAGGTCCACCTTACTTCAACACCGTTTTTGTCCCGCTGATGGTGCCGGCAATTTTCCTCATGGGCGTCGGTCCAATCGCACGTTGGAAGAAGGCTAGCGTTCCCGAATTGGCGGTACGCTTGCGCTGGGCATTTCTGGCAAGCGTCGCCACAGCGTTGTTGCTCCCGTTCGTGTTCGGTGAATGGAAAGCACTGGTCAGTCTCGGGCTGCTGCTGGCGACCTGGGTCATCGCAACCGCGGCGGTGAACCTTTGGGATCGAGTCAAGACTACCTCAGGCCAGTTGAGTGTCTGGCAGAAACTGCGAATGCAGAGTCGAAGTTACTACGGAATGCAGTTGGCCCATTTGGGAGTGGCTGTGTTCATTATAGGAGTGACTTTGGTCACCGGTTATCAAGCGGAGAAAGATGTGCGGATGAAGACAGGCGATGCAGTAAACGTAGGTGGTTACGACTTTCGGATGAAGGGAGTATCCGACGTCATGGGCCCAAACTACCGTGCAGCGCGTGCTGAGATTGAGATCACCAGGGGTGGTGAGTATTTTCGCACGATGTATCCGGAGAAGCGTTCTTATTTGGTTTCCGAGAATGCGATGACGGAGACGGCGATTGATACCGGGCTTTTTCGCGATCTCTATATCTCGCTTGGTGAACCATTACCGGGTGGGGCCTGGAGCGTACGCGTTCACTATAAACCTTTCGTGAGTTGGATCTGGGGAGGCGCGCTGTTGATGGCCATGGGGGGCGGTCTGGCCGTTACCGATCGTCGCTACGCGCTGGCCGCACGCAAACAAAGAAGCGTGCTGCAAGCGGCGAAGACGGCGACCCCACCGGCCCTAGCGCCAGCACCCGCCAAGCTTGAAACAGGAAATTAGAGGATCGTTGAGATTACGAGGGTCCGTTCCCGTCGATTGGCGCGCTTCTTATTTACACCTATCTTCAGATAGGTGAAGACGGCGAACGCAGATTCCCGGAACCGTTTCAACGGTTTGGGGCGGGCCCCCGGAAAAAAACCGTTCAAACGGTTTCAGAAGGTAGCGAACGTTCCCGACCCCCACTAAAGCAGGGCGTGAATGAGAAGTGGCTACTAAGCCTTTCTTGCCCAGGAACTCGCAGAAGACGTCTAACTAACAGGATCAAACATGAGTCGCTTTGCAATTCCACTAGCAGTGTTCATCGTCCTCGTTGCCTTCCTGGCAATCGGCCTGGGACACGATCCCCGCACGGTTCCTTCGCCACTGATAAACAAGCCGGCACCGGACTTTCGTCTCACCCAACTGCACGAACCGACCAAGAGCTTCACAGCCCAGGAGATGCGCGGACAGGTTTGGCTGCTGAACGTCTGGGCTTCCTGGTGCGTATCGTGCCGCGACGAACATCCGTTGCTCGTTGAACTGGCACGCTCGCGGGCCGTTCCTGTTTACGGACTGAATTACAAAGACAAACGCGAGGATGCCCTCGCATGGCTGACGGAGTTTGGCAACCCGTATCTGTTAAGCGCAACTGATACGGATGGCCGGATCGGGATTAATTATGGCGTCTACGGCGTGCCGGAAACTTATCTGATCGATCGCGATGGTGTGATCCGCTATAAACAAGTCGGACCCATAACACCCGGGATACTTCAGGACAAGATTCTGCCCCTCGTGAAAGACTTGAGCAAATGAAGCGCGTCGCGTTCCAACTGCTGCTGCTCTGCCTGGGGTTCATGGCCCTCTCCGCTCAAATAGCCGCTCAAGAGGCCAAGCCCGTCGCGGATGATCCGGAACTCGAAAAACGCGTCATGAACTTGTCGCAGGAGCTCCGCTGTTTAGTCTGCCAAAATGAAACGCTGGCGGACTCGCGAGCGGACCTCGCCGTGGATCTCCGGCGTGAGATTCGAGAACAAATGAAAGCCGGCCAGAGCGACAAAGAGATCATTGCCTTTCTGACCGCTCGCTACGGACAATTCATACTGTACCGCCCTCCCATGGGACCCACCACCTACCTGCTCTGGTTTGGTCCCTTCGTTTTGCTGGTCATCGGATTGGGGTTTCTCCATCGATATCTGAAGCAGCGACGCGAATTGATTAGTCAGGAACCGCTCTCGCCGGAGGAGCGCCGCCGGGCTGAAGAACTCTTGAAGGTCGCCCCGGCAAAGGAAGCGGTATGATTTTATTCTGGCTCGTCTGCGCGATTTTTGTGGCCATTGCGCTGGCCTTCGTACTTCCCCCGCTGCAGGGCTCCGACACCAAAGCGGATGCCAATGGCCAGAAGGAAGCCAACGTCGCCGTCTATCGCGATCAGATTTCCGAACTCGAGGCAGATCTTACCAATGGGATTGTCAGTCGGGAACAGTTCGATCAGGACCGGGACGAGATCGAGCGACGACTGCTAGAGGATGTGACTTCTTCCGACGCCGCCACTGTCAGAACTCTGAAGTCAGCGAAGGAGGGTCGCGGCGCTGTGTATGCCATCGCGTTGGGTTTACCCATCCTGGCAGTGGCTTTCTATCTCCGTATCGGAAATCCCTCTGCCGCTCCGACGCCGGTGACCGCCTCCGTTCCGGTTCCAGCCATGGCCCCGACTGCAAACGGGGATGTCTCTCAACAACGCATCGAAACAAACGTCGCCTCGCTCGCGAAACGACTTGAGCAGAATCCTGACGACTCACCGGGATGGACCATGCTTGCTCGATCCTACACATCGATGGGAAAGTATAGAGAAGCAAGCGCAGCGTACGCGAAGGCGACCACACTGAAGTCTGACGACGCGGACCTTTGGGCCGACTATGCGTTTGCTTTGGCGATGGCCAGCGAACAAAAGCTCCTCGGCAAACCCGTCGAACTAATAAATAAGGCATTACATCTCGATCCGGAAAACTCCAAGGCCCTTGAACTCGCCGGCAGTGCTGCATTTGAGGCCCACGATTACAAACGAGCCATCGAATACTGGCAAAGATTACTAGAGAGAGTACCAGCAAATTCAGAAGTCGCCGGATCGCTTACTGAGAGAATCAACGAAGCGAAAACGCGGGCCGGAAGCGCGGGATCAAAATAGACCGGGCCAATTAGACAGCAACGAGAGTCTTTCTAAAGCTGCATGACCAGAGAGAATCTTTTATTCGCAATCATTGGAATCCTGTTCGGGTTCATTGTTGGCTTTATGTTCGCCAGCACTATGAGTCAACGCCCCGTTCCGGTTGCGGCCAGCACAGCGGACAACCGAAACTTGCCAGCGAATCACCCGCAAGTTCAACCCGGAGACTCAAAGAATCCACAGCAGGTATTCGCTGAAGTGCAGGAGGCAATCAGCAAGGCTCGCAAGGAACCAAACAACTTCGACGCGCAGATGAAAGCTGCTGAGCTCTTCTACCAAATTCAGCGTTACGATCAGGCCATCGAGTTCTTACTGAAAGCAAACCAGATCAAGCCGGATAGTTTTGAGACGGTGGTAGCGCTGGGCCAGGTGAATCTCGATGCTGAACACTATGATCAGGCGGAGAAGTGGTTGAAAGCGGCGCTGATGAAGAAGCCCGAGGATGTAAGAGTGCTGGCGAGCTTGACGTTCGCTTTGCTCGAAAAAGGTGATGCCGCAGCAGCTACAAGGGCGATTGAAACCCTGGAAAAGGTCGATTCCGACAATGAGGCCTTACCGCAATTTCGCGACAAGTTGGCGGGCTTACGATCCGGTGAGAAAGCTAAGTAGCGATTGTCTGGTTAGTGACATGGGGCACGGAAATCAAAAACGATCCACGAAATATCACTAAATACTTTTCGTGTTCGTTCGTGTGGTTTCTTGGATCGTAGATCTCCATCAGCGGACTCTCAAACTAAGACACCAGCGGACCATTAGGGTTCGATTGACATCCGAGTGACGTCCGACATCCGAATCCTTTCGATCCTACCCAATTTACCCACGACGACAATCTGGTTATTTTCCACCGTCAAACGTCGAATCGTACTCATGAAGCGCTCGATACGTGTTCCATCATGCATTTCAATTACAAGGCGAGGTCCCGCCTGCGGTTCCTGAGCCGGAATCTGTTCCGTCGGACGGTTGATACTGCCTCGCCTTCCTGTTCGCCCAGTCGCGGGTGCAGGAGTATCTGCGTTTGGTACCTCCGAGGCCTTGTCTTCATTCGTTGTCCCAGAGACTGATTCTTCTTTCTTTTTGGCGGGCTGTGAAGCTGGTCTTTTGCGCCCAGGTGGCACACGTGCCCTTGCTCTTCTGGGGGCCGGTGCGGGCGCTGGCGTTTCTGTTTTAACGGTGGATTCCGGAGTCGAGGTTGGAACCGCAAATTCGAGAGGGGTGGGTTGTGAAGTTGGCGCGGCTACCACCTCTTCTCTGACCACCGGCGGTTCCGCGATGCGGGCCCCCACAGAAGAAACGCGGCTGGAGCCCTTGCCGCGTGAAACGACCTTGGATTCAGATTCCGTAGTCGGACTAAGAGGGTCGGGCAGGGAAGCACCGCCAGCTACTATCTCAAAGGACCCGCCTAACTTTATGTGGTAGGTACCTTCATCATCGTTGGGGCTGCGCGCTTCCACACGCAGAATTAGATTTTCGCGCTTTCGTAGAAAGATAGCCCGCGTCACTGGCGAGGAGTTTTCGGCATAGAGCGTGAACTTCACCAACGGGCGCAAACTACCGGCGGTGAAGAGGTCGACATCACCATTCAGGTTGCTACTCTTGACTGTGATTAGAACGTCGCCTGGCGTTCCCGAGAAGGCATAGAAATGGTCAGTTAGCCGCGAGTCGCCAAGATCCCGCGCGGCAATTGTGCCCTCAACTTCGTTCCTGTGAACCGGGGAGGGAGCGTTGATATCTATTGATTGCGCCAGAGCGACGTCTGTGGCTGAACAGAAGAGGAGTATCAACGCCGAGGCCCGCAAACCCCGTAACAAAATTTTCAGAGGAATTGAGATTGATATCTTCAAGAACAACACCGTGTGAGTTGTCAAAACAAAGGGCTGCGCCATTTTCGATGCCGAGAATATCAGATTTCGGGGCCCGAACCGAATATGGATCAATGCTTTGTTGGCAGAACCAACGCCCAAACATCGTTGCGAGCCGCCGTCCGCCCCTTGTACAATCTTGCGCACCGTCTGTTGCCTCGAGCATTCGCGATGTTGCTTCGCAAGATGTTGTAGGTACTAATGCCTGAAGGTTGCACAAGAAGAGTGCGAGGTTTGCTATGATGGCGAGCGGAATCTTCTTGCGACTGAGCAGTGTCAGGCACAAAATCAGGCCGCTGACTGACCCGCGGCATATCGAGAAGGTCAACGACGTTCGCATAGCTATTGTGATAAGAGTGGGTAAAGGTCCAATGGGGTTCGAGTGCGAATGTCTGATCGGAGTTACGAGGAGGCGTGGGAGGCGCACCCGATGAGTACGGCTTCTCCAGAAATTCAAAACCTGGCCCGGCGATTACTCGCTTTTGAGGCGACGCACCAGAACTCGTCGGATGCTCGCGTAGATGTCGCGGTGCGGGTCATTGAAGAATTGCGTATGCACCTCAGCAGGCTCACGGGAGTTGATGGCTTTCGATCTCTTTTGTCCCGAGCTTTGACACTGGCAAAGGCGGGAGTCCCTTCACTAAATATGGTGCATGTACGCGCGGACGGCTCTTTGGAGGGATTCGTTGGTATTGAGCAGAGCGAGGACGCGGGGGCGGGAGGGCAGGCCGGAATAGTTCTCGTGGCCCACTTGCTAGAACTGCTGGTGACCTTCATTGGCGCACCTCTAACTCTGCGCCTGGTGCGTGACAAATGGCCGGATGCGTCCATGGACGGAGCGGATCTTAGAATTGAGGAAACAATATGAGTGTGCAAGAAAAGGTGAGTATTCGGACACTGCCGACCGGCGTGCCGGGTCTGGATGAGATTTTGGGCGGTGGCTTACCGGAGTTTTCTTTTAACCTCATCGCGGGAGAGCCCGGCAGCGGGAAGACCACCCTCGCCCATCAAATCATGTTTGCCAATGCCAGCCCGGAGCGTCCTGCGCTTTATTTCACCGTGCTGGGCGAACCGGCCATCAAGATGCTTCGGTATCAGCAGCAGTTTCAATTTTTCGATCAGACCAAGTTGAATACCTCGGTCCGCTTCGTCAACCTCAGCCAAGTTGTACTCGATCACGACCTGAGCGCGGTGCTGGAGGAGATTGTCAAAGAGGTCGAGGCGACTAGTCCCGGGATCGTCGTGGTGGACTCTTTTCGCACCGTGGTGCGTAAGGCCCAGTCCGGAGCAAGTGATATCGAACTTCAGGGGTTCATCCAGCGGTTAGCCCTTAACCTGACGAGCTGGCAAGCTACCACGTTTCTCATCGGAGAATACGACGAGGGCGAGATTCGTGATAACCCAGTCTTCACCGTCGCCGACGGACTCTTCTGGCTCTCCCAGCAGGTGGAGCGGAACTCCATCGTGCGGAAGTTGCAGATCAGAAAGTCGCGCGGGCAAGCTTCGGTGCCGGGGCTGCATACCTTCCGTATCACGGATGCGGGGCTGCAAACGTTCCCGCGGACCTTCGGCCTCACCGGAAGACAAGACAGGGTAAGGGGAAGTCGGCGTCTTTCGTGCGGCGTCCCCGAAGTGGACGAAATGCTGGGCGGGGGCATTCCCGAAGGGGACAGCATGTTGGTGGCGGGCTCATCGGGATCGGGAAAGTCCCTGCTGGGTACCAAGTTCATCGTCGAGGGCCTCCGTCAGGGGGACCCTGGAATCGTGGCGATGTTTGAGGAACGGCCCGAGGAGTATGCTCAGCGCGCCGCCACCTTTGGCATCGACCTGGACACCCCACAGAAGGAGGGCAAACTCAAACTCCTCTACATCCGCCCCCTCGACCTTTCAGTAGATGAGACGGTGCGTGAAATCCTCGATGCGGTGCAGGAGATGGGCGCCAAGCGGCTGGTAATAGATTCCCTTTCCGGGTTTGAGATGGCCCTCGCTCCCAGCTTCCGCACGGACTTCCGGGAATCGCTGTACCGGATGATCGGCGCCCTCACAAGAATCGGTGTAACGATCCTCAGCACCGTTGAAATTCTGGAGGTCTTTACCGGGTTCGCCCTCAGCTCCTACGCGATCTCGTTCCTCAGCGACGACATCCTTCGCCTGCGGTTCGTGTCGATCGATGGCCAACTCCGCAAGATGATGGTAGTCATCAAGATGCGTCGCAGCCCACACAGCATTGACATGCGCGAATTCGAAATCACCTCCAAGGGCTTTGTCATCGGCGAGCGATTAAGGGGCTATCGCGGCCTGACCACCGGGGTTCCCGGACCATGGAACGCCGAGCCGGGGGAAATCCAAGAGTTGCAGGATCAACTGGAAAGCGATCGGTAGGAGAGCGGTATGCGTAAGGAACGAAGATCGGTCACGGCGGAGCAGGCTTTCGACCTTGTGCGGCTCAGCCGGTACTTTTCCGAACTTTCACCGCAGGCCATGGTCGCCGTTGAGGGCAAGACGCACATTGTGCGCTACCTCAATGCCGCTTTCTCGCGCCTGGTTGGTAAGGAGGCAGCGGAAGTGGTCGGACGCCCCTTCTCCGAGGTCGTGCCGGAAGGGGAGGAAAATAGATGCCTGTCGCTTTTCGACCGTGTGTATCGCACCGGAACGCCTGAGATTTTAGTCGAGCAGGAGCACAGCCAAACGCCACCCGTTTACTGGTCTTATTCGGTGTGGGCAATACTTGGGGGGGACGAACGCTCAGTGGGGCTCATGATCCAGGTGACCGATACGACAGAGATGGCGATCTTCCGAAGACAAGTGATCGGGATGAACGAACAGCTTCTGCTCTCTGCAACCCGGCAACATGAACTCACAGAAAACGCGGAGAGAGCGAATCATCTCAAAGATGAATTTCTTGCCACGCTCTCGCATGAATTGCGCACGCCGCTGACATCGATTGTCGGGTGGGCGGGGATGTTGGGAAATCCTAAACTCGACTCGGTGGCTTCCTTACGCGCCATCGAAGTCATCCGGCGTAATGCACGGATGCAAGTACAGATGATTGACGATCTGCTCGATGCCTCGCGCATCATCACCGGCAAGTTGCGCCTGAGCGTGCAACCCGTTGACCTCGGCACCATCATCATCGCGGCGGTTGACGGCCTGCGCCCGGC
>Ga0136617_10003996_pt1 | contig 13181 bp, 13 predicted proteins | sample AntDrymUQ3222106_2_FD_129672 | JGI IMG/M metagenome (GOLD analysis project Ga0136617, IMG submission 129672) | Polar desert sand microbial communities from Dry Valleys, Antarctica - metaG UQ322 (21.06) | ecosystem: Environmental > Terrestrial > Soil > Desert | place: Antarctica: Dry Valley...
AGTGCCGGCGCGCGGCTACGGCGAGCAGCACCGCGGAGCCGTTGTACGCTGCCGTGGAGGCCAGGATCAAAAGTACCCCTGGCAGTACCCCTGATGTCAACCTCCGGCGTCCAGTAGCTCTCCGGCGGGCCGGGCGTGTAGCCCCGAAGAGGAGAGCCGTTCCAGGATCACCGGCAGCGCCCCGAGGGTGTTGCGCCAGGAGCCTGGGGCTGCGTAACGGTCGGAGTCATGCAGAAGAAGGATATCACCGGCCTCCGGCCTGCCGATGGTCTCCGCTACGCTCCGGGGCGTCGCCCGGGCCTCCCAGTCCCGTCCCCACCGTGCCCACAGCACCCGCCTCCAGCCCTGTCGCTCCGCCTCCATCCAGGAGGCGAGGTTGAAGACCCCATATGGCGGTCTGAAGAGCCGGGTCGAACACCCGGCCGCATCCTCGATAGTCCCCCTGGCCCGGCGCATGTCCTCGACCGTCGCGCCCGGGGTCAGGAGCAGGTGGCTGTGGTGCCGGTAACAATGTACGGCCACCTCGTGCCCGCCCGCGAGTATCTCTTTCAGCCTGCCCGGAGCACGAGCTACCTGCTCCCCGACTACAAAGAACGTGGCCCGCGCCTCGTACTCCCTCAACACTTCGAGGAACACATCCAGCCCGAGGTCGGGGCCGTCATCGAAGGTCAGCGCCACGGCGTCACTTGCTCCGGCCCGCGTGATGGCCGGAAAGAGGAGCCGTCCCGGTGGGAGCAGGGCGCTCGCGGGTGCTGCGTGGGCGGCGAGGAGGGCCGCTGGGGCATAGGTTGCGGCGAACGCTAAAGCTCGGCCAGCGGCACGCATTCGAGGTCCCTCTCTCTTATCTCTTGAAAGGCCCGAGCAAGCTTTTGGCGGGCTGCTTCCGGGTCGAGGCCCGAGGTGTCCACGAGCATCAGGCCGGGGCTTAGAGCCCCTCCGGTCTTGCCGGGCATGACGAGGCGGGTGTGCGAGGGAGCCTCCGCGTAGGCGGCGAGGTTCGTCAGGGTAGCTGGCAGGAAATACTCCGGCGGTGCTCCGGTGTTGTGTTGGATCTCTGAGGCGGCGACCCGGGCCTGCGATTTCGCTCTCCATGGGAGATAGGAGCCTTCGAGGCCGGGCTCTTCCGCCACCCCAAACGTAAGCTCCGCAGCCGGACGCAAGCCCTCTGATGCCCGCGCGTTGGCGAAAACGGTAGCAGGCATGCGTTCTCTCCGGAGTCCGCTCTCCACGGCGGCGGCGGTAGCCGGGTCGGTCACCCTGATCCCAAGCGAGACCTCGCCGGGCGAAGGATCGTACCCCGGCACGTCGGCGTGGAACCCCTTCGCCGCCACCGCTACCCCCGCGGGCGCGAAGGCCAGCCACGACAGAAACGCAAGCAAGGATACGCTCGCCAGGACCGGCCGCGGACACAGCCTCGAAACCCGCCGTGGCCCCGCTGTTCTCGGTGCGCCGTTGCCGGCGGCCAGGGAATCCAGGACCTTGGAGACCGCCGGTGCCCCTGCCTCCTGCTTCGGGCTGGCAGGGAGGTTTCGCGCTTCACGGCGGACTTCAGCAAGGTCTGAAGCATCTCCGGGCTGTTTACCTGGAGGGCTGCGCCCACCTGTTCCATAATGACCGCGTTCAGCTCTCCGTGTCCGGGTATGGGGTCGAATATGACTATTGGCAGGCCAACCTCTATGGCCTCCGTGCAGGTCATCCCTCCAGCGTTCTGTATAAGGCAGTCAGCTGCCGCCATGAGTACCGGCATGTCCTTTGTCCAGCCGAGTATCCGCACGTTATCCCGGGACCCGAGGCTCTCTTCGAGCCGGGCTTTGAGCTGGGTATTGTTTCCGGTCACGACGATAGTGTACGCTCCGGACTCCGCGGCGCACCGGGCCGCGCCACCCAGGTTCCCGATCCCCCACGCGCCCCCCACGACGAGGACCACGAAAGCCTCGTTGGGGAGTCCGAGTATCCTACGAGCCTCGCCGCACGCTGGCGCCGAGTAGAAAGCAGGCGCTACGGGCACCCGGACCACGACGGCCTTGCCTCCGGAATATTCGGTTAGCTGCGCGGAACGCCGCGAGACGACGAGATGGAGGTCCGCGCTCGGGGACACCCACAGGGGATGGACCCCGTAATCAGCGATGACCGCCACCGCCGGGACTCGCAGTTTGCCTCTACTACGCAGGTGTCCGAGGGCGGCGGTAACCAGCGGATAGGTAGAGATGATCAGGGCTGGTTTCTCCTCACTTATGACCTTCTGCAACCGATTCGCGAATAGCGAACTCGTCGTAAAACGCACGGCGTCGGCGCCCGCCCTTCGGGAGGTTACTGCGAAGATGGCGGCAAGAGACCCGGGTTTGTTCCTGGCCTGGCTACAATAACCCCGGTTAAGGAACCAGCTTAGAGAACGACTCATCTCGTGTAACCCATCCGCCATCGCCACGCTCCAGCCGGCGTTCTCCAGCTCCGCCCGAATCGTTTGGCCCGCCGCCTCATGCCCACCGCCTACCGCGGCCGTAAGGACGAGGACCTTCGCGGGCGCGGCCTCCGTATCAGCCCCGTTCCTTCGCGGATAGCCTGTGCGATGAATCCTCTTTTCGTCCGAAACCCTCGGCGAGTAGAGGAGATATCCGGCCCCCGAGAGCAAGAGAGCGAGTACGATGACTGCCAGGTATCCGGTCATGCAAATGAACCTCCTATAGGTAGCGCCTCGCGCGCCTCCGCAGCTAGTCTCGAGAACGCCCGTAGCCGGCCTTCCCAAAGACGTAGACCTCGCACCCGCTGCCAGGACCACGCCCGTGGAGGAGTCCGCCGGGTGCCCGGCGCCATCCCCGTCGCCACAAACCAAACTCTAAAAAAAGTGCCATAAAAACAGAGGGAGAGAGACGCAAGAGCGTAAACATCGGCCACTTCATACACCGCAAGCGTCAAGACAAATGCAACCTACACGACGGAAATTCGACTGTCTACACTTTGAACAAATATTTAACTCATATTTCAGTTTATTAAAACCTGTTAGGACAATGGTGGAATTGTCTATCTAGTCTACACTTCTACTTGCCCGTACAGCATGGCGCGGGGCCTGGGTGTCGAGGAGCATCGGAGGTGGTTAGAGTGGAGAGTAAAGCAGGCGCCAGGTGGAACGAAGTCATGGAGTATGAGAAGAGCTTCGGGGACGGAGCCAGGAACGTGCGAATACGCTCGTCTGCTACCGGAGCCTCTGGAACTTCGATCCCCGGGACCAGCAACGGTATCCTGATCGCGAAGGTTCCATCGCTCGAAGCCTATTGTATAGGTACGCAGTCGAGACCGCGCTTACCTCGACCCCGGGCGCATCGTGTCCGCGAACCAACTTTGGGCGGCCTCGACCTCTGCTCGTCCGATGCCATGCCCGCCAGGCTGCCAGTCCAGCGTGACCTCGGCGCCCGCCTCCCGCAACATCTCCGCGAGGCGCTCGGTGTCCTCGGGCGGCACTATCTGGTCGGAGCGTCCGGCGGCGAGATAGACGGGTTTCCCCGACAGGTCCGGTGGCGTCTCCGGCTCGAACGGCGTCATCACCCGCAGCAGGACCGCGCCCGCCAGCAGCTCTGGGTGGAGCAGCAACAAGCTCGCGGCGATGTTCGCGCCGTTGGAGAAGCCCATCGCGTAGAGGCGTCCGGGGTTCAGGTCGTACTCGCCGGTGGCCTGCTTGATAAATCCAGCGAGTTCGTGGGTGCGGTTGACGAGGTCTTCGTGATCGAAGACGCCCTCGGCGAGGCGGCGGAAGAACCGGAGCATTCCGTGCTCCAGCACTTTGCCGCGTGGGCTCAGGAGCGCGGCCCGGTCGTCGATCATACGGCCGAGGGGCAGGAGGTCATCCTCGTTGCCCCCGGTGCCGTGCAGGAGGAGTAGGGTTGGGGCGCCGGACTCTTCGGCCGGGACGAAGCGGTGGACGAAGTCGAGGTCCTTCTGGTTCATGAGTGCTCCAGGGGTCTCTTGGTTGGATCCGGGTTGCGGATATCTTATACTTCTCGCGTCGGAGATCCTTCGGGGAGATTGTATGCTCCAATATCCGCTCGACCTGCGCTTCAAGATCGTCACTTTCGGCACTCGCGTGCGGGTCACCGATGCGATGGGAACGGAGATCGCCTACCTCAGAAAGAAGAAGTTCAGGCTCAAGGAGGAGGTCACGGTCTACACGGATGAGGACCAGAGCCGCGTGCTCTTCCGGATAAACGCTGACCGGATGCTGGACTTCTCCGCCAACTATGCCATCGCCGGTGGGGACGGCATGGCGCTTGGCGCGGTGCGCCGCCAGGGAATGAGGTCGATCTGGAGGAGCTCCTACGGTATCGCGGACGCCACCAGGAACGAGTTCGGCAGGATACGGGAGGAGAACGCCTGCGTCAAGGTCGCCGATGGCCTCCTCGAAATGCTCCCGTTTGGGGACGCTCTGGGTGGTCTGTTCTTCAACCCGTCGTACCTGATCTCGGTGCGCTCCACACCCGTCCTCCGCTTCCGCAAACGCCGCGCACTCCTCGAAGGCCGCTTCTCCCTCGAAAAGCTCGCCGACGTCCCGGAGCGGGAAGAGCAACTGCTGCTTGCGAGCACGCTGATGATGCTCATCCTCGAACGCGAGCGGGGCTAAAAGCCTTCTCACAGCCCTAAACGAGCAGCTTCACGGGGGGCAAGGCCTCTTCGATGCGCTCCCGGTCCTTCTCCAGCCAGGGTGGAAGCTTCAGGCTCTCGCCGAGGTGATCCGGGTCTTCGTCCACGGCGAATCCGGGCGGGTCGGTGGCGATCTCGAACAGCACCCCACCCGGTTCGCGGAAGTAGATGGAGTGGAAGTAGTTCCGGTCCAGAACAGGCGTAACGTTCAAGCCACGATCCTCTATCTCCCCTCGCCAGGCCTCCAGCGTCTGGTCATCCGGCGCCCGCCACGCGACGTGATGCACCGTCCCGACCGCCTCCTGACCAACAGCCCCCTCCGGCACGGCCACCACGTCCGCGAAACTCCCCCCCGAGCTTGCGGAGAGATACCGCGTCCTGCCGTCGCGCTCTTCTACCTTCTCGAAGCCCAGGAGATTAGTCAAGACATTCTCCGCGACCTCCGCCGAACGCTCCGATAGAGTTACACCGGAGATACCCCGGATCGCGTTTTTGGCGGGTACCGGGCTACCGTCCCAGACCTCCCCGCCCTCGTTCCCGGGCTGGGCGACGATCTCCACCGGAATTCCATCCAGGTCCCTGAAGGCCACGATCGTCTCATCGAAACGCCTGACGGGCTGCTCGAAGCGAACGCCATACTGCAGTAGACGCTCCAACCAGTACCCCAGAGAGTCCTCCGGAACCGCAAAGGACGTCGCGCTCACCTGCCCAGTCCCAATGCGTCCGCGCGTTGCGTCTGGCCAGGTAAAGAATGTCATGATCGTCCCCGGGTTGCCGGCAGCGTCGCCGTAGTAGAGGTGATAGCTGCGGTCATCGTCGAAATTTACGGTCTTCTTTACCAGCCTCAGGCCCAAGACGCCCGCGTAAAAGTCCACGTTCTCCTGCGGGTCCCCGGCGATGGCCGTCACGTGGTGAAGACCTGCGAACCGTATGCTCATGGCGCTCTCCTTCTGCTGTCAAAACCCCCGGAAGTCTAGCGTACCCCGGGTGCCCACAAAGACGCCTACTTCGACAAGTAGGGAGATCCCTGCCCAGCTATTAATAGAACGCTCCATTTCTCATAAACGAGCCCTACGGCATCACTTATGCGGAACGCCCTGCTGAACACTGCACGCCGCGCGCGTATTGAGGAGCAAAAGGGTTATAAACACGCTCAAAATACGGCGAAAGGCCCCCGCAATCGAGGCTGCCAAGCGAGTCAGAGCTAACTGATGCTGTAGGGGCCGTTTTGTGACGCGCGAGTATGCCCCCTTGCCGACGGCAACATGAGCGTTTTTGGCGTCTCTGAACCCGTCTCTGAAACGACCTCTCGAAACTCGCGCATGGGGACGAGCAATGGGGCATACCTTGACGCGGATTTCTAGGCGGCGTAGAGTAGCTGGACACGAAGTAACGTAAGTAGCGCGGGTACAGGTACTGTAAAACAGCGTCCCGCGCGGGGCTTCTTTTTATAAGGAGGATGAGGCTACTGGGCTGCATATTTTAGAGAGAGCTTGAGCCGTACTGGGAAAGGGACAGAAAGGACGGGGTATGGCCGGGGATTATATTTTAGCCATTGATCAGGGGACTACCGGGACGACGGTGCTCGTCTTCGACCACGACGCGGCACTCGTGGGCAGGGCATATTCGGAGTTCACCCAGCACTACCCGAAGCCGGGCTGGGTCGAGCACGACGCGAACGAGATCTGGAACGTCTCCATGCGCGTCGTCGGGGAGGCCCTGGGTGACGCTCAGGTAAGCGCCCGCCAGCTCGCCGCCATAGGCATCACCAACCAGCGCGAGACGGCCGTCATCTGGGACCGCCAGACGGGGGAGCCCGTACACAATGCCATAGTGTGGCAGGACCGGCGCGGGGCGGAGATCTGCGGCAACCTCTCAGAGCAGGGATACGACGAGATGGTCCGCAACAAGACCGGCCTCACCATAGACGCCTATTTCTCCGGCTCCAAGGTTAAATGGATGCTGGACAACGTGGACGGCCTCCGTGAACGCGCCGAGAAAGGCGAGGTCGCCTTCGGCACCATAGATTCCTGGCTCGTATACAAGCTCACCGGCGGCCGCGAGCATATAACGGACTACTCCAACGCCTCGCGCACCCTCCTCTACAACATCTTCGACCTGAAGTGGGACGATGAGTTGTTGGAGATGCTCACCGTGCCGCGAGAGATACTGCCGGAGGTCAAACCCTCCTCGCACGTCTATGGCAACACCGACCCCGAAGCCTTCTTCCAGGCCGAGATACCGGTCGGCGGCGTTATCGGGGACCAGCAAGCCGCCCTCTTCGGGCAGGCTGCCTACGGGAAGGGCCTTGCCAAGAACACCTACGGCACCGGCTCCTTCGCCCTGATGAACACCGGCGAAGAGCCGATGAGGAGCGAGGGCGACCTCCTCACCACCATCGCCTGGGGCATTGGCGACGAGCCGGTCCAGTACGCCCTCGAAGGCGCCATCTTCATCACCGGCGCCGCCGTGCAGTGGCTGCGCGACGGTCTCGGCATCATACAAAACGCCTCCGAGACCGAGGAACTCGCGCGCAGCGTGGACTCTAACGACGACGTGTACTTCGTACCCGCGCTCGTGGGCCTCGGCGCCCCGCACTGGGAGCCGTATGCGAGGGGTACCATCGTCGGCCTCACCCGCGGCACCACGAAGGCGCACCTCGCAAGGGCGGCGCTTGAGAGCATGGCGTATCAGACCAAGGACGTCGTGGATGCGATGGAGAAGGACTCGGGGATACAGTTGCCGGAGTTCCGGGCTGATGGCGGTGCGGTCGCCAACACCTGGCTGATGCAGTTCCAGGCCGACCTCCTCGGCGTGCCGGTGGACGTGCCGGAGATCACGGAGACCACCGCTCTCGGGTCCGCGTATCTCGCGGGGCTCGCAACCGGTTTCTGGAACAGCGCGGACGAGCTCGCCGACAAGTGGAAGCTCGCGCGCCGCTACGAGCCACAGATGGACCAGGAGGAGCGCGACCGGCTGCACGGACGCTGGAAAGAGGCCGTCGAACGATCCAAGAACTGGGCCAGGGAGGCCGTGGACTCGCCGTTAGGCTAGCCTCCGCGCCGGCCGCGAGGCTGGCCTTCAGGCTGGTGGAAAAGGAGAACACAGAGTGAAGAAAGTCATCAACGCGCCCGGGAGGGTCGTGGAGGAGATGCTGCGCGGGATGGAGTTGGCCCACCCGGGCTTGCTCCGTCTGATCCCCGAGCAAAACGTCATCGTCCGCGTGGACGCCCCGATCCAGAACAAAGTCGCCCTCATCTCCGGCGGCGGCTCCGGCCACGAGCCGACCCACGGCGGCTACGTAGGCCCCGGAATGCTCGACGCCGCTTGCGCCGGCGCCGTATTCACCAGCCCAACCCCCGAACAGATGCTCGAAGCGAGCAAAGCCGTGGACGGCGGAGCCGGAGTCTTCTATGTCATCAAGAACTACACCGGCGACGTCCTCAACTTCGAGATGGCCGGGGAGTTGGCCGAGGCCGAGGAGATACAGACCGACTACGTAGTGGTCAACGACGACGTGGCGGTCGAGGACTCGACCTTTACGAGTGGGCGGCGCGGCATCGCGGGGACCATCTTTGTACACAAAATATGCGGGGCCGCCGCCGCCGAGGGCAAGGACCTTGCGAGTATAAAGGAGCTTGCCGAGAGGGTAAACGCCAACGTGCGTTCGATGGGTATGTCGTTGACCAGTTGCGTGCCGCCCGAGTCGGGGGAGCCGATCTTCGAGATCGGGGACGACGAGATGGAGATCGGGATGGGCATCCACGGCGAGCCCGGCATCGAGCGCAAGAATATAGAGCCTGCGGATCGAATAGTGGACGATCTGCTCCAGAAAATCCTCAACGACAACGTGGACTTCACGAGCTCCGGCTCCGAAGTAGCCGTAATGGTCAACGGCCTCGGCGGCACGCCCCTGATGGAGCTATACATCGCCTACGCTCACGTCGCCGACGTACTGAAGCGCGAGGGCGTGAATATCTACAAGATGCCTTACGTTGGGGAGTACATGACCTCGCTGGAGATGGCGGGCTTCTCGATCACGCTGCTCAAGCTCGACGAGGACATGAAGGGGTATTTGGAAGCGCCGTGCGACGTCGCGGCCGGCCGGCCGTTTTAGAGAGGAGGATTAAATGTTCCAGGCATACCTGGCCGAGTTTATCGGCACCGCGTTGCTCATACTCCTGGGCGATGGGGTGGTGGCGGGGGTTCTGCTCAAGAACTCCAAGGCCGAGAACGGTGGTTGGATCGTTATTACCGTCGCGTGGGCGGTGGCCGTGGCGATAGCCGTCTACGCTGTCGGCCGCGTCAGCGGCGCGCACATTAACCCGGCCGTGACCATAGCCCTGGCGTCCATAGGCGCTTTCCCACTGGCGCAGGTGCCAGGCTACATAATCGCTCAAATGCTCGGGGCGTTCGTCGGCGCCACCCTGGTCTTCGTGCATTACCTGCCGCACTGGAAGGAGACCGAGGACCCGAACCTCAAGCTCGGGGTGTTCTCCACGGGACCGGCGATCCGCGACACCGCCTCCAACTTTATCAGCGAGTTCATCGGTACCGCCGTGCTGCTCTTCGGCATCCTCGCCATCGGGGCGAACGCCGGGGCGCTCGCCGCGGGGGACGTAGACCTCTCGGTGGCGTATGGAACCGCGCTCGCGCCGCTTTTGGTCGGGTTGGTCGTGCTCGTGATCGGTCTGTCTCTAGGAGGCACTACGGGATACGCGATAAACCCGGCCCGCGACCTCGGCCCACGCATAGCGCACGCCATCCTGCCTATCGCGGGCAAGGGCGGCTCGGACTGGGGATACAGTTGGATCCCGGTCGTAGCCCCAATCGCCGGTGGCATCGTCGGCGCCCTCCTATTCCAGTTCACCCTCGCCCCGTAGTGCAAACCAAAGAGACCGTCGGAGCCCGGTAATGGAGAAGCGACCGGGCTCCATCGTCGAGGCATTCCTTGGCCACGCTGAAAACAACCCCGCAAAGCCGTGCCTGCATTTCGACGCTGAGCAGTGGACCTATCAAGGGCTCAGCGGACGAGCCGGGGCGTTCGCCGGGGCTTTGAGGACCTGGGGCGTGCGACCGGGCGAGCGCGTCGCGCTCTACCTGGGAAACTCCCCGGACTTTCTGGCGGCCTACCTCGGCACGCACCTGGCGGGCGGCGTGGTGGTGCCGGTCAACACCCAGTACCGGCGGGGGGAGCTGCGGCACATCTTCGACGACGCCGGTGTCCGCCTGTGCCTCACCGACGAAGAGCGGCGGCCGGAGATCGAAGGCGTGCATAACGACCTGCCCGAGCTAGAGGCGATAGTCGAGACCGGTGAGCAACTCGACGCCTTCCTTGGTGATGCGGAACCTTTCGAGCTCGAACTCCCGGGCGAAGAGGACCTGGCGGTCGTTGCGTACACCTCCGGGACGACCGGACGCAGCAAGGGTGCGATGCTGCTGCACGGTAACCTCGTGGCCAACGCCGCAGCCGTGTGTGAGGCCTGGCGCTGGACCGCCGACGACCACCTGCTCCTGACGTTGCCGCTTTTTCACACGCACGGCCTGATGGTCGGCGCGCACGGCACTTTCTTTAGCGGCGCGAGCGCCGAATTGTGGCCGAAATTCGATGCCGCTGGCGTGTATGACGCCCTGCTCGGGGGCTCATTCACGATGTTCTTCGGCGTGCCGACGATGTACACGAGGTTGCTGCGGGAGGCGGAGGGGCGCGAGGAGAAGCCGCGTCCCTTGCGTTTGTATGTGTCGGGCAGTGCGGCGCTGAGCCCGAGGGCGTTCGAGGAGTTCGAGGAGTCGTTCGGCGAGAGGATCCTGGAACGTTACGGTATGACCGAGACGATCATGAACCTCACCAACCCCTACGACGGAGAGCGCCGTCCCGGCACAGTCGGCGGGCCGTTCCCGGGACAGGTGGCGCGGGTGGTGGACATCGAGAGCCGCGGGCCCTTGCCAGCGGGGGAGGTAGGGGAGATCGAGGTGCGCGGCCCGCACGTCTTCGAGGGGTATCTCAACCGCCCCGAGGCTACCGAAGAGGTCTTTGATGAGGATGGGTGGTTCAGCACGGGGGATCTCGGGTCTGTCAGTGAGGATGGGTACTACACGATCAGTGGGCGGGCGAAGGAGTTGATCATCTCCGGCGGTTACAACGTGTACCCGCGCGAGGTGGAGGAGGTGATCGAAGGTTGCCCCGGCGTAGCCGAAGTGGCCGTGGTCGGATTACCCGACGAGGAGTATGGGGAGAGGGTCACGGCGGCCGTGGTACGCGAAGACCCCGACCTGACGGCGGAGAGAGTGACCGAGTTCTTCCAGGACGAAATCGCGAACTACAAGAAGCCGCGCCGGGTAATATTCGTGGACGTGCTGCCGCGCAACGCTCTGGGCAAGGTCCTCAAGCACGAGGTGCGCGAGGGACTTATACAAGAAGAAGGGTAGATAGTGGGAGCTACGCAAGCGACGCTGGCCATGATCCGGGAGATGGCCGCCGCCCTGGAGGAACACCGCAAACACCTCACGAAGCTCGACTCGGAGATCGGGGACGGAGATCACGGCAACAACATGCACCGCGGCTTCCAGGCCGCCCTCGAACGCCTGGACAACACCAACCCCCAGACCCCATCCGACGCACTCAAAGCCGTCTCCATGGCGCTCATCGGCAAGGTCGGAGGCGCCGCCGGCCCTCTGTATGGTACCGCCTTCCTCAAAGCCTCGACCGCCCTCTCCGGCAAAGAGGACCTCTCTCCCGAAGACGTGGCCGAAGCTATGGAGGCGGCCCTCTCCGGCGTGAAGCAGCGTGGCAAAGCCGAAGAGGGAGACAAAACCATGATCGACGCCCTCACACCTGCCGCCCGAGACGCCAGAGAGGCCGCCTCCTCCGGCAAGAACGCGGCCGAGGTATTCCGCGCCGCCGCCGACGCCGCCAATGAAGGCGCGGAGGCGACGGTCCCTCTGACGGCCAGGAGAGGCCGGGCGAGCTACCTTGGTGCGCGGGCCGAGGGGCACATGGACCCGGGGGCGCATTCGACGTACTTGCTCCTCGACGCCGCTGCCCGTTCCGTGGGAGCGTAGAATGGTTGGGATAGTGCTCATTTCCCACAGCCCGAGGATAGCCGAAGGCACCGCCGAGCTAGTGCGGCACATGGCCGGAGAGGTGGAGATAGTGGCCGTTGGAGGAGATACGGATGGGGCTCTGGGGACGGACCCCGAACACATCCAATCAGCCATAGAGAGCCTTGATACCGACGAAGTGCTCGTCTTCATGGACCTCGGAAGTGCGGTCCTCTCGGCGGAGACCGTCCTCGAAATGCTGGAGCCGGAGGTCGCTCGGAAGGTACGGCTCGTCGACGCGCCGTTCGTGGAGGGCGCCTTCGCCGCCGGTGTCCTCGCCTCCACCGGGGCCGACGCCGAGGAATGCGTGGAGGCGGCAGCGGAGGCCCGCACCGAATCAAAGCTACACGGTTAATGAGTAGAGGGCGCGTAACGCAGTGAGACACAGCTAGCGGGAGGACGAGTTAGTCTACGCATCGGATCCAATATGGGACGCGTCGCCTTGAAGATAGCACCGCACCTCGTGAAACCCTTACTGATGGCGGGTCCTCGAAAGCCCAAGGTTTCACCTGTGGGTCAGCCCACGCGCGTCAAGCTAGCGTTGTCGTGTAGTGTTTCACAGTAATCACGTGAGGGTACGGCTAAAACAATACGCAAGAACTACTAGAGGAGGTTTATTTTGGAGACTGGACGAGGTACCGAGGGAATTCTCTCGGAGGAGCTAGCGGGTAAGCGCGAGGAGATAGTAGAGTTGCTCAAGACCGCTTACTTCGCCGAGTTAGAGACGGTCATCAACTACGTCACCAATTCCACCAACCCGGATGGCGTACGCGCCCAGGAGATCAAGGAAGCCCTGGAGGAGGACATCCAGGAGGAACTCCAGCACGCTCAGCAGTTCGCCGCCAGGATCAAGGAACTCTACGGTGTCGTCCCGGGCTCGATGGACTTCCGGGCCGAGCAGACGTTGTTGCAGCCCGCCGAGCAGCAAACAGACGTAGTGCATGTCATAAAGGGCGTCATCGACGCGGAGACCAAGGCAATAGAGCTGTACACCCGTGTCGTGGAGGCCACCGAAGAAGCCGACCCCGTCACCAACGACATGGTGATCGCTATCCTGCGTGACGAGCAGGGCCATCGGCGTCTCTTCGAGGGCTTCCTCCGCGAGTACGCGGCAGAGGGCCTAGCCTAGCAACCACAAAACTTACGAAACCCGAAAGAAGAGGCCCGGTCGCTATGGCCGGGCCTCTTCTTCATAGCTGAGTGCTGACAGCTATAAACGATCGATAGCTTCCTCGACCGGGGTGTCGCCCGAGAGTACCTCGAAGGTCTTGCCGTAGGTGTTCTCTCTCTCCAGCGCGGCGACGATGACGCGGGCCGTGTCTTCACGCGGTATCTCGCCACGCTTACCGAGTGAAGGGGCAGCTTCCACCATGCCGATCCCGGCCTCGCCCGTGAGGCTCCCCGGGCGGATGATAGTGTAGTCGAGCCCGCTCTCCGCGAGTGTCTGG
>Ga0136617_10003998_pt1 | contig 13177 bp, 13 predicted proteins | sample AntDrymUQ3222106_2_FD_129672 | JGI IMG/M metagenome (GOLD analysis project Ga0136617, IMG submission 129672) | Polar desert sand microbial communities from Dry Valleys, Antarctica - metaG UQ322 (21.06) | ecosystem: Environmental > Terrestrial > Soil > Desert | place: Antarctica: Dry Valley...
AACGAGCGGAGACGATCATGCTCTCGCTCGGAAAGCTCGCGACCGGCCAGGCCCGCTACTACCTCGAGCAGGCCAACGGCTCGCTGACCCGCACGGCGGCCGTGAGCTCGGGCGTCGAGGACTACTACCTCGCTGGTCCCGAGGCCGCCGGCGTGTGGACGGGCGCCGCTGCCGCCGCGCTCGGGCTCAGGGGCGAGGTGGACGCCACCGCCCTCGACCGCGCGCTGTCGGGCGAGCATCCCGCGACCGGCGCAGCGCTCGGTCGAGTCCTCAGGGCTCGACGCCCGGGCTTCGACCTGACGTTCTCAGCGCCGAAGAGCGTGAGCGTGCTCTTTGGCGTCGGCGACGACTCGCTGCGCACGGTGCTGCGCGACGCTCACGACCGGGCGGTGTTGGATGCGCTCGGCTGCATGGAGCGCGCGGCAGCGGTGACGCGCCGCGGACCCGCCGGAGTGCACGCGATCTCAGGCAACGGGTTCGTGGCGGCGACGTTCCGGCATCGGACCTCGCGCGCCGGCGACCCGCAGCTGCACACGCACGCGCTGGTGGCCAACCTGACGCTCGGCGCCGACGGCCAGTGGTCGACGCTTGACGGACGGCGGATCTACGCGCACGCCAAGACGGCCGGCTACCTCTACGAGGCACGGCTGCGCAGCCTGCTGACGCGCGAGCTCGGCGTCGAATGGACGCCCGTCCGTAACGGCATCGCCGAGATCGCCGGGGTGCCTCCCTCGGTGCTGCGGGCGTTCAGCCGCCGCCGCGCCGACATCGAGGCCGAGCTCGAACGCCGAGGAGCCTCGAGCGCTGCGGCCGCCCAGGTCGCCACGCTCGCGACGCGGCGGAACAAGGACTACCGCGTGACGCCTGAGCAGCTAGTGCCGGAATGGCGCGAGCGCGCGGTGCAGCTCGGGCTGACGCCAGAGCTCGTGCGCACACTCTGCGGGCGCGCGCGATCCGCCCCGCTACCCGCCGAGCTGGTGGAGGAGATTGCCGAGTGGCTCGCCGGCCCGACCGGGCTCACGCAGGACCGGACCACCTTCACACGCCGCGACGTGCTGCAGGCACTCTGTGAGCGGCTACCGGCAAGCGCCTGCCTCTCGACGCGGGACGTGGAGCGCTTAGCCGACGCGTTTCTGGCGTCGTCGCGCGCCGTGGTCCTGGCGGAGGGCGAGCGCCGCGAGCTCCTGCGACGCGCGGACGGGCGGGTCGTCCCGGCCGCGCGGTCTGACCGGACCTACTCGACGCCGGAACTGCTCGAGCGCGAGCGGCGCGTGCTCGACTACGCGGTCGAGCGTCGGGACGCGCGCATGGCGGTGGCGCGGCCACAGGCGATCAGGCGGGCGATCGGGCGGCGCCCCTCGCTGGCCGACGAGCAGGCTGAGATGGTGCGCCGCCTAACTGCAGACGGGGACGGTGTCGCCGTCGTCGTCGGCCCCGCGGGGACGGGCAAGACGTATGCGCTCGCGGCAGCGCGGGAGGCGTGGGAGGCGAGCGGCCGGCGCGTCTGCGGCGCCGCGCTGGCTCGGCGCGCGGCTCGCGAGCTCGAAGACGACGCCGGCATCCCGAGCACGAGCGTCGCGGCGCTGCTCGATGCGCTCACACGCAGGCCGTACTCGACGCTGCGACGACGCGCCGTGCTCGTGCTCGACGAGGCCGGCATGCTCCCCACCCGTGCTCTCGACGAGCTGGTCGAACACGCGCGCCGACTCGACGTGAAGCTGGTGCTCGTCGGCGATCACCGGCAGCTGCCGGCGATCGGTGCGGGCGGTGCCTTCCGCGGGCTGATGGCACGACTGCCGGTCATCGAGCTGCAGGAAAACCGCCGCCAGCTCGCGGACTGGGAGCGTGACGCGCTGCGGTCGCTGCGCGCCGGCGAGGCACCCGAGGCCGTCCAGCGCTACGACGCCGCTAGTCGGATCGTCGTCGACGAGAACGCCGCGGAGTTGCGGCGGCGCCTGGTCGGCGATTGGTGGACCGCGCGCGACCCCGACGGGGCGGTGATGATCGCCCAGCGACGCATCGACGTCGACGACCTCAACGATCGCGCGCACGCGCTCATGTCCGCCGCAGGCGAGCTCGGCGATCGAGCCCAGGGACGCATCAACCTCGCGCTCTCGAGGGGCCAAGTCTCGCTGCCTCATGACTACCTCGAGCGCCCGACGCGTCACGGGCGCCCAGCGCTCATGCACGGCTACGCGATCACCGCCCACCTCGCACAGGGCATGACCTGCCGCGAGACGTTCATCCTCGCAACCGATCAGCTCACGCGCGAGGCCGGCTACGTCGCGCTCAGCCGCGGTCGCGAGAGCAACCGCCTCTACGCGCTGACCCCGACCGACGGCGAGCGCGAGGAGTACGCGCCCAGGCAGCGCGGCACGCGCGACGCGCGATCGGCACTCGTCGACGGACTGCAGCGCTCGCGCGCGCAGACGCTGGCGAGCGACTTTGCGCGCACGTCGCGCACAGTGGACGAGCTGGCCGAGGTCACGCGACTGCGCGACGCGGCCGAGCGAACCCGGTGGCGCACCCATGGCGACCGCCGGCGACTCGAGGACGAGCGGCCGCCGTGGTACCGCCCCCACGCCCGCAGCCACCACGCCGCAGCACTCCTCCAGGCGACCGAGGCCGAGCGGCGCGCCGAGCGCCAGATGCATGTGCTCGCGTCCCGACAAGATGTGCTCCGAGACCAGCTCCGCCAGGAGCACGCCGCCAGTCGCGAGCACACCCCGGCACGCGAGCCAGAGCGCCCCTTCGCGCGCCGCCGCGGGATGGGGCTCGGCCGCTGATGACCGAGCGCCTCCTCACCCCGGCGGACGTCGCCGAGCGCTGCCAGATCAGCGCGAAGACGGTCCTCCGAGCGATCCACCGCGGGCGGCTGCGCGCGAGCCGGCTCGGCGACCAGGGCGCGTACCGGATGCGCGAGGCCGACGTCGAAGCGTGGATCGAAGCGAGTGTGTGCACCGTGCCACCGGTCCGACGGGCCACCGTACCTCCACCGGTCCGAACCCCGGACGAGCTATCGCTCGGCCGCCTCGTGCTGTCGCCCGACATGGGGCGCCGCTAAGAACGGCTGCGCTCGCCGGGCGGCCTGGAAGGAAGGGGTCAATTTCTGGCCCTCCGGCCTATGGCGAATACGCAAGCCCCGAGGAGGAGCGATGGTGGAGAAGCGGGAGCGCCGGCGTCGTGACGGGAGCACCTACACCGTCTGGCGTGTGCGCTGGTACGACGAGACGGGCGCCGAGCGCAGCAAGACATTCGACCGCGCGACCGACGCCAAAGCCTTCGAGGCCAAGATCAGGACGCTCAAGCGGGCGGGCGCACTGGCGGACGTCGACGCGGGTCGCGAAACGCTCGCCGAGTTCGTAGAGGAGTGGTGGATGGTCTACGCCGGCCCCAATCTCGAACGCGCGACGCTGCGCGCATACGCCAGCCTGTGGAACGGGCACGCGCGGCCGCGCCTCGGCCAGCTCCAGCTGCGCGAGCTCACGCCGCAGACGATCGCCCGCTTCCGCGCCGAGCTGGAGGCCGCGGGCGTCGGGGTCGAGGCGATCCGCAAGACGATGACGATGCTGCAGGGCGTGCTGCAGCGCGCGGTCGAATGGGGCCGGGTTCCCACTAACGCGGTCAAGATCACGCGCAAGCCGCCGAAGCCACACCGGCCGGCGGTCCAGGCCATCCCGCCCACGCTCATCGAGCTCATGCGCGCACGGCTGCTCGAGCAGGACAAGCTGCGCGATGCAACGCTGCTTGCCGTCCTCGCCTACGCCGGGCTGCGCCCACAGGAGGCGCTCGCGCTCGAGTGGCGCCACGTCCGCGAGCGCACCCTGCTGGTCGAGCGCGCGCTGAGCGACGGTCAGCTGAAGGCGCTCAAGAACCGCCGGCAGCCGCGCACCGTGGAGCTCCTCGCCCCATTACGCGACGACCTCGCCGCATGGCGAGCCGCCCAGCGCGCACCGCCCGCGACGGCTCCAGTCTTCCCCTCGCACTCCGGCGCCTTCTGGCGAGCGTCGGACTGGCGTAACTGGCGCAAGCGCAGCTACAAGCCGGTGGCCGAGGTGGTCGGCATCAACGGGGCACGCCCCTACGACCTCCGGCACGCGTTTGCGTCATTGCTCATCCACGAGGGTCGGCTCTCGGTGGTCGACATCGCGGCGCAGCTTGGCCACAACCCGACCGTGTGCCTGGACACCTATGCCCACGTGATGGCTGAGCAGCGCGGGGCTGAGCCAGCCAGCGCCGAACGCGAGATCCTCCTCGCGCGAGGTCAACTCGCGACGGCGTCGGACGGAGAGCAGCTCGCGCTGCCGGGGGTCGATGGCTGAGCTGGCGGGGCGGCTGTCTCAGCGACGGATCCGCTTGACGCGCATGGTCGACGGGGAGCTCTCGGTGTCGTCGAGCGCGCCGAGAACCGCGCCGATGAATGCGCTCCGATACCCGACCGACTCGACGCTGATCTCGATCTCGCCGTCCGCGGCCAGCCGGTCCAGAGCAGCCTGGACCCACGCGATCGGGACCGGCTGGCCGGTCGGGCTCCGCGCTGTGGCCACCAGGACCGCATCCCCCTCCAGCCCGAGGATGGTGTTGGGTCGACCAGTGAGCGTGTGAATCGTCTTGTCGATGAGCCCGTGCAAGATCATGCGGGCGTCGTAGCTTCCGCGCATACTGCTCACCGTAGTCGGGCGTGGGGCTCTGCCGGCGGGAAATGCATCGCGAGCGTCTCTGCGATCTGAGTCACGGTGGTCGCGGCGTCAAGCGGACCGTCGGCGGCGCAGAGCTTCGACACCCGCCTGGGTGGCAGCACCGGGACGCCGCGAACTTCGAAACGGCGCAGCAGCGGCCAGTCGCCGTCAACGAAGCACAGCACCGCCTGTACTGGCGCCGTGGCGTGCGGCCCCTTGGCCAGGATCTGGCGGACGGCTTCGGCTTGAGCGATGACGCCGTCGACGAGCTTCGTCCGGTCACGCCCGCCGACGATCAGATGCTCCGTCCGCGCGCGCAGCAAGCCACCGCGGCACTCGACGTCGATCCGGCCGCGATAGCGCTTCGCGTCGATGACCTTGACGCCGGTCGGGCCGACGGCGAGATGGTCGATGTTGCCGCGGCCTCTAGGCATCCGTCGGTCGTGGAGCAGCACCACACCGTGGTCGGCGGCCCAGCGCTCGAGGTTGCGCGCGAGAGCGGCCTCGCCTTCAGCGCCCCGTGCCCAGGCGCGCTGATGCTGCGGCTCGTCGCTCAACGCCAGGACGACGCCGCCAAGCGCTCCGAAGCGTTCGCGGACGCGTGCCTCGCGATCGGCCCGACGACGCTCGTACTCACGCCGGGCGCTCGCGCCCGCCTCCGAGACGCTCGCATCGGCGGGGGACGGCGGCGGCGAGGGCAACGACTCAGGCTCGCAGCCGAGGCAGCGAGCGTGTCGGCGAGCCGAGTCCCAGATCGCCATTTCGCCGGCACTGAGGGACTGTGTGCAGATCGCGCATGTGCCGGACCGGCGCAACTTGAGACGGCGAGCGGTCGGCGACACGAGATCTCATCGACGCCCACCCTGCTCACCCTGAAGCGATTGGAGTCCCGGTCGTCTTGCCGTCGAGGCGCTCGTGCGCGACAGTTCGCGCCGTGCCGGCAGTCGACCCTGACCTCGCAGTCCGTCAGGCAGCTGTCGCACATGCCCGACAGCTCGGAGGCGTCTACGACGAGCTGGTACCGCTCGCCGAGCTGCGGGCCGGCTTCATCTTCGAGGGCGAGCGGGTGAGTTTCGGCTCGTTCCAGAAGGGCATCCACCGGGCCCAGATCCAGCGCGGTCCGGCCGCTCTCACGCTGACGACCTCGCTGAAGGACCCCTACGGCGACGCCTACGACGAGAGCGGCGCGCTGTTCACCTATGCCTACCGCGCCGGCTCGATCGACCAGGCCGACAACCGCGCGTTGCGCGCGGCGTTTGAGCTGAGCACGCCGCTCGTCTACTTCCGCGCGATGGCGCCCGGCCAATATCTCGTTATCGCGCCGATGTTCGTCACGGCCGACGACCCTGGCGCCAGGACGGTGCTCCTCGAGCCTGGTCTTCCGGTTCAGGACATGCAGCCCGGTGGCCTCGTTTCGCCTCAGAATGTCCGCGCGTACGCCACGCGCGAGGCGCGGCTGCGATTGCACCAGCAGCGCTTCAAGCTCGATGTCATGCGCGCCTACCACCACCGATGCGCGATCTGCACCCTGCGCGAGCGAGCACTCGTTCAGGCGGCGCACATCGTGCCCGACGTCGAGCCCGAGGGCATCGCCGCCGTCATCAACGGACTCGCCCTGTGCGCGATCCACCACCTCGCCTTTGACCGCAACCTGCTCGGCATCGATCCGTCGGGCGTTGTGCACATCGCGGACCGACTGCTGCGCGAGATCGACGGACCGATGCTGCGCACCGGCCTCCAAGGCTTCCACGGTGAGGCGATCGCGGTGCCACCTCGGCCCGAGGACAGGCCCGATCCTCTGCGGCTCGAGGTTCGGTTCGAGCGCTTCGTCCATGCAGCCGCCTGATTCGCTTAGCTCACGCACGCATCCCCGGGATACGGCAGCTGGCGTTGCCGAGCACTGGTATCAGAGTGATACCGTTGCTCCAATGGCCATGACGCTTCGTCTCACAGACGAGCAGACCGCTGCGCTCCGCGCTCGCGCCGATAGCGAGGGCCGCAGCATGCAGCAGGTCGCCGTCTCCGCCCTCGACGACTACCTCCTGCGCGCCGAGGACGACGAGCGAACCGACCGGCTGGCCGCACACGGAGCGGATCGGTTCGCCGATCTGCTGCGCCGGCTCGGCGAGTGACGCGACACCTCACCGTTGAGCAGGCGCTGCGGATCGCGCGCACCGCCGTCGGCGGCCCGACCGAGCTCCGCGACATCGGACTACTGGAGTCCGCTGTACACCGGCCTCGCGCAAGTGTGCTCGGACAAGACGCCTACCCCGATCTCTTCACCAAGGCCGCTGCGCTCCTGCACTCGTTGGCGGGTAACCACCCGCTCGTCGACGGCAACAAGCGCCTCGCGTGGCTTGCGACGTACGTGTTCCTCGCCAAGAACGAAGTGGGACTCGACCCGGACGACGACGCCGCTTATGACTTCGTCGTCGCCGTCGCTGCCGGAGAGATCGACGACGTCGGCCAGATCGCGGCGGCGCTCTCCTCGTGGCAGGCGCGGGATCCACAGATCCTGGCTGAGGACTCGAGCAGTTTGCCGACGAGGACTCCGATCCGTTCGAATAGGCGACGGCGTCGGGGCGGGACCTCTTGACGCGGCTTCACCGCGCCAGGCAGTCAGCCTGCGCCGCGGACACCCTCGATGCGACGTGTTCCGGGGGCGTGGTTGCTGTATCGCCGCGGCTCGACGTAGACCAGCTCGACGCGTCGCTGCCCGAGGTGCGGTGGTCCGAGAGCGACTCGCTCGATGTGCGATGCCTTGCGCGCCCCAAGCAGCCGCTCCGACATGAGCAGCGCGGCGATGGCCTCCTCCGCGGAAGGGGTGAGCATCAGACCCGCCAGCGGGGAAAGCGGATCGGATGTGTCGATCATGGACCCGAACCCGTCGCTTACCTGCGGCGGCAGGCTCTCTCCGAACAGACCAGCGCGGAGGCCGGCTTCGACCTGGTCATCCGGCGACAGCCCGTTGAAGGATGCTTCCGTTGAGCCTGCCCATCCGTCCGCCCACTGGACCTCGGCCGCGAGCTCAATGTCACGCACCGAGGCAGACCGGATCTCGCTCACGACGCTAGTCACCGTGGCTTCTCCGGCTCTGCTGGCCATGGCGATCGGCACGGAGGAAGCCCGTCCCCAGCTGTCCCGCCGCAGTGACTCGAGCGCACGACCAACGGCGAGGTCGCGGACCTCCGCGACCATCGTCACAGCGTCACCCTCGTCGCGGATTCGGGTGGCGCGCAGGCACGAGTTGCCGAGCTTGATCCAGGGCGCCTCGTCGTCCGCCGCGATCTCGGCGAGCCTCGTCAGGAGACGTCGCGACAGATCGTCGGCGTCTTCGAACTGTCCCGTCGTGTGGAAGACCTGCACCTCCTGCGCGAAGTCCGCCGCGTTGCCCTGGCGGTCGGACGAATCGCGCTGCAACCAGAAGGAGATTCGTTTGCCGCGACGCCGTCGCGCCTCGAGGTACTCCTCGTGGGTCGGTGAGCGGCCGCTTGACAGCATGGTCCCGTAGCGGTCTGCGAGGACCCCGATGTAGATATCGGAGCGGGCGACACCGTCGAGATACGCCCGCTCAGCGTCCTCGTCACGGCCCCCGAGGTCTTCGAACAGCACCACGGAGAAGCCGGCGGCCCGAAGTGCCTCCGCGACTCCGGCGCGGGCACTCGCGAGCTGCCGCATCTCGCTCGAGATGAACACCGTGCGCGTCGCCGCCCAGCGGCCGAACTCCTCGGGCGCCAGACGACGTGAGGCGGAGGAGGTATCGACGAGGAGGAGCACGCATCCATGATGGCTCAGCGACCGGGCGCCACCGGTCGGCAGGGCTTTAAGGGTTTCGCGTGAAGCCAGCGTTTAGCGCGGTGGGCGACGCTCTAACGCCTGGCGAGGTACATCGCGGGCGCAGCAGTCAGCATCACAGCATGATTACACCAGTTGCGACGTACCGTGGTGGTACACTGCATATGTGGGAATCGTACTCCTAGGCGAGTTTCTGCATGCGTGATCCACCGAGAATGAAGGGGCTCGGCCCCGCGAACCGAGAGCGCCTAATGGTGCTGCACCGCACGCTAGCCGGCCCGTTCACGGCGGAGGATGCGGCGGAGGCTTTGGAGGTCTCACGCGACGAGGCAGCGCGGATTGCGGGCTATCTCGCCTCGAAGGGCTGGCTGAGTCGTATCCGCCGCGGGCTGTTCACCGTCGTTCCGCTCGAGGCTGACGTCCCTGAGGAATGGCGCGCAGATCCCTGGCTGGTCGCCGCGCGCGTGTTCGCGCCCTGTTACATCGGCGGCTGGAGCGCCTGCGAGCACTGGAGCCTCACTGAGCAGTTGTTTCGATCGGTACTCGTCGTGACGGCGGAGCCTCAACGCGGCGCCCAGGTGACAGTCCAGGGCACGGAGTTCCGTGTCGCGACCCGCAAGCCGGAAGCGCTCTTCGGCACGCGCAAGGTCTGGCGTGGCCGGGACCGGGTCGACGTGTCCGATCCGACGAGGACGATCGTTGACGTGCTTGACGACCCATCAATGGGAGGTGGAATCCGCACCGTCGCCGACGTCGTCGACGTGTACTTCTCGGGAGACCACCGAAACGACGAACTGCTGGTCAGCTACGGCGACCAGCTCGGCAACCGGACGGTGTTCAAGCGGCTCGGTTACCTCCTTGAGAGCCTCGAGATCGACGCAACCGACCTCATCGAGACCTGCCTGTCGCGTCGGAGTGCCGGCATTGCCAAGCTCGACCCCTCGATCCGGAGTGGCGGGCGCATCACCAAGCGCTGGGGGCTTCGTATCAATGCGCAAATCCAAGCCGCCGCCAACGGATGATCCCGCGCGCCGCGATCGACCAGCGCGTCCGCGAATGGGGCTTGCGACACGGCGTCGTCGAGAAGGACTACGTGCTGGGTTGGCTGCTGTGGGGCATCGGCCGCCACCCGGTGCTCGGTGAGTCATGGGTCTTCAAAGGCGGGACGTGCCTGAAGAAGTGTTACATCGAGACTTACCGGTTCTCCGAAGACCTCGACTTCACGATCATTGAAGGCGGTCCGATCAACCCCACGGACGTAGAACCGTTCCTCGCCGAGGTGCTCGAGGTAGTGGCTGATGAATCGGGGATCGATTTCTCGGATCGGCAGCCGATGCTCAAAGCGCGGAATCAGCCGGGATCGGTTGAGGGCCGCGTCTATTACCGAGGACCCCTCGCCGCGCCTTCCATCGCATCGGTGAAGCTCGACCTTTCGGCCACCGAGTTGCTCGCGCGCGAACCGGAGCGACGCCCCATCGCCCACCCGTACGAGCCCGACGAAGCCCTGCCCGATCCGGCCGACGTCGCGTGCTACGTGTTCGAGGAGGTGTTCGCCGAGAAGCTGCGAGCGATGGGCGAGCGTTCCCGGCCTCGCGACCTCTACGACATCGTCAATCTCTACCGGCGCGACGACCTACGCCTCCGACGCGATGACATCCACGAGATCCTCGTCGAGAAGTGTGCGCACAAGGAAATCGCTGTGCCGACGCTCGCAAACATCGAAGCGTCCGGCCTCGTGCCCGAACTCGAGTCCGAGTGGGAGAACATGCTCGGGCACCAACTGCCCGTCCTCCCTCCGTTCGCTCAGTTCTGGGACGCTCTTGGCGACCTCTTTGGCTGGCTCGAGGGTGCCGAGATCGCACCGGCCCTGGCGCCGCTCGCAGCTGCGGCTGACGAAGATCCGCTCTGGACCCCGCCACCAACAGTCGGCGTCTGGGGAGCACCGATACCGCTCGAGGAGGTCCGTTTCGCCGCGGTGAACCATCTCTGCGTCGAGCTGGGCTATCAGGGCAGCACACGCTTGATCGAGCCCTATTCCCTACGCCGCACCCGGGATGGCAATCTCGTCCTGCACTCGCTCCGACACGACTCCGGCGCGCATCGCTCCTACCGCGTCGACCGAATCCAAAGCGCGCGAGCAACAGCAGTGCCGTTCACCCCGAGCTACGCCGTCGAGTTCAGCTCCGCTGGCCCGCTCGCCGCGCCACCGCAGACTCGCCGCGCCTCAACACCTCGCGCTCTCCGCGCCCGACGAACAAGTGGCACCGGACCCACTTACGTGGTCGAGTGTCCCGTGTGCGGCAAACGCTTCGACCGCAAGACTCGCAACACGAGGCTCAACGCCCATAAGAACCCCTACGGCACCCGATGCCCAGGGCAGGGCCGATCGGGCTACGTCGTGGACACCCGCTGGTAGATGGCTCCGCGAGAACGCTGCACTCCTTGCGTCCGTTCCTCACGAGCCCGTCCAACAGACTGTCCGAGCGCTCCGGCGCGCCGGCGTACGAATCAGTTGCGGCCCAAATACGGCCCACGAGACGAATCGCGTACCGGGGAAGAGCCTCCAGGCAAAGGAAAACCCCGCCTGAGCGGGGCGTTCTCGAGAGCCCTCTGCCGGACTCGAACCGGCGACCCCTTCCTTACCATCGAAAGACAGCCGTCCGGCCGGGTCCTGTCGGGGCTCTACGCCGTGGTCTGAACGATCCCCGGCCAGCCCGTAGAGACCCGGTGGGACGGAGCGAGTGCCCCCAGGACGCCCCCACGACGCGGATACATCCAGACTGAGACGGGGGCTCGACGACATCGACGCTGCGTCGTCGAGCGCTGGTCCTGGCGCATCGGATCGATCAGCTGGGTCGCTGATCACTGCGCTTGCTTCGCTCGCTTCATCCGGGCCTGCATGATGGCGTCGTCGGCGGACGTTCTCGGCTGCCCCCTCATGTCGGCGATGACGTGGGCGTAGACGTCGCTGAGCGTTGCGACGCTGTTGCCGAGTTGCTCGGCGATCTCCGCCAGGCTCAACCTGCCGTCGCGCAGCAGCAGGCTCGCGAACGAGTGTCGTAAGTCGTACGGGTGCAGCCCGTCGTAGGCGGTCTTCATGCGTCGGCGGCGCTTTCCGTCGACGGTGACGTAGGACACTCTCTGCTCGAGGGTCGCGAGTCCCGCTGCGGCCGCCGCGGGATAGAACACTCGGCGGCGCCAGTTGCGGTAGTCGGTGTCGCGCCATGGCTTGCCATCCCGGCGAGCGAACAACAGCGCTTTCGGCGCTCGCCGGACGGTTGCAAGCATGTACTCGGTGAGATCCTGTCGTAGCGGTGCGAGCAGATCGATCGTGCGTGGCGGTCGGTCGACCTTCTGGCCCGTGACGATGGATCCGTCGACGTTCTTCTGCTCGACGAGCAGCGTCGCACGGCCGAGGTGTCGCACCTCGAGTGCGAGAGCGTCCTCCGGGCGCGTGCCGGCGTAGGCCAGCACGCTGACGAGCACCTGGTCCCGGAGCGTCGGTAGTGCGTCGCGTAGCGCCTCGACCTGCTCGGGGCTGACCGCAATGACTGCCCGCTTGCGCGGCGCGCGCGGCTTGCGGATCTGCTTGACCGGATTGAGCCGGAGACGATCCCATGCGACCGCCTCGCGCAGGATCGCCTGCAGGAGGCTCATCGCTTTCCGGATTGTGGGCGCGCCGACACCGTCGTCCTGGAGGTCACTCTTGAGCCGGTCCACGACCGCTGGCGTGATCTGTCGCAGCTGCAGGTGTCCGACGCGCGGCAGCAGATGACGATTCCACACGGAGGCGTAGGTCTTGCGGGTCGTTTGGTCGAGGTTGTGCTTCGCGTATCGCTCCCACCAACCCGCGGCAAAATCGGTCAACAGCTCGCGGCCCTGGTCGAGCTCGCCGAGCACGCCCCTGCGGCGTGCGAGCCGCAGGTGTGCGTGGAAGTCGAGAGCATCTCTTGGCGTGCTGAGTGTCTCGACGAGCCGCTTGCCCGTCGCCGGATCCTTCCAGCGCACGCGATAGACGAAGTAGGTCGTGCCGTCCCGGCGCTTTCGCTGCCGGATCTCGACGCCCGGGATCGGGTGGGGCGGCGACGTGCTCCAACTCACGCGACCAGTGTCCCACCCCCGCCCGAACGGGGTACACGGCCCGGTCGGCGCGGTGCCGGCGACTGTGTCTCGACGCGCCTCACCTCGGCGAGCGTGCGCTCCGGGAGGGTTCGGTTGCTGCGGGAATCCAGCCATGCGTCGATCGCTTGCGGGCGAATCCTCCAACCGCCACGGCCCTGCGTAACCTGGCTCGCTTCGAGTTGGCCGGAAGCGATCGCGCGCATGACGGTTCTCGAGCTGACGCGCATGAGTTCGGCGACCTCGTCCACGGTGAGCGGCTGCTCAGGCACCGGCTGCTCCTCGGACTCGAGGCTCCCAGCGAACTTGTGCAGCACCGGGTGTCGCTCGCTGAGATCGCCCACCAAGCTGCGTCAGGCGGCGCGCTATGTCCGCGGTGCCGTGATCGTTGAGCAACGACTCGCCGCCGCGGCTCTCCCCACGCGGCTCGCTCAAAGGATCCATACTTCGTTAAGCCGTCGGTGCTCCGCGCCCGGTTCTGTCCGGACACCTGATTAGACCCGTGGAGGTCGATGATGTCGGGAGTCATGGAGGCCGGGATGGACGGCAAGGGCGAGGAGGGGTCGCGCTCCGGCGCGCCGGAC
>Ga0136617_10003999_pt1 | contig 13177 bp, 17 predicted proteins | sample AntDrymUQ3222106_2_FD_129672 | JGI IMG/M metagenome (GOLD analysis project Ga0136617, IMG submission 129672) | Polar desert sand microbial communities from Dry Valleys, Antarctica - metaG UQ322 (21.06) | ecosystem: Environmental > Terrestrial > Soil > Desert | place: Antarctica: Dry Valley...
GCGTGCGTGAGCCCTACGTCAGGCCCTGCGGTAGACGCGGGACTCCCACGGCCGCAGGACGATGTCACGCACCAGGAGCTTCGACACCGGGTAGTTGCCGAGGACGAGCACCGACCTGGCCCACGCGTCAGCCTCGGGGACGTCGGCGGTCACCTCGTCCGTCGAGATGTTGGCGACGACCAGCAGCTCGACGTCACCGAGCCGGCGGAGGAACGCGTACACCTGCTCGTCATCCGGCAGCAGCATCGTGAAGTCGCCGTGCACGACGACCGGATCGGTGTGCCGAAGCTCGATCAGGCGACGGTAGTGGTGGAACACCGATCCCTGGTCCGACCGTGCCGACTCCGCGTTGATCTCCACGTGGTTCGGGTTCACCGCGATCCACGGTTCTCCGGTCGTGAATCCAGCGTGCTTTGAGGCGTCCCACTGCATCGGCGTGCGGGCGTTGTCGCGGCTCATGGCCCGGAGCGCGGTCAGCACGTCGTGAGGGGAACGGCCGGCGGCGACCAGCTCGTCGTATGCATGGATCGACTCGATGTCGCGGAAGTCGTCGATGGTCGCGAACGGTGCGTTCGTCATCCCGAGCTCCTCGCCCTGGTAGACGTACGGCGTCCCGCGGTGCAGGTGCAGCAGGGTCGCGAGCGTCTTCGCCGCCGCCACGCGGTCCGCGCCGTCGTCGCCGAACCGCGACACGACCCGCGGCTGGTCATGGTTGTTCCAGTAGAGCGAGTTCCAGCCCACGTCGGCGAGACCGGCCTGCCAACGCCCGAACGACGCCTTGAGGTCGCGCAGGTCAAGGCTCCGGACGTCCCACTTGCCGTCGCCGTGGTCGAGACCGACGTGCTCGAACTGGAACACCATGTCGAGCTCGGCCCGCGCCGGGTCGGTGAACAGCACCGCCTCGTCGACGGTCACGCCCGGCATCTCGCCGACGGTGAGCACCGCTTCGGTCCGGTCGGCGAACACCTCGCGGTGCATCTCGGCGATGAACTCGTGGATGCGTGGACCGCAGACGTAGTGCGAGCCCCCGTCGGCATAGGGACCGCTGGCGAGCGCCCGGCCGTCGGGCAGCGCGGGGTCCTTGGAGATGAAGTTGATCACGTCCATGCGGAAGCCGTCGACTCCACGGTCGAGCCACCAGCGCATCATCGTGTAGATCGCCTGGCGGACCTCGGGATTCTCCCAGTTGAGGTCCGGCTGCCTCGTCGAGAAGATGTGCAGGTAGTACTCACCCGTCGTCTCGTCGAACTGCCACGCCGAGCCGGCGAACGCAGCCCGCCAGTTGGTCGGCTCCGCACCCGGGTCGCCCGCGCTCATACCCTCGCGGGCCGGGCGCCACCAGTACCAGTCCCGCTTCGGGCTCTCGCGGGTCGACCGTGACTCGACGAACCACGGGTGCTCGTCCGAGGTGTGGTTGACGACCAGGTCCATGATCAACTTCAGACCGCGGTCGTGCGTGGCGGCGAGCAGCCGGTCGAAGCTCTCGAGCGACCCGAAGATCGGGTCGATGTCCTGGTAGTCGCTGATGTCGTAGCCGTTGTCGTCCATCGGTGACCGGTAGACCGGCGACAGCCAGAGCACGTCGACCCCGAGCTCGACCAGATGGTCGAGCTGGTCGATGACGCCGACGAGGTCCCCGATCCCGTCGCCGTCGCTGTCGGCGAAGCTGCGCGGGTAGACCTGGTAGACCACCGCGGACTTCCACCAGAGGTCTCCCGGCCTGCTCATGTGGTGAAGACGATCTTGCCGAACACCTCGCCGGACGCCAACCGCTGGAAGCCCGAGCGTGCGTCCGCGAGCGGGTAGGTGGCGTCGATCACGGGCCGAGCCCTGGTCCGTACGACGAAACGGGTGAGCCGCTCGAGCTCGTCCCGGGTGCCCATCGTCGACCCGATCACGCGCAGACCGAGGAAGAAGACACGATTGAGCTCCGCCGACGGGTCCGGTCCGCTGGTCGCGCCCGACACGACCACGGTGCCGCCGGGGCGCAACGCCCTGAGCGAGTGCGACCACGTCGCCTGGCCCACCGTCTCCATCACCGCGTCGACCCGCTCTGGCAGTCGCGCGCCGATCTCGAACGCCTGGGCGGCGCCGAGCTCGACCGCTCGCGATCGCTTGCCCTCGTCACGGCTGGTCGCCCACATCCGGTACCCCGCCGCCGAACCGAGCGCGATCAAGGCGGTCGAGACACCTCCACCGGCGCCCTGGACGAGCACCGTGCCGCCGGGTTGCACGCCGGACTGGGTGAAGAGCATCCGGTACGCGGTGAGCCAGGCGGTCGGGAGGCAGGCCGCCTCCTCGAAGGACAGCTCGGGCGGCTTCGGTACGAGGTTGGCCGGCGGGACCGCCACGCGCTCGGCCAACGTCCCGGGGAAGCGCTCGGACAGCAACGATCGACCGGGGTCGAGCGTCTCGTCGCCGCGCCAACCCGGAGAGGAGATCACGCCGTGCACGAGTACCTCTCGGCCGTCCTCGTCGACGCCAGCGGCGTCGCAACCAAGCACCATGGGCAACTGCTCCGCGCGCAGGCCGACGCCGCGCAGCGACCAGAGGTCGTGGTGGTTGAGCGCGGTCGCGCGGATGGACACCGACGTCCAGCCGTCGGGCACGTCAGGATCGGGAACCCGGCCGACCTCGAGCGCGCTCACTGGGTCGTCGGGAGAGAACCGCTGCGCCGTCACCGCCAACATGGCGGCACCATAACGATCGCCGCGGCCGTTCATCGCCACGCGTCATCGCCAGGGAGACTGTCCCCGCGGGCGGTAGGGTTCCGCGACACCCAGAACGAGGAGATCTCTCATGCGCAGGACCGCCCTTCTTGTGCCGTTGGCAGCTGCAGGCCTCCTGCTCGCAGCCTGCGGCGGCGACGACCCGGGCACGACGCCGACCGGTGGCGACGACGGCTCGACCGACCTCGGCCTGATCTCCGACGGCCAGCTCACGGTCTGCTCCGACATCCCCTACGCACCGTTCGAGTTCGAGGACGCCGACGCTCCGAGCGGGTACAGCGGGTTCGACATCGATCTCATGCAGGCCATCGCGGACAACCTCGAGCTCGAGCTGGTGGTGAGCGTCACCGGGTTCGACGCGCTCTCGAGCGGCACCGCACTCGAGGCGGACTCTTGCGACGTCGCCGCATCCGCAATGACGATCACCGAGGAGCGCATGGAGAACATCACGTTCGCCGACCCGTACTACGACTCGCTCCAGTCGCTGCTCGTGCCCGAGGGCTCCGACATCGCCTCGATCGATGACCTCGCGGACGCGGCAGTCGGGGTCCAGGCCACGACGACCGGCGAGCTCTACGCGGAGGAGAACGCCCCCGACGGCGTCGAGATCGTGGCCTTCCCCGGCGACACCGAGATGTACGCCGCGCTGCGGGCCGGGAACGTCGACGCGCTGCTCCAGGACCTCCCGGTGAACCTCGTGCACGTCGAGGACGGTGGCTACGAGATCGCTGAGGAGTTCCAGACCGACGAGCAGTACGGGTTCGCGCTCATGAAGGAGGGCAAAGAAGCTCTCGTCGAGGCGATCAACGAGCAGCTCCAGGCCCTTCGCGACGATGGCATGTACGACGAGATCTACGACACGTACTTCACGGCCGAGTAGTTCGGCCCGATGATCGACGGCCGGCCGGCACCGCCTGCACCGGCCGGCCACCGGAGGACCCTGGTGCGAAGGACGACCCGACAGCGCTTCGTGCGGCTGGGCTTCTACGCGCTGTTCGTTGCGATCGTCGTCGTCGTCGTCGCCGCCGCCGACTGGGAACGTCTCGGACGGTCGTTCTTCCGTTGGGAGATCGCGCAAGAACAGTTCCCCGACATCGTCGTCATCGCGGCGAAGAACACCGTGGTGTACACCGCCATCGCGTTCGTGGGCGGCCTGTTCCTCGGTCTGATCTTCGCGATCATGAAGCTCTCGACCATCCTGCCGTACCGCTGGTTCGCAACGGTCTACATCGAGATCTTCCGCGGCTTGCCGGCGTTGCTGACGATCTTCACGATCGCCTTCGTCCTCCCGATCGCTCTGGGTGTGCGGGTGCCCGGCGGCGCAGTGGGGGCCGGCGTGGTCGGGCTCGTCCTGGTGGCTGGCGCATACATGGCCGAGACGATCCGGGCCGGCATCCAGTCGGTGCCCAAGGGTCAGGTCGAGGCAGCAAGATCGCTCGGTATGTCACCGAGCCGAACGATGCTGTCCATCGTCCTCCCCCAGGCGTTCCGGCTCATCGTCCCGCCGTTGACGAACGAGTTCGTGCTGCTGATCAAGGACACGTCGCTGCTCTACATCGCCGGCTCGTCGATCACGACCAAGGAGCTGACGACGTTCGCGCGCGGCGAGGCAGCAGCCGCGAGCAACGCCACGCCACTCCTCGTCGCCGGGGTGCTGTATCTCGTGATCACCGTGCCGCTGACCAGGCTCGTGGCCTGGCTCGAGCGGCGGCAGGGACGGGCCAGATGACGACAGCGCAGACGTCGAAGCCCAGTGACCCGGCGATCGAGGTCGTCGGTCTCCGGAAGTCGTTCGGCGAGAACGAGGTGCTCTGCGGGATCGACTTCCGGGTCGACGCCGGCGAGGTGGTCTGCGTCATCGGGCCGAGCGGGTCCGGCAAGTCCACATTGCTGCGGTGCGTGAACATGCTCGAGCGGGCCACGGTCGGCTCCGTCACCATCGAGGGGATCGACATCCTTGATCCGGACACCGACATCGACGCCGTCCGCGCCAAGATCGGCATGGTCTTCCAGAGCTTCAACCTGTTCCCGCACCTCAACGTGCTGCGCAACCTCACCATCGCCCAGCAGCGGGTGCTCGGACGCAGCAAGGACGAGGCCGAACGGGTGGCCCGGCACAACCTCGAGCGGGTCGGACTCGACGAGAAAGAGCAGGCGTACCCGGCCCACCTCTCCGGCGGTCAGCAGCAGCGGGTGGCGATCGCCCGGGCGCTGTCGATGGATCCGGACATGATGCTGTTCGACGAGCCGACCTCCGCCCTGGACCCTGAGCTCGTCGGGGAGGTGCTTGCGGTCATGCGCAGCCTGGCCGCCGAGGGAATGACGATGATGGTGGTCACGCACGAGATGGGCTTCGCCCGCGAGGTCGCGGACCGGGTCGTGTTCATGGACGCCGGGTTGATCGTCGAGCAGGGGGCACCGGACGACGTGCTGGGCAAGCCGACGCACCCTCGTACGCGCGAGTTCCTTGCCCGCGTCCTGGATCCGACCCACGTCCCGGTGTCCGAAGCGCCGGATGACGTTCGCGGCGGGTTTCCACTGCCGGACCGTGAGGACAGCACACCGCCGAAGCTGGACGAGCACGGCCACTGACCCACCTCTGTAATACTCGCACTGGAGAATTGCGCTTACGATCCAGGGGAACAGCTCGTGGAGCTCAGCTCGTACGTCGACCTCGCGGTCCGGCTCGTGAACACGGCTGGGCGCCGCCGCGTCGGGGCTTCGGCCGGGGCGGGCCAGGGCGACCCACCACCTGGCGATCGCCTCCAGACGATCGCCGATCTGCGCGCGATGCTCACGCTCGAGCCGTACTGGCGCCGGATCGCCAACGACGCCGATCTCGAGCCGTTGCGGTCGCTGCGCGCAGAGTTGCGGACCGTCTTCGAGGACGCCGCCGTCGGCGAGGAGTCCGCCGCCGTCCGACGGATCAACGTGCTGCTCGGCAGCATCCAGATCGCCCCCCGCCTGACCGGCCACGACGCAGAGGACTGGCACCTGCACTTCGCCGAGGGGGCGCAGCGAACGCACGAGGGCTACGCCTCGGCCGCGGTCCTCGGCGTCGCGTTCTACGTCTCGGAGAACGGCTTCGACCGGCTCGGCACCTGCCAGTCCATCCCGTGCCAGAACATCTTCATCGACACCTCGACCAACCGTTCCCGGCGGTACTGCTCCGACCGGTGCGCGACCCGCGCCAACGTTGCCGCGTACCGCGCTCGGCAGCGGACCCAGGCCAGAGACCGCGCACGATTCGAGCTGCAGTCGCGCGGGTAGTCTCCAGAGCACCACCCACTTCGGCTGCCTTTCGACGAGGAGATCGCACATGCTTGGACGACTGCTGACCACCCTGCTCCCGACGATCACGGCCAAGGCCCACTGCGACCTCCCGTGCGGCGTGTACGACCCCGCGCAGGCACGCATCGAGGCAGAGTCGGTCAAGGGGATCATCGCGAAGTACGACGCCAACGACGACGACGCGTTCCGCCAGCGTTGCGTGATCATCAAGGAGCAGCGGTCCGAGCTGGTCAAGCACCACCTGTGGGTGCTCTGGACCGACTACTTCAAGCCGGAGCACGTCGAGCGCTACCCGCAGCTGCACGACCTGTTCTGGAAGACGACCAAGCTCGCTGGTGCCGGCGGCACCAAGGGCAGCATGGACGCCGCAGTGGCCCAGGAGCTGCTTGACAAGATCGAGGAGATCTCCAAGATCTTCTGGGAGACGAAGAAGGCCTGACGATGCAGAGCCCATCCGGCCCCGTCGGCGACGTGCTTGCCTCAGGCGGCGCGTCCGGCGTCGGGGTGGGCGCCGGGGAGACGAGCTCGTTCGAGGACGAGATCACGATCCGCGTCCCGGCCCGCAGCATCTACGTGGCCGTGCTGCGGACCGCGATCGCCGGCGTGGCCGCCAGGTGCGACTTCAACGTCGACGAGATCGAGGATCTGCGGATCGCGGTGGACGAGGCATGCGGGTTGCTGCTCCACGATGCCGCACCTGGCGCCATGCTCTCGTGCCACTTCGCGGCGCGGGCTGACTCGCTCGTGGCGGCGGTGAGCTCGAAGGTCAGAACTCCACGCCTGCCGAACCCCACGTCGTTCGGATGGCTCGTCCTCAGCTCGCTGGCCGGCGCCGTCCGGGCTGAGGTCGACGGCGATGTCCTGACGATCCTGCTCAGCCGGCCACGCGTGACCGCCGCGTCCTGATCCATGAATGTGCAGCCGAGGGTGACCTCCCTCGATGAGCAGCGCAACACGACGCGTCAGCATTTCGACGCCCTCGGTGCGGCTGATCTGGATGACACTTGTCGAGCCGGCCTGCGCGACCAGCTCGTCGAGCTGCACCTGCCGCTGGTGCACCACCTCGCCCGGCGCTACCGCGACCGAGGCGAACCGCTCGACGACCTGGTCCAGGTCGGCACGATCGGGCTGATCAAGGCGGTCGACCGCTTCGAGACCGAGCGCGGCGTCGAGTTCTCGACGTACGCGACCCCGACGATCATCGGCGAGATCAAGCGCCACTTCCGCGACAAGGGCTGGGCGATCCGGGTCCCACGCCGGCTCCAGGAGCTCCGCATCACCCTCGCCCAGGCGACCGCCGAGCTGTCCCAGAGCAATCGCCGCTCACCGACCGTCGCCGAGCTCGCGGCGCACGTCGGGGTAGGCGAGGACGAGGTCCTCGAGGGCCTCGAGTCGGCCGGGGCGTACTCGACGTTGTCGCTCGACGCGCCCGAGCAGGCAGATCCGGAGTCCGCCGCGGTCGGCGGCTCGATCGGCATCGACGACGAGGGCCTCAAGGGTGTCGAGCACCGGGAGGCACTGCGCCCGCTGCTGTCCAAGCTCCCCCCGCGCGAGCGCCAGATCCTGATCCTGCGCTTCTTCGGTGAGCTCACGCAGTCGCAGATCGCCGAGCAGGTCGGCATCTCCCAGATGCACGTGTCCCGGCTGCTGGCCAAGACGCTGACCCAGCTCCGGAGCGACCTGCTCGAGGACTGACGGTCCGACCAGGGTCAGCGGCCTCGCTGGGCCGGCTCGAGGGAGCCCGTGGTCGCCGGGTGGAGGAGCAGGCCGAGACCAGCGAGACCGGTTGCGGTGACCACCCACCCGACCCAGCTCTCGCCCTGGGACATGGGCACGCCGATGGCCAGCGCCATGATCTGCGCGACGACGAGGAACGACCGGGACCATGGCCGGCTCTGCACGAGCGCCCGGGCAGCCACGACGAGCGCGGCCGCCGAGCCGAGCACCAACCCGACGACCCCGAGCGCGAAACCCGCGCGCATCAACCGCGGTTCATCCAGCGGCAGGACATCGACCAGGAAGAGCACGGCGAACCCGGTCGCCCCGGCCGCCTGGACCAGGACGAGCGCAGCCGCCGTCCGAACGGTCCACGACGCGTCCGCCCAGGTCCATCCGACCCGGTCGTCGGCATCTGGGTGTTCAGCGGCGGGCACCCGCCGAGCGTAAGGCCGGCGTGCCGCCCACCTGTGCAGCACCCGTAGGGTTCCGGCCATGCGCAAGCGCTCGCTGCTCGTGGTCAACCCGAGCGCCACCACGACCACCCCGCGTACGCGGGACGTCCTCATCGCCGCGCTGAGCCGCGACCTCGATGTGGAGGTGGTCACCACCCAGGGCCGGGGTCACGCGACCGAGGTCGCGCACAAGGCGGCGGCCGACGAGGTCGACGTCGTGATCGCGCTGGGGGGCGATGGCACGATCAACGAGGTCGTGAACGGGCTCCTGGCCGACGCCCGCGTCGAACGTCCGGCCGACTTCGTGCCGATGCTCGGCGTCGTGCCAGGCGGCAGCGCCAACGTCCTGGCCCGTACGCTCGGGCTCCCCCGTGACCCGGTCGAGGCGACCGGCGCCCTGATCGCGGCGATCCGCGACGGCGCCTCCCGCACGATCGGCCTCGGCCGGGTCGGCGACCGATGGTTCACCTTCAGCGCCGGCATGGGCGTCGACGCCGAGGTGGTCCAGGCCGTGGAGGCGCGCCGGGTGGCCGGTGCGCGGTCCACCCCGTCGCTGTGGCTCCGGGCGGCGGCGCGGGGGGTGCTGTTCGGCACCGACCGCCGTGAGCCCGCCATGATCGTCCAGGAGCTCGCCGGCGACGAGGCGCTGACAGGTGTCTTCCTCGTCATCGTGTCGAACACCGCGCCGTGGACGTATCTGGGCCGACGCGCGGTCAACCCAAGCCCGGCCTCGTCGTTCGACACCGGGCTGGACCTGCTCGGGCTGCGGACCCTGCGGACCCTGCCGACGCTGCTCGCGGCCGGGCAGATGATCTGGTCAGCCGGTGGGCCTAGCAGTCGGCGAGCAGTGCGACTGACCGACAGCGTGGGGTTCCGGGTGACCGCGTCGAGACCGGTCGCCTGCCAGGTGGACGGGGACTACCTGGGCGAGCTCGACTCGGCGGTGTTCCGTTCGGTCCCGGCTGCGCTTCGCGTGCTGGTCGCGGCACCGGGCGCTGCTGCCGAGGTGTGACCAACCCCACCGGCCCGCGCGGTGGGCACTGGGCGGAAACCCTTGCCGGATCCCGAAGCGGATGAAAGCCTAGGTCCTACCGGCGGGTACGCTCATCGGCTTCACGCCCTCGTGAAAGAGTTCACAAGCAATCCGTGCATGGAACCTCCCACCTGGACACTTCGACCTGGACTCGTTCGACCTGCACACGTTCGACCTGCACACTTTCGACCTGCACACTTTCGACCTGGACACTCGACCGAGGTCCGGCACCAATCCCCGACGAGGAGTGGGCACCACCATGGACTGGCGCGACCGCGCAGCCTGCCTGGACGAAGACCCGGAGCTGTTCTTCCCGATCGGGAACACCGGCCCGGCGTTGCTCCAGATCGACCAGGCCAAAGCGATCTGTCGTCGATGCCCTGTCATCGAGACGTGTCTTCAGTGGGCCATGGAGACCGGCCAGGACGCCGGTGTGTGGGGTGGGCTCTCCGAGGACGAACGGCGCGCGCTCAAGCGGCGCAAGGCCCGGAATCGGTTGCGCACCTCGGTCTGACGTGCCCGTCGCATGAGCAACGTGACGACGTGGGAGCAGGCGGTGCGCGCCGATTTTGCGGTGCCCGCTGATACGCACCTCACCGAGGCGGCCGCCGAGCTGACCGTCCTGCTCGGATCTCCCGACCAGCACGCCCGGGACGAGGTCGCGTACGAGCTGCTCTCGACCTGGGTCGCGCGCGGGACGTTCGACGAGCTGCTCGTGGGCCTCGGTGACGGCATGTGCGCCGGGCTGCGGCAGGGCCTTGGCGAGAGCGATACCGACTCGGTGTTCCGCCGATCGTTCTCCGCGCTCGTGCTTGCCTCGGTGGTCGAGCGCGACACGGCCATCCGGGTGCTGCACCCATCGCACGTCCTCCGGTGGGCCGACGCGTCCCTGCACTGGTTCGTCGCGGAACGAGACCTGCGCGGGCACGCTGGAGCAAAGGGCTGGGTACATGCAGTTGCGCACGGCGCGGACCTGGTCGCTGCGCTCGGAATGTCGCGACACCTCGGCTCGGACGAGCTGGGCGTGCTGCTCGACGCGGTCGCCGATCGGCTGTCCCGGTCCTCCTCGCACCACCTCACGCACGCCGAGGACGACCGGCTCGCGTACGCCACGATGGCGATCCTGCACCGCGACCTGCTCGACGTGGCCGCTCTGGAGGCGTGGGTGGCGCGCCTGGTGACGCCGTTGCGGCTCGACCTCGCCGGCCCGCACGCGGCGGCGCACGTGAACACGCAGCGCTACCTCCGGGCGCTGCACCTGATGCTTCGGTTCGGCGTCGCCGGGGGCATGCCGTGGCACCGGGACGCAGCGAGCTACTTCGCGCTCGACCCGGTCGGACGGATCGAGCTGCTCCGGGCTGTCGAGGGGGCACTTCGGGGTTACCACCCGGGGCTCTACCGCGCCCCGCTGCCGCCAGACCACGAACCACCGACGGGCCCGCCAGCGGCGCCGCGCGACGGCCGTGGCTGACCGCTTGGCCGGGCTCCTGATCGACGCCGCGACGGGGACCCCTCCACCGGTCGATCTGCAGACCGTGCTGCTCCCACGGCCACCCGGCCCGGTCAGCGCGGTGCTCGGCTTCACCGGGCACCACGTCGTCGCTGCCGACGTCGACCGCTCGTGGCTCGACGCGACGCGCGAGGTCGCCGACTTCGGGTCCGTCATGCGCGCGCCATTCCTGGCCGCGCTCGGGGCGAGGGTGGGCGCCAGCGTCGGCCACCTCGATGTCGTGCTGGCGGCGCCGCGCGTCGACGAGGTCGATCCGGGTGCGGCCAGTCCCGAGGTGGAGCTGGTCGAGATCGACGCGGCCAGCGACGCCCACGGCCGGGTACGCCGGGCGCTCGCCTACCGCCGCGACGTCCGCGCGCACCGCACGCCCGACGGGTCGGGGTTGGTCATGTTCGGCCGTGGTTTGACGGGCCGTTACGAGATCGCGTTCGAGGTCGAGCCGCACGCGCGCGGCCGCGGTCTCGGGGCCGCCCTGGCGTCGGCCGGTCCTTACCTCACGCCGTCGGGCGAGCCGCTGTTCGCCCAGGTCAGCCCGGGCAACGTGGCGTCCTTACGGGTGCTGCTTGCCGCCGGCTACCAACCGATCGGGTCGGAGGTGCTCCTGCTGCACCCTCGGGACGGCGCATCCTCCCGCGGTCGGGCACCGTCGACACCATGAGGACAGGTGATCGCGTGAGCTGGAACACCGAGCAGGGCCGCACCACGGGCAAGGTCGTGGAGCGCAAGACCAAAGACTTCACGCTCACCGGGCGCCAGTTCCGGGCCAGCGCGGACGAGCCGATGTTCGTGGTCGAGAGCGAGAAGAGCGGCAAGCGCGCCGCCCACAAGCCCGCTGCACTGCGCGCGCTGAAGACCTGATCCTCAGCCGGCCGCCCGGAAGGCGCGGCGGAACGCGACCGGGGTGGTCCCCCGCCAGCGGCCGAAGTGGTGCCGCAGCGTCGCGGCGTTGCCGAAGCCGACCCGGCTGGCCACCCGCTCGATCGGCTCGTTGGTCTCCTCGAGCAGGTGCTGCGCGAGGAGGACCCGCTGACCGGTGAGCCAGTGGTGCGGCGTCGTTCCGGTCGCGGCCCGGAAGCGCCGGGCGAACGTACGGGCGGAGAGATGGACCCGGGCGGCGAGCTCGTCGACAGTGAGCTCCTCCTCGAGATGCTCGGCCATCCACTCGAGCAAGGGCGAGATGGCGTCGTCGTCGCTGGCCGGCATCGGCAGGTCGACGAACTGGGCCTGACCACCGTCCCGGTGCGGCGGGACCACCATGCGCCGGGCGATCGCGTTGGCCACCGCACTGCCGTGGTGCTCGCGCACGATGTGCAGGCAGAGGTCGATCCCGGCTGCGGTCCCGGCACTGGTGAGGACGTTGCCGTCCTCGACGTAGAGCACGTCGGGCTCGAGCCGGGCCTGCGGATACAGCCGGGCGAAGAGCTCGGCGTGAGACCAGTGCGTCGTGCATCGCCGGCCGTCGAGCAAGCCGGCTGCCGCCAGCGCAAACGCACCGGAGCAGACGCTCATGACCATCGCTCCCCGGGCGTTCGCTGCGCGCAGCGCCGCACGCACCTTCGGTGAGATCGGCGTGGTCCGCAGCGCCCCGCCGTACGCGGGCACCGCGACCAGATCGGCTGACGCCAGCCGGTCGAGGCCGTGCTCGAGCACGACGTCGAAGCCGCGAGCTGTGACCCGTCCGGGCCGGACTCCGCAGACCGCGAAGTCATACACCGGCAGGCCCTGGTCACTGCGATCGATGCCGAAAACCTCGCAAAGCACGCCGAGCTCGAACGGGGCAATCGGCTCGAGCGCCAGCACGGCGACGTTCCGCAGGGTGGTCGAGCGGGACGGATGAACGAGCGCCGGCCCGACGTCAGCGCGGCCGCGCGAAGCAGTGATGGTCACGGGTCGAGTATGGCAGGAACTCACCGTCAGATGGCGATACTGCCACTGGAACAGAACCGCGGCCGGGACGATTGTAAGGAGTACCGGAACGGTCCGACCGATCCAGGCTCGACCATCCGGTGCCTCGGAAGGGAACCGCCATGTTGTTCGTCATCTTCCTGCTCGCCGTCTTCGTCCTGCTCGACATCGCGGCGTTGAAGGGCTGGGCCCCGGACACCCGGGACAGCCGCGACTGGAACGTTCCCGACGTCCGACCGGCCCACAGCGGCCCGTACACCGCCGCCTAGTACGACGTGATCCACGCCTTCAACGAGCGGGGCTGGCCGCGCTGGACCCGGCGGTGGGCGGGAGCCGTCCCCGCCTGATCAGTGATCAGCTTCCAACTGGCCCGGGCCTGGCTGCACCTATCCCGCACGCACGGCATCCGGGAGTTCCGCCGCTGCTCCAGCCTCGGTGGTGGCCACCTCTGGGGTGTCAACCGCCACCGTGAACGCCACGGGGGGCCGACCCCGAGCCGCTAGCGAATCTTGCGCCGGTAGATCACCATGGCGCAGCC
>Ga0136617_10004000_pt1 | contig 13176 bp, 9 predicted proteins | sample AntDrymUQ3222106_2_FD_129672 | JGI IMG/M metagenome (GOLD analysis project Ga0136617, IMG submission 129672) | Polar desert sand microbial communities from Dry Valleys, Antarctica - metaG UQ322 (21.06) | ecosystem: Environmental > Terrestrial > Soil > Desert | place: Antarctica: Dry Valley...
CTCCTCGGGACGCAGTCCGGTGAAGCGGCAGACGGTCGCCAGGATCAGCAGCTGCACGGGGTGATCGGGCGCCCGGTACCCCTCCGTCGGCGCACCGAGGTGCCTCGCGAGAGCGAGCATGCCGGCATGCTTGCCGGAGCAGTTGCTGTGCAGGACATTCGGCTTCCCGCCGCCCGCCACGAGAGCCGTGGCCGTGGCGCGGTCGAGCGGTGGGTGCGTGCCGCAGGCGAGGTCGGTGGCTTCATTGCCCGCGAGCGCGAGCACGTGGGCGACACGCGCGGTGTGGACCTCCTCGCCGTTGTGTGACGCCGAGCAGATCGCGAGGTCCTCCGGCTCGAAGCCGAAGGCGGCCGCCGCGCCGCTCGTCACGAGCGCCATCGATTGGAACGGCTTGGCCGAGGATCGCCAGTAGGTGACGGCGTTCGCAGGCTCGCCGACCGAAGCGAGCATCCTGCCGCGCGAGTCCACGATCGCGAGGTGCCCGCGCTGCACCTCCTCGACGAGCGGGCCACGGGTGATCTCGAGGAGGAGCCCGGGCGTCAAGCCGACCCGCCGAGGTGATCTGTGAACCAGCGCAGCGTTCGCGCGAGCCAATCCGCCCGATGGTCCGGGAGTCCGAAGGCGAAGAACATGTGCGAGCCACCCGGATAGCGCGCGAACTCGGTCTCCACGCCGGCCTTGCGAAGCGCGATGAACATCTGCTCGCTCTGGCCGATCGGGCAGCGGTCGTCCGCCTCGCCGGAGAACACCAGGGTCGGGGTCGTCACGCGATGCGCGAACGAGGAGGGCGAGTGCGCGTCGAACCACTCGCGCCGGGCGTGCGGCGGGCCGCCCCCGAAGATCTCGAGACCGTTGAACGACACGTCGCTCGTCCCCCAGTCGGACTCGAGGTCGAACATCGGCTCCCCGCACACGGCAGCCTTGAACCGCGGCGTCTGGCCGATCGCCCAGGAGGTCATGTAGCCGCCGTAGCTGATGCCGAAGATGCCCATGCGATCGGGATCGACATAAGGTCGCTTCGCCAGCTCGTCGCAGACCGCCAGGTAGTCCTTGAAGTCCTCGTTGCCCCAGTCGAGCATGATCTGGCGCGCGAAGTCAGGGCCGTAGGAATCCGACCCGCGTGGGTTCGCGAAGGCCACGATGAAACCGTTCGTCGCGAAGCATTGCTGGTGGGCCATGAAGCCGTACCCGTAATTCCCGGTCGGCCCTCCGTGCGTGTCGAGGATGACGGGATAGCGCTTCTTTGGATCGAAGTCGGGGGGCAGCAGCAGCCAGGCCTCGATCGTCAGATCGCGCTGCACGTCGAACCGCTCCCACCTGGCGGCCGGACGCTCAGCGAGGAGCGGCGCGCTGTACCTCGTGATCGTCCGCATCGACTTCTCTCGCAGGTCGTACACCGCGATCTCGCCGTAGCACTCCAGGCTCATGCGGCCTTGCGCGACCACGGTCTTCGCGCGGTCGACGCTCATGCCGGCGTGCCGCCCCTCGAACCGCGCGACGCGCTCCATCGTCCGGGTCGGGACGTCGAGGATCTCGAGGACGCTGCCGCCGTGCCACATCGCGTGCACGAGGACGCGCGTGTCGTCGAGCCACGTCGCGTCCAGGGGGACCGATTCGTTGTCCTGCGTCAGCCGCTCGCGCGTGCCGGTCCTCACGTCATAGAGGTAGAAGTCGTTCTCGAAGGTGTGGCCGACGGCTCCGACCTCGACGATCGTGTCGCCCTTCGGCGACCAGGCGAGGACCGTGACGGCGTCCTCCTGCGTGCCGCACCGCTTCGACACGCCCGATGCGACGTCGACGACGACGAGATTCGGCCGTCCACCGTCCACCTTGCCGGCGGTCGTTGCGATCGACCTCCCGTCCGGTGCCCACTGGGGAGCGTGATGGTCGACCGGCTCGTTCGTCAGGCGCCGGCGCGGGCCGCCCCCGATCTCGACCACGAAGATCTGGTCGCGGACCTCGCCGCGCCACCCGCGGCCATCCAGCTTGTAGTCCATCCGCCGCGTCACGCGCACCTTCGGTGCGGCTCCTGGCTTTGGCGGCACCTCATCCGGATTCTCGGGATCGAACTCCGTGACGTACGCGAGCCTCGCGCCATCGGGCGCCCAGGCGATGTCTCCGATCTCACCTGCGTGAACGGTCAGTTCCCGGGACGACCCGGCGTCCTCAGCGCCCGCGTCGGCGACGTAGAGACCGGTGCCCTTCTCCGCACGCGCCACATAGGCGATGCGCGCGCCGTCGGGGGACCATCGCGCGGCACGCGCTCCCGTTCGGAGGCCCGGGACCGGCTCCGCCCCGGATCCGTCGATGGCGCAGCGCCAGAGCACCCCACCGACGCGGTGGGTCTCCTGGTCGACACTCCGCACCACGTAGAGCAGCTGCCGGCCATCGGGTGAGACCTGCGGATCGGCTGCCGTCACAAGGCCGAACGCGAGGATGTCGGGCGTGAGTGGCTTGGTCATCTCGGCAACGCTCATAGTGCCGCTCCTTCTCCGCAGAACCGGCGCACGGTCTCGAAGAGCACGCGCGTGCCGAACGTGAGGTTGTCGATGGTGATGCGCTCGTCGTGGCCATGCACGAGGTCCATGACGCCTGCTTCGTACCGCATCGGGAAGAATCCGTAGACCTTCGTGCCGAGGCTCGTCACCCATTTCGCGTCGGTGCCTCCGGTGCAGAGCGTCGGGAGCACCGGTACACCGGGGTCGAGCTCGGCCATCACCTTCTCGATCGACGCGAAGAGCGGCGAGTCCAGCGAGGATTCGAGCCACGGCGCCTGGCGGATGAACTCGATCTCGATCTCGTCGCCGAGAACGGCACGCAGCTCGGCGAGGTGCTCCTCCCGCGTCATCCCCGGGACCACGCGCGAGTCGACGGTCGCCTCGGCGGAGGACGGGATGACGTTGAGGCGCGAGCCCGCGGTCAGCATCGTCGGGACGACCGTGTTGAAGAGCTGCGCTGCCAGCAGGCGCCGCATCTCATCCGAGACCGGGAGGTCCTGCAGCGATGCGCGCACGGTCGCCGGATCGAGCAGCCCGAGCCAGAGGCGGCGCTCCGCAGGGTCGACGAGCTCCGCGATGCCGTTCACGTACCCGCGCATCGTCGCGGTGAGCCGGAGGGGCAGCTCAGCCTTGCCGAGCTTCGCCAGCGCCTCGCCGAGCCGGATCACTGCGTTGTCCTCGATCTGCACGGAGCCGTGGCCGGGACGTCCCCGCGCAACGAGCTTGAAGGGCGAGTTCCCCTTTTCCGCGACCTGGATGCTCATGAACCGGCGCCCGTTCGCGAGCAGCTGCGAGTCGCCGCCGCCTTCGTTGATCGCGTACTCCGCCTGGATGAGATCGGGATGCTCCAGGACGACCCAGCGGGCGCCGACACCGACGCCGACCTCTTCGTCCGCGTTCGCCATGAGGATGACGTCGCGGCGCAGGCGCTCGCCGGTCCGTTCCAGGAGCAGCATCGTGATGATCTCCGCAGCGAGCAGGTTCTTCGTGTCGACCGCTCCGCGGCCCCAGATGTAGCCGTCGGCGATCTCGGCGGCGAAGGGAGGGTGTGTCCAGCGCTCCGGCTCGGTGACCACGACATCCATGTGCGCCATGAGGAGCAGTGGCGGCAGCTCGCCGGTACCGCGTAGCCGCGCGATGAGGTTGCCGCGCCCGGGCTCCTTCTCGAGCAGCAGTGACTCGATGCCGTCGGCTCGCAGGACCTCCGCGATGTGCTCCGCGCAGGCCGTCTCGTTCCCGGGCGGGTTCGTCGTGTCGATCCGCAACAGGTCCTGTAGGAGCCCGACGACCTCGCCGCCCGCCGCGTCCCAATCCACACGCTTCACCCAATGGCATGATAATCAGACAATTGAGCGCGCGCAGGTGGACGGACGACGAGCTCATCGCGCTGTACGCGCGCGTGAACAACGCCGGGCGGTGGGGGCCCGACGACGAGCTCGGCACGCTCAATCACATCACGCCCCAGAAGCGGATCGCCGCAGCGGGCCTCGTGCGAACGGGGCGGACCGTATCGCTCGCGCTCCCGCTCGCCGCACGTGAGCCCCCGCACGTCGGCGCGTTCTTCGAGCACACCATGGATTACGGGCGAAGTCCGCTCGCGACGAGCGCGGGCGACCACATCGCACTCGACGTGCACCAGCCCGCCGCGACCCACCTCGACTGCGTGAGCCATCTCGCCGGCTACGACGGACGCGTGTACAACGACCGACGCTTCGACGACGTCGCGCAGCCGGCCGGCCTCACCCACGGCTCGGTCTACGTACAGCGCGAGGGCATTTTCACGCGCGGGGTGCTGCTGGACCTCGCGGCGGCCCAGGGCGTGGAGCACCTCGAGCCAGCGCACGCGATCACGGCAGCGGAGCTCGACGCCGCCGAGCGGCACGCAGGCGTGCGCGTGTCCACGGGTGATGCGCTCATCCTCCGCGTCGGTGCAGAGCACCTCGATGCACAGGGACGCAGCCCGCTCCGACCGGGTCCCGGCCCGGACGCGGTCGAGTGGATGCACCAGCGCGAGATCGCGGTCTACGGCGGCGACGCCGCCGACCACATCGGCCAGCTGGCGGCGAGCCTCTTCGGGCGCGAGCGCCCGGCCGACGAGCCGGAGGATCCGCCGACACGCGTGCCGCTGCCGATGCACCAGATCGGCATTCCGGCGATGGGCCTGCTGCTGCTCGACCAGACGGCGGTCGAGGACCTCGCCGCAGCATGCGCCGGGCTGCGCCGCTACGAGTTCCTCTTCGTCGCAGCACCGCTCCCGATCCCGGGCGGCACCGGATCGCCGGTCAACCCCCTCGCCATCTTCTGATCGCCCCGGCTGCCTGACCCTGACTTCGACTCCTCGCTCCGCGGCCTGAGCGAGCGGAGGCTCAACCCGCCGGCGGGATAGGCTCCGGCGCCGCGAAGCGGCGCAGCACGTTCTCGGTGATACGCGACACGCTGTTGTCGTACCCCGTGTGCGAGAGCGCACCGAGATAGGCGATCGAGCCGACGGAAAAGACCGCGCCGCCGTTCGGCGTCTCGAAATACACCATGTCCGCCCGCATCGGCGGATGCTGGTCGATGTCGGTACCCGCGACGTGCACAGGGTTCTGGTGCTCGTACGTCGGTGAGAACTCGAGAGCGCTCGCGATGATGAGCGTGTGCGGCGGGGTCCCGAGGGCCGCATCGGCGGCGTCGACCTCGAAGCCGGCCGCGCCGCCCATGGTGAGGCCGGACGCACCGATCGGACCGTCAGGAACGCCATCGAAGATCCACGCTGCGCGCGGGTCCGCAGCGTCGGATTGGCGGACATACGGGGACGAGCGGTCGAAGCCCTGCGCGATCGAGCCGACCCCGACGAGGCGGTTCGACGCGCGGCCGCGCCCGCGCCAGTAGCCGCCGAACTCGCCGGTGGTGCTGTGATACGCCTCGCCCGGAGTTGCCGCGCGCGTACCGCCGCCGCCACCGCGTCGGACCTCGACGAGATGACGGCCGGCCGGATCGTAGGACGTGGCCCAGATGAGACCGTTGCCGCCGAGATACATGAGGCGCCCGCCGGCCCCGAGGTAGGTCTGGAGCGCGTCCAGCATGGCAGTCGACCAGTACTCCGGATGGCTGCCCGTGAGCACGACCGCGTACCGGGACAGCAGCGCGCTGCCTTCCCGATCAAGGTCTTCGTCGGTCGCGATGTCGTGCGCGATCCCCTTCTCGGTCAGCCAGTCGACGAGATAGAGATCCGCGTTGAACTGATGCGGGGCTCCCGTCTTTCCCACCTCGAGGATGTTGAAGAGCGAGCCGGGCCGGAGGTTCACGATCGGGCGGCGCCGTGAGGAGTAGAACATCGCGCTGCCGTCCGCGTGCATGTGATACAGGCCGAGCACGCCGTTCTTCGTCGCGAACTCCTCGCGAAAGTTCGCGTACGCGAGGTACGAGTTCGTCGGCACGAGGAACAGCACGGGCGATGACGCCTCGCGTCCCTTCGGACGAACGAAGAACGGGATGTGATCCGTGACGCCACCCGCCGTCAGCTTCGCCGCGTAGATGCCGGTGGTGAGCGCGTCGGGGACCGTCAGCTCGAAGGCGACAGGCCAGGCGCAGTCCTGGAGGTCGTCGGCATGGAAGTGGATCGCGCCGTGCGTGTCCGGTGCGAGCATCCAGGCCCGCTCGCCACCGCCGAAGGCGTGGCCGCTCATGCCCCGCGCCGGCATGTTCACCGCGCGCCCGTCGAGACCGTTGCCCCCGACGTCGCGCACCTGGTCGGTCGAAGTGTCGATCGCGAAGTCCCACGCGGCGACGACGGGAGCTCCGGGCTCCGGCCGGCCGCCCTCGGCGAGCGCAGCGATCGCGCGTTCGTGGAGCGGCGCGCCGAAGACCCGCGGCGACTCGAGCTTTCCGTTGAAGTGCCCGGCGACGACGTCCTCCGCCCGCCCGGACCACCAACCGGCCATCACGAACGGACCCTCGTTCCCGACGAGACCGGGCGCATCTCCGCTCGCACCGGCGCGGGCGTCCGGCATCGGCCACGCGGGATGCAACCGGTGCTCGACGCGCGCCTGGCCCTGCCGGGGGTCGTACGTACCCGCGACGAAGTACCACTGGCCGGCGCGCAGCGGGACCCCGGTCGTGATCTCACGATCGCCGATCCGGAGCGCGAGCGCGCCGCGCTCGTCGATGACGAGGCCGTACCCGGCGCCGCCGGGTGACGACTTCGTGAGCAGGCCTTGCGCGCGGCCGTCGAGCAGCGTCGGGAAGATCCACGCCGCGAGCGTGAAGCCGCCGGCCAGTTGGAGCGCAGCGGCGTCGGGCACGATCACGTGCGATCCGACCGCGTAGGAGTGCGCGTGGCCGTCGTACTCGCCGTCGATGGCCGTCGGGACCGGTCGTTCTTTCAAACCCGGCGCCTGCGGGCGGGTGTCACCGTGGATGAGCTGCACGACCGACGCGCGGTACCGCGGCTCCGTCGACCGGACCATGAACCGGACCGTCTCGCCGGGCGCGACGCTCCACGGCTCGGCGTAGCCGACAAGCTTCTCGCGGTCGGTGGTGAGCTCAGACATCGAATTGCATGATAATCAGATGATTCAGCCGGACAGGAGACGGCAGCCGGTAGAGCGCAGCGAGTTCGAGCACATCGTCATCGGGCTCGGCGCGCTCGGCAGCGCTGCCTGCTACTGGCTCTCACGGCAGGCGGGTGTGGACGTGCTCGGCCTCGAGCAATTCGAGCTCGGTCACGAGCGGGGAGCGTCGGAGGATCACTCGCGCATCCTGCGCCTCTCCTATCACACGAAGGCCTACGTCGAGCTTGCGTGTCAGGCCTATGACGCCTGGCGGGTCGTCGAGCTCGAGTCGGACGAGCGGCTCATGGTGCGCACCGGTGGCCTCGACCTCGGTCCCCGTCAGAGCGCGATCCCGATGGACGACTACACGACGAGCCTGGATGCGGCGGGCGTCCCCTACGAGCGCCTCGATGCGGACGAGATCATGCGGCGCTGGCCACAGTTCCGGCTCGGCGACGACATCCACGGGATCTTCCAGAAGGATTCCGGCCTGCTGCCCGCGTCGCTCTGCAACCAGACGCACCGCACGCTCGCGATGCAGCGCGGGGCGACGCTTCGGGCGGACGCTCGAGTGACGGCGATCCGCCAGGCCGGCGACGCGGTCGAGGTCTTCGCGGGTGGCCGGACCTATCGCGGTCGCACGCTGACGATCTGCGCGGATGCCTGGACGAACGAGCTCCTCGCTCTGCTCGGTCGGCGGGCCCTGGCGCTGCAGACGACCCAGGAGCAGGTCACCTACTTCGGCTCGCCGCACGTCGCCGACTTCGCGCCGGAGCGCTTTCCGGTCTGGATCTGGCTCGACGATCCGTGCTTCTACGGGCTGCCGGTATATGGGGAGGCGGCGACCAAGGTCGCGCAGGACGTCGGTGGACGCGAGGTCACCACGGGGACCCGCACCTTCGAGACCGACGAGGCGACGCTCGGGCGGGTCACCCGCTTCATGGAGCGCTACCTGCCGACCGCGGCCGGCCCGCTGGTCGCGACGAAGACGTGCCTGTATACGCTCACACCCGATCGGGACTTCGTGGTCGACACGCTCCCGGGCCAGCCGAACATCTCCGTGGCGCTCGGCGCGGGACACGCGTTCAAGTTCGCGTCGCTGATCGGGCGGATCCTCGCGGAGCTCGCGACGACCCGGACGAGCACGAGTGACATTGCCGCGTTCCGCTACGACCGGCCGATCCTCGGCCTGGCTGATCCGCCGCGGAACTACATGGTGTGAGCACGCCGGGAGGTGAGCGAGTGACGAAGGGACTCCTGGAACGGCTGGCGGAGGGCCCGGTCCTCGGGGACGGGGGCTACCTGCTCGAGCTCGAGAAACGAGGCTACGTCCGCGGCGGAGCGTTCACGCCGGAGGTGAGCCTCACGGACCCCGACGCGCTCGCGCAGCTCCACCGCGAGTTCATGCGCGCGGGCGCCGACGTCCTGCAGGCGCTCACCTTCTACGCGAGCGAGGAGAAGCTGCGCACGGTCGGCCTCGCCGGGCAGGTCGACGCGATCAACCGCGCTGCGGTGGAGATCGCGCGGTCGGTCGCGATGGACGGCGACGTCCTGGTCGCCGGCAACCTCAGCCTGACCTGGGCCTACGACCCGGCCGACGCCGCGTCAGCCGATCGCGTGCGTTCCCTCTTCGACCGGCAGCTCGAGGTGCAGATGGCGGCCGGCATCGACTTCGTCGTCGGCGAGACCTTCACCTGGCTCGGCGAAGCGCTCATCGCCGCGGAGCGTGCGAAGCGGACCGGCCTGCCGGTGATGATCACGATGTCGTACGAGAAGGCACCGCAGGCCTTCGAGGGCGACGGACCCGGCGAGTGCGCGCGCAAGCTGGTGGCGGCCGGCGTCGATGTCGTTGGCGTGAACTGCCTGCGCGATCCGCAGCACACGCTCCCGCTTGCCGCGGAGATGCGCGCCGCGGTGCCGACCGCATTCATCGCGGCGCAGCCGACCGCGTATCGCACGCCGGAGGATCAGCCCGACTTCACGGCGCTCCCGGAGTTCCCGTTCGCGCTCGATCCGCTGCAGCTGACGCCCGCAGAGATGGCCGCCTACGCGATCCAGGCGCGCGACCAGGGCATCAGCTACATCGGCTCCTGCTGCGGCTCCGTCGCCGAGCACGTGCGCGAGATGGCCCGCGCGCTCGGCAAGCGTCCGCCTGACGACACGTCGTGGCAGCAGGGCCACGAGAAGCCGATGTCCGCCTACGAGTACTACGGACATGAGACGCAGAAGGCGTGAGCGGCTCCGCCGAGGTCTACCAGCGGGAGCGTACGCCAGGCTAGACGTTGTCCCGCGGGATCGCCTTCGTCCACGACTTCGTGAAGATGCGCACATCGTCCTCGAACGCCTCGACCGAGTTCGTGAGGTGAAAGCAGTGCGCATCGCCCGTCATCTCGCTGATCGTCTCAACGCGGACGCGCCAGCCGGGTCGGCTCAGGCCGCCCGTCCGCTCGGAGCGCAGGAGCACGGAGAGCGGGTCGCCCTCGGTGATCGCAAACACATCGAGGCCCTTCGCCGAGAGGTCGAGCGCCCGCGAGAGCATCCGCACCACGCCCATGTTCCGCTGCCAGTGCACCTCGACGCGACCGCTCTCGATGTCCTTTCGGATCGTCGTCGAGCCGCCGCCGGTGCGGACCCGTTCGGGTGGAGCCTGATCGAGCGACTCCGGCTCATCGAATGGCGCGGGCTCGGGCTCGCCGGCGATCTGTGCGCGGACCGGCAGGCGCAGCTCGCTCGCGCCGGTGAAGACGCCGAGGGTGACCACCTCCGGCGCGGGCCAGAGCAGCGGCCAGTAGCTCGTGGTGATGCCGATGCGCAGACGGTGTCCCGGCGGGACGGCGTATGCGATGGCGTTCAGCCGCACGACCACGTGGTAGCGCTTGCCGGGCTCGAGGGGCTCTGGCTGCTCGTGGCTGTCACGATGCGTGAGGTTCAGCGGCCCGTAGCTGATGAGCGTCGAGGCGCCGTCCGGCGAGACGTCGCAGAGGCGCACGGTGACCTGCGCGACCGACCGGTCAGCGTCGAGCGCGAGCATGACCTCCGGGTAGCCGAGGATCTCGGTGCGTGACTCAAGGGGGGCGGAAGTGAATGCGAGGGACAGCCCGTCCGTCGCGCGCTGGTCGCCCGGGAAGTCGGCGGGCGCGCCATACGGACACCAGATGCCGCCATCGAGCGCGGTGATGAGCGGCCCGGCCTGCTGCACGCGCGACTCGGACTGCCGACGGGTGTCGAGCGACCCGTCGGCGTTCAGCGCGTAGACGACCGGTGCGACATTCGGGGATGGCCAGGCCGGCTCGACGAGCCAGCGGCCCGGGCGCTCGTTCTGCGTCGGCAGCGGAGGGATCGCCTCCTGCATCCACGTCCTCAAAATGGGCTCGTGCTCGATCCCGTTCTCGACGCCCTTCAGCCAGCGGTCCCACCAACGCAGCGCTTCCTGCATGAACCCGATCGGTGGTCCGACGCGCGCCACGTGCGGGAAGCCGTGTGGCCAGGGACCGATGAGGCCCTTGCGGATCCCGGGGAGTCGCTCGACGAGGCGCGGGACGGCATTCGTGTAGCCGTCGGCCCAGCCGCCGATCGCGTAGACCGGGCAGGTGATCGCGGAGTAGTCCTCGCAGACCGAGCCCTGCTTCCAGAACGCATCGCGGCGCTGATGCCCGACCCAGGCCTCGACGTACGGCGGCGTGTGCTCGAGACGATCGAGCCACATCTCGCGCCAGCGGTCGCCGACGACATCGGGCAGCGGAGGCCGCGCTCCGTACTCGAACATCGTCGAGGCCCAGCCGAGCATCTCGTTGGCGATGATGGTGCCGCCCATGTAATGAACGTCATCCGAGTAGCGGTCGTCCGTCGAGCACATCGTGATGATCGCGCCGAGCGCCGGTGGCCGGCGCGCCGCGACCTGCAGCGAGTTGAACCCGCCCCACGAGACGCCCCACATCCCGACCTTGCCGGTGCACCAGGGCTGGGCCGCGAGCCACGCGATGGCCTCGACCGCGTCGTCCTGCTCCTGCGGCAGGTACTCGTCGTACAGGATGCCGTCCGAGTCGCCGCTGCCGCGCAGGTCGACGACCACCGATGCGTAGCCGTGGCCGGCGAGGTAGCGATGCCGTGCGTCGCGCAGGCCATTGACGTCGTTCTTCCGGTAGGGCTCCATCTCCAGGATCGCGGGCACCGGGCTCGTCTCCGCGTCGACGGGCAGCCAGATCGTCGTGGCGAGCCGCGTCCCGTCCGACATCGTGATCCAGACGTCGTCGATGCGCCGTCCCTGTCGCGGCAGATCGGTCTTGATCCTCATACGTTGTCCCGCGGGATGGCGCGGTCCCACGCCTTCGTGAAGACCCGGACCCCGTTCAGCGGCTGGCCTTCGCTGACGGAGTAGACGTCGAGGTCGTTGCCTTCGACGAGCACGTGCTCCACCTGTGGGGATTTCATCTGCTCATCAGACAATATATTCTCGCGCGGTGCGATCCTCGGCTGCGCGGATGATGGGGCGGCAATGACCGACCGGTATCGGGAATCCCATCGGCAGCACGCGCGCGCACGACAGTCACTTGCAGGCGGCCTCGGGAGCTCGTACCGCGGCGGGCAGCTGCCTGTGCCGATCTCGTTCGCGAAGGGACATGGCTCGCACCTCACCGACATCGACGGCAACGACTACATCGACTACGGGCTCGCGTTCGGGCCGATGCTCCTCGGCCACTCGCCGTCGGTGGTCATCGACGCGGTACGTCACCAGCTCGACAACGGCATCGGGTATGGGGCACCGCACCGCCTCGAGGCGGAGCTCGCCGAGGCGGTCTGTCGGGTGGTCCCATGCGCGGAGCGGTGCATCTTCTCGAGCACCGGCAGCGAGGCGGTCCACGTCGCGATCCGCATCGCACGGGCCGCGACGGGTCGGAACCGGATCGTCAAGTTCCTCGGGCACTTCCACGGTTGGCTCGACCCCCTGCATATCGGGACACCGGGTCACGACGAGCGGGAACCGGGTACCGGCGGGCAGGATCCGGGGGCGTCCGCAGCGGTGACGGTCTGCCCGTGGAACGACGCCGAGGCGCTCCGCGCGTGTCTGGGGCCGGACGTCGCCGCCGTGATCATGGAGCCGTTCGCGCAGAACGGCGGCTGCTTCCCGCCCGCGCCCGGCTACCTCGAACAGGTGCGCGAGCTCACGCGGCAGGCCGGCGCCCTCCTCATCTTCGACGAGGTCATCACGGGTTTCCGGATGGCGCTCGGCGGCGCGCAGGAGCACTTCGGTGTGACGCCTGACCTCGCCATCTTCGCGAAGGCGCTCGGCTCCGGGTTCCCGATCAGCGCGGTGTGCGGCCGGGCTGATGTGCTCGAGGTCGTGGCCGCCGGGCGGGTCGCGCACGCGGGAACGCTGAACACGAACCCGGTGTCGACGGCGGCCGCCCTCGCCACGGTCACGGAGCTCGAGCGGCGCGCTGATGAGATCTATCCACGGCTCGCGGCGCGCGGCGGTGAGCTCGCCCGCGTCCTCCGCACCGCCGCATCGGAGCACAACCTTCCGCTGCAGGTGAACCAGAACGGCGGGATGGCCTACGCCTTCTGGAGCGAAACGCCCGTCGGCGACGCGGCTGCGGCGCGCCGTACCGACGTCGGCGGCTACCGGCGCTTCGCGGCGGCGCTCCTCGACGAGGGCGTGCACGTGATCAGCCGTGGCTTGCTGTACGTGTCGGCCGCGCACACCGAAGCGGACCTCGCGCGCACCGGCGACGCGGCGCAAGCGGCGGCACGCGCTCTCACGCGCGCGGAGGCGGTCAGCTCTCCGAGCCGCTGACCTCGGTCAGCGCCAGCCGCGCTCCAGCCGCGGCTCCCGGGGGGATCCGATACAGGGAGCCATCCCCATCACGGAGCAGCCCCTGTGACGCGGTCGCCGCTCGAGCGAGGTCGGCGACCGCGAGCGTGAGCTCCGCAAGCCCAGACTCGCCGCCGGCGATGAGATCGACCGTCACCGCGCCGAGCGCGGTGTGCGCCCGGCCCGGTCCATCCGGGGTGACCGCCAGTCCCAGGACCTGCTCGTACAGCGCGCTCGCGTCGGCGAGGTCCGGAACCCGCACGGCGAGGCGGTCCACACGCGTCACTCCGTTCGGGTGCGGCAGCGGCGCGTCCCACGCGACACGCTCGGC
>Ga0136617_10004001_pt1 | contig 13176 bp, 12 predicted proteins | sample AntDrymUQ3222106_2_FD_129672 | JGI IMG/M metagenome (GOLD analysis project Ga0136617, IMG submission 129672) | Polar desert sand microbial communities from Dry Valleys, Antarctica - metaG UQ322 (21.06) | ecosystem: Environmental > Terrestrial > Soil > Desert | place: Antarctica: Dry Valley...
GGAGTGGAAGTTCATCCAGCAGCACCCGTGGATGGGCGCACTCACCCTGTTCGGAATGAGGGCGTATGAGGAGATCCCGTACCGCTCCATCCTGGTTGCCCACGAGCACCACATGAAGATGGATCTGACCGGCTACCCGAAGACCATCCGGCCGCGCACCCTCGGGGTGTTTTCCCGCATCGTCGCCGTGGCCGACGGCTTTGACGCTGCCACCACCCGGCGGGTCTACAACACGACCCCCATCGAGCCGGACCAGGTGCTGAAGGAGATGTGGGACAACCCCAACCGAGGCTACGACCGGGTGGTCGTCAAGGCGCTGATCAACCTCATCGGGGTGTACCCCGTCGGAACCTGCGTGATCCTTGACACGCTCGAGGTGGGTATTGTGGCGGCCCCCAATCCGGATGGGCAGCAGCTCAGCCGTCCCCTGGTGTGCATTGCCGTAGACGTCGATGGCGCCGCCGTGCCGCTGCCGGGAAACCAGGTCAGTCTCATGGAGAAGGACGACAGCGGAGCGTATAAGCGTTCCATCGTGAAGGTCACCAACCCCAGCAAATTCGGACTGACGCCTGGCGATTACTTTGTCTGAGTCCCGGCTCGAGCCGGGCTGGACCGCGCTCAGGGCCTCGGGCCGGAAAGCTCTCATACCGTATCTCACCGCCGGCTATCCGACGCCGCGTGCCAGCGCGGCAGCGCTCCGCTCCGCTGCCGAAGTGGCCGACATCATCGAGGTCGGCGTGCCTTTCAGCGACCCACTCGCCGATGGCCCGACCATCCAGCGTTCCAGCTACGAGGCACTTCGCCAGGGGATGACGCTGTCCGGCACTCTCGATCTCATCGCCGCGACGGAACTGGCGCCGCCGGTCGTGATATTCAGCTATCTGAATCCCATCCTTCAGTATGGGGTGGATCGCTTTCTTCGCGCGGCGGAGACGCTGGGCATCGCCGGGGTCATTCTTACCGATCTTCCGGCCGGAAGCGATCCGGATCTGGAGTCGGCGGTCCAGCGCAGCGGTATCGATCTCATCCGCCTGATCGCCCCCACCACCCGCGCGGAGCGTCTTACGGCGGCACTCAACGGAGCGCAGGGTTTCGTCTACCTGGTGGCGCGCCTCGGTGTGACCGGCGCGCGGTCGTCGCTCGAAGTCGACCTGCATGATTCCGTGGCCCGGGTGCGAGCGGCCACTCAGCTGCCAATCGCGGTGGGCTTTGGTATCTCCACGGCCGAGCAGGCTCGCGCGGTGGGGCAGATGGCGGACGGTGTGGTGGTAGGAAGCGCCCTGGTAGAGATCCTGGGCCGCGATGGGGTAAAGGCGGCCCGGCGTTTTCTCGGCGCGCTCCGCAAGGCGCTCGATGGTCGGGACGCCGGATGACCGTCGAGCCGTTGCTGCGTCGCTATTCGGCGGCGCTCCTGGTAGGCGGATCGGTCCTCACTGCCGCGGTGCTGGTCTGGGATCAGCGCTGGCTGGAACAGCCGATCTCCACGCTGCTGCTCATGACCACCATATTCGTCCTGCGCTGCGTGCCGGTGCGGCTGAGCAAATACTCCTACCTCACCCAATCGGGAATCCCGACACTGGTGGGGGCCATCTGTATCGGTCCGGCGCCGGTGGTGGCGGCGCTATGGGTAGGCGTGGTGGGCGCTGATGTCTTCCGGCTTCGCAAGCAGGCGCGCGGCGGTCTGATCAACGCGGGCCGGGAGGTGATCGCATTCCTGGCGGCATTCGGACCGTATGCCACAATCCTGGCGCTTACCGGCACCACCGAGCTCACCGCCGACTTCCTTCCCGCCGCGGCCATCCTGGTCTCGCTCTACTTCTTCATCAGCCGGGCGCTGTTTTACTTCAGTCTGCTGATCCGGAACAAGCTGGAGGGTGCGGAGAAGATTTTGATCCTGCGGTGGGAGATCAGCTCCTATCTCCTGACCCTCATCGGCTCGACCCTGGTGATCGCCGCACTCGCGAGGCTGTCTCCCGTCGGGTGGGTGGCCGCGGCACTGGCGCTCGGCGCGGCCGGTCTCCTGACCCGGCAGATTATGGATGAGGCGATCGGTGCGGAGGACCTCAACAAGGTTCACCTGATGGAGTCAACGATCGCCAGCAACTCCACCCTTCAGGGGTCCTTCGCCCAGATCGAGCGGCTGGCGTACCGGCTGCTCGACTGGGGAGACTTCCGGGTGTACCGCGTGGGCGGCCCTGAGGCGTCCTTGGCGTATCGCAGCGCGATCGGGCGGACCAACCGGAGCGATCCGTCGCCGGCCCTTGAGTCCTTGAGACACCAGGCGGTCGAGACCAGAGAGCCGGTAATAGTGAGGGACGTGAAGAGTGACGACCGGCTGGGCGACCTTCTGCCCGAGGTCAGGATGCTGGTGGTTCACCCGATCAAGTTTGGAGACGAGATTCTCGGTACGCTCGAGGTGGAGCACCATAAGCGGCATTTCTACGGCGCCAAAGACCTGCTGGCCATGAGCACACTCGCCAGCCAGATTGCCACGGCCTTCCATATATCCGAGTTGCGGCGTCCCCTGGTGCTCACCGTGGGGCAGCTCGGCGAACAGGTTACCGCACTCGCCAGGGTGGCGGACTCGCTCCGGACCTCTGCCACCGCGCTGGCCGATGTTTCTCTTGGCATGCGGCAGGGTGCGGTCGAATTGGAGAAGTTCGCCACCGGCGGCCTACGCGCTACTGGATCGCTCGCCAGCGCCTCGCAGGAGATGATGATGCAGGGGGCCCAGGCCGCCACCGCGAGCGGAACCGCCGCCGAAGTGGCCGCGCGCAACCGGGTGGTCATCGGCGATGCCATTGACCGTCTGGTGGAGCTGAAGGGATTCGTTGCTGTCGGCGCCGACCGGGTCGCCGCGCTCGGCGCCCTCACCCAGCGGATCACCGGCTTCATCGGCACCATCCGGGAGATCGCGGATCTCACCAATCTCATAGCGCTGAACGCGGCCATCGAGGCCGCCCGCGCCGGGCGCGAGGGGCGGGGCTTTGCGGTGGTTGCCTCCGAGGTGCGCGATCTGGCTGCCCAGAGCCTCCATGCCGCGCGCGAGGCGGGCAACCTTTTGGGGGAGATCACTACCCAGGTTTCCGCCGTATCGAGCCAGATGGAGCGGGGCCGTGACGTGGTTGCGGGTGTCGAGGAGCTCAGCGCCAACGCCGCCCAGGCGCTCGATGCCATAGTGGGGACCACGGGAGAGGCCGGCGGATACGCCAAAGCCATCGCCTCCACGGCGGCGCACCAGCGTGACGCGGTCGATACCCTCACCGGCCAGATCGAGCAGGTGGCCGCGAGCTCGGCTCGAAGCCGGGTGGACACCGATGCGCTGGCCAAACGCGCCGGGGAAGCGGCAGCCGGCCAGGCCGATCTCGAGCGCGCCATTCGAGAGCTTGGCGGGCTGGCGGCCGATCTGCAGAGGATCGCGAGTCACTTTGCCGTCGAAAGCTGATCACCGGCTCCGGGGCGAGCGAGCCTACATCGCGCTCGGCAGCAACCTCGGCGATCGTGCCGCACATCTCCAAAGAGCGCGTGAGGCGCTCGCAAGCCTCCCCGACACCGAGCTGATCCTGGCATCGGCTATCGAGGAAACCCCGCCGCTGGCCGGCATGAAACAGCCGCCATACCTCAACCAGATGGTTCTTCTGGAAACCCGTCTCCAGCCGAGAGCGCTGCTTCAGGCGTGCCAAGCTATCGAGGAGAGGGAAGGGCGGCAGCGCGGTGAGCGCTGGGCTCCCCGCACCCTGGATCTGGACATAGTCCAGTTCGGGGCCCGGCAGCTAAACGACTCCGACCTTATCATTCCTCATCCCGAGCTGTCCAATCGCGACTTCTGGCGGCGAGAGCTGGCGGAGCTGAACTCCTATGAGCGCTGAGGCCCGCCCACTGTCCGTGCTCGACCTCGTCGCCATGAAAGCGGCGGGGCGGCGCATCGTAATGCTTACTTGCTACGACGCCGCATTCGCGCGGCTGCTGGAGCAGGCTGAGGTAGACGTACTCCTGGTGGGTGACTCCTTGAACCAGGTGCTGGCCGGGCACGAGACTACTCTGAGCACCACGCTGGATCAGATGATCTACCACGCCGCCGCAGTTCGGCGCGGATCGCGCCGCGCCCTCGTCTTCGTGGATCTGCCGTTCCTCACTTACCAGGTGTCGATCCCGGAAGCGATTCGGAACGCCGGCAGGGTGCTGCAAGAGACCGGGGTGCAGGGAGTGAAGCTGGAGGGCGGGAGCCACATGGCCGAAACCGTGGGGGCCCTGGTGGAGCGCGGAATCCCGGTGATCGGGCACCTCGGATTGACGCCTCAGTCAGTACACGCGCTCGGTGGCTATCGGGTGCAGGGCAGGGAGGAAAGGTCAGCCGACCGCCTGGTAGCCGACGCCAAGGCGCTGCAGGATGCCGGTGCCTGCGCTGTAGTCCTGGAGCTGGTTCCCGCGGGCGTGGCCGCCAGAATCTCCAAGGCTCTCACTATTCCGACCATCGGCATCGGGGCGGGCGCGCAGTGCGATGGCCAGGTGCTGGTGCTGCACGACATGCTCGGCCTGAACGAGCAGTTCGCCCCGAAGTTCCTCAAGCACTATGCCAAGCTCGGGGAGCTGGTAAGGTCTGCGGCTCGTAGTTTTGCCAGTGAGGTCCGCGAAGGGAAGTATCCGGGGAAAGAGCATAGTTTTGAGTGAACTGCGGAGTCATTGCGAGGGCGTGCAGCGCCCGAAGCAATCTAGCCGCCTAAGAACCTGCCCGCTGGATCGCCACGCGTCCTCCGGCCGCTCGCGATGACTGTTGGCTCGTAGATCTCCGCTCCTGCCCGCCATGCTCGAGCTCACCTCAATCCCCGACCTCCGTTCCTGGACCCGAGCCCAGCGCGCGGCCGGCCGGCGTATCGGGCTGGTGCCTACGATGGGCTATCTCCACGAGGGCCATCTGGCGCTGGTAGACGAGGCTCGCCGCCGGGCGGATGCCGTGGTGCTGACCATCTTCGTCAATCCGCTGCAGTTCGGACCGACCGAAGACCTGGCGCGCTATCCGCGCGATCTTCCGCGCGATCGGGCTCTGGCCTCGGGCCGCGGGGTGGACCTGATCTTCGTGCCCCCGGTCGCGGTCATGTATGCGCCGGACTCGGAGGTGCGGGTGTTTCCCGGCTCCGCGGCGGACCGGTGGGAAGGCGCCGCGCGCCCGGGTCACTTCACCGGCGTCCTAACGGTTGTCGCCAAGCTGTTCCACCTGGTTGAACCGGACGTCGCCTGCTTCGGTCAGAAGGATGTCCAGCAACTCACCCTGGTCAAGCGCATGGTTCGAGATCTCGATTGGCCGGTCGAAATAGCAACCGTGGCCACAGTGCGGGAGCCCGATGGCTTGGCCCTCAGCAGCCGCAATGCCTATCTCGCTCCCGAGGATCGGCGGCGGGCCGCGGCCCTGAGTCAGGCTCTGCGGATGGCGTACGAATCATGGCGGGGAGGTGAGGTTCGAGCCACCGTGCTCGAGGCGCTGATGCGGGAACGGCTCGGAAGGGAGCCGGGGGTAGCGGTCGAGTATATTGCAGTGGCGGAGCCCGAGGCTCTCGCGCCGGCCGAGACCGCAAATGCAAGCACAATCATCGCGCTCGCCGCCAGGGTCGGGGGCACCCGTCTCATCGACAATGTTATACTGGGAGAAGGCATCCGCTGAACGAATCTGCCCCGGCGCGTCCGGCGCGCCTGACGCCTCCCGAGCTGCGGCCCACTCTGCCCGAATGGGCCGTCGTCACACCGGCACGGCTCCAACACATCCAGCGGGTGGCAGAGCTGGCCGCGCGCTGGGCCGAACAGATGGGCGTGCCGGATTCGGAGCGGAACCGCTGGCTTCGTGCCGTATGGCTGCACGACGCGCTCCGAGACGCCTCGCCTGAGGAGCTCGCTCAGTGGGCCGCCAGCACTCCCGGACCGCCCAAACTCTGGCACGGACCGGCAAGCGCCGCGCACGCGAAGGCCCAGGGAGAAGTGGACCGTGGCGTGCTGGACGCGGTTCGGTATCACTCCGTCGGGCTCGCCGAGTGGGACATGGTGGGGCGGATTCTTTATTGTGCCGATTACCTCGACCCCGATCGCCCGTTCGACCGGGAGGCGCGCGCCGACCTGGCTGAGCGACTGCCGCGTGACCCGAGCGGTGTTCTCCGTGAGATCGCCCGCTCCCGTATCCTCCACCTGATCAAGACCGGATGGCCGATTCTCGATCCCACAGTCCGATTCTGGAACAGCTTGGTCGCCGCAGGCTCTGGGTCGCGCTGAGCGCGGCCGTCATCCTGCTAGGGGCCGCCAGCGGTTTCCTGCACCGGGTCCAGCGGCAGGAGGTTGTGAGTCACGCCTTCGCCATCCCTCCCATCGAGGGGCGACTCATGGTGGAGGTACTGAACGGCACCCGCAGGCAGGGGGTGGCCCGCACCGCCACCAGGATGCTGCGCGCGCGGGGGGTGGATGTGGTGTTCCTGGGCAACGCCGACTCGGCCGTGACGCTCACCCGCGTAATCGTTCGGCGGGGAGACCCAAAGCGTGCGGGGACGGTGGTGGGCGTGCTGGGGGCGGGGAAAATTGTGACCGAAGCCGATACGTTTCGCCGAGTGGACGTGAGCGTGATTCTGGGAGAGGATTTCAGGCCAAGACTCGGAGTGCATCCCTGAAAGCGCTCATGCTTTTCCCCCGCCACAGATCCCAATGACAATGTCCATCACGTTGGTCCCCGTGAGTCCCGGCTTGAGCAGAGCGCCTACAGAATCGAGTGCCGGATAGGCATTGTGCGCGGCCAGGTCGCCGGCCGGGTCGCGACCCACCGCGGCAATGGCCGCCCACGTGCTCCCGTCAACGATGGCGCCGGCGGCGTCAGTCGGCCCATCTCGTCCGTCGGTGCCCGCGGCAAGCAATGCAATTCCCTGGGGCTCGCCATCGAGGGCGCGAGCCGCGGCCAGTGCCAGCTCCTGCGAGCGACCCCCCAGTCCCTTGTGGCCATCACGCAGGATCACCGTCGTCTCCCCTCCCCATATCATGCAACTCGGAGCTCGGGTTGGTTGCGGGATTGAAAACTGAACACAATTATTCAGGAGATTGGCGGCTACACTCGCTCCAGCCGCCCACGCCTCCCCGGCAAGTGGCGCCTCTATGACTTCAGGAGCAAGGCCCAACTCAGCCGCTCGCCTGGCTGCAGCTTCGAGAGCCAACTTGTTACTGGCAACCAGCTCGAGGGTAACTCCCGCAAAAGCCTGATCGCCAGGCTTTGGCGTTTCGGCTGTTCTTCCCGATTCGGCAGAGATCACCAGCTGGCGTGCTGCTTCGGGGATTCGGGACCAGAGAGCCCCACTCTCGAGAAGTGCTCGCACCTCCGCCGCGGTCGTCGGGTCGGGAACGCAAGGTCCCGACCCGATGGAGGGCAGGTCATCACCGATGACGTCGGAGACTATGTAGACGCGGACCAGTGCGGGTGCCAGGGCCCGCGCCAGCCTGCCGCCACCCCAGCGAGAAAAGCGTTTCCGGATGCGGTTCATCGCCGTAATGTCGAGACCGGAGCCGAGCAAGAGGGCGTAAATCGCGGTGAGGTCCTTTGGTGTGAGGCCTGGTTCCGGGGCACCCACCATGCTCGTGGCTCCGCCGGAGAGTAGGATCCATACCTCATCGGCCGGGGAAACTTTAGAGGTGGCGACGGCGAGGGCCTCCGCGGCCGCCAGGGAGCCGGCTCCGGGCTCGGGATGGTCACCCTTCACCAACGCAAGATGAGAGTGGGGGGACTGGCCTCCCTCGGCGGCGATGACCAGGCCACCCGCGGGATAGTGCCCCCGGCTTTCAAGGACCTGGACCGCGGTAACCGCCATGGGGAGAGCCGCCTTGCCCAGAGCGATGATCCAGATGCGGCGCCGGACCTCCAGCTCCAGCTGTTGGAGCCGGATGGACAGTGCCGGGCCCGGCGCAGCAGCAGCGACGGCCGCAGCGTAGAGCTCGGTCAGCAGGTCGCGGGCCAGCGGGGGGGTGGAACGGCTCACGGCAGGGGCCTTGTGAAAAAGTTCACAAAGTGTTAATGAGTATAGCTAGGAGTCGGGAGTCTGGCGCTTTGATGTCCGAATTTCCGACCTCAACGTGTCGGGGTTTACTAGCAGCAGGTTCAATTTAGTTGGCCTCGGAAATCGGGGAGCTAAGTCCCGACTCTCGACTCCTGACTCCCGACTACGTTCTCCCCAACACGAGGTCCCCCCACATGGCCGGCCGCAATTTTCTCTTCGTTCCCGGGCCCACCAATGTGCCCGAGCGTGTACTCCGAGCCATGCACCGCTCCATGGAAGATCACCGCTCCTCCGATTTCCCCGCGCTGGCGGCACCGGTGCTCGAGAATCTGAAGAAGATCTTCAAGACCAGCTCGGGTCACGCCTTCGTTTTCCCCTCGAGCGGAACCGGGGCCTGGGAAGCTGCGCTGTCCAACACTCTCTCGCCAGGCGATAAGGTACTAGCTTCGCGCTTCGGAATGTTCAGTCATCTCTGGATCGACATGGCGCAACGCCTCGGCCTCAAGGTGGACGTAATCGATGCCGAGTGGGGTGAGGGCGCTCCGATCGAGCGCTATCAGGAGGCGCTCGCCGCCGACAAGGGTCACGCGATCAAGGCCACGCTCTTCACCCACAATGAAACCGCCACCGGGGTCACCAGTGAGGTTGCCGCGATGCGGCGCGCGCTCAACGACGCCAGGCACCCCGCGCTCCTCATGGTGGACGGGGTGAGCTCCATTGGAAGTATGGACTTCCGCATGGACGAGTGGGGTGTGGACCTGGCCATCACCGGTTCCCAGAAGGGCCTCATGCTGCCGGCGGGGCTGGGCATCGTCTGCGCCAGCCAGAAGGCGCTGTCTTTGTACGACCAGGCCAAACTATCCCGGGTCTTCTTCGACTTCGGCGACATGCGCAAGGCCAACACGACCGGGTACTTCCCCTACACGCCATCGATTCCTCTTCTCTATGGGCTGCGCGAATCCCTTGCCATCCTCATGGAGGAGGGGCTGGAAAATGTCTTCGCCCGCCACCACCGTCTGGCCGAGGGCACCCGGCAGGCGATCAAGGCCTGGGGCCTCGAGCTTTGCGCCCGCTCACCCAAATGGTACTCCGACACGGTCAGCGCCATCATGGTTCCGGCCGGAATCAACGGCGCCGAGGTGATCGATGTCGCCTACCGCCGGTACAACCTCGCGCTGGGTGCCGGGCTGGCGCGGATGGCGGGAAAGCTGTTTCGGATTGGTCATCTCGGGGACGTGAACGAGCTCATGCTGATGGGTGCGATTGCGGGGGCCGAGATGGCCATGCGCGATGTGGGGATCAAGGTGACGCCCGGAAGCGGCGTCGCGGCCGCGGGCGAATATTGGCGCAGCACTGCTGCGCCACTGACCAAGCGCGAGCTTCCAGCCCGGGCGCCTGATGCCCAGCCGGCCCAGGCCGCAGGCAACAAGGGAAAGGCCACCGCGGGCGCTACCCGATGAGCCACACCCGCTACGAGCCGGCGCGGGCCCGGTTGCAGCGCAGCGAGCTTGCGGTGCCGGGCTCGCAGCCCGCGATGTTCGCCAAGGCGCTCGACGGCGAGGCGGATTACGTCTTCCTCGACCTGGAGGATGCCGTCGCCCCGGGCGACAAGGAGCAGGCCCGGCGCAACGTGATAGCCACCCTTCTGGAGCATGACTGGCGCGAGCGGGGCAAGACGATCTGCGTCAGGATCAACGGGGTCGACACCCACTACATGTACCGCGATGTGGTCGACGTGGTGGAGCAGGCAGGACACCGCCTGGACACCGTGCTCATTCCGAAGGTCGGCGTACCGTCGGATGTATATCTGGTGGATGCGCTGCTCAGCCAGATCGAAGAAGCCAAGGGAATCCCCCACCGCATTGGCATCGACGTACTGATCGAAACCGCTCTGGGCATGGCCAACGTGGAGGCCATCGCGCAGTCGAGCCGGCGCCTGGAAGCCATGCACTTCGGCGTGGCGGACTACGCCGCGAGCTGCCGGGCCCGCACCGTGAACATCGGTGGGCTCAATCCCGACTATCCAGGAGACCAGTGGCATGCGGGGCTGTCGCGGATGGTCGTTGCCTGCCGGGCTTACGGGCTCCGGCCGATCGACGGACCCTTCGGCGACTTCAAGGATCCGGATGGCTACAATGCCGCGGCGCGGCGCGGTGCCGCTCTCGGCATCGAGGGCAAGTGGGCGATTCATCCCTCCCAGATCGCGCTGGCCAACGATGTGTTCACGCCGCCGCCGAAAGAGGTCGATCGGGCGCGGCGGATCCTGGCCGCGCTCGACCAGGCGGCGCGCGAGGGCCGTGGAGCAGCGCAGCTGGAGGGCCGCATGATCGACGCCGCGTCAGCCAGAATGGCGCAGAATGTGGTGGATACTGATAAGGCGATTAAGGGGAGGTCGCGAGTCGCAAGTCGCGAGTCGCAAGTGCCCGTGTCCTAACTCCGAGTCACTTTCAGACTCCGAGCACCGACCTCCCAACTCGCGACTCTCGACTCTCGACTCTCGACTAGCGAAACGACCATGGACATCCATGAATACCAGGCCAAGGAGCTTCTCGCCGGATTCGGTGTCGCGATTCCGCGTGGCGGCGTGGCATACAGCCCGGAGCAGGCCGTCTATCGCGCCTCGGAGATCGGGGGGTCCCGCTGGGCCGTGAAGGCTCAGATTCACTCCGGAGCCCGAGGCAAGGCCGGGGGGATCAAGCTCTGCTCCAGTGAGGACGAGGTGCGTGCGGCGGCCAAGGCCCTGCTGGGAAAGCGGCTGGTCACGCATCAGACCGGCCCCGAAGGACGAGTTGTGCACCGGCTCTACATCGAGGCCGCGGTGCCCATCGAGCGAGAGCTCTATCTGGGCCTGGTGCTGGACCGGAAAACCGAGCGGATCATGATCGTGGCTCACCCCCAGGGCGGAATAGAGATCGAGGAGATTGCCAGGAGCGCGCCGGACTCGATCCTCCGGGAATCGGTCGAGCCGGCCATCGGCATGAGCTCATTTCAGGCTCGCGAGATCGCGTATGGACTTGGCCTGGCGCCCGCGCAGGTCAGCCGTGCGGTGACCACCCTGCTGGGCGCCTACCGCGCTTTCCGCGACCTGGACGCAACCATGGTGGAGATCAACCCGCTGGTTATCACGGGAGACGGTCAGGTGCTCGCGCTCGACTGCAAGATGACGTTCGACGACAACGCCATGTTCCGGCGTCCCAACGTCAGCGAGCTCAGGGATTACGCCGAGGAGGATCCCCGCGAGGCGCAGGCGGCGGAGCACGGGCTCAACTACGTGGGGCTCGACGGCGACATCGGCTGCATCATCAACGGTGCCGGGCTGGCCATGGCCACCATGGACATGATCAAGCACGCCGGAGGCCAGCCCGCCAACTTCCTCGATGTGGGCGGCGGTGCCTCTCCCGAGCGGGTGGCCGCGGCGTTCCGTCTGGTGCTCGCGGACGGGAAGGTCGGCGCCATCCTGGTGAATATCTTCGCGGGAATCAATCGGTGCGACTGGGTGGCGCAGGGTGTGGTGCAGGCCGCGCGCGACATCCAGATGAAGGTGCCGCTGGTTGTCCGCCTGGCGGGCACCAATGTCGAGGAAGGCCGGCGCATCGTACGGGAGAGCGGGTTGCCCATCATCACGGCCGACACTCTCGCCGAAGCCGCCGATCGCGTGGTCGCCGCCTTGAAAGGCTCGCGCGCAAAGTCCACCGCCCCTGGAAACGGTGCCCCATGAGCATCCTCATCGACGAGAAGACTCGCGTCATCGTCCAGGGCTTTACCGGCGAGAAGGCCACGTTCCACGCCCGGGAGATGATCGCTTACGGAACCAACGTCGTCGGCGGAGTGACGCCGGGTAAGGGCGGCACCCGCCATCTCGACCGGCCGGTGTTCAACACCGTGAAGGAGGCGGTGCGGGAGGTGAGCGCGGAGGCCAGCCTCATCTTCGTGCCGGCCGCATTCTGCGCCGACTCCATCATGGAATCCGCCAATGCGGGAATCCGCCTGGTCTGCACCATCACCGACGGCATCCCGGCCCAGGACATGATGATGGTCAAGCGCTATCTCTTTCGGTTCCCCCGAGAGCGGCGCACCACGCTGATTGGTCCCAACTGCGCCGGCATCATCAGCGCGGGGAAGGCCATGCTCGGCATCATGCCGGGGCATATCTATTCTCGGGGAGGCGTTGGCATCGTCAGCCGGTCGGGCACGCTTGGGTACGAGGCCGCGGCCCAGATGAACAGCCTGGGCATCGGCCAGACCACCAGCGTCGGCATCGGGGGCGACCCGATCAACGGCAGCTCATTCGTGGACATCCTCAAACTGTTCGAGGCAGACTCCGAGACCGAAGCAGTCATGATGATCGGCGAGATCGGCGGACCACAGGAGGCGGAGGCGGCGCTGTTCGTCAAGGAGCATATGACCAAGCCGGTCATCGGCTACGTCGCGGGGTTGACTGCTCCTAAGGGGCGTCGCATGGGACACGCGGGTGCCATCATCTCCGCTTTCGGCGACACGGCGGCGGAGAAGGCGGAGATCATGCGCTCCGCGGGGCTGACCGTCGCCCCAAGTCCCGCCGAGATGGGCTCGACGGTGGCGGCGGCGCTGGCCAGGAAGCCGGCGCGCAAGCGAGCCGCAGTGAAGTGAGCCAGCGGCCGACGGTAGTCGTTACCCGCCGTCTTCCCGAAGCGGTCGAACGGGAGCTCAGTCGCGAGTTCGACGCGCGGCTGAACCAGGAGGACCGTCCCCTGAGTCCCGGTGGGCTTCAGGAGGCGCTGCGAACCTCAGATGGCCTTCTGTGTACCGTTACGGACCGGCTTACCGCCGAGGTACTCAGTGCGGAGCCGCGGCGTGCCCGCATCCTGGCCAACTTCGGGGTGGGCCATAATCACATCGACACCGCCGCGGCCCAGGCTCGAGGCCTGGCGGTGTCCAACACCCCGGATGTTCTCACCGAAGCCACTGCCGACATCGCGATGACCCTGTTGCTCATGGTGAGCCGGCGGACCGGGGAAGGGGAACGACACGTCCGCAGTGGGTCCTGGACCGGCTGGCGCCCCACCCACATGCTCGGCTCACAGGTCAGCGGAAAGGTGCTCGGCCTGGTGGGCATGGGCCGCATCGCGCGCGCGGTGGCCCAGCGCGCCCATCACGGCTTCGGCATGCGGATCATTTTCCA
>Ga0136617_10004003_pt1 | contig 13174 bp, 12 predicted proteins | sample AntDrymUQ3222106_2_FD_129672 | JGI IMG/M metagenome (GOLD analysis project Ga0136617, IMG submission 129672) | Polar desert sand microbial communities from Dry Valleys, Antarctica - metaG UQ322 (21.06) | ecosystem: Environmental > Terrestrial > Soil > Desert | place: Antarctica: Dry Valley...
CTCCTGCTCCGACTGGGCACCCGACCGGCCACCCGGCTGGGCAACCGGCTGGGCAACCGGCTGGGCCGCCCGGGCGCCGCCCCTGGTGCGGTAGCGGGCGAGCACCTGCTCGATGTCGTCGCGGTGCCGGACGGCATGGAGGACCTGCTCGCGGTAGTGGCCGGCGGCGTAGCGCTGGGTCTGCGAGACCTCCTCCATGTCGACCCCGAGGGCGTGCCGCGCGTTGCGCAACGGCGCCTTGAAGTGGTCTGCCCACGAGGGGTGGCAGTCCCACGGGTCGGGGACGGCACTCAGCGGCCGCCCGATGTGGTCCGCCCAGGCTGGGTCGACTCCGGCCGGGACCTTGCGGAACCGGTCGTAGTCGTCCCAGACGTGGAGGTGGCGTACGGGCTTGCCGCGACGCCGCAGCTCGTCGGCCACGAAGTGGACGGTCAGGAACTCCCGCAGGTTGCCGAGGTGGACCGGGCCGGACGGCGATGCGCCGGACGAGCAGGTGACGACCTCGCCCTGGCGCGACCCCTGGTGGGCCCCCTGGTGGGCCCCCGGGTGGGCCCCCGGGTCGGCATGGAGCAGCGCGTCGTCGGCGGCGCGGGTCACCCAGTCGCTCGGGGGGCCCTGCTGACCTCGTGCCATGGGGACGCTGCTCCTGGTGGCGGTACGGGCGGAGGACGGACGCCTCACGCTACCGGCGGGTCGGCCCGGGACGGACTCAGGGCACCGGAACCGTCCCCTGTGGCGGTTCCGGAGCCCTGCGTACGTGGGGCCGCCGCAATCTCCCGATCTGGCTGCCACCGACCCACAACCTCCCCCGCGAAGTGGTTGGCCGAGACCCACGCAGGCACATCTTGGCATCCCGTGCCCCGGAAACGATGGCCAGGAACGGTCGCTGGCACTAACATGCCAAAGGTGACTGCGATCGCGGCGGCGCTGGGTCTCACCGCTGCCCAGGAGCGCCTCTACCGCCAGGTGCTGGCCGCCTCCGGCACGCCCCTTGCCCGGCTCGCCGAGGGCTTGCTGCGCACTCCCGACCAACTGCTCGACGAGCTCGATCCGCTGCTCGAGGCCGGTGTGGTCACCCTCGAGGCCGACGACCGCATGGTCGTCGCTCCGCCCCCGGAGGCGATGGCCCTGGTCCTCGGCCAGCACGCCCGGGCGATGCTGGCGTGCAGCCAGCAGCTGCAGCAGATGAGCCGGCTGCTGCCCGACCTGCCCGGCCACGCACCGGCCGCCCCCGCGACAGGTGACTCGCTGCCGCTCGACGGCGAGGTGGTCGTCGGTGGTGACGTGCCGGCGCTGCTGGCGGGGTGGATCGGGGAGACCACCGGTGAGCTGCTCTTCATGCGGCCCGACCAGTGGCGGATGCCGAGCGAGTCGCAGATGGCCATCGCGGTCGCCACCGCGATTCAGCAGGGCCGTTCGGCCCGCGCCATCTACCCGGCGCGTGCGCTGCGCGAGGCGCCGGCCGTGCTCGTGGGCCGCGCCGCCATCGGCGAGCGGATCCGCGTGGTGCCGGAGGTGCCGACCAGGCTGGCGGTGATCGGCGGCCGGGTGCTCCTCCCGGACCGGCCCGGGCTGGCCCACGAGCGACGGCTCGCGGTCCGACAACCCGGCCTCGTCGAGCTCGTCGTCGGCTACTTCGAGGCGCTGTGGGACCGGGCCGTAGTGGTGCCGGCGCTCGAACAGGGCGAGGCCACCCCCGACCTCAACGAGCTGCTGCTGCGCCAGCTGGCCGAGGGTGCCAAGGACGAGCAGATCGCCCGCACCCTCGGCGTCAGCCTGCGCACGGTGCGCCGCCGGATCGCTGCGATCATGGCCGAGCTGGGGGTCGACTCCCGCTTCCAGGCCGGCGTCGAGGCCGGCCGCCGGGGCTGGCTCTAGGAGTCCTCGCGCGGCAGCACCATGCAGTACGCCGCCGGCACGACGTGCCACGTACGCCGGCGTTCGGGGCCCGTCACCTCGCCGTCGGCTGCGGTGAAGAACGACTCTCCCGCGACCGAGACCTCGCGCGCCCGGAGGTAGAGGACGTCGTCGCGGCGGTCGTGACGTCCGCGGGCCAACTGGAACACGTAGCCGAACTTGGCCAGCACGCTCACCGAGCGCGAGATCATGACGTCGAAGCGACCGTCCTCGGCGTCGGCGTGCGGGGTGAGCTCGGTCCCGCCGCCGACGCTCTTGCTGTTGCCGACGGCCACCATCAGCACCGGGTCGTCGACGTCGACCACGACGTCGCCGTCTACCGCGACCCGCAGCCGCAGCTGCGGCGGCATGAAGGCCGCGAGGGCCGCGCCGATCGGATAGCCGAGCTTGCCGAGGTTGACCCTGCCGACGCCGACGGCCCCGAGCCGCTTCTTCCACCGGTGCCCGCGGCGGCTCGCCTGGGCCCCGGCGCCGACGTGGACGCTGTTGACGACGATCTCGCCGACCTCGTCGACGATCAGGTCGACCCGCCGCGGCTCGCCCTCGAGCAGCAGCCGGGCGGCCTCCTCGAGATCGAGCGGGATGCCGGTGCCGCGGGCGAAGTCGTTGCCGGTGCCGAGCGGGAGCAGGCCGATGACGGCGTCGGAGAGGTCGTTGCGGCGGTGCAGCGCGGCGACGACGGCGTGCAGGCTGCCGTCACCCCCCGCGACCACGATCCGGCGCGAGCCGGCCCGCTGGAGCACGCCGTCGAGCTCCCCCGGGTCGGAGGTCGCGGTGACCTCCACCGAGACGTGCTCGGTCAGCACGGCCAGCGCGCGGTGCAGCGACTCCAGGTCAGCTGTCCCGGCGCCGTCGTTGGTGATGACCAGGTAGGACTCCACGTCCGGACCCTATCCCGATGCCGTTCGGCCGCCGTCAGCGCTTTGGTAGCCTTGTTGCGCAAGAGCCCCGACGCGGTTGTTGCCGCACGGGGCTCGCGGCTTCCTCCAGCGAAACGCCGGCGAAACTCCGGTGCGTACCCCATGCACTGACCTCGACGTGGAAGGCAGGCCCCGATGCCGGCCATCATGGTCCTCGGTGCCCAGTGGGGCGACGAGGGCAAGGGCAAGGCCACCGACCTGCTCGCGACGACCGACCCCATCGACTTCGTGGTCCGCACCAGCGGCGGCCACAACGCCGGCCACACGATCGTGGTCGACGGCGAGCGGTTCGCGACCCACCTGCTGCCGTCGGGGATCCTGACCCCGGGGGCGACCTCGGTGATCGGCAACGGCGTGGTCGTCTCGCCCGAGGCGCTCTTCGGCGAGATCGACGAGCTGCTGTCCCGGGGCGTCGAGGGTGTCGAGCAGCGGCTGGTGGTCTCGGCCAACGCCCACGTGATCGCGTCCTACCACTCGACGTTCGACAAGGTCACCGAGCGCTTCCTGGGTCACAACAAGATCGGGACCACGGGCCGCGGGATCGGGCCGGCGTACGCCGACAAGGTCAACCGGCTCGGCATTCGTGTCGCCGACCTCTTCGACGAGAAGATCCTGGCGGCCAAGGTCGAGGGGGCGCTCGACGTCCGCAACCACCTGCTGACGAAGGTCTACAACCGTCGCGCGGTCGAGGCGGAGGTCGTGGTCGAGGAGCTGCTGTCCTGGACCGACCGGCTGCGTCCGATGGTCGCCGACACCTCGCTGCTCCTCAACCGGGCGCTCGACGACGACAAGACGGTGCTCTTCGAGGGAGCCCAGGCGACGATGCTCGACGTCGACCACGGAACCTATCCGTTCGTGACCTCCTCCAACCCCGTCGCCGGCGGCGTGTGCGTGGGCGCCGGCGTCGGCCCTACGCGCGTCGACCGGGTGATCGGCGTCATCAAGGCCTACACCACTCGGGTCGGCTCGGGCCCCTTCCCGACCGAGCTCTTCGACGCCGACGGCGAGAGGCTGTGGAAGGTCGGCGGCGAGGTGGGCGTCTCGACCGGCCGTGACCGCCGCTGCGGGTGGTACGACGCGGTGATCGCCCGCTACGCCGGCCGGGTCAACGGCCTCACCGAGCTGTTCCTCACCAAGCTCGACGTGCTCTCCAGCTGGGAGCGGGTGCCGGTCTGTGTGGCCTACGACGTCGACGGCGTACGCCACGACGAGATGCCGATGACGCAGACCGAGTTCCACCACGCGCGCCCGGTCTACGAGCACCTCGACGGCTGGTGGGAGGACATCTCCGGCTGCCGTTCCTTCGAGGAGCTGCCGGCCAACGCCCAGCGCTACGTCCGGTCGCTGGAGGAGATGTCCGGCACCCGGATCTGGGGGGTCGGCGTCGGCCCCGGCCGCGAGCAGACGCTCGAGGTCCCGACCACCGGGACCGGCCGGGCGTGAAGACCCTCGTGATCGGCCCCGGCGGCCGCGAGCACGCCCTCGCCCGCGCCCTCGCCCAGGACCCCGGCGTCACCGAGGTCCACGTGGCCCCGGGCAACCCGGGCATGCGCGCCGTCGCGACCCTCCACGACGTCGACCCGGTGTCGCGCGACGAGGTCGCCTCGCTGGCCGAGCGGCTGGGCGCCGACCTGGTCGTCGTCGGTCCGGAGGCGCCGCTCGTCGAGGGCGTCGCCGACGCCGTCCGCGAGCGCGGCATCGCCTGCTTCGGGCCGACCCGCGAGGCCGCACACCTCGAGGGATCCAAGTCGTTCGCCAAGGAGGTGATGGCGGCCGCCGGCGTTCCCACGGCCTCGGCGACGGTGTGCACCACCGCACGCGAGGTCGTCGCGGCGCTGGATGACCATGGCCCTCCGTACGTCGTCAAGGACGACGGCCTGGCCGCCGGCAAGGGCGTGGTGGTGACCGACGACCGCGAGCAGGCGCTGGCCCACGCGTCCTCCTGCGAGCGGGTCGTCGTCGAGGAGTTCCTCGACGGCCCGGAGGTCTCGCTGTTCGCGCTCACGGACGGGAGGACCGTACGGCCGCTGCAGCCGGCCCAGGACTTCAAGCGGATCGGGGACGGCGACGAAGGCCCCAACACCGGCGGGATGGGCGCCTACACGCCGCTGCCGTGGGCGCCGTCGGACCTGGTCGAGGGGGTGCTGCGCGACGTGCTGCAGCCGACCGTCGACGAGATGGCGCGACGAGGCACGCCGTTCGTCGGCCTGCTCTACGCGGGACTCGCGCTCACGAGTCGCGGGGTGAGGGTCGTGGAGTTCAACGCCCGCTTCGGCGATCCCGAGACCCAGCCGCTGCTCGCGCTGCTCGACTCCCCGCTCGGCACGCTGCTCCACGCCGCCGCGACCGGCACTCTCGCCGACGTCGACCCGCCCGCGTGGCGGCCGGGTGCCGCCGTGGCCGTCGTGATGGCGAGCGCCGGCTATCCCGAGTCTTCCTCGACGGGCGACGTCATCACCGGCGTCGACGCGGCCGAGTCGCTCGACGGCGTCCACGTGGTCCATGCGGGCACTGCCGAGCACGAAGGTGACCTGGTCACAGCCGGTGGCCGGGTGCTTGCCGTCGTCGGCCTCGGCGCCGATGTCGCGACCGCGCGCGAGACGGCGTACGCCGGGGTGTCGGCCGTCGACTTCGAGGGTGCCCAGCACCGCACCGACATCGCGGCCGGGATCTGAGCCCGCCGGTCCGTGGCGCCGCGGGGCGCTCGGACCTCCTGGGCGAGTCGTCGACTTCTCGGGGCAAAATAGCCCCCCGACGTCGCGGTTTCCCCGCGTACGCGGGGAAACCGGAGCCCCGCCTCAGGCGTCGCGATAGTCGCTGTCCGGGGCGTCGGTGACCAGCATGTGTCCCGGCGCGTGGGTGATCGCGAAGGGTGGCCGCGAGGCCATCAGCGCCGCCTGGGGGGTGACGCCGCAGGCCCAGAACACCGGCACGTCACCCTCGTGCGCCTCGACCGGGTCTCCGAAGTCGGGGGAGGTGAGGTCGTGGATCCCGATCGCCTCCGGTGCGCCGACATGGACCGGTGCGCCGTGCACGCGCGGCATCCGGCCGGTCACCTGCACCGCGGCCGGGACCTGCCCCGCGGGGATCGGGCGCATCGACACCACCAGGTCGCCGGACAGCCGCCCCGCGGGACGGCAGGCGACGTCGGTGCGATACATCGCCACGTTGCGGCCCTGCTCGATGTGCCGCACCGGCACCCCTGCGTCGAGCAGCGCGGTCTCGAAGCTGAAGCTGCAGCCGATCAGGAAGCTGACCAGGTCCTCGGTCCACAGGTCGGTCACGTCGGTCGGCTCGGCGACCATCTCGCCGTCGCGCCAGACCCGGTAGCGCGGCACGTCGGTGGCCAGGTCGGCGCCGGGGGCGAGCACGCTCGAGCGGCTGCCGGGCTCGGTCACGTCGAGCAGCGGCACCGGCTGCGGGTTGCGCTGGCCGAAGAGCAGCATGTCGTACGCCCAATCGCGCGGCAGCACCACGAGGTTGGCCTGCGTCCAGCCGTCGCACCAGCCCGTCGTGGGGACGGCCAGGCCCTCGCGGAACCGGAGTCGTGCCTGGTCCGGGGTGGCGCCCGCTCGTACGTCGGCCTGGTCCGTGCGTGTCATGACAGCTCCTCCAGGGCGGGTACGAGCGAGGCCGCGGCGGCCGCGACCGCCTCCTCCGGCAGGTCGTAGGTGGTCTCCCAGGTGTGGGCGGGGAACAGGAACAGCCGGGTGGGGTCGAGCTCGGAGCAGGCCCGCTGCAGCCGCTCGGCGCACTGCTCCGGCGACCCGAACAGGCCGTAGGCGTCGAGGACCCGGTCGGCCAGCGCGTCGTCGACGTCGGCGGGGGCGTAGTCCTCGGCGAGGTCGATCCCGGCCTCGCGCAGCCAGCGCAGGTTGGAGACGCTCGGGTAGCGCAGCCACTGCTGGCCCTCCCGGAACCACCCCTGCACCCAGCCCCGGGTGGTCTCCGCGTCGCCGAGTCCGAAGGGGACGATCAGGATCTCCTCCAGCTCGGCCGGGTCGCGACCGGCCCGCTCGGCGCCCCGGCGTACGCAGGCTCGGGCGGCGGCGACCGAGGCCGGGTCCAGGCCGACCAGCATCATCACGCCGTCGGCGACCTCGCCTGCGAGCTCGAGCAGCCGCGGACCGGAGGCGAGCACGATGACCCGGGAGCCGGTCGCCGGCCGGTGGAAGAGCTCCAGGTCGTGGCCCTCCCAGCTCGCCGCCCCGTCCGAGAGCAGCCCGCGCAGCGCGGTCACCACCTCGCCCAGCCGCTGCCGCCTGGCCTGCGGCTGGCCCGCCTTCTCGACCGAGAGGAACCCCGGCGCGACCGTCAGCAGGCTGCGACCGGGAGCGAGCTCGTCGAGGGAGTTGGCCAGCGCGGCGAGCACCAGCGGGTGACGCGTGACGACGTTGGAGGTCGCCGGATAGAGCGTGAGCCGGTCGGTCGCGCCGGCCATCGCGGCCAGCGTGACGTAGGCGTCGCGGCCGACGTGGTGGTGGTCGGGCACCCCGACCCCCGAGAGTCCGCCGTCCTCGCACCGCCGGGCGAAGCCGGCGAGCTCGGGCAGGGGGCGCCCGAGCGGGACGCGGACGTCGAGGGCCGGGACGCTCACGGTTCAGTCCTCCTGGACCGCCCGGGCGGCGGTACGCACCAGCGCGACAGCCTGGTCGGCGATGTCGTGACGCAGCCGGCGCATCTGGTCGTCGAGCAGCACCGTGCGGTCCGCGGCGTACGTCTGCGGCGGGGTGTGCAGGTGGCCGCCCGGGACGTCGAGCGCGCCGAGGCCGATCCGGACCCGGTTGGAGCGGTACTGGCTCTCGTTGGAGAGGTAGTTGCCGCCGCCGCCGGAGTACGCGCGCCAGCCCGGGGTGGGCGGGCCGTCGTGGCAGACCCGGTCCTCGGGCGTGCCGTCGGCGGGCCACTCGCAGATCCGGGGGTTGAGCTGCACCGGGAACGGTCCGGTCCCCGCCGAGGTCATCGCCTCGTGGGGCAGCGTCGTCTCGATGAACTCCGCTGGCGCCGGCATCGGCCACTCGTCGTTGGGCGGGATCACCTCGGGCTCGCCCTCGTTGTTGTTGTCCGGGGAGCCGCCACGCCAGCGGCCGGCCCACTGCTCGATGTTGAAGGCGCTGCCCTGGCTGATGGTGGTGATCAGGTCGGCTCGCTGGGTGGACCCGGCGCGGAGGTGGGGTCCGAAGGCGTCCTCGACGATGCCGGCGTCGAAGCCGCTCCACGTCACGGGGAACACCACGGTCTCGATGGCGACCGGGCCAGCGGGCGTCTGGAACCGGCGGCCGTCGAGCTGCAGCGCGGTGACGCCGGAGGGGTTCGAGCGGCGTGGCTCGGTTTCGAGGGTGTAGGGGTCGAAGCCGCTGACGAGCACCCGGGTGACGTCCTTGCCCCGCGGGAAGCTGGTGCTGGTGAGACCCCGGGCCGCCTCGACGAAGGAGGTGACCAGCCCGGCCCGCTCGGAGGCGGTCAGCTCGACACCGGCCGGCGCCCACTGGCGCAGGGCGTGGGTGGCTCGTAGGTGGGCCCAGTAGAGCGGCCGGTCGTCGTAGGCGTCGATCGTGCCGAGGTCGGGGCGTCGTCCCTGGGCCCGGTCGACGGCCGTACGCCAGAGCCTGGTCCCGTGTCGGGCGGCCGTGCGCTCGGCAGCGGCGAGGCCCTTGGCGCGGCAGAGCCTGGTGTCGAAGTCGTCGGCGAAGCGGTCGAAGCCGCCGGCGCGCAGCAGCTGGTCCGAGGCCGGCTGCCGGCCGGGGGCCGTACGCACGCTGAGCCGCGACTCCTCGACGGTGGTCGGCAGCGAGGTGTCGTAGCAGTCTGAGCGTGGCGGGGTGCCGCCCGCCGACGACGGCGGGACTGCGGTGAGTGCGGCCGCGAGGGTCGCGACGGCGGCAACGGCCAGGGCGAATCGGACGGGCTTCATGAGGGTCCTCCTCCGAGTAGGGGACGTGTCAGGATGGGCGATCGTTGAACGCTAGATGTTTGTTGAACAATCGGCAAGGGTCACCGCCGCTCCTCCCGCAGCGTGGCCAGCAGCTGCTCACGGGAGTCGCGGAGGTAGCCCTCGAGCGCCTCGACGGCCTCGGCCACCCGGTCGGCGGCCAGCAGCGCGACGAGCGCGCGGTTGCGCCCGATGAACGGCTCGTGGAGGGTCCGCGGCCGGCGCAGGCTCAGGAAGGCCAGCCGCGTCTGGGCCAGGACCTGGCGGCCGACCGTGATCATCCGGGGGCTGTCGGAGAGGGCCAGCAGGTGCTGGTGGAAGTCCATGTTGGCGGTGCCGACCTGCCGCCAGCGACCGCGCCGGGCGGCCTCCTCGCCACTGCGTACGTCGTCCTCGAGCTGTCGCAGGCGAGCCGGGTCGACCCGGACCAGCGAGCGCAGGACCCCGATCTCGAGGGCGGTGCGCAGCAGGTAGAGGTCGGTGAGGTCGTCCTCGTCGAGCTCGGGGACGAACACGCCGCGGTGTCGGTGGTGCACCAGCAGGCCGTCGTGGCTCAGCAGCCGGAAACCCTCGCGCAGCGTGTTGCGCGAGACCTGGAGCGACCGGCCGAGCCGCTCCTCCGAGAGCTGGGTCCCGGGCGGGAGCTCGCCCTCGACGAGGGCCTGGCTGAGGACCGCCGCCACGTGGTCGGCGGTGCTGACCTGGGGCGGACGCGGGATGTCGTGGCGTACGGCGAGGCGGTGCAGCACCTCGTCGAGCCTGTTGCGGTCGACCCGTTCCGCACTCACGCGCACATCATCGCCTACGACTCCTGTCGGCGTGACCCTTGACAGAAGTTGTTGAACAACCACTAGGGTCGAGCGACCGCTGACCAACCCTGGAGTCGCGATGACCACCCCTCAGACACCTCCCGAGACGCCCCCTCCAGCCACCGACAGCCGGATGAGCGCGAGCACCCGCAGCACACTGATCGGGGCCATCTTCCTGATGGCGACCTCGGCCATCGGGCCCGGCTTCATCACCCAGACCACGGCCTTCACGGTCGACCTCGGCGCCGCGTTCGCGTTCGCGATCCTGATCTCGATCCTTGTCGACATCGCCCTGCAGATGAACGTGTGGCGGGTGATCGGCGTCTCCGGGATGCGGGCCCAGGAGCTCGGCAACCGGGTGCTGCCCGGCCTGGGCTACGTGATGGCGGCGCTGCTGCTCCTCGGCGGCTTCGTCTTCAACGTCGGCAACGTCGCCGGCGCCGGCCTCGGTCTCGACGCGATGCTCGGCCTCGACCCCACGATCGGCGGCGCGGTCTCCGCGCTGGTCGCCATCGGCATCTTCTTGTCCAAGAAGGCGGGCGTCGCGATAGACCGGGTGGTGCTGGTCCTCGGCGCGCTGATGATCGTGCTGACCACCTACATCGCCGTCACGTCCGGGCCGCCGGTGGGGGAGGCGCTGCGCAACACAGTGCTGCCGGAGAAGGTCGAGTTCCTCGCGATCACCACCCTGATCGGCGGCACCGTCGGCGGCTACATCGTCTACGCCGGTGCCCACCGGTTGCTCGACTCGGGCGTCCAGGGCCCCGACCGGGTCCGTGACATCACCCGCGGCTCGGTCATCGGCATCCTGGTCACCGGCGTGATGCGGGTGATCCTGTTCCTCGCGATCCTCGGCGTCGTCAGCCAGGGTGTCGCCCTGGACCCGGAGAACCAGGCGGCGGACGCCTTCCAGGCCGCGGCCGGCGAGGTCGGGCTGCGGGTCTTCGGCGTCGTGCTGTGGGCCGCCGCGATCACCAGCGTGATCGGGGCGTCGTACACGACCGTCTCGTTCATCACCTCACGCACCCGGACCAGCGACGCGGTGCGGACGGGACTGGTCGTGGTCTTCATCGCCCTCACGACGCTGATCTTCGTGCTCGCCGGTGCGGCGCCGGCGACGTTGCTGATCTTCGCCGGTGCCTTCAACGGCCTGCTGCTGCCGATCGGCATCGGCGTGATGATGTGGGTGGCCTGGGCGCGGCGCGACCTGTTGGGTGGGTACCACTACCCGAAGTGGCTGGTGTCGATCGGGACGGTCGCCTGGCTGGTCACGATCTATCTGTCGGTCAACTCGATCCAGCCCGTCATCGACCTGTTCGGCTGAGTTTGGAGAGGGAGCCACATGTCCGTCGACCTCAACTCCGACCTCGGCGAGGGGTTCGGCAACTGGAAGCTCGGTGACGACGACGCGCTGCTCGGCGTCGTCACCAGCGCCAACGTCGCCTGCGGCTTCCACGCCAGCGACGCCTCGATCATGCGCCGGGTCTGCGGCAGGGCGGTGGAGACCGGCGTGGTGATCGGCGCCCAGGTCGGCTACCGCGACCTGCCGGGCTTCGGCCGGCGCTTCATCGACATCGAGCCCGAGGCGCTCACCAACGACGTGATCTACCAGATCGGGGCCCTCGAGGCGTTCGCCCGCGCGGCCGGTGGCCGGGTGGGCTACGTCAAGCCCCACGGCGCGCTCTACAACGCGATCGTCCACCACGAGGAGCAGGCGGCCGCCGTCGTCGACGCGATCCTCGCCCACGACCGGACCCTCCCCGTGATGGGACTGCCCGGGTCGGTGTGGCTGCGGCGCGCCCAGGAGGCCGGCCTGAGCACGGTGCAGGAGGCGTTCGCCGACCGGGCCTACACGCCCGAGGGCACCCTCGTGTCGCGCCGACTCGACGGGGCGGTGCTCCACGACGCCGCGCTGATCGCACAGCGCTGCGTGGCGATGGCGACCGGTGAGCCGATCGAGGACGTCGAGGGCGGCTCGCTGACGTTGCGGCCCGACTCCATCTGCGTGCACGGCGACACCCCGGGTGCCGTCGAGATCGCCCGCGCGGTCCGGGACGCCCTCGAGGCCGCCGGGGTCGAGGTCCGCCCGTTCGCGTCCGCGGGCTGAGCGGGTGCGCGTCCTTCCCTGCGGCACCGCCGGGCTGCTGCTCGAGTGCGACGACCTCGACGAGGTGCTGGGGCTCTACTCCGTTCTCCAGGACCGGAGGCCGGACGGAGTGGTCGACGTCGTACCGGCGGCCCGCACGGTGCTGCTCGTGCTCGACCCCGCCGTCACGACCCCCGACCGCGTCCGTGCCCAGGTCGGAGACCTCGATGCGGGCGAGGGCCGTACGACGAGCCGCGCCGAGCGGTCGGCGGTGGAGGTCCCCGTGGTCTACGACGGTGACGACCTCGACGACGTCGCGGAGATCCTCGGCTGCGACCGCGACGAGGTCGTACGCCGCCACACGGCCGGCCTCTGGACGGTGGCGTTCTGCGGCTTCGCGCCCGGGTTCGGCTACCTGGCCGCCGACGAGGGTGACTGGAGCATCCCGCGCCGCGACAGCCCGCGCACCAGGGTGCCGCCGGGGTCGGTGGCCCTCGCGGGCGAGTTCTCCGGGGTCTACCCCCGCGAGTCGCCCGGCGGCTGGCAGCTGATCGGGCGCACCGACCTCGCGGTCTTCGACCTCGATCGCGACCCACCCGCCCTGCTCGCACCCGACACCAGGGTCCGGTTCGTGGCGGTCGAGCCGTGAGCGATCAGCGAGCGAGCCGAGAGCCCGTGACCCGGCACGTCGTCGTCGAGGACCCGGGCCCGCTCACGACCGTCCAGGACCATGGCCGGTCCGGGCAGGCTGCGATCGGGATCGGCCGCTCGGGCGCCTGTGACCGCGCGTCGTACGGCCTGGCCAACCGGCTGCTCGGCAACCGGCCCAGCGCCGTCGCCCTCGAGGTGACCTACGGCGGCCTGGTGCTGCGCGCCGAGGACGAGGTGACGGTCGTGTCCACCGGCGCCCGCTGCCCCGGCGCCCCCCACAACGGGCCGGTCCGGCTGCGCGCCGGGGCGGTGCTGCGGCTCGGGGTCCCAGTGTCCGGGATGCGCACGTACGTCGCGGTGCGGGGTGGGTTCGCGGTCGACCCGGTGCTGGGCCGGGTGTACGCCGGCGACGCGGTGCCCGCCGGGGAGCGGCTGCTCGGCACATCGGCTTACGGCCAGGCCGTGCCGGTCGGCGCCGGAGCCTCCACCCGTCGCCTTCTCGTCACCCCCGAGCCCCGTCAGGTCGCGCTCGCCGGCGAGAACCTCCAGCCGCACCTGACCACGGTCGCGGCGGGCGGCACGGTCGAGGTCGCCGACAACGCCGTGTACCCACAGAGCCTCACCGTCACCACAACGGCCCCCGCCGGGCAGCCCGAGACCGAGCTGCACCTCGTGGCGGGGTTCGCGTCGCTGGCGACGCTGCTGTGGTACGTCATCCAGCTGGGCTGGCACCTCTACGGCGCATCGGATGAGTGAGGCAGGCTTCCTCTAAGAGCCTATCCGAATAACCCACGCTGAGCCGATATGTACCGGGGCGATACCGCCTGAGCAAGGAGGCTCGGCATGGGACGACCGGTTC
>Ga0136617_10004004_pt1 | contig 13172 bp, 12 predicted proteins | sample AntDrymUQ3222106_2_FD_129672 | JGI IMG/M metagenome (GOLD analysis project Ga0136617, IMG submission 129672) | Polar desert sand microbial communities from Dry Valleys, Antarctica - metaG UQ322 (21.06) | ecosystem: Environmental > Terrestrial > Soil > Desert | place: Antarctica: Dry Valley...
ACGGTAATGAAGAGGGCCCCAACGGACACGCGCATTGGCGCGATTGTGAACTGGCGCGGAGGACTTTTCTGCACATCGACGAGTCTTGACCCGGCATCGAGTCCAACCCTTGACACAACGCACCAAGGTCCTCACCGAACGTGAGGCTGTCTCCCGGAGGCTCGCGATGCGAAACAGCTCAGTTCCAGGTCAGGTCGTGGCCGGCCTGCTGGTGGACAGTCCCGACCCCGCTGGTCTGCACGACTGGTACGACGTCGTGCTAGGCACGGGCTCGGCGGACCCGGAAAGCGGGGGTCACGGAACAGTCGTGATCGTGGTCGATGACCTGCGCGAGATCGTCAACCGACTGTTCGACCTGCGCGCCCCCGTCGTGCGGCCCCTCGATGTCCGCGACGGGCAGCTGACCGTCACCGTGGGGGATCCGGACGGCAACCCCGTGCTGCTGCTGGAGTCCGCCTCGATCGAAACCACCACGGCGGCGTGAGCGCGCTGCCCGTAGCCGTCAGGTCCGAGGGCTGACCCAGGCGTACCCGTAGGCGGCAAGCCGAAGCGGCCGACACGGCTGTCCGGTCAGGACATCGACACCCTCGACCTCAGGCACGATGACAGTCTCGGCCGTCACGTTCGTGACGCACACGAGCTCGTCCTCAGTCCCCTCACCGCGACGCACCACGAACACACGCGGGTCGAACGTTTCGATGCACTGCAGGCCGTAGGGCGAGAACGCGGGCTGCTGCCGACGCAGGGCGAGCATCCCGACGAGACCCTCGAAGACCGCCCGGCGCCGCGTGTCGTGGCGGAGTTCATGGACAAGCTGATCGGCGTCCAACACCTCACGGTTGATCCTGCGGTTCATCCCGCTCACCTCCATCCCGGCTCGATCTGGCCGGGACCCGAACAGCGAGTGGTAGTAGATCGCCGGCACACCGAGGAAGGCCAACAAGATGCTGTGCGCCGCGAGAGCCTTGGCGGCGACCGTGGCGTCATCGGCAAGCTCGGCGGTCGTCGCGAGCGCGTCGATGTAGCCCACGTTCAGCTCGTAGACCGTCTGGGTGCCGTCGGGACGGGTGGCCATCGAGACCCGTCCACCATGAGCGAGCGTGCGCTCGACCAGCGACTGCCGCTCGTCGTCGGTCAGAATCCCTTCGGTCGGACGCAGCCCGATGCCGTCGTGGCTGGCCAGGAAGTTGAACCAGGTGGCCGACGGGCTAAAGGCACCGATGTCAGCCGCCCACCGACTCAACGTCGTCGTCCGTCCCGACACGAAGGTGTGCAGCACCAGCGGCGGGAGGGCGAACTGGTACACGAGATGTGCTTCGTCGGCCCCGTTGCCGAAGTAGGCGATGTTCTCGGCGTGTGGGACGTTGGTCTCCGTCAGCAGCTGCGTGCCGGCTGCGACGTGGTCGACCAGCGCCCGCCAGAGCTTGATGATCGCGTGTGTCTGGGGCAGATGCAGACAGCTCGTCCCCGACTCCTTCCAGAGAAAGCCGATGGCGTCCAGCCTGATCGCGGAGGCGCCTTGCTCGAGGTAGCCCAGCAGCACATCCGTGAGCTCGATCAGCGCCGCGGGCGTCGCCACGTCGACGTCGACCTGGTCCCTCCCGAACGTCGTCCAGGCCGAGACGGACGACCCGTCAGGTCGCGCGTAGTCGTGAAACAGGGCGGTGGTCCGCGGACGGACCACATGCGAGGCGTCGAACTCGGGGTCGCGCTCGATGAAGTAGTCGGCGTACGCGTCGTCACCCGCCAGCCATCCCCGAAACCAGGGACTGGCAGCCGACATGTGGTTCGCGACGAAGTCGAACATCAGCCCGTAGTCGTCGGCGAGCCCCGAGACGTCTGCCCACGTCCCGAGGTCGGGGTTGACCTGTCGATGGTCCATGACGGCGAACCCGTCGTCCGACGTCCACGGATACATCGGCAGCAGGTGAACGTCGGTGACGGCGTCGTGGACCTGCTCGCGCAGGACCGCGCTCAGCGTGTGCAGGGGCTTCTCGTTCGGCCTGCGGATCGAGTCGCCGTACGTGATCAGAACGGCGGACGCATGGGTAGGGCGGGCGGCCATACGGCCCTCGAAGCGGGAGGCATACTCCTCGGCCAGGGCGATGAACCGGCGGCACACTTGCTGGTGCTCGGACGGGTAGAGCTGGCGAAGCAAAGGCTCGATCGCGGCCTCGAGCGTGGCCGACGTCGTCACCGCGGAGCCACCCCGGAGTCATGGTCGGTCGCGATGGTTCGGCTGCTCTCGAGCACGGCGGCGGAGAACGGGGCCGGGGCCGGCGCGTCGCGGAGCAGCGCCCGGGTGGTTTTCAGACCCCACTGGTCGAGGGCGGCCACCCGGTCCGAGCTCGAACGCAGGCCCCCGAACTCCCGGACTGTGTCGGCCCAGCCTTCCCGCAGCCGGTACGACGGTCGGGCGACCAGGCAGTCGGGGTCATTGATCCAGAACCGGCCCTGTTGCCAGGCGCGGGCGATCAAGGACATCCGCCCGCGCAGGCCGTCCGACCCGTCCTCGGCCCCCTCGTGGAACGTGTCCGGCGACACCCGCATGGCGTCCACCAACCCCACGCTAGGAAGGATCGGCGCCCCGCAGCCGAGCACGAACGTCTCCGGGCCGGCGGCCTCACGGATCAACTCGAGCCCGGACCGGTACGCCGCCACGGCCGTGACGTCGTGGTGGCGGCGACCGTCGACAGCACCGCCGTAGAGGAAGTCGAGCTTCAGGTAGCCGACGCCGAGGTCGCCAAGGCCCCGCACGGTGGCGAACAGGTGCTCGCGGACTCCGGGATGCGTCAGATCCAACCCGGTCAGGTCCTGGCCCCAGTTGTAGCCGGCTGGTCCGACGCACCAGTCCGGATGCCTTCGGGCCAGGTCACTGTCGACCCCGACCAGGAAGGGAGCCAGCCAGATCCCCACCTGGCGCCCCGCCGCGTGAATCTGGTCGACCAGCCGCGGCAACGCGGCAAAGCCCGCGGTGAGCCGAGTCGACTCGCCGATCCCGTGGCTCCAGCCGTCGTCGATCTGCACGAGGTCGAAAGGCAGGTCGTGGTCGTCGAACGCAGCGGCGTTCTCCGCGATGTCGGCGGCCGTGACGTCGAGGAAGTACTGGTACCACGACGACCACACCCGGGGCGCCGGCCGCAACTCCACGACCCCGGCCCGGGCGGCGAACTGCTCGCCGTACGACGTCAGCGCGGCCATCGGACCCTCCGCGTGGGTGCTCGTCGCCACCTCGTCCGTGGCCGAGACCACGACCGTGTCCATGTCGAGGCGAGCCCGGATCGAGGCGACCTGCTCCGAGGCGTCGACCGTCGCGTACCTCCGCGCCGGCTGGCCGTCTCCTGGGTCGAGGACAAGCAACCCCTCCCCCTGGACGCCGCGCTCAGGCAGCGCGACGCCGGGACGAAAGCGCATCGTGTGCTGCCGGGCCCCCTGCGGCCAGTGCCCCTCCCGGCCTACCGGGTACCAGGTGGTCGGACTCCAGCTCTGCCACCCCTCGGGGTACACCCGCGCCGAACCGGGATCGACCGGGACCTCGTCGATGACACGAAAACTCATCGGCCCCTCACCGGACTCAGCTCGAGCCCGTCGAGCGCCACGGGGACGCCCCCGGTTTCCACGGACACTCGCGCCGCAAGCATCAGGCGGATCGACGCGGCCACGTGCGCTGCGGAGTTCTCTGGCTCGCGTCCCTCGTCGATGGCGCACATGAGCTCGCCCATAGTGCCGGCGAAGCCGTCGACGAACCACTGCCCCTCCAGCGCGAAGGGAGTCAGAGTTCCGTCCCGATCGAGCACGAGCGGGTCAGTACCGGGCAGCACGCTGCCGCGCAGCGTCCCTTGCGTGCCGTGCACCCAAAAGGGACACGAAGGCCGGGCCGTGTGGACGTTGCCTGCTATCCGCAGGCTCGAGGTTGCCCCGTTGCTGCAGGTCAGGCTGACCGATGCCGCCCATGGATTACGCGAATCTGGCGGCTGGCCCGGCACCCTCGACTCATTGGCCTGGACCGTCTGGACCTCGGTCCCCTCCAACCAGCACCGCGAGATGTCGAGCCAGTGCATCAAGTAGTCGGTGATGAGCATGTGGTCGACGTCATCGAACGGTGTCCCCACCAACGGTGGCAACGGCTTGTCGTGCAGGTGGGTGACCCCCACGACCTCGCCGATGGCACCGGCGCGGATGAGTTGCGTGCCGAGCCGCCAGGTCGGCGCCCATCGGGCGTTCTGGTTGACGGCTATCTCGAGGCCGAGCGCGGAGGCGCGTTCGAGCAGCGGCACGAGTCGAGCCAGACCGTCAGCTGTCGTGGTCAGAGGCTTCTGCGCGAGCACGTGCTTACCCGCCGACACGGCCGCCTCTATCCAGTCCATCCGCCCTCGGGGACCGGTCGCGATGTCGACGATGCGGACGTCCGGGTCTTCCAGCAGAGCGTTGACGTCGGGGTATACCTGCTGCACGAACGGGAACCGATGGCGTACCTGCGCCGTGGTCGCCTGACGTCGGCTCCAGACACCGACCACGCCGACGCCGTACTGCTCGTACGCGGGCAGGTGGGCAGACTGGGCGATCTGCCCGCACCCCAAGATGGCCACGCCGCCGCGCGCCGCCGGGAACCGGGGTCGGTAGTCGGGGACGACCTGGTCCGCCTCGGCTGTCGGGCTCATCGCGACGGTGCTGCGTCGAAGCGCAGCAGGATCTGCAGGGTTTCCGGTGCGCCTGCGTCGAGCCGTTCGAACGCGGTCCCCACGTCCTCGGCGGCGACGATGTCGCTCACGAGCTGGCGTACGTCGACCTTGCCGGCGGCGACGAGCCGCATGAAGACGGCCACGAGCCGCTTCGGGTACCACCGAGGTCCGAGCGACAGCGGCGTTCCGGAGATCTGGCTGGACACGATCCGGACCCGGTTGTGGTGGAACTCCTCGCCGAGTAGCAGTTGGTCGGCGCCGGCTTGGTAGAACCCGGCCGCCACCACCGTGCCGTCGACGGCGACGGAGCGGACCGCCTCGTGCAGGGCTGCATAGCTACCGCTCAGCTCGATCGCCGCGTCCACGCCGACGTCACGGCTCAACGCCCGGACGGCGTCCCCGGCCCCGCCGTCGACGGATGCGACCACGGTCTGACTCGCCCCGAGGGCCCGGGCCGATTCAAGTCGCTCAGGGTGCAGGTCGACGGCGATCACGTAGACGCCGGAGACCACCGCCAGCCGGGTCGCCAGCAGTCCGATCACTCCCTGCCCGAACACCACGAGCCGCTCGCCCAGGCGCGCATCCGAGGCGAGCACCGCGTTCAGCGCGATCGCGCCGACCCGGGCGAACGCGCCGACAACCGGGTCCTGCCCCGGCTCCAGGGTCGCCCCGGCCAACACGTCGGCGCGAAGAACCGCGTCACTGCGGTGCCCCCAGATGCCGTACACGACCTGACCGATCTCGAAGCCGGTCACGTCGTCGGCGATCTCCACGACCTCCCCGACCTCGGAGTACCCCCAGCCGATCAGCGGGTAGGCGAACGTCGGCGGACCGTCACGGAACAGCCGGCGTTCGGAATCCCAGGTGCGCGAGAGATAGGGGTTGGATCCGCGGTAGGCCGTCAGCTCCGTCCCGGCGGAGATGCCGGAGTACCAGGTGCGTACCCGCACCGAGCCGGCCGTCAACGGCTGCGCCGCGCAGTCGATCAGCGCGACCTCGCGCTGAGCCGTGAACTGGACGGTCTGAGCCACCACGATTCCTTCGGTTCGACGGGCAGGGCCGGGGCTCTCAGCCCTTCTCTGCCCCAGCGGTCAGGCCGCCGGCCAGCCACCTTTCACTGAGCAGGAACAGCACGATGATCGGCACGGTGAGGATCACCGACCCGGCCATCAAGACCGTGGTCGGGACCTCGATGCTCCCCGCCAACTGTGAGAGTCCGAGTGACACTGTCCAGTTGTCGCGACGTTCCACCAGGAAGAGAAGCGCGAACAGGAACTCGTTCCACGCGATCATGAAGATGAACAGCGCGTTGGAGACGATCGCCGGCATCGCCAGCGGCAGGCTGATCCGTCGCATCGTCTGCAGACGCGAGCATCCGTCGATCGCGGCGGCTTCCTCGAGACTGGCGGGGATCGTGTCGAAGTAGTTCCGCAACATGTAGATCGAGACCGCGGCGACCTGAGCGACGTAGACGATAAGCAGGCCGTAGAGCGAACCCCGCAGCCCGATCCGGGTGTAGAAGACGAACAGCGGGACCGCGAGCAGGATGCTCGGGAAGAAGTACACGCCGAGGAACAGCGCGCTTATCTTGCGCCGGCCGAAGAACTCCAGCCGGCTCACCGCGTAGGCGCCCGGCACGGCCACCAGGAGCGTGAGAACCACCGTGCCCAGCGCGACGACCATGCTGTTACGGATGAATGTGAGGAACCCCTGCCCGCCGGACTCGACCGACGACAGCACCGACTTGTACGTCCCCCAGTCGATCTCGCCGGGCGAGACCCACAAGGCGCCGGGGTCGCGCAGGACGCCGTCCAGCGAACGGAACGACAGCAGCACCATGTAGTAGAAGGGGAACACCGACACGATCAGCAAGACGGCGATCACGAGCGGGCGGAGGACTCCCAGGATCCGGTCCTCCACGGTGTTGCGGGACCACCGTCGGTTGCTGCGCTCCGGAGCGGCCCGATCGCGCGGACGTACCGACTCGTCGGAGCTCGTCGCCGTCATGCCGCCTCCTCCGACCGGCCGAACAGCCGCAGGTACGTCGTCACGAGCACGGCGAGGATCACGGCCAGCACCAGCGCCTGCGCGGCGGCAGCACCGATGTCACCCCGGGCGATCAGGTAGTCGAAGACGCGCACCGTGACCACTTGAGTGCCGGCACCCCCACCGGTCAGCAGATAGATGTCGTCGAAGTTGTTGAAGGTCCAGATGAAGCGCAGCACGCTGAGCACGGCGATCGTGGGTAGCAACTGCGGCAAGATGATGTGTCGGAACCGCTGGGTGGCGGTGGCTCCGTCGACCTGGCCGGCCTCTTCGAGCGTGTCGGGAACCGCCTGCAGTCGGGCGGTGAGGAACAAGAAGGCGAACGGGAACGACCGCCACGCCTCGAACGCGATCACGGTGACCAGCGCCGTCGGGACGGACAGGTCGAACCCGAAGATCGACATCGTGTCGCTCCGCGAGCTCAGGAACGCGATCGGCTCGTCCCAGCCCAGCAGAGTCGTCCCCCAGTGGTTGATGAGGCCGAACTGCGGGTTGAGCATGGTCGACCAGACGAACGTGGCCGCGACGACCGGAGCGACGTACGGCAGCAGCAGCGCGCCTCGGATCAATCCGCGACCTTTGAACGGCTGGCGGAGCGCCAGCGCCGCCATCAGTCCCAGGCCGATCGCTAACGCGGTCCCGAACACTGAGTAGAGCAACGTGGTGATGAGCGCGTCGACGAAGCCCGCCGACCCTAGGACGTTCGAGAAGTTGTCGAGGCTGTAGTCGCCGATCACTCCGGTCGTGCGCAGGTTGAGCAATCGGACGTTCTGGAACGCCAGCGACACCGTCCAGAAGATCGGCAGGACCACGACGACCACGACGATGACGAAGGTCGGGGAGATCAGCGACAGGCCGGTCCTGGCGTCCTGGCGGACCCGGGCGGACGCCGACCGGGTGCCCCTGCCCCGCCGCGGCTCCTGCTTGGTCGCCTCCCTCGTCGCCGTGTTCGTATCGCCCCCGGCCGGACTCACGAGAGCGATTCCTGGATGGAGCGCACGGTCTCGGCTGCCGTCTCGGCGACCTCCTGTGGATCGGCCCCTCCGCTGACCTCGTTCACGGCGGTGGCCACGGGTTGTTCGCCTTGAGTAGCGCCCAGCAGGTCGCCTTCGCCTTGGGAGATCGCCCATCTCGACAGCTCGGTCGGACCGGCCGCCAGCGCCTCGAGGACGTCGGCCGAGTAGAAGTCTGACAGCGGTGCCTTGCTGTCGACCCCGGCCGGGAGTTCGGCCCAACGGTCGGAGTACTCCGTGGGGTTGTCGGCCGTGCCCAGGCGCACGGGCACCTTGCCTTCGGGCGCGATCGCGATCCAGGGGACGTACCCGGCGCCGAACATGTAGTCCACGAAGTCGGTCGCGGGTCCCGTCGAGGCCTCGGCGGTGACCGTCCACGACGTGATCTCGCCGAAGACCGCCGGTGCCGTCGAGTCAGGTCCCTCGATCGTCGTCACCACACCGGTGTTCTTGGCCAGGTAGGCCGGGTCGTCGGTGCACTCGGGGCACGTCGGCAGCGCGTCGTCGCGCAGTCCGGCCATCTCGTCGAGCACGAAGGTGGACCAGATAAACATCGCCGACTGCCCGGCGAAGTACGACGCGCGCGTCGTGTCGACGTCCTGACCGCCGGGGACCGAGTAGTTCTGGACCAGTTCGCCGTAGAACTCGAACGCGTTCACGCACTCCGGGCTGTCGAGCTGGACCTCCCCCTCCTCGTCGACGAGCTCGCACCCGTTGCCGAGCGCCACGTGCTCGAAGGTCTGCTCCGTGAAGGCGTCGCCGGGCACGGTCGCGCCGACGAAGCCGGCGAGGTCAGGGCTGTCGAGCTCCTCGGCCGCCGCGAGGATGCTGTCGTACGTCGTGGGCGGCTCCAGCCCGGCTTCCTCGAACAGGTCGGAGCGGTAGAACAGCAGCTGCGCCCAGGACTCGCTGGGAATGGCCAGCTGCGTGTCGCCGTCTCGGGTCAGCTCGATGGCCCGCTCGGAGAAAGTGGACTCGTCGAGCCCGTCCAGCACCTCGCCGACGGCGTCGGTGTCGAGCAGCTCGTTCGACGAAAGCGTGCGCACCTGCGGCAAGGAAACGCCGCCGATGACGTCGGGAAGGTCGCCGGCAGCTGCCGACGAGGTGAGCAGCTGATTGAACTGGTCCTCGGCCACGGCCACCAGCTCGACCTCGATGCCGGTCTCCTGGGTGAAGTCGTCGACGATGGCCTGGGTCGCGGCCACCCGGTCGGGGAGATCCTCCTGGACCCAGACCTTGATCGAGTTGGAGTCTTCCTCGGAGCCCCCCGAGCAGGCGGCGAGCGCGGTCACCAGGACCAGCGAGCACGCGGCGCCGACCAGTCTCGCGTGCCGTCGCGCCCTCATCGTGCGCCCGCATGGAACAGCAGCGCGCACCGCGAGTGGGGGCGAGGGATCGGTTGGCAGCGGCTGTGGCTCATCGTTCCTCCAAGGGATGGCACCCTGCATATTGACTAACCATTAGACATAAGATGTATACCTGTCAAGCATTACTGCCTAGCGGAGACAGGAGTGGCCGATGCCGACCGGACCTGGTGAGGTGCTGGAGCTCATCCGCCGAGGTCGAGCGGCGACCCGCGGCGACGTTCTCGACATGACCGGGATGTCGCGGATGACAGTAGCCCAACGCATCGACGCGTTGTTGGCAGCCGATCTGCTCGTCGAAGGAGAGTCGACGTTGGCCACCGGCGGCCGGCGGCCGCGCCGGCTCGCGTTCAACGTCACCCACTCGCGCGTGGTGGTCGCGACCGTCGACACCACGCACACCCGGACCGCGCTGACCGATCTCGACGGGCGCATCCTCGCCGACGACCCGATGGACGTCGCGGTGGCCAGCGGCCCGGCGAGCACATTGCACGCCATTGCCGAGTCGACCAAGCGCTTGCTCGCGGGTGCGAACCTGGGGCTCGACGCGCTGAGTGGTCTGGGCGTGAGCGTCCCAGGGCCGATCGACCCCGAGTCGGGCCGACCCAGCCAGCCGCCGATCATGCCGGGGTGGGACGCCTATCCGATCGCCGAGCACCTCCAGTCGGAGTTCCCGAATGTGCCCGTGCTGACCGCAAACGACGCCGATGCGGCTGCGCTCGGCGAGCATGCCGTCGGTTACCCGCAGGCGCGGGCGCTGTGCCTGGTCAAGGTGTCGACCGGTATCGGTACGGGAATCGTCATCGACGGGCAGACGTACCGAGGCGCAGACGGCGGAGCGGGTGACATCGGGCATGTCCGGCTGGGCGACCACCCGGATGCGGTCTGCCAGTGCGGCGCCCACGGCTGTCTCGCCGCTGTAGCAAGTGGTCGGGCGGTGGCTCAGGAGCTCACGGCGCTCGGTGTCCCCGCGACGTCAGGTCGTGACGTGGGAGAACTCCTCGCCGCCGGCAACGTCGATGCGGCCCGGCTGACCCAGCAGGCGGGGCGGTTGATCGGCGAAGTCATCGCCACCGTGGTCTGCGTCTTGAATCCCGGCGTCGTGCTCATCGGTGGGGCGCTTGCCTCTGCACCGCTGATCGCCGGGATGCGCGAGACCCTCTACGGGCTCTCCTTGCCGCGCGCCACCCGACACTTGACCTTGCAGCTCGGCTCGCTGGGAGAAGACGCCGCTCTGGTCGGCCTGACGAGCCTCGTCGTGGATCGGCAGTTCTCGCCCCGCGCCATCAATGCGAGGTTCGCCGGCTGACCTTGTGTAAGCGGCTGCGTGCCTTGACTGAGCCGGAGCACCTGGACGACGGCCTGACGAACCAGTTCAGCCCGGGGAGCGGGTCCGGGGTTTGTCAGCGTCCGCCTCGGGTACGACCGGCACGAGAGACCACGTCCGGGGCCGCGCAGATCTGTGGCGTCGGACCCCCACCGGACCAGGAGGATGCGTATGACCACCACCCCGCAAGAGCCACTCAGGGACGACGACATCGACACCACCAGCTCGAACAACCCAGGGCCGCCGCAAGACGCCGACAGCACCGACGGCGACAGCACCGACGTGACCGACGGTGACGGGTCTGACGGTGGCGACGCCGACGGTACCGACGGCCGCAGCGGCCGCGGCGGGTATGACGGCAACGACGGGTCTGACGGCAGCGATGGGTCTGACGGCGGCGACGCCGACGGCACCGACGCAGACGGCTCGTCCAACCCCGGCCCCGCCTGAGCGTTGCGCGCACTCGATCTGCTGAGCGGTGACGCCCGGGCCTTCCTCGCGGAGGTCTGGGCGTCCCGCGCTCACATCCACAAGGCCGACCCCGCCGCCGTCGTCGACCTGCTGTCGCTGGACGACGTCGACCAGCTGCTCACAAGTACGGCGCTGCGCACGCCCAGCCTTCGCATCGCCCAGAACGGCTCCGTACTGCCAAGCTCGTCCTACACCCGCTCGGCCACCATCGCAGGCTCCCCGCTCACCGGCCTCGTCGACGCCCGCAAGGTGATCGACCTGTTCGACGGCGGCGCGACCATGGTGCTGCAGGGCCTGCACCGCTCCTGGGCACCGCTCACCGAGCTGATCCGCACCCTGGAGGCCGAGCTCGGGCATCCATGTCAGGCGAACGCCTACCTCACGCCACCGGGCTCGCAGGGCTTCGCGTTGCACAGCGACAGCCACGACGTCTTCGTGTTTCAGACGTACGGCGCCAAGCAGTGGGAGGTTCACGACGCCGGCGAACAGCTCGACGTCTTGATGGAGCCCGGCACCTGCATGTACCTGCCGACAGGCACCCCGCACGCTGCCCGCACCCAGCAGACGGCGTCCCTGCACGTCACCGTCGGCATCAACCAGTCGACCTGGCGCGAGCTGCTGCAGCGGACGGTGACCTCGCTGCTGGCTGACCCGTCGTACGACGACCGGCTGCCCGCCGGCTATCCGAACGAGCCCACGCGGCTCGGCGCCGAGTTGCCCGGACGGCTGCGGTCGCTGGCATCCGCGCTCGACGACCTCGACGGCGATCGCGAAGCAGCAGACCAGGCTCGGCGCTTCCTGACCTCCCGCACACCAGTGCTGGGCGGCGGCATCGTGGACCGGCTGGCGCTGTCCGCCCTCGACGACGACACTGCGCTGGTGCGCCGTCCCGGCTCATTCTGTGTGGTCAGTCCTGTCTCCGATGGGCGCGTGCGTCTTCTGCTTGGCGACCGGGAGCTGGTGATGCCGGGCTGGCTGAGCCCTGCTCTGGAGCACGTCCGCGACCAGACTCAGTTCCGCCCTCGGGACCTGGAGCCCTGGCTCGACTCCGCGAGTCGCCTCGTGCTCACGCGTCGGCTGGTCCGTGAGGGCCTGCTCCAGGTGTCTGCTTGACGGCGACCAGCGAGTCCGGCCCTGGTTCGCCGACACCTCGGTGCGCCGTGGCCAGTCTGGCCCGTTCGGAGCCCAGCTTCGGATCGGCCTCGACAGTGCGCGGGTTCGTGCTGGTCGAGTACGCCGGTGCCTGGGGCCGTACCGCGTTGCAAGACTCGCGTCTGGTCGAACCGGTGCGCACGTACTTGCGCGAGGCGGTGTCGCGGCTCGGGTTGAAGGTGCTGCTCATCCGCCGGCACTCCCGACCCCGTGGAGAACCCCTCGGCTGCCGGGTCTTCGCAGCACATGCGGACCCGGAGTCCCCCTGGCTAGAGTCCGCGACCCTCGACCGGCACGAGGAACTGCTCGACATGGACCTCACCCCCCTCCGGGAGGGGCGCAGCGTCGGCCTCGGCCGCGAAGCGCACCCGGTCTTCCTGACCTGCACGCACGGCCGGCACGACCCCTGTTGCGCCGAGCAGGGGCGGCCCGTCGCCAACGCCCTCGCCGCCGCCCACCCGGACCTCGCGTGGGAGGTGTCGCACATAGGGGGTGACCGGTTCGCCGGCAACGTCGTCGTGCTACCTCACGGCCTTTACTACGGTCGCGTCACCGCCAGCACTGCTGCTAACTTGGCGTCGGACCACCTCGCCGGCGAGCTCACTATCGACCTGCTGCGTGGTCGCTCCGGCTATCCCATGCCAGTGCAGGCGGCCGAACACTTCTTGCGGCGTGAACTCAAGTTGACCGGGCTCGACGACCTGTACCTGCGACAGCAACAGCGCGACGGCGATCTCCGGCTGGTCACCTTCTGGGTGCGGCCCGACGGGCAGGACTGGACGGTCAGCTTACGGGTCGGTCTGCAGCCGGCCCAGGTGCTGACCTGCCATGCCCGCGTCACGTCGCCCGCGCCGGCGTACGAGTTCGTCGCCTGCTTCCGACCCGGCTGAACACCGGAGCATGGCTGCGGCGTGCGCCGTCGCCGCCAAGCGTCCGGTCCCTGCCACCTTTTCGAATGGACAAGACCGCCGACGAAATCCTCAACGAAGCCAGTCGCCAAACAAACTTCAGTCGTGGTCAGCTGGGCCAGGCAGCGTCGGCTCGGTGACATTCTGCAGTCCAGGAGCACATCGCCACCCCAGACCGTCGGAACCGACCGCAATGATCAGAACATGAC
>Ga0136617_10004005_pt1 | contig 13172 bp, 9 predicted proteins | sample AntDrymUQ3222106_2_FD_129672 | JGI IMG/M metagenome (GOLD analysis project Ga0136617, IMG submission 129672) | Polar desert sand microbial communities from Dry Valleys, Antarctica - metaG UQ322 (21.06) | ecosystem: Environmental > Terrestrial > Soil > Desert | place: Antarctica: Dry Valley...
GACTTATTACACGGTGAGGGATAAGATGACCGGCATTACCCGAGGACACCTCATGCGCACTCGATTCGTTGCCGCTTTAGTCGGCCTAATTCTCGGCAGTGCTTCAACCGCGCTGGCGCAGCAGCCCGCGGCACGTCCCCTTCCGACTTCTGCCTGGGCCTCCAAGCCCACGAAGACGCCGGGCTATGTGCCACCGCAGAGGCCTTGGGTGAAATTGGCTGACCTGAAGGCCAGACACAAAGGTGAGACCAACTGGCGGGAGCTACTAGTCGATGACGGTCGCCTGACCGCGGAGTATTTCTCAGCAGCGCCTGGCACGAAAGTAAGTCAACGGTTTCATCCCGATACCCGCGAGTGGTTTGCCATAGTCGAGGGCGAAGTGCGTGTGGAGATCGAAGGGCAAGCGCCGATCACGGCCACGCGTGGGTCGCTCGTCAACATCCCTCGTCAGACGCTGTACTCACTTGAAACCATTGGCACGGTGCCGAGCCTGCGCTTCGTGGTAAATGTCGCACACGCAAAGACATTGTTTCCGCAAGAAGCCCCGCCGCCAGCGCCGGCCTCTGGCACTGCATGGGTGCCGGTGACGATCAACCGGACGCCTGGCCGCTACGATGAATTCAACCAGCCGCACTTGAATATTCACGAGGCAGCCGCCAAGAACGAAAAGTATTCCGGCGGACGATTCGTCCGGGACGACAAGTCAGAGATGCTGGTGCTCTATGGCCACGAGAAGAACATGCCGCCCCTCGATCCGCTGGACAAGGGTCACTTCCACGCCGAGAGCGCGGAGTTCTGGCTCGTCTTCACCGGGAAGATTCGCTATGCCTTTGAGGGGCAGGAGCCATTCGTGGCGAGTGAAGGAGATGTGGTTTACGTGCCGGCGAGCACATGGCACGCCACGCGTTACACCGGACCGGACCCGTCGTGCCGCCTGTCGATTACCGAGTACGTCGGCAATGCGCTGCTCCTGGAGCAGCGCAAGCCTCAGTAGTTGTCGTTAGCGATCGTTCAGCTTGATCGATCGCGCCACCCGGTTGAATGCGACGCTGTAGTCGTCGATGTCCTGATCCGGTGCCACCGCCAAGTGGTAGAAAAGGTTGCCGTCAGCCAACATCGTCGTGTACACGTCGACGTGTTCGACGCCGCCCAATACCGAGCGGCCCTCGAGCGGCGTGAGGATAGCGGCGCGACCCGACACTTGCACACTGCGTTGTGATCCAGCAACACGCATGTCCTGGTTGCTTCTCACGAAACCGTCAATCAAGGTCTGCGTTGCCTGCCGGAGATCGCGCGATGACGGTTGCGTCACGCCCAACTCCACGCCGTGCGTCATCACTTCCTGTCCGTTGGCCTGGCCGTACCCATTCTGCGGCACGTACTTGACAGAGCTGTTTGATGCCAGAGGGGTCCAGTTAGCCGGGATGCTGACCTGAAACAGCTGGCCGCCCTGCACAGTGCGATACTGCGTTGCGGGCCGCGGCACGGGCTCACCGACGCGCCCCACTGACACTGGCGCGCGATTGCCCTCACCGTTCTTACCGGCTGTGCGCGCGACCTCTTCCATGGTGCGGGCCGGACCCAGCGAGGCGAAGCGCGACCGCGTGCGCGAGAAGCCGCTGTCGTCTGGCCGGGGTGCAACCCGCAACTGCGCGGCCTCTTGAGAGATGTACTGCGTGCGGTTGCCCGGATTGGGGTGGCTGCTGAGCCACTGGGGTGGAGTGCCGCCGCCTTGCTTGGCAATAGTTTCGAACATGCGCGCGAGGTCGCGCGGGTCGTAGCCCGCGCGCGCCATGATCTGCGCGCCTAAGAGGTCGGCCTGCTTCTCGTACTCGCGGCTGTATTTCATCAGCCACGTCCCCAGGCCGAACTGCGAGCCTTGCGAGATCACCTGTCCCAACCCGCCGCCGATGACCGCACCGGCAATGGCGCCGGCCAGCGCGCCGATCTGAAAGCCCTGGGCCTTGGTGGCGTTGGCGGTGCCGTGGCGCAGCAGCACGTGGGCGAGCTCGTGCGCCATTACGCCGGCGACCTCGCCTTCGCCGGTCGCTGCCTCGATCATCCCGCGGTTGACGAACATTGGCCCGCCAGGCAGCGCGAACGCATTGATGTCCTTGAGGTTCACTGGCGTAAAGGAATACTCGAACTGCCGAAGGCTGAGGTCGGCCGGCGCGGCTGCCACCAGCCGGTCGCCGAGGCGATCAAGGTAGCCCTCGATCTGATCATCGGTGATGATCGGGTACTGCTGCCGCACCTCTGTCGCGGCTTCGCGCCCAATTTGCACATCCTGCTCGGGCGTGTATTTATTCTTGGGGGGGGTCACCTTGGTTTGCGCCACCACGGTGGTAGCGACCAGCGTGAACACTAACGCGAGCCGGCTGTGCAGTCTCATCTCCATATCCTCACCAGGTTCTATTTCAAGAAACGCGCCGTCTCTGTTTGTCCACAAAAGGCCGTTCTGAACAGAAACCCGCCGAGTGTGGCAGGCAAGTGCCCAGAAAGGGCAAGAAAGCTGAGCTGGAAGGGAGATCGAGACGTTTCCGTTGGGCACGACACTTGCTTTTCCTAGTCCGTGAGCGCAATAGACGCGCTCGGGGAGTGAAAGATGAGAATCGGACTTGGTGTGATCTCCGCGGTGCTTCTGACCGCCAGCCTCACCGCGGCGCAAACCGGCACTGACATGGCAGCCCTCGAACGCAAGGTTCAGGACGCGCAAACGGCGCTCGCTCGCGTGGAGCCCACGGGCAACTACCGCGAGCTCAAAGACCTCGAAGATGACCTCGCCTACCTGCGCGTCAAGGAGCGCCGTGGTGAAACCGTCACCGCCCGCGAACGCCGCGACTTGAACGATCGTCTCGATCGGTTTATGACTCGCGTTGGCGGCACGTCGACGACGAACACCACCACCAACAACAACTCTGGCTACGACACCCGCGGTTCCCGCGATCGCGATGCCCGCCAGGGCAACTCGCAGACCTCGTCTGCCCGGGCCATTCCGGCGGGCAGCGAACTCGACGTCCGCCTGGTGACGAAACTGACCTCCGACACCGCGAAGGTTGAAGACGCGGTGGAAGCGACGACGATGGTCGATCTCTATCGCGGTGATGATCTGATCGTGCCGTCTGGCTCGAAGCTCACGGGCTATGTCTCGTCGGTGAACCGCGCTAGCCGCACCGACCGCAAGGGGACGCTGACCGTCGAGTTCACGCGCCTGACCGTGAACGGTCGCACCCGCGACGTGCGCGCGCACGTCACGGAGGCGCTCGAAAGCGAGGGCATCAAGGGTGAAGCCCCGCGTATTGGCGCCGGTGCCGGCGTTGGCGCCATCATCGGCGGCATTCTTGGTGGGGTCAAGGGCGCGATTGCCGGCGTGCTGATCGGCGGCGGTGGCGTGATTGCTGCGACCGAAGGCCAGGACGTTCACCTGCCGGAAGGTACCGTGCTCCGCGTCCGGTTTGAAGACAGCGTCCCGCTGGTTCAATAGAATCGGGGCTTGAGGGCTGGGATTGATTCCCGGCCCTCACTTCTGGTCCACGATGCCCGCCTCCGACCTACTCACCCAGCGCCTCTACCACCAAAAGCTCACCCACACCGATTTCACGACCCCGGCGGAAGTGGTGCGGTGGTTGGGAGCAGTACAGGCACAGGACTTCCCTGCCGCCAAGTGGGCGCTTAGCTTGCGCGCCCGCGGCGGCCTGCTCGATCTCGACGTTGAGCAGGCGTTCAACGACGGCACCATCCTTCGCACCCACATGTTGCGGCCGACCTGGCATTTCGTGTCGCCGGCCGACATTCGGTGGATGCTGAAGTTGAGTGCGCCGCGTGTGCATGCCGCGAGCGCCTACTACTACCGTCAAGCGGGTCTCGACGCGAAGGTCTTCGGGCGGAGTTGCGCCATGCTCCAGCGCGCGCTCGATGGTGGCCGCTTTCTGACTCGCACCGAACTAGCCACGCACCTCAAGCGCGCAAAGGTCCCTGCCGACGGGCTCAAGCTCGCGTACATCATGATGCACGCGGAGCTCGAGGGCATCGTTTGCAGTGGCCCGCGCCGCGGGAAGCAGTTCACCTACGGCCTGCTGGCCGAGCGGGCGCCGCAGAAGGCGCCTGAGTTCAAGCGGGAGGAGGCGCTGGCCGAGCTGGCGTCACGATACTTCCGCAGTCACGGTCCCGCCACCTTGCGCGACTTCGTCTGGTGGTCGGGCCTCACGTCCACGGACGCGCGCACCGGCATTGCCGCCGCGAAACCGCGGCTCGCGGAATCCAAAATTGACGGCCGTGCGCATTGGGGATCGACCGCTGCGGTGCCGCCGGCGAAGGGTCCGTGTGCGTTTCTTCTGCCCAACTTCGACGAGTACCTGATCGCGTACAAGGACCGTGGCGCCTTCGTCGAGACCTCCCGTGCCGCCAACCTGGTGGCGCGCAGCAACGGCGGCTTCGCCAACCACCTCATCATCGACGGCCGCCTCGCCGGCGGATGGCGGCGCACCCTCAAGGGTCACCTGGTGGAGATTGAAGTCGCGCCGTACAAACCGCTCACACCCAGCCAGAAAGGCGTCGTCGTAGCCGCGGTCGACCACTACGGCGAGTTCCTCAACCAGCGAGCCCAGCTGACGGTGGTCTAGACGGTCGCTCCAGCCCGGTGAGGTAAGATCGCGGCTTGGGCACCACTTTCTTCCGCCGACGGAGACAAGCATGAGGATCCAGTTGATCGCGGCCGCTCTGACCCTGGCAGTGGGCGGCACGGCAAACATCGCAACCGCGCAGGGCGTCGACCCGCGTCTCGCCAACAATCCGGACCAGAAACCTGCGACCGCTGGACAGACCGACGCGCCTGAACAGAAGTCGGGAGTGGCTTTCGACGTGGTGACCGTGGCCGAGGGCCTGGTCAATCCGTGGAGCCTGGCGTTTCTGCCCGGCGGCAAGATGCTCGTGACCGAGCGTCCCGGCCGGCTGCGCGTGCTCAGTGCCGATGGCAAGCTGTCGGCGCCCGTCATCGGCTTGCCCGCGGTCGACGCGCGCGGCCAGGGCGGCCTGCTCGACGTGGCACTGGACCCGGCTTTCGCAAAGAACAACCTGATCTACTGGAGCTACTCCGAGCCGAAAGAAGGGCAGCCCGGCGTGAACAACACCGCGGTCGCCCGCGGCAAGTTCGTTGATGATGCCGCCGCGCCACGGGTCGATGAGATGCAAGTGATCTATCACCAACGTCCTTCGCTCAATTCGCCGCTGCACTTCGGCAGCCGCCTCGTGTTCGGCCGTGACGGCACGTTGTTTGTGACTCAGGGCGACCGGTCGATCACCGAAGGGCGCATGCAGTCGCAGACGCTCTCGAGCGGTCTCGGCAAGGTTGTCCGCATCAACAGCGACGGCTCCATCCCGAAAGACAATCCCTTTGTCGGCAAGGAAGGCGTGCTGCCCGAGATCTGGTCGTTCGGCCACCGCAACATTCAATCGGCCGCCCTGCACCCCACCACCGGCGAGTTGTGGGAGGTCGAGCACGGCACGCGCGGCGGCGACGAGATCAACATCGCGCGCAAGGGCAAGGACTACGGCTGGCCGACCATCGCGTACGGCATCGAGTACCGGGGCGGCGCAATCACCGGCGGCATCACCCAGCAGGCCGGGATGGAGCAGCCGTTGTACTACTTCGACCCGATCATCGGGCCGAGCGGCATGGCCTTTTACACCGGCGCGTTGTTCCCCGCCTGGAAGGGCAACTTGTTCATCGGCGGCCACGGCACCAACGATCTGGTGCGCCTCGTGCTGGATGGCGAAAAGGTGATTGGCGAAGAAAGATTGCTGAAGGACCTGCAGCCGAAGCCGGAACGCATCCGTGACGTGCGCGTTGGTACCGACGGCGCGATATATGTCGTCACCGACAGCGCCACGGCTCGCATCATCAAGCTGGTTCCGAAGAAGTAGAACTCTCGCGACTCACCAGATCATTTCTTCCCCGTATCGACCCGGCCCTTGAGCGTGGCGCCTTCTTCCATTACGAAGTTCGGCGCGGTCACGTCACCCTCCACCGACGCGGTCGCCTTTAGTTCCACACGCGCCGACGCCATCACGCTGCCGACCAACTTGCCGCTGATGGTCACCACCTTCGCGTCCAGGTCGGCAATCACCGAGGCGCTGGGGCCAATCGTGAGGGCGTGATCGCCCAAATCAATCGTGCCCTGCACCTGTCCATCAATTACCAGGTCTTCTGTCGAGACCACATCACCCCGGACCAGTACCGATCCGCTGATCCAGGACGCTCGCCGCCGTTCCTCCATCCGTACCTCCCGTCGAAAGTCGTCTGCCGATGGTATGCCAAGCGACATACCAGGTAATGGATTGTTCCCACGGAACAATCCGGTGGCGCTCAAAAAGTCTGCCGCGCCACCCATTCGCGATAGAGGGAATCACTGGTTGCATAGCGACTGCCTTGCTTCATGACGATGTCCCGTCGCACGAGCGCGGCCAGGGCCGCCTGCACTGTCGACGCACCGGGAAGACGACGACGGGTGCGCACATCCGTGGACAGGAGCTCGCGTCCCTCTTCCAACACGAGCGCGCGCAGCACTGCGCGCTGCGGCAGGGTGAGCCGCTGCCAGGCTTCTTCGAACACGGTGTGTTGTTCGCCGAGCAGCCGCGTCAGCGTGCCATGCAGGTCCGCCAAGCCCACCGTTCTTAGTCCCGCCGCCTTCACATCGTCCCAGGTCTCGTGCGCAAGCCGCTGCACGTCGTAGGGTACGTTAACGGCCAGTTCGACAATGGCGGCACCGAGACCGTCTTCCGGCCGCATGCCGGTGGCGGCGAAGCGGCCGTCGATGAAATCGGCGAACATCGTCTCATCGATTTTCTCCAGCCGCATCACCGGCCCGGCCTTGTAGAACGGCCGGCGCGGACCGAGCATCCGGTCCATGAGGGACGGCTCCGACCCGGCGAACACGTAGCCGACGGCGCGCTGATCCTGGACCGCGGCGCGCAGGGCGTGCTCGACGCTGCCGCCGTTGAACGAGGCGATGGCCTGGAACTCGTCGAGGGCAATGGCCATGCGTTGCTTGCGCGCGGCGGCAATGCGGCCGGGCAGCGCAAACACCTCGGCGGCCAGCCTGGCCGTATCGCGCGCGGTCCTGACTGCAGGGAAGGCGAGCGCGAAGCGCGACTTGCCGATCGCATCGGTATCGAAACGCAGTTCCGGCCGCACGGCCTGCAGCATCTCGCCAGCCCAGCGACGCAGCCGGCTGGCGGGTGTGTCGGCGGCCAGCAGCGCCTGCGCGAAGGATTCCAGGAAGCCGACGTACGAGCTGGACGAAGCCACCGTCACCTCGACGGTGAGCACGTTCTGGCGGGCCAGCCCGCGCAGCACGTCGCGCACCAACGACGACTTGCCATAACGGCGCGGCGAGATCAGGAACACTTTTTGGCCGGCGGCCAAGTCGCGGCCGAGCCGGTCGCGCTCGGCCTCGCGGTCGGCGAACGCCGCGGCGGTGACGATCTCGCCGTAGATGAACGGGTTTGCGCTCTCCATTACGCGATTATACGTAACGATTACGTGAAACGACGTAACAGGCTTCTGGGCCGCCGCGGCGGCCGCTCGCCCCTGGTTGACACCAACCAATTAAATGAACGACCATTAATTTACTATGGCCCGCCCCAAGAACGCCGATGGACAACGCACCCGCCAGGCAATTCTCGACGCCGCCCTCGACCTGTTCGCCGACAGGGGCTTCTTCGGCACCAGCCTGCGCGACGTCGCCGCCGCGGTCGGGGTGCGAGAAAGCGCCCTCTACAACTACTTCGCCGGCAAGGACGCGCTGTTCGAGGCCCTGCTCGAGGCCCACCAGACCAGCAAAACCGAACGCCTGAGCGCCTTGGTCGAGGGTCCCATCGCCGACGGCCGCGGTCTGCTCGAGCAGCTCGCCGCCGACCTGCTCAAGGGCTTTGTCGAGCCGCGCGAGCAGAAGCTGTTTCGCATCCTGATGTCGGATGGCGTGCGGCTGGCCAAGGTCGGCCGCATCAACCTCTACGAGCGCATGTCCAGCGGGCGCACCCGCCTCACCGACATCCTCGACCGGCTGATTCGCGAGGGTTGGCTGCGCCGGGCCGATTCGCAGGTGTTGAGCGTCGCGTTCATGAGTCCCCTCGTGATGTGGCGTCAGCTCCACGCCATCGACGCCGATCTGCCGATGATCAAGAACCCGCGCGCGTTCGCGCTCCAGCACGTCGACCAGTTCCTGACGGGTGCCGGGGCGACGACCGCCCGACGACCCGTGGCCGCGCCCACCGTGCGTGCCCGCACCGCCAAACCAGCCACTCGCCTGGCGCGAGCCCGGCGTTCATCGCAGTAAGCCCGAAGGAGTCCTCGTGTTTCGTCACACAATCTTCGCCCTCTGTTTCATTGCCGCCGTCCTGGGCGCCGCGTGCGATCGGGCCGCCGCCGATTCGCCGGCCTCGGCCGCCGAAGCCGCGGCCGTCTCCGTGTCTGTCGCCGAGGTGGTGGAGCAGCCGATCAAGCGCTTCATCCGCGTTAGCGGCACGTTGACCGCGCAAGAGGATGCCGAGGTCGCCGCCGAGGTCGCCGGCCGCGTGGTGGCCACGCCGGTGGAACGCGGCAGCCGCGTGGCCGCCAACGACAGCCTGGTGCGGCTGATGGCGTCGGAAGGGGAGGCGCAGGCCATTGAAGCGCAGGCCAACGCCGCGCAGATCGAGGCCCGGCTTGGCATCGCCAACGGCGCCGCGTTCGTCGTCGACAAGGTACCCGAAGTGGCGAATGCCGGCGCGGCCCTGCAGCTGGCGCGCACTGAGTTCGAGCGGGCGCGGATGCTGCACCAGCAGCAACTGCTGTCGCAGGCGGAGTTCGACCAGCGCAGTGCGCAGACCGAGGCCGCTGAACGCCAGCACGACGTGGCCCGCAACACCGCTGCCCAGCAGTACCAGTCGTTGCTCGCGGCCCGCGCGCGCGTGACGCTGGCGCAAAAGGCCCTGGCCGACACCACCGTGCGCGCGCCGTTTGCCGGCGTGGTCGGCGAGCGCTTTGTGTCGGTTGGCGACTACGTCACGCGTGGCACCAAGGTGGCCACCGTGATGCGCGTGGATCCGCTCCGGGTGGAGCTGACGGTGCCTGAGCAGTTCGTGTCGGCCGTCGCGACTGGACGCGAGGTCACGTTCGAAGTCGACGCCTATCCCGGTGAGACGTTCGCCGGACAGGTTCGCTTCGTCTCCCCGTCGGTGACGGCCGCGACCCGCGCCCTGACGCTCGAAGCGATCGTGCCGAACAGCGCCAACCGCCTCAAGCCCGGGTTCTTCGCGACGGCTCAAATCGAGCAGGCGGCCATGCTTCCGGGCCTGCTGGTGCCGGCGAGCGCCGTGCGCACCATTTCCGGCACCGCCCGCGTGTTCGTGCTGGCCGGCGACCGCGTGGAAGAGCGGGTGGTCATGGTCGGGCAAGCCGTCGGCGAACGCCTCGAGATTACCAGTGGCATCAAGGCCGGCGAGCGCGTGGTGGCGAGCGGCGTGGAGCGCGTGGTCGACGGCGTCCGCGTCGTGGTGAGGTAACCGCATGCAGTGGCTGGCCGAAATCTGCGTCCGGCGACCGGTGTTCGCCTGGGTCCTCGTCCTCTCGCTGACCGTCGTCGGCCTGTTCGCCTTCGGCCGGCTCGGCGTCGACCGCTTCCCGAACATCGACATTCCGACCATCTCGGTGACGACGCGGTTGCCGGGCGCCGCGCCTGAGCAGATCGAGACCGAGGTCACCGACAAGATCGAGGAGTCGGTCAACACGATCAGCGGCATCGACACGCTCACCTCGACTTCGTCCGAGGGCATTTCGCAGGTGGTGGTGTCGTTCAAGCTCGAAAAGGACGCCGACACCGCCGCCCAGGAAGTGCGCGATCGCATCAACCGCGTGCTGCCGCAACTGCCGCGCACGGTGCTGCAACCGACCGTCGAGAAGCTCGACTTCAGCGCGGCGCCGGTGCTGACGGTGGCGGTCACAGCGGACAAGCCGGTCCGCGACATCACCGAGTTTGCCGACAAGGTTCTCAGGCGCCGCCTGGAAAGCTCCGACGGCGTTGGCCAGGTAGTGGTAATTGGCGGCCGCGGCCGTCAGCTGAACCTGTGGCTCAATACGGAGTTGCTGCGCGCGCAGAAGCTGTCGGTCAACGACGTGGCCCGCGCCCTCCAGCAGCAGAACGCCGACATTCCCGGTGGCCGCATGGACCAGGGCGCGCAGTCGGTGACGCTGCGTACCCGTGGCCGGCTCGAAACCGTCGACGCCTTTGCCGATGTGGTCCTGCGCGAGGTTGACGGCCACCCGATTCGGCTTCGCGATGTCGCCCGCATCGAGGACGGCATGGCCGAGCCGCGCACGCAGGCCAGTGTCAACGGCGAGGCGACCGTCCTGCTGCAGATTCGGAAGCAGTCGGGCACCAACACGGTGGAGGTGGCCAACAACGTCAAGCAGCGCCTTTCGGATCTGGAGGGCATCCTGCCCGCCGGCTACCAGCTCCGGATTGTCCGCGACGAAGCGCAGTTCATCGAGGCGTCAATTGCCAACGTGCAGGAGCACCTGATCGTCGGTTCCCTTCTCGCGGCGGTGGTCGTGTTCTTGTTCCTCGGCAACTTCCGCTCGACGGTGATTGCCGCGATTTCGATCCCGACGTCGATCGTCGCGACCTTCGCGCTGGTCTGGTACATGGGCTTCACGCTCAACATGCTGACCATGCTGGCGTTGACCCTTTCGGTCGGCATCGTGATCGACGATGCCATCGTGGTGCTGGAGAACATTTTCCGGTTCATCGAGGAGAAGGGCATGCCGCCCATGCAGGCGGCAGTCGAGGCGACCAGGGAAATTGGCCTGGCGGTGATGGCGACGACCTTCTCGCTGGTCGCCATCTTCGCGCCGGTCGGCTTCATGAGCGGCATGGTGGGCAAGTTCATGCAGAGCTTCGGCCTGACCATGGCGTTCGCCGTGCTGGTGTCGCTGTTCGTGAGCTTCACGCTGACGCCGATGATGTCGGCCTACTGGTTGAAGCCCCAAGCCAAGGGCGCGCACGGCGACTCGAAGCACAACAAGCTGTTCGACCCGCTCGATCGCGGATATACGCGCCTGCTCGAGTGGGCCATGGCACATCGCGGCCTGGTCGCGGTGGGCGCCGTGCTCGTGCTGCTGTCGAGCGTGCCGTTGTTCCGGTTCACCGCCGTGAACTTCACTCCTGAAGACGACCAGTCCCAGTTCGACGTCACCATGCGGGCCCCCGAAGGCACCAGCCTGGCGTCGATGGAAGTTCTCGCCAACCGTCTGAGCACGGCGGTTCGCGCCATTCCCGAAGTAGAATTCACGCTGGTCACCGTCGCCGGCGATTCCGCCGGCACACTGAACACGGCCAGCATGCTGGTTCGCCTGCATCCCATTGAAGACCGGGAGCGCGATCAGTTTGCCGTCATGGCCGATGTCCGTGACGAGATTCTGCCGTCCTATACCAAGGCCGGCATTCGCACGGCCGTGCAGCAAGGCGGTGGGCCCGGCGGTGGCGGCAGCGGCATCCAGTTCATGGTGCAGGGTCCCGATCTGAAGCAGCTCGAGAAGTACAGCGAGGAACTGCGGGTGAAGGCGCTGGCCATTCCTGGCCTGGTCGACGTCGACACCAACTTGAACGCCGGCAAGCCGGAAATGTCGGTCTATCTCGATCGGCCGAAGGCCGCCGACCTTGGCGTATCGGTCGCGGACGCCGCCGAAGCCATCCGGCTACTGGTCGCGGGCGATCAGGTCACGACGTTCAACGATGCGGGTGAGCAGTACGAGGTCCACCTGCGGGCGGAGGAGATCAACCGCAGCACCACCGACGCGATTGCCGGCTTGCCGGTCCCGTCATCGCGGCTCGGCATTGTCAGCCTCGACAATCTCGCCTCGTTCACTCGCAGTGACTCGCCGGCCACCATTAACCGGATGGGCCGCCAGCGCCAGGTGACGCTCAATGCCAACATGCTGCCCGGGACGTCGCAGGGCACCGCCCAGGAGCAGATTGCCGCGGCCGCCGCGGAGCTGAACTTCGGTCCCGAGTATCGCGCCGACTTCGCCGGTCGCTCACGCGAGCTGAATCGCACGGCCACCGCGTTCCTGACCGCGATCGCGCTGTCGCTCATCTTCATGTACCTGATCCTCGCCGCGCAGTTCGAGTCGTGGCTGCACCCGGTGACGATCCTGTTGTCGCTGCCGCTCACGCTGCCATTCGCGTTGCTGTCGCTGATCATCTTCCAGCAGTCGCTCAACATCTTCTCGGGGTTGGGCCTGTTGGTGCTGTTTGGCGTCGTGAAGAAGAACTCGATCCTGCAGATCGATCACGCCAACCAGTTGAAAGAAGCCGGCATGAACACGCACGACGCGGTCGTGCAGGCGAGCCGCGACCGATTGCGGCCCATCCTGATGACCACCCTGGCGTTCGTCGCCGGCATGGTGCCGCTGGTGGTGTCGCAGGGGGTGGGCGCGGCAACCAACCATGCGATTGGCTGGGTGGTGATCGGCGGCCAGACCATGGTGCTCCTGGTGACGCTGGTCGTGACGCCGGTGGCCTATTCGCTGTTCGACGAGGTTCAGCACCAGCACATGTTCCGGCGGGCTTGGAGCTGGATGCGGTCGAAGTCGCCGGTTCAGAATCCCGTCACACCGTTGTAGAGTCGCAGGCGTGTCACAGATGCCGGACGCCGCGCGGGCCGAACTGGCGCCCGGCGGCCGGTTGCGCGCCGCGCTGAACTACAGCAACACACTGCTCATTTCGACGAGGGGGGCCGACCTCACTGGAGTCGCCCCCGACCTGGCTCGCGAACTCGCCGCGCGGGCCGGGGCAACGGTCGAGCTCATTGGCTATGCCAACGCCGGTCTCGCTGCGGATGCCGTGGCGGCGTCCTCCTGGGATGTGGCCTTCATCGGCGCCGAGCCGCAGCGCGCCGGCGCCATCACGTTTTCTCCCGCCTACGTCGAGATCGAAGCGACGTATCTCGTGCCGCCGGGGTCCTCGCTACGGCAGATCGAGGACGTCGATCGCGACGGCGTTCACATTGCCACTGCGGCACGCGCGGCCTACACGCTGTTCCTGCAGCGGACTCTTCGCCATGCGGCCCTGGTCGAGGCCGACGGCCTGCCTGCCGCGTTCGATCGGTTTGTCGAAATGAAACTGGATGCCCTC
>Ga0136617_10004006_pt1 | contig 13172 bp, 12 predicted proteins | sample AntDrymUQ3222106_2_FD_129672 | JGI IMG/M metagenome (GOLD analysis project Ga0136617, IMG submission 129672) | Polar desert sand microbial communities from Dry Valleys, Antarctica - metaG UQ322 (21.06) | ecosystem: Environmental > Terrestrial > Soil > Desert | place: Antarctica: Dry Valley...
CGCGGCAGGCAACAACGACGCTGCACTTCAAGATGCGGCGGCGGCATTGAAATCAAAACCCGATTGGGTCGACCTCTACCTTTTCCGGGCAAATATTTTTCGAAATCAGGGGAAGCTGGATGACGTATTGAAGGAAGCCGCGGCAGCCGAAGCTTCCAACGTCGACAACGCCTATGCGCACGTTGTGGCTGCCAACATCTATAGCGCCGTCCATAAGGATTCGGAGGCGATGAAGGCCTATGATCGGGCCATCGCGATCAAGCCTGAACCGTATATCTATCTGAATCGCAGCCTCCGTCGCTCGAAGACGGATGTGGCGGGTCGCCGGGCCGACATCGACGCCGCGCTCAAGCTGGATCCGGACTTCGCCGAGGCGATTGTGGCGAAAGCCGAACTGCAGGCGCACCGCGGCGACTTCAAAGGCGCGATCGCAACTTACTCTTCGGCACTGGAAAAAATACCTGACGACCCGAATTTGCTGGCGGATCGGGGGATTGCTTATGCTCGATCTGGTGACATGGTTCGCGCCGAAAAAGACTTTACGGGAGCCCACGCCAAGGCGGCTGAGCCGGTCGTCTTCAACAATATGTGCTGGTCCAAAGCGACAGCCGGAGTGGCGCTACTCGGCGCTGAACGACTGCAACTCGGCGCTGGCTAAGGCTCCGGACGTTGCCGGCTTCCTCGACAGCCGAGGGTTGGTCCTGCTCCGTCTCGGACGCCTCGACGATGCAATCGCCGACTATGACCATGCCTTGACGAAGAACCCGAACCTGCCAACCTCTCTGTTCGGCCGAGCTGTGGCTTGGGCGCGAAAGGGCAATAAGGCAAAGTCGGAGATTGACGCTGCTGCCGCCCTGAAGGTCGATCCAGACATCCGCAGCGAGTTCGAACGCTATGGCGTCAAGCTGTAGCGGACTGGTCGTCAAACGGCTAGTTTGGCGCATAGAAGACACCGAGTCCCCCCTCACCCCCGCGGGTGAAAATGATCGTAGATCGCGCGCGCCATCGTTTTCGATACGCCGGGCGCTTTCTCCAGATCCTCCAGCGCGGCGCCTTTCACCGCGCGCGCCGTGCCGAAGTGCATCAGCAGAGCGCGCTTTCGGCTGGGGCCGATGCCGGGGACGTCGTCGAGCGGGTTGGCGGCGAAGCTTTTGGCGCGCTTGGTGCGGTGGGCGCCGATCGCGAAGCGGTGGGCCTCGTCGCGCAGCCGCTGGAGATAGAACAGGACGGGGTCGTTGGGCGGCAGCGTGATCTCGCGGCCGCCGGGCAGGTGCATCACCTCGCGGCCGGCATGCCGGTCGGGGCCCTTCGAGATCGCCACCACCGGCACGTCGTGGACGCCGGCATCCTGCAGCACCTCGCAGACCGCGCTCAACTGGCCCTTGCCGCCGTCGATCAGCAGCAGGTCCGGCCAGTCGCCCTTCGAGCGGTCGGGATCCTCTTTCTCGAGCCGGGCGAAGCGGCGGCCGAGCATTTCGCGCATCATCGCGAAATCGTCGCCGGGCGCGGTTTCCGGGCGCTTGATGTTGAACTTGCGGTAGCTGTTCTTGCGGAAGCCCTCCGGCCCGGCGACGATCATCGCGCCGACCGCGTTGGTGCCCATCACGTGGCTGTTGTCATAGACTTCGATGCGGTCGGGGGGGGCGCCCATCTCGAACAGCTCGGCGACCGCGCGCAGATTGCGGTTCTGGGTGCTGGTCTCGGCGAGCCGGCGGTCGAGCGCTTCCTCGGCGTTGCGTTCGGCCTGGCGGACCAATTTGACATGGTCGCCGCGCCGCGGGACCTTGAGCACGACCTTGCGCTCGGCGCGCGCGCTCAGCGCCTCGCAGAGCAAATCGGCCTCAGGCAGGATTCGATCGAGCAGCACCAGCCGCGGCGGCGGCAATTCCTCGTAAAATTGGACGAGGAAGCTGGTCAGCACTTCGTCGGGCGGGACCTCGTTGGTGTGCGCGGGAAAGAAGCTGCGATGCCCCCAATTCTGGCCGCCGCGGATGAAGAAGGCCTGGATGCAGGTCGTCCCGGCCTTGCAGGCGAGCCCGAATATGTCGGCGTCGCCCAGCCCCTCGGCGTGGATCGTCTGGCTGCCCTGGATGAAGGTGAGCGCGCGCAGGCGGTCGCGATAGACGGCGGCGAGCTCGAAATCCATGGCGTCCGCGGCGACGTTCATCAGCCCGCCGAGCTTGGTCTGGACCTTGGTCGATTTGCCGCCGAGGAAGTCCTTGGCATCGCCGACCAGTTCGGCATAGCCGGCGGCGTCGATCCGGCCGACGCACGGCGCCGAGCAGCGGCGGATCTGGTAGAGCAAGCACGGCCGCGAGCGGTTCGCGAAGAAGCTGTCCGAGCAGCTTCTGAGCAGGAACAATTTCTGCAGCGCGTTCAATGTGCGCGTGACCGACCCGGCGCTCGCGAACGGCCCGTAATATTGGCCCTTGGCGCGGCGCGCGCCGCGATGCTTCTGGACGCGGGCGAAGGCGTGATCCTCGCGCAGCAGGATGAAGGGGAAGCTTTTGTCGTCGCGCAGCAGCACGTTATAGGGCGGCCGGTAGCGCTTGATCAGCTGCGCCTCGAGCAGCAGCGCCTCGGCCTCGGTATGGGTGGTGACGATCGTCATGTCGCGGGTCTGCGCGACCATCCGCGACAGCCTTTTGGTCAGCCGCGCGACCTGGGTGTAATTGGTCACCCGGCTCTTGAGCGCGCGCGCCTTGCCGACATAGAGCACCTCGCCGCGCGCATCGAGCATCCGGTAGACGCCGGGCCGCGCCGGCAGCGTGCGGACGACGTTGCGGATCGCCGCCACCCCGGCCTCGATGTCGGGCTTGTCGGCGCCGCGCACCGTGTAAGCGGAATTTTCCTCGTTGAAGCGGTCGGGCGTGGTCTCGGTCACGTCAGGGATTTACGAGGGCGGCGCCGGTTCCGCCACCCCGTCAGTTAGGCCGGCCGAGGCCCGCTATGGCCATGTCGACCATCGGCTTGTCGGCGTTCGCGTCATGCGCTTCGGCGATGAGCGCGGCGGCGGCGGTGGCGGCGGCGCTGGCGGCCTTCGCGCGGAGTTCCGCGATCGCGCCGCGCTCGGCGGCGCCGATCTTGTCCTCGGCCATGCGCGCGCGGCGCTCGACCAGGGAGGCGGCATCTTCCTTCGCCTGCTTGACGATGCTTTCGGCTTCGTGCCGGGCATGGTCGAGCATGGTCGCGGCTTCGGCGGCGGCGGCGGCGGCCTTGGCCTCATATTCGGCCTTCAGCGCCTCGGCTTCGGCGCGCAGCTTGGACGCTTCGGCGAGCTGGCCGCTTATGCCTTCGATCTTCTTGTCGAGCGCCTTGCCGATCGCGGCCGGCACTTTCTTCCAGATCATGACCGCGATGACGAGGATCATCGCCAGCGCGACCCAAGCGGTCGCGTCGAGGCCTAAAGCGCTCGGCTCGCCATGCTCGACCGGCCCGCCATGCGCTTCGAGCAGGGACGTGTTGTCGGTGGAATCGGTGTCACCCATGGGACAGAGCCGCCTTCACTTCCTTGACCGCCCGCGCCTTGGTGACGGTCGCGCCCGAAAGCTTAGCGACCATTTCCCGCGCGGCCTCGGCGGCGACATCCTCGATTTCGGCCAGCGCCCGGTCGGTCCGCGCCCGAAGATCGGTTTCGGCCGCGGCGAGCTTGCCGCCGATCTCGGCGTCGGCCGCCGCGATCCGGGCTTCGCTGTCGCGGACCGACTCCTGCTTTGCGGCATGTGTCACTTTCAGGGCAGCGGCGCGACTCTCGGTGGTTTTGAGCCGATACGCCTCCTCGGTCGCGTCCGCCGCTTCGCGCGCGCGCTGCGCGGCCTCGAGGTCGCCGGCGATACGCTTGTCGCGCTCGCCGACGGTCGCCTCGATCTTGGGCAGCATGCCGCGCCCGATCCCGAAATAGACCAAGCCGAACACCACCACGAGCCAGAAGAGCTGGGAGGCGTAGATTTCGGCGAGTTGATCGATCTGCGGCATCGGGCGTCCCTTGGCTCAGCGCTTAAGCGGGCTGAACGACGAAGAGCAGAAGGATCGCGATGGTGAACGCGATCAGGCCGAGCAATTCGGCGGCGGCGAAGCCGATGAACAGGCGGCCCTGCTGGCCGTCGGCGGCCGCCGGGTTGCGCAGCGCGCTTTCGAGGAACGAGCCGAACACGATGCCGACGCCGATAGCGGCGGTGCCGACGCCGATCGCGGCAAGCCCGGCGCCGATAAGCCTTGCGGATTCAAAGTCCATGATAAAACTCCTTGTTGGAACGCGTGAAGGAAAGCGACCTCAGTGCAGGTTGATCGCATCGTTGAGGTAGAGCGAGGTGAGCAACGCGAACACATAGGCCTGGATCGCGCTGACCAGCAGCTCGAGCGCGCTGATGCCGACGATCAAGGCGAGGCTCGGCAGGCTGACGAGCAGGCTGTAGCCGATGCCGCCGTTGATGCCGGTAATGATGAAGCTGCCGAATACCTTCATCAGGATATGCCCCGCGATCATCGCGACGAAGAGCCGCAGGCCAAGGCTGAACGGGCGCACCATGAACGAGATGAACTCGATCGGCGCGATCAGGGGAATCATCCCCTTTGGCGTGCCGTGCGGAATGAACAGCGAGAAAAAATGGAAGCCGTGCCGCCGGAAGCCGACGATCAGCACGATCGAGAAGCTGAGGATAGCGAGCACGCCGGTGATCGTGAACTGGCTGGTCACGGTAAAGGCATGCAAACCGGGAATGATCCCGATCGGCAGCAATCCCAGCAGGTTGGCGATCAGGATGAACATGAACAGCGAGAAAACGTAAGGCGTATATTTCTTGCCTTCCGGCCCGATATTGGTGTTCATCATGCCGCTGATGAAGCCGGTCACGCCCTCGACCGCCGCCTGCCAGCGCCCCGGTACCAGCTCGCGCTTCATTCCGCCCAGCATGAACAGCCAGACGAGTCCGAGCGTCAGCACCATCCACAAGGCGCTGTTGGTGAATGACAGGTCATAGCCGCCCACCATCAGCCGCTGACCGAACAGAGGTTCGATCATGAACTGGTGCATCGGATCGATCTTGCCTTCTGCGGCCGCCACGCGAAAAACCCTTATCTATGATCCGAGCGCGCAAATCACTTCGCGCGCCCGCTGGAAATCCGAACGATGCTCCAGAACCCGGCCGCCGTCCCGAGGAACAGCATGATGAGCAGGAGCCAGGGGAAAGTGCCGAAGAGCTGGTCTAGCGCCCAGCCGATCGTCCCTCCGCCCAGCAGGCCCCCGATCAGATAGGACAGAACGCGCTGGCCGAGCTGCTCGTTGGCATCGGCCGGCTTGCGGTTCTGGCCGGTCCTTTCCGCTTCCTCCGCCTGCGCCCGCTTCAACCGCTCGTCCAGCGATGTCAGCCGCGCATCTTCGGAAAGCTCGGGGTCCTGCCCGGGCTCGTCCTTCGCCATGCCATTCTCCCAAGCTTCGGCCCCGCGCGCGGCAGGGTGCGATAAGGGGCGTGGAACATGCCAGCGAACGAACCCGCCAAGGCGCGGTCCCTTTAGGAAAGGGCCGGGAGCAAGTCAACACATGGGCGAGGCGCAGCCGCCCCCGGCAAGCGACCCGAAGCCTAGCCGCAATAACCGGGGCGCGGGACGGGCGCGCTGCCTTCGCGCTGGCGCCAGGTGCCGTCGGGCCCGCGATAATATTGGCCCGAGCCGACCTTGGTCGCGAATATCTCGCACGCGGTGGTCGCGGCGACTTCCTCGATCTTGGCGCCGCGCTTGGCGGCGAGCTCGGTGTAGAAGGCGCGGCGCTTGATGTTGACCGCGTCGACCTGCGCGCGGACGCCGGCCGGGGCCGATCCGACCACGCCCATATAGCCGTCGGCCTGCTCGCCGACCTGGCCGGTCGCGCGCAACGAGGCGGAAGCGTCCTGCATCGCCACCGCGACACCGGCGCCGCCCGCGATGGCCGCAAGCGCGACGCCCGCGGCGAAGATCAGTTTCAGTCGGCGGGTCATTTCAAAACACTCCCGGATTCTTGTTGATGAGGTCCTTCACGTCCTGCTGCAGACGCACCACGACCTCCTGCCTGATATTGATGTTGAGGTTGATCTCGATCGGCTTTTCGGGCGCGCTCAATTGCACGCAGCCGGCCAAGATCGCCGCCATTGTCACCGCCAAGAGCGGTTTCAGGCGCTGCCTTCCCATCCATATCGACGCTGTCATTGCACGATCTCGCTTTCCTCAGGCTGAACGGTGGGGGAAACCGGCTGATCCTTCAAGACCTCCGGCAAAACGGACTGGATGAGCATGGACGGGTCCTCGAGCGACCGCGCGGTCGCCAGCAGCGAGCGGAACGGGCCCTTGACGTTGATGTTGAACTCGAACCGGAGCGCGGCGAGCCGCTTGATCACCGCGCCGACGATGCCGGGCTGCGGGCCGGTGTTGCGGGCGATGCCGTCGAGCTCGATCCGGGTCACGAATTCGCCGTCGAGCGAGCCGTCGAGATTGATGTCGAGCTTGTCGTAGCGCAGGGATTTGAGCGCGTCGAAGGCGAGCTTGCCATAGGCGCCGAGCTGCTTGTCGGTCAGCTCGCCGATATAGGATAAAGTGCCGCCATCCTCGCCCGCGACATTATTCGTGCGCGCCTCCAGCCGGCCACCGACGATCCGGCCGCCGTTGGCGTCGAAGATCATCGGGATGCGGCCGTCGAACGTGCCGGTCGCCGAGATGTTGTTGAATTGCAGCTGCTGGACGAACGCGGCGGCGTCGAGGCCGGCGAGGAGGAAGGTCAGGCGTTTCGCGGTCGGCTGCGAAAAATCGAGGATGGTTTCCTCGAGCAGCAGATCGCCGCCCGCGAACGGCCAGCGGCCCGATTCGACGCGGACCTTGAGCCCAGGCAGCAATTGGTAGCGGATCAGGCCGTCGAACACGTCGATCCCGGTCTGGATTTGCGCGATCCGCGCTTGCTGCCCGGGCGCGCTCTGGAGGCCGAGCAAATCGGTGAAATCGATCGTCGTGCTGAGCCCGGTGACGGGGCCGAAATTGGCGGCGAGGTTCATCGCCTCGGTCGAGAAGCTGCCGCCGCTGGTCACGCCATCGGGGCTCCAGGCGATCTCGCCGCGCCCCTTCACGGTGCCGCGCACGAGCGCGACGATGCCGGTGGTGAGGCGCGTCAGCTGCTCGGGCTGAAAGGCTTCGGTGAAGGCGATGCCGGGGACGTCGAGGATCGCATTGCCGGCGCCCGAGCCGAGCTGGTGCGCGATCTCGACCCGGGTCACCTGGCTGCCGGTCTGCGGGTGCTTAAGCCAGCCGGCGGCGGCGATCCTGTTGTCGGCGAGCGTCAGCCGGAAATCGTCGCCGGCAAGCGGGTAGAAGCGCGGCTCCGGGGCGGCGTCGGCGACGGTCAGCGCGGCGTCGACCGCGAGATCGCCGTCCTTGAGCGTCCAACGTCCGCCGGCGCCGCTCAGCAGCAGCGGCACGTTGGCGATCCGCCCCGCCCCGCCGCCGAACGTCCCGGCGATGGCGCCCTTTGCGAAGCGGCCGTCGAGGCTGGCGAGGTCGAGCTCGCTCACTCTTCCTGCCTCACCCAGCCGGACAGCGACGTTCGCGCCGGCAAAGTCCGCCGTGCCGAAGCGGAAGCGGTCGGCGGCGATCCGGATCGGTGTGCTGCCGAGCCGGCCGGCGAGCCGCGGCGCGCGAACTTCGGCGTCGGCCTGGGCGCCATTGCCGCTCGAATAGACCAGAGCGCGGCCGGTCGGGCAGAGCGGCAGCCGCGTGGGGCCGAGCGCGAGCCCGGAAATCCGCAACGCGCGGAAGCTGACCGGGGCGCAGCGCTCGCCGAACGCGAAACCGCCGCGCCCGAAACGCCCCACTATCGGCAGCAGCAGGCCTTCGACACGGCCGTCGCCGAACGGCCCGTCGAGCAAGGCGGCGGTCTCGATCCGGGTCTCGCCGCCGGGCGACGCGGCGAAGCGGACCGGCGCGAGCTGGAGCCGCGCGCCGCCCGCCGCGAAGGCCGCGATCCGCGCCTCGCCGCTGACCGCACCGCCGCTTTGCGCCTGGCGCAGGCTCAACCGTGTTTCGGGGAAACCGCCGCCCACCAAGGCGAACTGGCCGTCGGTGCGCAGCCGTCCGCTCGGCCAATAATAGGTCAGCCCCTCGCCGCCCGACAAAGCGAGCCGCGCGCCGCTGCGGCTGGCCGCGTCGAGACGTTCGATTCGCAACGCGCCATTGTCCCGCCCATTGACCAGCCGCAACCCGCCGCGCGCATCGAAGCCCTGCCCCGCGCGCTGGACGGCGCCCGCCAAAGCCGCGCCGAGCGGAGCCAGCGGCGTCCCCCGCGCCGAAGCCAGCGCGCCGGTCAGCGGCCGCAACGCGCCGGCATAAGCGACTATGTTTCGCGCTTCGCCGTCGCCCAGCAAAGTCAGCCGATTGCCGGTCGCGGAATAGCTATAGCGGCCGTCCAGCTTGAGCCGCGCGGCGCGAAAATCGGGCGTATTCCCCCCGGCGGCGTTCAGCGCGACGGCGCCGCGCGTCAGCTTGCCATTGCCGGTGAAGCCGAGCGTCCCGGCGACCGAGGCGAGCGTGGCGGCGCCGAAAGCGGCGCGCGGCGCGCTCAGCTCCGACTCTCCGATCCACGAATCGAGCGCTTCGGCCAGGGTCAGATCGAGCGCCAGGCGCGGCTGCAGGATGTCGAATCCGGGGCCCGCGCACGCGAGGCGCCGCGCCGACAAAGGCCCTTCGACGCTCGGCCGCCGCCCGGTTATGCCGATGGTCGCGAACGCGCGCGCGCCGTCCATCGCGCACCCCGAGACCAGCAAGCGCGGCGCGACCGCCGCGATCTTGCCGCGAAAGCCGTTCGACAGCTTGCCGTTGCCCTCGAACCCAAGCCCGATCCGGCCCGCCGGCGTGTCGAGCGTCATCGCGGTGTCGGCGATGTCGATGATCTGATCGGGCAGGCGGAACGGCGCGCCCGAGGGTGGGGGGAGCATCTTATCGATCTCGCCGAGCCGGAGCTTGCCGTCGACCACGCGCCCCGCGACGCGGACGCCGCGCGCGGTGATCGCGGCGACGCGCGGGCCGCGCCACCCGTAAGCGAGCCTGACCTCGACCCAGCGCGCGGTGAGGTCCGGCCGCGCCGGATCGCCCAGCACGAGATTTTCCAGCCGCTGGGTGGTCGGGCCGATCCTGGCGACGCGGTAGGTCGCCGTAACGCCGCGCCGGTCGAGCTCACGGTCGATGAAGCCGGTGGCGATATCGCGCCGCTGCAGCCAGGCGATGCCGAGGATCAAAACGACGACCAGCAGCAGCCCGGCGGCGATCCGCCGGCCGCTCAGGCCACGCCGCTTGTGCTCCTGTTCCGCCGTCTCGTCCAAAACCGCTTCTCCGTGTGCGTTTGCCTAAGCGCAGGTAGAAGATTAATCCACGCTGATGAGTTCCACCGATGGAAGCGGGCACCGCGCGCGGCTGAGGCAGCGTCTGTTCGAGGGCGGGCCCGACGCCTTGCTCGAGCACGAGCTGGTCGAATATCTGCTGGCGCTCGCGCTGCCGCGCCGCGACACCAAGCCGCTCGCCAAGAAACTGATCCGCGATTTCGGCGGCTTCGGGCCGCTGCTCGCCGCCGATCCGGAGGCGATCGCGCGGGTCGGCGAGATCAGCGAGGGCGCGGTCGCCGCGCTCAAGATCGCGCAGGCCTCGGCGCTGCGCCTGCTCCAGTCGCAAGCCGAGGACCGGCCGGTGCTCGGCTCGTGGCAGGCGCTGCTCGATTATCTCCAGGCCGACATGGCGCATCACGCGATCGAGCGGGTGCGCGTGCTCTACCTCAATTCGAAGAACGTGCTGATCCGCAACGAATTGCTGTCCGAAGGCTCGGTCGACGAAGCCGCGGTTTATGTTCGCGAGGTGATCCGCCGCGCGCTCGACTATCGCGCGACCGCGTTGATCCTGGTCCACAACCATCCGAGCGGAGACCCGCAGCCGAGCGCGCAGGACATCAAGCTCACCCGCGATATCGTCGACGCCGGCCGCCACCTCAAGATCGCCGTCCACGACCATGTCATCATCGGCGCGCGCGGCCATAGCAGCATGCGGGCGTTGGGGCTTATCTAAGCGCGGCGACTTTGCTACCGCTCGGCCCATGATCCCCCGTTATTCCCGCCCCGTCATGGCCGCGCTCTGGGAGCCGGAGACTCGCTTGCGGATCTGGTTCGAGATCGAGGCGCATGCGCTCGACAAGATGGCCGAGCTCGGCATCGTCCCCAAGGAAGCCGCCGCGAAGGTCCGGGCGTGGTGGCGGACCGATCCCGTGATCGACATCGCCAGGATCGACGCGATCGAGGCGGTGACCCGCCACGACGTGATCGCCTTTTTGACCTGGGTCGCCGAGGAAGTGGGACCCCAGGCGCGGTTCCTCCACCAGGGCATGACCAGCTCGGACGTTCTCGACACCTGCCTCGCGGTCCAGCTCGCGCGCGCGTCGGACCTGCTGATCGCGGATCTTGATGCGCTGCTCGAAGTCCTCAAGCGCCACGCGTTCGAGCACAAATCGACCCCCACGATCGGCCGCAGCCACGGCATCCACGCCGAGCCGGTGACGTTCGGGCTCAAGCTCGCTTTGGCCTATGCCGAATTCGCGCGCAACCGCGACCGGCTGGTCGCGGCCCGCGCCGATATCGCGACCTGCGCCATTTCCGGCGCGGTCGGCACCTTCGCCAATATCGACCCGAGCGTCGAAGCCTATGTCGCCGACAAGATGGGCCTGACGGTCGAGCCGGTCTCGACCCAGGTCATCCCGCGCGATCGCCACGCGATGTTCTTCGCGACATTGGGCGTGATCGCCTCGTCGATCGAGCGGCTCGCGACCGAAATCCGCCATCTCCAGCGCACCGAGGTGCTGGAAGCGGAGGAATATTTCGCGCCGGGCCAGAAAGGCTCGTCGGCGATGCCGCACAAGCGCAACCCCGTGCTGACCGAGAATCTGACCGGCCTCGCGCGTATGGTGCGCGGCTATGTGACCCCCGCGCTGGAGAATGTCGCTTTGTGGCACGAGCGCGACATCAGCCATTCGTCGGTCGAGCGTTACATCGGCCCCGACGCGACGATCACGCTCGATTTCGCGCTCGCGCGCCTCACCGGCGTCGTGGACAAATTGCTCGTCTATCCCGAGCGGATGCAAAGGAATCTCGACCGGATGGGTGGCCTCGTCCACTCGCAGCGCGTGCTGCTCGCGCTTACCCAGGCCGGCGCCAGCCGCGAGGACAGCTACCGGCTCGTCCAGCGCAGCGCGATGCGGGTGTGGGAATCGGACGGGGCGCTATCTTTGCTGGAGCTGCTCAAGGCCGATCCCGAGGTTTCGGCCTTGTTATCCGGCGCCGAGATCGAGGCCCATTTCGACCTCGATTACCATTTCAAGCACATCGACACGATTTTCGAGCGCGTCTTCGGCGCCTAATGCGCGTGCGGTTCGCCGCTTTGCTTCCCGGTTCCATGATGTTGAGCGCCGGGTCGAACGCGCGGCGCGACGGTGGGTTTTTCAGGCTGTTATAGACCGTTTCGACGAACTGGTCCGGCTTGATGAAGCCGCCAGTCATGCCATAGCGCGCCGCCGGCGCTGAAGCCTGGATCTGGGCGAGCGTCCGCTTGGCCTGTATGCCCGCGGCGACCTTGGCGCGGATGTCGACCAGCATGGCGTGATAGGCCATCAAATCGGCCCGCGACGCGACCGGGCCGTGGCCTGGAATTATCCTGGTCGCGGCGTTGCTCATTTCCACCCCCTTCGCCGCGGCGGCGATCACGCCGTCGATCGACCCGCCGGAACTCAGGTCGACGAACGGGAATGACATTGTGTGGAAAAAGGTGTCGCCCATGTGGAGGACGTTCGCCTTTTGCCAATGGACCAGGGAATCGCCGTCGGTATGGGCATTGTGGACGTGGATCGCGCGCAGCGTATCGCCGTTCAGATGCAGGGTGACGCCGTCGTCGAACGTAACGACGGGCAGCGCGTCCTTGGGCGAAGGCTCGATCTTCATATTCATCGCGGCCAGGAATTGCGGCGTCGACATGCGGACGCGGACATTGTGATGGGCGAGGATCACCGCGCCCCTCTTGCCCAGATTCTCGTTCCCGCCGCTATGATCGCCATGCCAGTGGGTGTTGATCACGAACCGCACCGGATCCGGGTCCAAGGTGCGGATCGCGGCGAGGATCTTGTCGGTCAGCGGCGCGAACTGGTCGTCCACCACCGCATTGCCGTCCTCTCCATAGGATAGCCCGATATTGCCGCCCGCTCCGAACAGCACCGCGACGCCCGGCGCGAGCCGTTCCACCTTGATCTCGACCTTGGAGAGATCCTGCTGCGCCATCGCCGGCGCGGCAAGAAGGGTAAGGCCGGCAATGGCAGTCAGTGTGCGGCGCATTCGCGTCTCCTGGATATTCCGATTAAACCTGGAAACCGTCCCAGATCGACTTCAGCTTCTTGAAAAAATTGCTCGACGCCGGGCATTCATGTCCGGTCTCGGTCTGGCGGAATTCCTCGAGCAGCTCCTTCTGGCGCGACGACAGGCGGGTCGGCGTCTCGACCTCGATCTGGATCACCATATCGCCATGGCCGCGGCCGTTCAGCACCGGCATGCCGGCGCCGCGCTGGCGTATCTGCTTGCCGGACTGGATGCCGGGCGGGATCGCGATGCCGTGTTTCTTGCGGTCGAGCCCCGGCACATCGATCGTGCCGCCCAGAGCGGCGGTGGTGAAGCTGACCGGGCAGCGGGCGAACAGGGTCGTGCCCTCGCGCTGGAAGAGCGTGTGCCGCGCGACGTGGACAAAGATATAGAGATCGCCCGGCGGGCCGCCGCGCGCCCCGGCCTCGCCCTCGCCCGACAGGCGGATGCGGGTGCCTTCGTCGACGCCCGGGGGGACATTGACCTTGAGCGACTTCTGCTTCTCGACCCGGCCCTCGCCGCGGCAGCTTGGGCACGGGTCGGCGATCACTTCGCCGGCGCCGCGGCAGCCGGGACAGACCCGCTCGACGACGAAAAAGCCCTGGCTCGCGCGGACCTGCCCGCGCCCGTCGCAGGTCGCGCAGCGTTTGGCCGAGGTGCCCGGCTTGGCCCCGCTGCCGCCGCACGGATCGCATCTGACCGTGCCGTCGACCCGCAGATCGACTTCCTTGCCTTCGTAGGCGTCTTCCAGGCTGATCTCGAGGTCGTAGCGCAGGTCCG
>Ga0136617_10004007_pt1 | contig 13171 bp, 15 predicted proteins | sample AntDrymUQ3222106_2_FD_129672 | JGI IMG/M metagenome (GOLD analysis project Ga0136617, IMG submission 129672) | Polar desert sand microbial communities from Dry Valleys, Antarctica - metaG UQ322 (21.06) | ecosystem: Environmental > Terrestrial > Soil > Desert | place: Antarctica: Dry Valley...
GTCGAGCTTGTCCGCGCCGCGCTCGCGGTGTTGGAGCTGCTCTACCAGGACGAGGACGCGCTCGAGCCGGAGCGGGTGAGCGAGAAGCTCCACCAGCACACCTTCTGGCTCGGCCGCGGTGGCACCGTCACGCACGCCATCAGCGGCATCGATATCGCCCTCTGGGACATCCTCGGCCAGGCGACCGGTCAGCCGGTCGGCCGCCTGCTCGGAGGCCGCTACCGAGCGCGGGTCCGGCCCTACGCTTCACTCCTTATGGATGAGCCAGAGCGGCTGACCGAGCGTCTCCTCACCCTCACGGCGCACGGGTACCGGGCGTTCAAGATCGGGTGGGGACCATTCGGTCGCCGCTCGGCGGCGCTAGACGAGGCGATCGTGCGGGCGGCGCGGGATGCCGTCGGCGCTGATGCCCTGCTGATGGTCGACGCGGGGGCGAGCGACGCCTTCTGGCCGCAGGGGTACAAGTGGGCGCTCCGGACGGCGCAGATGCTGGCGGCCTACGGGGTCACCTGGTTCGAGGAACCGCTCAAGCCGGACGCCCTTGACGACTACGTCGCGCTGCGCCGGGCGGCGACGGTGCCGATCGCCGGCGGCGAGGTGTTGACGCGGCGGCAGGCGTTCCAGCCGTGGTTGGCGGCCGGTGCCTTTGACATCGTGCAGCCGGACGTGACCAAGGTCGGTGGGATCAGCGAGGAGCGGCGGATCGGCTGGATGGCGCAGGAGCGCGGCATCCGCTTCATCCCCCACGGCTGGAACACGGCAGTCGGCCTGGCCGCCGACCTCCAGCTTGCCTCGGCCTTCGCCGACACCGACCTCGTCGAGTACATCATCGGCTCGCCGTACGTCGACGGACTCACCGTGGACGGTTGGGTCCTGGACGCCGACGGCATGCTGCCGATCCCGGACGGCCCCGGTCTCGGCATCACCCTCGATCCGGACGCCGTGGCCCGGTACACGGACGGCGAGCACCTGTTCAGTCATTGATGAGCTGAGGTCCCCGCCCGCCAATCGGTGGGGCAGCCCTGAATTGATGCCCCGACACGGGGGCGGATCCACGTTCTCCCTTGACGTCCGTTTACTTCCCGGCCACATCCAGAGGGCCGAGTCCGCCCCGGAGGCCTCAATGAGTGCGGTGACGGCTCATCGGCTTAGCCGTATACGTCACCGGGCCAATAGAGCCCTCTGACCTCATCCCGTGCTGAAGAACCTCGATCACCGGGGTTCCTCCCGCTAGGCCCCAGCCACGAGTGATGATCGACCTGGTCACCCCCTGATAGCCCTGCCCTGGGCCGACCAGCGGCACGTACTCCCTGCGTTCATCCAGATGACGAAGAAAGGACCTGAACAATGACGACTCGGCTCGAAGTGCGGACGATGGTCCGCCGGCGGTTAGCCGACACCAGTGTCGACCCCCTGTGGGACGACGCGCTGCTCAACGACGCCATCGCCGCCGGGCTGCGGCGCTACAGCGCCCGCGTGCCACGCCAGGCCACCGCCAGTGTCCCGGTCGCCAGCGGCGGCGGCGGCGTCGCCGTGCCGCCCGACATCAACCCGCTACGGGTGGTGCGCATCTTCGACGATGGCGGCACCCTCTGGCCGCGCTGGGAGGGGCCGCTGGAGCAGACCCCCGTGCCGAACGGGCCGCGGGGCGACGCCACCTGGCGGGTCTGGGGGCAGGAACTGGTGCTGGCCCAGCCCGCGCCGCGCACGGGGGGCTGGCGGCTCGAGCACTTGACCCACCGCATCATGCCAACGGACGATGCCACGGCGCTCGACCTGCAGGCCGGCGACGAGGACCTGGTTATCGTCCAGGCGGTCGCGATCGCGCTGGAGCGGCGGGCGATCGCCGACGGCAAGGCCTGGACGGGGCGCGGGCCGGTCCACCCGCTGGCGGCGGAAGCGCGCTCGGCGCGGCTGGAGGCCGACCGCCTCTTCTGGGAGCGGCTGCGGCGGGCGCGCGGAGACGTTTTGAGTCGATAGTGGACAGTTAGAAGTCGATAGTGGACAGTTAGAAGTCGATAGTAGAGAGTCGGGAGTAGAGGGTAAGGGCGTGGAGGGATGGGGGGATTTGCGGCGGGAGTCCCGGTGGGTGCTGCTCATCGTGCTGGCGAGCATCGTCCTCGGGCTGGTCTGGGAGGTGGTGTTTGGGAGGGTGTTTCCGCTCGAGCCGGAGGCGATCCGGGGGTGGCTGGAGGGATGGGGGGCGTGGGCGCCGGTGGCGTACATCGCGCTGCTGACGACGGCCATCGTTGTCTCGCCACTGCCCTCGGTGCCGCTCGACATCGCGGCGGGGCTGGCGTTCGGGCTAATGTGGGGGACGGTCTGGACGCTGGTCGGGGCCGAGCTGGGGGCGATCATCGCGTTCGCCCTGGCGCGCCGGCTCGGGCGGCCGTGGGTGAGCCGGCGGTTGCCGGCCGCGATGCCGGCGCGGGTCGACCGGTTCGTCGAGCGGCGCGGTGTGGCCGCGATTCTGCTTATGCGGCTGCTGCCGGTCTTCAACTTCGACTGGGTCAGCTACGCGGCAGGTCTGACATCGATCAGATTCCCGGCGTTTGCGCTGGCGACCCTCGTCGGGATGGTCCCGCCGGTGATCGCGATCGTGGCGGTGGGGGCGACCTTGCCGGAGCGGCCTGTCGTCGCCGGTGTCATCTTCGCGGTGCTGGTGGTCGCCGTGCTGCTGCCGCTGCTGGCGCCGTGGGTGGTCCCACGCTTCCGGCGGAGCCGCGCGTCCCGTTCGGAAAGGCCTGACTGTTGACCGCAACCACTCCCTCGTCCTACGACGTACTCGTGCTCGGCGGCGGCACCGCCGGGATGACTGTGGCCAAGCTCGTCGCGCGTGGTGGCCGGTCCGTCGCCTTGATCGAGGCCGAGCGCACCGGCGGTGACTGCCTGTTCACGGGCTGCGTGCCGAGCAAGAGCCTGATCGCCACCGCCCGGCTGATGCACGCCATCCGGGGGGCGGCGGCGCACGGCATCGACATCGGCGCGCTGGCGCTCGACCTCCGCCGGACGATGGCGCGCAAGGACGCGATCATCGAACGGGTCGGCGAGGCCGATTCCGCGGAGCAGCTCGAACGCGAGGGCGTCGAAGTGATCCAGGGGCGGGCGCGCTGCGTCTCACCTCACGGGGTGGTAGTCGACGGGCGCTCGATCTATGGGGCGCAGATTGTGATCGCGACCGGCTCACGACCGGCCATCCCCCCTCTCCCTGGCCTCGAATCGACCGACTATCTGACCAACGTTGAGCTGATGCACTTGGCCGAGCTACCGGCCCGCCTCGGCGTGATTGGCGCTGGCGCGACTGGGCTCGAGCTCGGTCAGGCCTTCGCCCGCTTCGGCAGTGCGGTGACGGTGATCGACCACGGCGAGCGCGTGCTCGACGAAGCCGATGCCGAGGTCTCCAACCTACTGCGGCACACGCTGGAGGCCGAGGGTATCCGCTTCGACCTCAGCACCGCAGTCGAGCGCGTTGAGCGGGCCGGCACGACCACGCGCCTCACGCTGCGTTCACCGAACGGGATGCTGTTCCCGCTCGAGGTCGACGCGCTGCTCATCGCGACCGGGCGCGCGCCCAACACCGAGAATCTCGACCTGGATGCGGTCGACGTCGCGACCACGAAGAGGGGCGTCCGGGTGGACGCGCGGCTGCGGACGAGTGTGCCGCACATCTGGGCCTGCGGCGACGTGATCGGCCCGCCCTACTTCACCCACGCCGCCGAGGATCAGGCGCGCACGGTGGCCCACAACATCCTCGGCGACCGCGGGACCTGGAGCGACCGGGTGCTGCCGTGGGTCGTCTTCACCGACCCCGAGATTGCGGCCGTCGGCCTGACCGAGGCCGCGGCGCGGGAAGCGTACGGCGACCGGGTTGAGGTCCTGCGCCTGCCCTACGAGCGCATCGACCGCGCGGTGACCGACGGCACCGCCGATGGGCGCATCAAGGTCATTCTCGCGCCGGGGTGGACGAGGGGGTTGGCCGGCGGCGAGATCGTCGGCGCCCATGTCACCGGTGCGCACGCGGGCGAGCTGATTGGTCAGCTCGGCTTCGCGATCCGCTGGCATCTGCCGGCGGGGTTGCTGGCGAAGGCGGTCCAAGCCTACCCGACCTATGCCCTCGGCGTGCGCCAGGCCGTCGGGATGCACTGGTACCGTGCGGCCGCTCAGGGCTCAGGCTCGCCGCTCGCCCGGTTGCTCAAGCGCCTCGGCGACTAACTGAACAGTCCACAACAGAGCGGCTCTCTTGTAAATCAGACATGCACTACGCCCGTCCGGACTTGATCCGAACTAGCTACCGTCCACTGCCATCTACATGCCCGGATCCATCCTTGACTCAACATTCGCCTTCTCCGGCATGCGGTGGAGATCTCGATAGGGGAGCGTGACCGCAGTGATTCTCGAAGACGACCAATCAACTGACAAACTGTCCGGAACCCCTGGCTCGGACTACCAACCCTCGAGCCGCAGTAGTTCGGTCCGCGTCCGGTGCAGGTTCCAGCCGAGGCCGAGCATAAGGCCGGCGAGGCTCACGGGCAGGACGAACGGCTGCACGCTGATGAGGGCCAGCGTCAGGTTCGCGCCGAGCGCCAGCGCCACCGTCGGCACGCAGCAGGCGAGGCCGGTCAGCAGGCCCGGCAGCGAGCCGAGCAGGCCCGCCCACGGCAGCCGCCGACAGGAGCGGACGGTGGTAATGGCGTCGGCCGCGGTGACCACGTTCAGGGCGATGAGAAAGCTCAGCACTGAGCCGATCAGTAGGTTCGCCGGCGCCAGGAAGATGGCAAGCCCCGCGACGGGGTAGACCGCAGCGACCGGCTCGAAGGCGACACCGGCGATGCGCTGGAAGATCCGGGCCGTCCAGTCGGGGACGACCACGAAGCCAGGCGTACCCCCCGGCGCAACAACGTCGCGGTCGACGACGAGGTGTCCCAAGGACCAGAGGTAGAGCAGGAGATAGGCCGCACCGGTGAGGAGTGCGAGCCACCGGGAGGGCGCCCGGCGGAGCGCTCGCCCCAGGATCTGCCGGTAGGTGGGTCGCTCCATCGTCGTGTGCTTACTCGGTGGCAACGTGTGTCTCGGGGAAGAAGGCGTACCAGGCGAACCACATCACGTCGTAGAAGGGGACGACCGGCAGCCGCTCTCCGTTCGGCCCGGTCAGCACCTCGTCCGCGAGCCGCCAACCACGCCCGTCCTGATCGCGGAGCGCCCCGGCCTCAGCCAGCTGGAAGGTCAGGGTGAGGGTGCCCAGCCGTCGGCTGAAGACCCGCACCGTCTCGAGCGCCCCATCCCGGACGGCCGCGATCGGCTGCCCCGCGAGCTCGAGGTTCCAGACACCCTTCGCCAGCGCGGTCTGCTTGGGGATGGCCAGCCGCTCCGCGCCGACCTTCACGCCGAGCATGATCTCCTTCGGCCCGAAACGGTCGTCGCGGCGCATCACCGGGAAGAACAGCCCGTCGTCCTGGTAGTACCCCTGATCGGCGCCGGCGTACGAGCCGTACGGGTCCTGCCCGTAGCCGCGGATGTGCCCGGTCTCCGCCGACAGCACGGGCGCGTCGACGCCCCGCGACCGCCAGCGCTCCCAGGTCGTCCAGACAAGCGGGATCTCGGTCAGGGTCGTGCCCGTCAGCGCGCCGGTGATCGCCCGCCCCAGGATCTGCGGCCACTGGCTGTCGGTCTGCCGGTCGTACATAAGCAGGTTGGAGTTGACGAGCTTGCCCGACGTGCCGAAGGTCAGCGGCGCGCCGTCCGGGCCGCGACCCGTGAAGGCGACCGCGGACCCGGTCAGAGGGCAGTAGGTCACCGAGAGCTGGTCGCCCGCGACGACGTCGTTGACGATCTCGTGCCAGACCAGCACCTGCTGCGGGTAGACGCGCCGCTCCCCCCGGTAGTCGAGGACGAAGATGCGGTCTTGAGGCTTCAGCAACTGGTCCAGCTCGTCGGCGGCGACGAACTTCGGCGCGTCGATCGGGGGGATGCCATCCTTCTCCGGCCCGCCGTGGGCGATCTCGTCGGCAAACGCCGCTAGGTCCGTTCCGCCCGTGGGTGTGGCGGCCGGCGTGGCCGGCGACTGCTCGCTGTTGGCGCCGGCCCGCCACCCTCGTCCGGCCCCGACCGCCGTGACGCCCGCCGCGCCGAGGGCCGTCAGCCCAAGCATCCGTCGTCTCGTCAGTGGTCCATGTTTCATCGCCTTGCCTCCGTAGGTCTACCTCCCGACTAATTGTAGGCAGGAACGTTTGCGGTCGGCTGTAAGCATGCTTACCAAGGTTGTGTGACTTGCCGGGCGACGTAGCACCACGAGCCCTGATCGAATTGGCTCATGCGACTCGACGAGCGACAGGAGCAGCACTGCGCCCTGTCCTCGTTCGCCGGGTCGGCTAGTCCGGATTGATCTATGTGTCACCCGATCAGGTCCCTCGCAGCTCTGCTTGCAATGGTCTCCTCCAGAAATAGCGGCAAGGCAGGGAACCCATGCGGGCAACCCCCGACTTGCGAGGGCTGCCACGGCGATACCAACCCTCCCCAACGGCACCCAGAGGCGGTCGGAACCCACCCGCTGCCGGCGACCGCTGGCGGTCCGCTCGGCGCGGATGGGTTCCGACCGCCTCTTCTGGGAGCGGCTGCGTCATGCCCGGAGTGGGATGCTGACCTGAATGGTGAGCCGCGAGGGAGACGCTGAGTGCAGATCGCACGCCTGTAAGCGGCATTACTGCGGAGCACTCGGCGGCGCGGCACAATTGTCCTAGCATCCCTGGCCGACTAACCCGGATGCTTGACAAGGAGATGCTATGCCACGCGAACTTCACCGAAACGATGTACAACGCATGCTGGTCGACGGCGCACAGCTGATCGACGTGCTGCCGGCCGACGAATACACCGCCGAGCACCTGCCAGGTGCGATCAGCCTCCCGCTGAAGACCCTCGACGCCACAACGACGGCCGGTCTCGACCGGAACCGACCAGTGATCGTCTACTGCTGGGACTATCAATGAGACATGAGCCCCCGGGCCGCGGCGCGGCTCGCATCGCTCGGTTTCACCCAGGTGTACGACTATGTCGCCGGAGAAGCCGATTGGCTGGCCTTCGGTCTACCCACGGAAGGGACGAGCGCCGACGCACCGCGTGCCGGTCATCTTGCCAGTCCGGATGTGCCGATCTGCCAGCGGACGGATCGACTCGGTGACGTGCGCGACCAGGTGCGAGCCAGGGGGTGGGATCAGTGCATCGTCGTCGACGAGCACCGCGTTGTGCTCGGGCGTGTCCGCGGTGACGCCTTCGACGGCGACCCGGACCTGACCGCCGAAGTGGTCATGGAGGTTGGCCCGGCGACGGTCCGCCCGAGCGAGCCGCTCGACGCACTCACCAAGCGGATGCGCGATCGGTACGTTGGCAGCATCGTCGTCTCGACCTCCGACGGCGTGCTCGTCGGGGTCCTGCGCCGCGAGGACGCTGAGCGGCGGCTAGACGAGCTCGACAAGCGATGAGCGGTCAGGGTACGCAGATCATCCTCTACACCCACCACGGTTGCGCGGACAGCCGGCGAGTGGGGGAGTGGTTGACCGAGCGCGGTGTCGCCTTGGTCGAACGGAACGTGACGGGCGATCCTGACGCGGCGCAGGAGCTGCTCACGACTGGCATCTTCGCGACGCCACTGGTCATGGTCGGCGACGAGAGAGTCCTTGGCTACCGGCCGCAGAAGCTCGCCGCGGCGCTTGTCGGGACCGATGCCCGTTCGCCGTGACCAAGGTGATTGCTCAGTTCGACAGCGCCGTGCGCTCCGAGCCGCGCCCGTCGTCTTGCTGGTCTGGCGTTCCGACGCGCGCCTCTGGCAATCCACATCAAAGGGGTCAGTTGTAACTATGTCCTCACCAACTCCGGCACCTTGTCCGGAATCAGCTCTCCATCACGGGCGATCGGCCACCCGACGCCGGACACCAGCTGGTCGCTCATCGCTCGTAACAGCACGGTCTAGAAGACGAGGACCTCAAAGCCGTCGGCCACGAGTTTGCGCAGGCTGGGATGGTCCTCGTACTCGTCCAGCAGTGGCACGCGCTCGGTCTCGACCGCGTCCTTGGCGCCGAAGGCCGTTGAGCAGTAGCGACACGCGCCCGTGATGCTGTCCTTGACCGCGCGGTAGAGGCTATGCGACCGGTGGGTCCGCTGTGCGAGCTCACCGATCCATTTCGTTCCCGCCCCATCGAAGACGAGGCGGATCTCATCGCCTGCCTCAGTGGCCTCCTTGGCCGTTATCAGCGCATTCACGACCCGGCCCAGGTCGCCGTGGGTCTCTGTGTCAGTGAGGACGACAATACCGATCTTCGCCATGGTGCCCTCCGTATCCGGTAATGCTCAAAGGGCGATTGCCAGTGTTGCCTGCCCACAGTTGTGCAGCGTGCTTGCGGGACCGCGCTCCGTTCCTCCATGAGCCCATCGCCGGCAAGCGGACCTCGATCCGGGCGAGCAGTCAAATCTCGCCGCAGGCAACGTCGCCCGGCCGTTGCCTGCCGCTCCAGCCTAGGTGTCCGTCAATACATTGTCGGTAGGAGCGCTTACGCTGCTGGCCCTGCCAGCGCAGGAACCAATTCGGTTTCAAGCGCCGCCATTGGAACAGCGTCTGCCGCTTCGTAGCATGTCTTTACGGCGATCCCCTGGGAGCAGGGGTGTAAGCGCGGTTACGGCATCGTGTCGAGCCGTCCGGCAGATTCATGCCATGCTATGGTGAGCGAGGAGACAACGTACATGGACGAACGTGACGCTGGGCGCCGACTTGAGATCTACGTGGCACCTGATTGCTTCGGTTGTGACATCGCCACTGAGCTTGCGAGCAAACTGCGGACGATGGCCCTGCCGAATGTCGACGTCAGGCTCATTGATCTCGGCGAGCCGGAGTCGGTGCGTCCGGATATCATCTTCGCGGTGCCGACGTATGTCCTCGATGGTCAGGTGCTCAGCCTCGGCAACCCCGATGAGGAGTGGCTGATCGACCAGCTCACGGCTGTGACTGGTCACGAAGACTCGCTGACGTCAGCGACTTGCGGAGGCACCGATGATGCCTAGCAGCCCCGTCATCCAGCGAAAGCTTGCCGAGCTCACCCAGCGGGCTCGGGGCCGCGGCCCGCGGCGTGGCGGCCCACGTGACCGTGGTCAGATCCTAGAAAACCCCGAGGTTCTCGCCGCCAAACTGGGTCACCTCCGCGAGACGGAGGTCTTCGCCCCCCTCCCGCCCGCTGAGCGGCTGTGGCTGGCCGAGAACACGACCATGGTCACCTGCGAGAGGGGTCGCGTCTTCTACGTCCCCGACGAGGCCGGTGAGGTCGTCTTCATTCTCAAGCGGGGCAAGGTCGATCTCTACCGCCTCACCGAGGACGGCCGCAAACTGGTCGTCGCCACCCTCAGTCCCCACACCATCTTCGGCGAGATGGGCCTGATCGGCCAACGGATGTATGGCTGCTACGCCGAGGCGACCGAGGACTGCTTGATCTGCGTCCTGAGCCGGGCCGACCTCCAGGCCTTGGTGCGGCGCAACCCGGAGGTCGGCCTGCGCCTCCTCGATGAGCTGGAGCGACGGCTGCACGAGCGGGAGGCGGAGCTGGAGGCCCTCGCCTTCCGGAGCCTGCCGACCCGGCTGGCGGCGCTGCTCCTCAAGGAGGCAAATGCAGAGGGAGTGGTCGCGGGCCTCACCCACCAAGACTTGGCCGAGCGGCTGGGCACCTACCGCGAGACGATCAGCCAGCTGCTGGGCCGCTTCCGCAGCGAGGGGCTGGTTGCCGTCGAGCCGCGTCACATCCGCCTGCTTGACCCTGCTGGCCTGAGCGCGTATGCCGAGCAGTGAGCAATCGACCTCTGGTGTCCTCACATGCCAGGTCGATCCGCACCCAACAGGGGCAGGAGCACCCCTGGATCGAGCGGAGTCAGCTGGTCGAGCGATGTGGCTGCTGATGTCCCGGCGACGATGCTCGCGCCAGCAAGAGCATTAACCGCTTCACGGCGATGCCGTCGGCAGTCCCGCTCCATCGTTGCAGCTGGGCTCACTAGTGGTCAACCTCGATGCGCCCCGGGACATGCCCGTCTTGCGTCCACCGAGCCATGGCCCGGGCGAAGTCCGCCACCGCCTGCGGGCCGGCCAGCTCGAGCCCCTCATCGAACTTCGCCTGGTCGCTCCACCGGTAGCCGACGAGCTCAGCATAGAAGGGCTTGAGCCGCTCCCCCTCCCGCCGTCGCGTCCGGGCATCGAGCAGGTATCGTAGGGCGACCTCGATCGTCGCTGCGTCGGTCCAGTCGGCGCGAAAGAGGACGCGGCCGCCACTGCCGATCAGGTAGGTCATGTTGGGCAGCAGGCCGTAGCACCGGTGCCCGGTGCCGGTGAGGTCGTCGACCAGGATCGGCCGCTCGATCCGGCAGTGCTCCTTGAAGGCACGGGCATGGGCGAGCTTCTGCTCCAGGCTGCGGTGGGCCGGGAAGTGCTCCCCTGGGTGCGCCTCGCGGGTGTAGACGAAGACGGAGGCGATGCCCTGTGCAGCGTACGACTTCGCCATCGACTCCAGCGCTGGCGCCGCCAGCGCACAGTACGGTCAGGTCAGCGAGCCGAACTCGATGAGCAGGTGGTTGTCACGCCAGAAGTCGCTGAGCTGGACGGATTCGCCGGTATCGGCCCGCACAACCGCGACATCGGGGGCGGCGGTGCCGACGGGGAGCGCCGTCCGGAAGGCGAGGAAGTCATCCGTGCCGTCAAATGCCTCGTAGTTGTAGGCCTCGATTGCTCGTTGATCGCTCATTCCTACCTCGCTCTCTGTTGCGTACGGCCGGACGATCGCCCGGAGCAAGCTACCTCTCCCACCCAGCAGAGTAGCCATCATAAGATCCTGCTCAAACCGGCGAACACCTCGCCGTAAGCATCCCTGCCCTTATCGGAGCAGCTCCGTCGCCGACCCAGCCAACCGCCGCCGGGATCGGAAGTGCGCGGCGTCCATCCTCGTAAGCGAGCTTACATCGCGTGCCCTGCGACGCCCATATGCTGATCTGGCGACACAGCGTCGCTCGACTGCAGGAGTGGTGGAACGGAACGGGGTACCGTTCCTCGCAAGGAGGACCTGGATGGACCCATGGTGCGGAACTACCGGGCTACGGTGCAACTTCACGATGCTGGTCCTACTCGGGCTATCGATGGTACCGCTCGCATCTGGCGCGTGGTGTCCAACTGCTGCAGGCGGCCATACCTCCTAGGTGCCCGTTCACCGCGGGAGGCCGCGATGATGAGATGGCGCGGCAAGCTGGTGCCGACTGGTTCCCGACCGCTGTTTCCCGTGCCTCCCGGCATGCCCGCCCGAGGGTCCTGGTTCACCTGAGAGGAAACCTGATGGCGTCCTGGGACCCGAACCCGTCCACGCTTTCATCATCACCAGAGCCGCTCATCAGCCGGGAGGTTCTGGGACGAGGACTGGCAGCGCTGCGGATCTTCGTGGGGATCATCTTCTTCGCGAATGGTCTCGCCAAACTGACCGGCGAACGCCAAATCGAGTTTGGCTGGTATCGCGGCTTCCTCATCGTCCGCGACGAGGCACGCAACATCCTCAACTTCGAGGTCAACGAACGTGGCGGCGGCACGCTGGTGCCCTACCTCAAGGACGTTGTCAACGAATTGATCCTTCCGAACTGGGATATTTTTCAATGGGTGGTGACGTACACCGAGCTCGGCGTTGGCCTGCTGCTTATCCTCGGATTCATCACGCGCGGCGCGGCGCTGGTCGGCCTGCTGTTCCAGCTCTTTCTGGCGCTGGTCTACCTCTCCAGCAATCGGTGGATGTTCGAGCAGCCGCATGAGTATGTGCCGCTGTTCATTCTCGCAATCGTGCCGTCCGGCCGCTACTGGGGCATCGACGGCCTCCTGCTGCGGGACCGGCCGGCCATGAGAGTGTGGCCCTTCTGAGCGCGACTGTGACAGGCGGGGAAAGCCCAGCGCGAAAGGTCTGACGACGACACACCATGAACATCACTCGTCCGCCGACAACCGTCGTACACTGCGGACCGCGACACGAATGACGACGATGGGAGGCTCCCATCGGCCGCGTGGAGCCCCGGGTCACGAGAGGAGGCGCCGGCTTCGATGGTTCCCATCTCCATTGCGCTGATTGCTGGCGGCCTCGCGACGCTCAACCCGTGCGGATTCGCCATGCTCCCCGCGTTCTTGTCCTTCTACGTGGGAGCGCAGGAGGAGAGCCTGCCGCCGGCGCCAAACCGGGTCGTCCAGGGCCTGCTGGTGGGTCTGCTGGTGACGGCCGGGTTCCTGGGCGTGTTCCTGGCCGTTGGTCTCCCGATCATGTACGGGGCGACCGTTGTCGCGGAGGCGATGCCCTGGGCCGGTCTCGTGGTCGGTGCGATCCTGGGCGGCGTCGGCCTCGCCGCCCTCGCCGGCCGGCATGTCTCGCTCCCCCTCCGCAGCCCCTTCCGCGTGCGGCGCGACCGACGGCCGAGCGCGATGTTCGTCTTCGGCGTCGGGTACGGCACCGCGTCGCTGGGATGCACGCTGCCCGCGTTCCTGGCGCTCGTCGGCGCCGGGCTAGGGATGGAGGATACGGCCGCATCCTTGGCCATCTTCGCCGCCTATGGGAGTGGCATGGCCCTAGTCCTCATGGCGCTCGCGGTGGGGGCAGCACTCCTGCATCAAGGCGTGGCCCGCGGCCTGAAGCGGCTGGTTCCGCACCTGCACCGGATGGCGGGTGGGCTGCTCCTGGTCGCCGGTATCTACCTCACCTACTACTGGGCGCGCATCCTCTTCGGCCCGAGTGCGACGCTGGCGTCGGACCCGATCGTCGGGCTTGCCACGCGCCTCAGCGCCCAACTGGAGACGATCGCCGCGGATCATGGTCTGTCGCTCGTCCTCGGGGCCGGGCTAATCGTGGTGGCTGCGGCCGTGGCGGGTGGGTGGCACTCCCGCCAACGTGGCGATGCCGAACGGAATGGGCGAGCCGCCCGCGGCGAGCCGCTGCGGCGCGATGGGCTCTCTCAGTAGCGCGAAAGGCGGACGAGACATGGCACGAAACCGCTGGAAGCTCCTCTCGGTCGTCCTCTTCTGCATCGTACTCGCCAGTGGGATGGTGCTGTCCCCGCCTCGGGCCGGGACGGCGATCTTCGCCGCCCAGGACGCTACGCTCACCGACCTCGACGACCTCGACGACCTCGA
>Ga0136617_10004008_pt1 | contig 13171 bp, 7 predicted proteins | sample AntDrymUQ3222106_2_FD_129672 | JGI IMG/M metagenome (GOLD analysis project Ga0136617, IMG submission 129672) | Polar desert sand microbial communities from Dry Valleys, Antarctica - metaG UQ322 (21.06) | ecosystem: Environmental > Terrestrial > Soil > Desert | place: Antarctica: Dry Valley...
ATCTGGCTGGCTACAGGATGCTGGCTCCCTTGATGCAGCCGCACCAGCAACGTGTGATAGCCCGGCTCCGGACTCACCGCGAGCTGCAGTGTCAGGAAACCGTCTTCGGCAGGGTGGTCGCGACCGGTGCGCCGAACTTCCTCCTTCCCGGAGGTAAGTCGGATCTCGAAGCCGACAGCGCCCGTCCATCCTTCCGGTATGCGTGCCCGAACGACGTTCGCCTCCGGTCCATGGCGCGCGACTCGCACCGGAGCCAGAATCTGATCACGCTCCCTGTGCTCGAGCTCCTCCAAAGCGCTTCGCGCCAGCGTATCAGTAGAAGCCTGGATGCCAATCGCTGCCAGAAGAGCTATCCGGGTTTCGTCCGATGTGACCCGGACATTCCCTGACTGATCGACGTACTCGGACAGAATGCCGACGCGGTCTGCAAGGGTGCGGAGTGCAGTGAAGGTCTCCGGCACTTCCTTCGCCATCTTCAGACCTCCAGCTCCGGAACCAGAATGAGAGCGCCCAAAGGTGGCAATCGCAGCACCATCGACTGCCGGTAGCCGTGAAATGGAGCAGCCTCTGTTTCCACCCTCGCGTACGTTTCGAACAGTTCGCTTCCACCATAGCGCCGATCGTCGCTCGAGAGTGCACGACGGTACGCGCCGGGCGCGGGTGCCCCGATCCGGTAATTCTCCCTCGGCACTGGAGTAAGGTTTAGCACCACTACGACATGTTTCCCATCGGCCTGGCGTTGATAACTCACAACGGAGTTTTGCCTGTCATCGACATCGATCCAACGGAAACCGTCGGGAGCATGGTCCTCGCGCCAGAGTGGAGAATTATTGGTGTAGAACTGTCCGAGATCCTTCATCCAGCGCAGCAGCTCTTTTCTGACCGGATCGTCCGCAAGGTGCCAGTCCAGGCTGGTGTCGTGATTCCACTCGAGATGGGTGGCGATCTCTGTGCCCATGAAAAGGAGCTTCTTGCCGGGACGCGTGTACTGGTACGCGAGGAGGAGACGCAGACTGGCGAATTTCTGCCAGGAGTCACCCGGCATCTTTTCCAGCAGCGACTTCTTGAGGTGGACAACCTCATCGTGTGAAATCGGCATGATGAAGCGCTCGCTATACTCGTACACCATCGCGAACGTGAGCTCGTTGTGGTGATGCGCCCGGTATATCGGGTCGAGCGAGAAATAACTCAGGGTGTCGTGCATCCACCCCATGTTCCATTTGAAGGTGAATCCAAGCCCGCCGTCGTGAACGCTTTGCGTCACGCCCGGCCATGCCGTGGATTCCTCGGCGATCGTCATGCACCCCGGATACTCGGCCCGAATCGTCTCGTTCAGTTGCTGCAGAAACGCGACCGCTTCGAGATTCTCGCGTCCACCGAATTGATTGGGCTTCCACTCTCCCTCGTCACGGCTGTAATCGAGGTACAGCATGGACGCCACAGCATCGACGCGCAGACCGTCTACGTGATATTCCGCGAGCCAGTACAGAGCGGTGGCGATAAGAAAGCAGCGGATTTCGTTTCGCCCATAATTGAAGATGAGCGTCCCCCAATCGGGGTGTTCTCCCTGCATCGGATCTTCGTGCTCGTACAACGCGGTCCCGTCGAACCGCCTGAGCGCAAAGTCGTCCTTGGGAAAGTGCGCCGGTACCCAGTCCAGAATGACCCCAATGCCCGCTTGATGCATGTGGTCCATGAAAAAGCGAAAATCATCTGGTTCCCCATAGCGCGCTGTCGGAGCGAAGTAACCGCTGACCTGGTAGCCCCACGATCCGTAGAAGGGGTGTTCCGCTACCGGCAACAGCTCGATGTGGGTGAACCCCAGGCTTTTTACATGACTGGCGAGGCGGGGCGCGATCTCCCGATAAGTGAGCGAGCGATTATCATCTTCAACAACGCGGGCCCATGACCCCAGGTGGACCTCGTAAATGAGCATCGGTTCACGTGCGTGATCGCGTCTCGCGCGATCGGCCACCCACCAATCGTCACCCCACTCATGCCGTGACTCCACTACTCGTGAGGCGGTTGCCGGAGGCAGCTCCAGACCGAATGCGAATGGATCGGTCTTGAGCCGGACGAAGCGTTCGTGCGTCAGGATCTCGTACTTGTACAGTGCTCCTTCATGTACTCCTGGCACGAACAACTCCCAGACGCCGCTTGCTCCGACGAAACGCATGGGGAAAAGTCTGCCATCCCATCCACACCACTCACCAACTACGCTTACGCGGAGTGCGGTGGGCGCCCAGACAGCGAATGCCACGCCTTCCTCACCATCGATCACGCGCGGATGCGCGCCGAGCTTTTCCCAAAGTCGACGGTGTGTTCCTTCGTTGAAGAGGTGGAGATCCACGTCGCCAAGCGTGGGAAGAAAGCGGTACGGATCACCGCGCTCCCACACGGAATCGTCAGCAAACTCGAAGCGAAGTGAGTACCGCAACGGCAGCTTCGCGTCTGGAAGAATCGCCGCAAACAGCCCGCCCTCCACTGCAGCCATGTCGAGCATCGTGCCATCGGCGAGCTGGCAATAGGCGCGTGACGCGTCCGGATGATATGCGCGGACGACGACGGAAGTTTTCTTGCCGATCGTGATTGGATGAGCGCCGAGGATGCGGTGCGGATCGTGATGCTCGCCCGTAATTATCCGGCGAATTGCGTCTGAGTGCACTTCGTCAGCCCATGGCTATTTCGGCAGCGACTACCTCGGATCGCGAGGGTATTTCGGGCGCAAGCCTGCGCTCAACTCCGTAACGCAGCAACACCAGGGAATACGCCTCAAGCGGAATCGTTTCCGCTTCAGCGGTGAGCCCGCTGCGTCCCGCCGTGTCGAGCAGCTCGCCCCAGCGGCCTCTTTTTTCCATGTCGGGAAGGCGGAAATCGATGGCACGCTCGCCGCCGTTTACAAGCAGCAGCAACGTGTCGCCCTCTATGGGCCGCCCTCGCGTGTCGGTCTCGTCGGTGGCATCGCCGTCGATCAGCATTCCCAGAACGTGATTGTGCCTGTCATCCCACTCCGATTGCGTCAGCTCCTCTCCATTGGCGCCCAGCCAGGTGACGTCCTTGTTCCCTTCATTGTCCACTACCTGTCCGCGGAAAAAATGCCGCCGCCGAAGCACGGGATTCGCTTGCCGAATCGCGACCACTCTTTGAGTAAAGTCCAGAAGCGCTTGTCTTCGTTCGTCGAGATTCCAGTCGATCCACGTGGTCTCGTTGTCCTGCGCGTAGCTGTTGTTGTTACCACGTTGGGTGCGACCGAGCTCGTCTCCGTGACATAGCATCGGCACACCCTGGGACAACAGCAGCGTGGCAAGGAAATTTCGCTTGGAGCGCTCCCTTTTCTCGATGATTTCTTCGTTGTCCGTCTCGCCTTCGACACCCCAGTTACGACTTATGTTGTCATTGTGTCCATCCTGATTATTCTCGCCATTGGCATGGTTGTGCTTTTGTTCGTAGGTCACCAGATCGTGGAGCGTGTAGCCATCGTGGGCGATGACGAAGTTCACACTTGCGTACGACGACCGATGGCTTTGCTCATAGATATCGCTGCTGCCGGCCAGCCGGCTGGCCAGCTCCGGCACAATTCCCCGGTCGCCGCGCCAGAAGTGCCGAACCGTGTCGCGATACTTGCCATTCCACTCAGCCCATTTCACGGGAAAGTTGCCAACCTGATAGCCTCCGGGACCGATATCCCACGGCTCGGCTATGAGCTTCGTCTGTGACAGAACCGGATCCTGGTGGATTATGTCGAAGAAGGCGGCAAGACGATTCACCTCGAACAGCTCGCGCGCGAGCACCGGGGCGAGGTCAAAGCGAAATCCGTCGACATGCATCTCCTGCACCCAGTAGCGCAGCGAGTCCATTATCAGCTGGATCGTTCGCGGATGCTGCATGTTCAAGCTGTTCCCGCAACCAGTGAAGTCCGTGTAGAAGCGCTGCCGGTGGGGATCCAAACGGTAATACGCCCGATTGTCGATCCCTCGCAGGGATAGCGTCGGTCCGAGGTGATTCCCTTCACCTGTGTGGTTGTAGACGACGTCCAGGATCACCTCCATCCCCGCCGAGTGAAGCCGCTTGACCATTGACTTGAACTCGTACACCTGATTTCCGCGAGCCCTTGTGGAGTACCGCACGTCTGGAGCGAAAAAACATATCGAGTTGTAGCCCCAATAGTTTGTCAGTTCACGCTCCGCGAGATGCCGGTCGACGACAAATTGGTGGACGGGCAGAAGTTCTACCGCCGTAACCCCGAGCCCCAGGAAGTGGTCGAGCATCGCATCGGAAGCGAGCCCCAGATACGTACCGCGAAGGGGCTCAGGAACCTCGGGATGCAGCTTCGTCATCCCCCTCACGTGACACTCATAGATCACCGTGCGGTTCCACGGGATTCGGGGGGGCCGGTCTTCGCCCCACGTGAATGCCGAATCGATGACAACGCATTTGGGTATGCCGCCCGCGTTGTTCTCGGTACTGATCTCCAGATCGCTTTTGTCGCCGCCGATCCTGTAGGCAAAAAGCGAGTTGCTCCACTTGATGCGACCCGTAATAGCCTTGGCATATGGGTCGATGAGGAGATTGGCGGCGTTGAAGCGGTGCCCCTGCTCAGGCCTGTAAGGTCCGTGAACGCGGTAGCCATAGAACTGCCCGGGACGCATGTCCGCGAGATAGCAGTGCCACACTTGATCGGTCCGCTCGCGCAGCGGAATTCTGGCAGATTCCAACGCGTCTTCGGCACCGTCGAACAGGCACAGATCTACCGCCGTCGCATTTTCCGAGAACAGCGCGAAGTTGACTCCTTCGCCATCCCACGTGGCACCGAGTGGATACGGCTGCCCTGGCCACACTCGCATTAGTTAGTGCTCGCCTGTTCAAATACCGCCACGCATTCATCCTCAGAGTTGTGTGATCTCTGACTCCCGACGACAGGGGAAGGAGAAGGCGAATATTGTGCCCTCCTCCGGGAACTCCGCCCATGCGCGGCCACCCATGGCTTCCGCGGTGTCACGAACGATGCTCAGGCCAATCCCGGTCCCCTCTACTCCCGTGACCGTCTTCTCGTGTGCGCGGAAGAAGCGCTCGAACAAACGCCCACGTACCTCGGGAGGAACGCCCAGACCATTGTCGCGAACTCGCAAGACCATCTCGCAATCAGAAGTCGAACTCGCGTTCTCCAGTCTGCCCGAGATAACCACCCACGATCGTTCCTTGTCAGGGTCGGCGTACTTCATCGCGTTGGAGATGTAATTCGTGAGACACAGCTCGACTGCCGCCGCGTTCACATCGATGTTTGGCAAATCCTTGTCGATCTCCACCGAAATGTGTCGGGCTCCTGTCGCTTCGCGAAGTTGCCGCACCACTTCCTGGACGGCTTCAGGCAGCTTCACATGCTTCTGGCCGCGCGCGTCCTGATCAGGCCTGCTGAGCTCGATAAGGCTCTGGAGGGTGTCGTGCATCTCTTTGCCATTCTTCCGGATTATGCGCACGAAACGCATGCGCTTGGCTTCGTCAATATCCGGAAGAGTCTCCAACAACTCGCCTGCACCCATGATGGCGCCGAGGTGGTTCTTCAATTCGTGAGAGATCGCGCGGTTGAAAGATCTCAGGCGGCCCTCGCGCTCATTTACCCGCTCCTGAGCGAGACGCAGATAGTGTGTCAGCGTAGTCTGCTGTATCACGGCCACCGCGCGGTACAGGCGCTGGCCGCATACCAGAAGCTCGCTCGCTTCGCACGGTGCCTCTTCCTGGTCCACTGCCCGCACCAGGAAAGAGAAGAGAATGGCACCCAGAATCTCATATTCCTTCATGATCTCGTAGGCATCGAAGCCTTGCGAGTGCCTCAGCTCGCCTAGCTCCATAGCCTTCGCAATCACTGGCATGTCCGCGCTGATCTCGTTAGCGGCGTTTTCGAGGAAATCCGCTATGCCATCCATTAGCAGCGGTACGTGATCCAGGAGCGCATCTGTCGGGAAAACGTGGTTCGGATCGATCGAAACGCGATCGGCGATGCGGTCCAGCCACCGGTGTGCCAGATCGTCTCGCGACTCCCGCATACGGGCGGCCAATGCACCAGCCAGAGGGCAATCCTTGAGAAAATCTTCCGAGGACATCGAAGCGAAACTCCGGGGTACCGGGTACGGCATGCTACAAGTGCAAGAAGCGGGCGGTAATAGTGGATGCAGCAAAATACGCGGTAACGCGGTTACAATTGAGTTCAGCAGCCGTTTAGCAGCGGGACTTGTGCCTGCGACACCGTTACGCGCCATCTCTTCGTGACAGAAGTCACTTCGGCCACCGCCACGTCGTGCGATCGCGCTCGCTCAAGTCTGCGTCCGGTGCGGAATTCCGATCTAGCCCTTCAGAACAGCTTCGCGATGCCCCGGAGCGGAATCCATACCCACGTTGGACGGTTATTCAGCTCGTAGTCCAGCTCGTAGAAAACCTTCTCTACCTCGAACAGAGTCAGGAGAGCCATCGCGGATCCGCGTGAAGCGGGAAGCAGCTGCTTTGCAGTTGTCACATGCGTCAGCGTAAAGTAGCCATCGAGAAATGCCGCGCGCGCATCGCGCTCCCAGCGCGCCGCGCGACTCTCCAATCTCGCATCCGTACCCACTCCACCAGCCTCCATGGCCGCCGAGGAAGCGGCGTAGGCGAAGGAGCGCAGCATTCCGGCGACATCGCGCAGCGGACTGTGTAATGCGCGCCGCTCAGCCAGTGGCCGGGTCGGCTCCCCCTCGAAGTCAATGATCATCCACTTACCGTCCGGCGCCCGGAGTACCTGGCCAAGATGATAGTCTCCGTGATGCCGAATGCCGACACCGGCGTCATTGGCCACGAGGTCACGCGCGAGAGCAGCGACGCGAGCGGACGCAACAACTCGGCGGTTGAGAAGCGCTTTCGCTTGCGCGCGCATCGTAGCGTCGAGCGTATCCACACGCTGCGCAAGAAGATCGAAGCCCTGTTCCGTGGCGCAACGGGCTGCATCTGCCCAGGCTGCAATCTGGGCGTCGCCCACCGGCACTGGTGCGAAGGCCGGATCGTCGGCAACAGAGGACAGCGCTTCATGGAGCTCCCGCGTCACACGGCCAAGCTCGCGCGCTTCGCCTGCGAACGGATTGGCGGGAGAATCAGTCTGCGCCGATAGATACGCGCGAACTCGGGAAAGAGTGTACGTCCAGGCGTCCGTAGTCCCGTTGACGTACCGCACAAGCATACCGGCGGCGCTTGTCCCAATCGCACTCTCGAGGCGTATTGATCCAAGCAGCGCGGGTGTGTTTCGGAAGGTCGTTCGAGTTGTGAGAAACCGGGAGATTTCCAGATCCGGATGCTCGCCTGCCTCCAGCTTTCTGAAAAGCTTGAGGATCGCCGAGTCGCTGTACACGATTGATGTGTTGCTTTGTTCGGCGAGTCCGACGCGTGACACATTCGGGACTACACGTTCGCCGGATGCCATATATTCGAACACCCAGCGCCCATCAGACGCTTCGAGCACAGAGCCGCTTCCCAGCAGCTCTCCGAGACGACAGCGAAAACGCGCGTCTTCGGTCGCATCGATCACAAGGTAAGACTCACCCTCGCACAGAATCCTGGCGAGCACCGGCTGAGACGCCGCTGCGTCGCCGGGCCCGGTCGGTAATGCTGCGAGCGGCAGCTGGTACCGTACCAGTTCAGCCGGCTGCTCCAGGCTGATCTCGAGCACCGCCATTGCAGCGGCGCTCCCGGAAAGCGGAAGCGGCGCGACGGATGTGAACGCCGCGGAAGAAATCCTTCGTTTCTTGGCCCCGAACCAGCGTCGAGCGCCGAGCCAGCGCTCGAGATGCGCAGGTGAGATCGCGGCAAGTGATTCAACATTGAGCGCCCCCTGCAAATCACCACGTACTTCTATTGTCGGTGCCTCAGGCTGAATCACGCGCCGCTCTTTGCTCCGCCGGGCGGCCGAAGCTCGAACCAGAAAAATGCGTGAGGACCGAGAGTCACGAAATACGGCTTGTCACCGATTTTGGGGAACTCGGTTTTGCCGAATAATTCCACAGGTGTCCAATCGCAGAACCGGTCCAACGCGATCTCAACAGGCTGTACGAAGCGAGACAGGTTATTCACGCAGAGAATCGTCTCGTTCTCGAGCACGCGCAGGTAGACCAGCACCTTTCGGTTTTCCGGAAGCAGCATCTCGAATACGCCGCGTCCGAACGCCTTGTACTCCTTGCGCACCTTTATGATGCGTCGCATCCAGCGCAGCAGCGACGTCTGCGTTCGCTCCTGCGCGTGCACGTTGACTCCCTGATAGCCGTACGGCGCGTCGACGATGAGCGGGAAATACAGCGCGGCGGAATCCGCGTCTGAGAAGCCCGCGTTCCACGACCCGCTCCACTGCATGGGCGTACGCACGCCATTCCGATCGCCGAGGAAGACGTTGTCTCCCATGCCGATCTCATCACCGTAGTAGATGATCGGCGTGCCAGGCATTGAAAGCAGCAGCGCGTTCATCAACTCGATCTGGCGCCGCCCGTTGTCGAGCAAGGGAGCGAGACGTCTGCGAATGCCCGCATTGATGCGCATCCGGGCGTCCTTGGCGTACTCGTTGTACATGTAGTCCCGATCCTCATCGGTCACCATCTCGAGCGTAAGCTCATCATGGTTGCGCAGAAAGATAGCCCACTGACATTCGCTCGGAATCGGTGGTGTCTGCGCCAGAATTTCGACGATGGGGCTCCGGTCTTCCCTGCGAAGCGCCATGTACATGCGCGGCATCAGCGGAAAGTGGAATGCCATGTGGCATTCGTTATTGTCACCAAAGTACGGAATGACGTCGGTAGGCCACTGATTCGCCTCAGCGAGGAAAACCCTCCCGGGAAACTCCTGATCGAGGGCAGCGCGCAACTTCTTGAGCACGACATGCGTCTCGGGAATGTTCTCGCAGTTGGTACCCTCACGCTCGACCAGATACGGGATCGCATCCAGGCGGAGGCCATCAACGCCCATGCGCAACCAGAACTGCATCGCCTTGATAATCGCATCCAGAACCGCCGGATTGTCGAAGTTCAGGTCGGGCTGGTGATTGAAGAAGCGGTGCCAGTAAAACTGCTGTGCTACGGGATCCCAGGCCCAATTCGAGTTCTCCGTGTCGGTGAAAATGATTCGCGCTCGGCCGTACTTGTTCGGGTCGTCGCTCCAGACGTAGAAGTTCCGCTCGGGCGAACCCTTTGGCGCGCTGCGGGCCCGCTTGAACCAGGGGTGCTGGTCGGAGGTGTGATTGATGACGAGCTCGGTGATGACACGAATGCCGCGCTTGTGCGCCTCGTCCAGGAACTGCTTGAAGTCGTCTATGCTGCCGTACTGCGGATTTATGGCCTCGTATTCGGCAATGTCATATCCGTCGTCGCGGAGCGGAGATGGGTAGAACGGCAAGAGCCACAGCGCATTGGCGCCCAGCGATTCGATATAGTCGAGCTTCGTAATCAAACCCTGGAAGTCTCCGTACCCATCGCCATTTGAGTCACGGTATGACTTTATGTGGGTCTGATAGATGATCGCATCCTTGTACCACTGATCCATGTGTTGTGTTATCGAGGTTGCCGGCGCCGCAGTATTCTCTAGCGCTCCAGGCGAAAGAGATGCCCTGGCTGCATTCGAGGATCCAGCCTCACGTAGTTCGCCGACCCTCGCCAGGTGAAGTGTGCGCCGGTGAGCAGGTCGTGCACTCGGTAGAACTCGTCATCGTCAATGCCGAATGCTTCGAGCGGGACATACACCGTCGATTCCTGCGTGTTGTGCGGATCCACGTTGACGACAACCAGAATATCGTTGCCGGGAGAGTGCTTGGCGTACAGCAGGATGTGATCGTTGGCGGAGGCGCCGAAGACGAGGTTGTCGTACAGCTGCAGCGCGGGGTTTTCTCTGCGGATTGTGTTGAGCGCGGCAATGTCAGCGTTGATGTTTCCCTCGGCATCGCACTGTCTTGCCTTGAGCTGGTACTTCTCGGAGTCCAGATACTCCTCGCTTCCTTCGCGTACGGGCACATTCTCGCACAGCTCGAAGCCGCTATAAATGCCATAAATGGGGGACAGCGTCGCTGCCAGAAGCAGCCTGGCGCGAAACGCGCCGCGGCCTCCCTGCACCAGATACTCGTGCAGTATGTCGGGGGTATTAGCAAACAGATTTCCGCGATAGTACTCGAGGGTTTCTTTGTTGGCGTACTCCTCCATGAACGTACGCAACTCCCAGGTGGTGTTTTTCCACGTGAAGTGGGTGTACGACTGGGTGAAGCCCAGTTTCGCGAGGTGTTTCATTCGCTTGGGACGCGTGAACGCCTCGGCAAGGAAGATCGTTTCGGGATGCTGTCGTTGTACGTCCGCGATCATCCATTCCCAGAACGCGAACGGCTTGGTGTGCGGATTATCCACGCGAAAGGTGTTAACACCATGCGCGATCCAGAAAAGCACCAGATCGCGGCAAGCTGCCCAGAGATTCTCGCGGTCCTCGCACCAGAAATTCAGCGGATAGATGTCCTGGTACTTCTTTGGCGGATTCTCCGCATACTTGAGCGTCCCGTCCGGGCGCACAAAAAACCAGTCGGGATGCTGCGTGAGCCATGGATGGTCCGGCGAACACTGCAGCGCGTAGTCCAGCGCGGTCTCCATGCCGAGAATTCTGGCACGGGCGACGAAGTCATCAAAGTCGTCGATGCTACCCAGTCGCGGATCCACGGCATCGTGTCCTCCAAACACGCTCCCAATCGCCCACGGGCTTCCAGGGTCATCAGCATCCGCGTTGAGCGCGTTGTTGCGGCCTTTCCGATTGGTAGTGCCTATCGGGTGGATCGGGGGCAAATAGACGACGTCAAAACCGAGCTCCGCCAGACGCGGCAAACTCTCCGCCGCATCCTCAAACGTGCCATGACACCCCTCGGCGCCGCACGAACGGGGAAACATCTCGTACCACGCGGCGAAGCGTGCGCGCTCCCGGTCGGCCTGCACGGAGAGCTCTCGCTGGTAGCTGGTGAGATCGCGGGGCCGGAAATTTGCTTCGACAAGAGCGAGCGTGGCAGATGCGAGGGCGGCTGCGGCCCGCACGCTATAGTGCACTTCGGTGTCTCGAAGCTGCGCGGCCGTGTTCCTCAGCGCGGTGCGCGCGTCACCGAACTTCACGCGCCGAGCAGCCGCGTCGAGGTGCACCGCTCCCTCAAGAAGCTCCGAGCTCACGTCCTGGCCAGCGCCGAGCTTTTTTCCGACCTCGCTCTGCCAGGTGCGAAAGATGTCAGTCCACGCTTCTACCGTGTAAGTCCAACGGCCGACCTGGCTGAGCCGAAAGCCGCCCGACCATCTGTCGGTGTTGAAGTCGTAGGCAAGTGGAGCGTAACCCCACTCGGTTTCGTTCGGCGCGCGATAGCGGACACGCGCCGCTATCTGGTCATGCCCATCCTTGAAGATGTCCGCGCTCACCCGGTAGTCATCTCCGACAATGCGCTTTACCGGAAAACGACCGGCATCAAGCTCTGGAGTAACGCACTCGATCGCAATATGGGGCAGAGGGGCTCGTCTGCTATCGCGAGGAGCTCTGGTCTGTTTTTTTTGTCTCGGAGGCAACTGTTTAGTGTGCGAGGCTTGGATGCGCGCGAGCTTCGAGTCGAAATTAATGCATTGGGGAATTTAGTCCATCCCCGGTGGATGCTCAGACTGGTAAGCTGGACGGGGGCGATAATCCTTCCGGGATGGTCCGCTACATGGCTCTTCGTGAGATGACACGGACTGGCTTACGGGAGGTCCAGGTTTGACGAGCCACAGAATTCGAGATCCGCGGGTCAGTGGTAGAATGATCGCAGGGTTTGCGGCAAGACGGAGATTGTGACGCTTGATGTGACCGTGCCGCGATGGCCAGGCCGTCGCATGTCTGCATCGAATTCTTCCTGTATGGAGCGATTGAGCGCGTCCTGGAGTCGATCAGGAAAATACCCCTTTTCCCTTGACGCGACACGCAATCCCGTCGTCGTTATCTTGCGGCCATGATCATTGGTGACCTGCAATCCCAGCTGTCCGCCCAACCCGCCCTCGCCCTTCTGCTCGTCTTCGGCGCTGGCGTCCTCACCAGCTTTACGCCTTGCATATATCCCATGATACCGATAACCGCCTCTCTGATTGGCGGGCAAACTGTCGGGAATTCGGTACGCCGGCCGAAGCTTCGGGCACTTGGGCTCAGCCTCGCCTACGCGATCGGACTCGCTACCGTTTACGCGGCGCTGGGCCTGTTCGCCGGACTGACCGGAAGCCTGTTCGGATCCGTGAGCACCAATCCATGGCTGTACTTCGGAATGGCGAACCTCCTCATCCTCGCCGGCCTGGGAATGCTGGATATCATTCCCGTACGCCTGCCATCCAGGCTGGTTCAGCGCGCTGCCACGATGGGTACGGGTGGACGCGTCGCCGGCACCTTCGCCATGGGCGCGGCCTCGGGCCTGGTTGCGGCGCCATGCTCCGCGCCCGTCATGGTTAGCGTCCTGACCTGGGTTTCGGCCACCGGGAGCGCTCTCCTGGGATTTCTTTACCTGTTCGTTTTCTCTGTGGGAATGAGTGCACTTTTGGTCGTCGTCGGTGTATCAGCTGGTGCGCTTTCGGGATTACCCCGCGCAGGCGCCTGGATGATCTGGGTAAAGCGAGCTTTCGCCCTGATCATGCTCGGCGTGGCGGAATATTATTTGATCAAGATGGGGCAGCTGCTGATCTAGTGGGGTCGAGGGTAAGCGATGCCGCGGCCGCACTGCACAGCCGATTCCCTGTCACGGCACCGTCCTGAGCCACCGCTTCAATAACCCTTAGCGAGACTCGTTTTGACACGCACACTCTCAGCCGCTCTCGCCATCTGCGTTCTGACTACAGCGCTGCCTGCCCAGGACGCGTCCCTTGCCGTCGGCAGCAAAGCGCCTTCTGCCATCGTGCACACCCTGGACGGCAAGCCCTTCGACATCGGGCGATACATCGGCAAGACACCGGTCGTCCTGGAGTTCTGGGCTACCTGGTGCTCGTTATGTAAGGAACTGGAACCCGAGCTTCGCGCGGCCCATGCCAGGTATGGCAAGCAGGTAAAATTCGTCGGGATCGCGGTGTCTATCAATCAGACCCCGAAACGGGTGAAACTTTACGCCGCCAAGCACAAGCTCCCTCTCGAGGTCTACTTCGACAAGAAG
>Ga0136617_10004009_pt1 | contig 13171 bp, 11 predicted proteins | sample AntDrymUQ3222106_2_FD_129672 | JGI IMG/M metagenome (GOLD analysis project Ga0136617, IMG submission 129672) | Polar desert sand microbial communities from Dry Valleys, Antarctica - metaG UQ322 (21.06) | ecosystem: Environmental > Terrestrial > Soil > Desert | place: Antarctica: Dry Valley...
GCCTTCGGCGTGTTTGATGATAACTAAATTTCCGGGAACGAATATTCGATTCATCTCTCCCGGAATATTATCCTGAACGCCGTCAACGACATAAGTTGCAACGCCGTCGGCAGGCGCAATGATTTCCTGACCGAAGGCATAAAAATCTTCGTTCCTTTTACCGTCGCCTTTGTATGATTTGCTGTCCGCGCCGAGTTTCAAAATATCAAAGGCAAAACGCTGATTAGGCGCGTCCTGATGATAATTTTGCTGAACGGTTTCGCCGCCCCAGACGACGAACCATTCGCCCTTGAACGGCAGCGCAAATTTTGTTTGATTTCGCTTGGTATTTTTCGGCTTCGGCTGTTGTGGTGGCTCAAATTTTAACTCACTAATTTTCCCCTGATCGTCAAGGGATATAATCAAATCCATTTTGCCGCCGCGTTCAAATTCGGCGGGAAATACAGCCGCCGCTTGACCAATAAATTTCGGAGTTCCGAGCTTCGTAATTTTACCAAATAGGTATTGAATATGGTCAACAAACTCTTTCAGGGTGAGCGGCGTAACCGCCGCGCTCATTTCGGCGTTAAATTCCTTTTCAAGGCGAACGTAATCTTTGCCGTTATAGGCTGCGACAACCATTTCTGCAGATTGCCGAATCTTTTCTTGATTCGATTGCGCGAGAACGGTCATTGAAAATAAAGCAAACAAAATTGCAAAGTTAATTATCTTCATAATTTCAAAAATGAAATGATAATTTGTCTTTAGTCGAAGATTTATTTAATCTCCAATTCAAAAGGCAACATCATCATCGCTTCGCCGCGCTTCATCCGGTCGAAAAGCTCCGCAAAACGCAGAGCGCGGCGCGCATCTTCGGGCAAAGATTTAGCCAGTGCTGCTTGTGCTTCCTGATTTTTGACATCGGCAAACGTGCTGCTGCCGCTGCCGAAATACTGATTTAAAAACGATTGTCCTTCAGGAAAAGCAACTCGTCTGACTTCCTTTTCGGCGGGTATTTTTGCCAAATCCTTTGCGATTTCAATCGCCTTTTCGAGTCCGCCGAACTCATCAACCAAACCATTTTGCCTGCCTTGCGTGCCTGTCCAAACGCGACCTTGCCCAAGGGTATTTACTTCTTCGACGGATTTTCCGCGACCGCTGGCGACTTTCGGAACAAAATCGGTGTAATAAATTTTGTTTGCCTGGTCCTGCATCTTGGCGCGTTCTTCGGGTGTCCATTTTTCGGTTTCGCGGAAGATTCCCGCGTTTTTGCCGCGCATCACATATTCATTAGAAATTCCGAGCCAATCGTAAAACCCTCTGACGACCGGTTTACCCATAAATACACCGATTGAGCCGGTGATAGTCGAAGGTTGGGCGACAATTTTATTGGCGTTGCAAGCAATATAATAACCGCCCGACGCGGCAACATCGGACATCGAGACGACCAGCGGCTTTTTCGCCTTCGCGTTTTCGAGCGCGTGCCACATCAAATCGGATGCGAGAGCCGAGCCGCCGGGCGAGTCAACGCGCAGAACAATCGCCTTGATTGTCGGGTCTTCCGCCGCCGAATTGACGGCTTCGACAATCGTATCCGAGCCGACCATTTCGCCTCCGAATGCGCTGTTGCTTGATTTTCCGACGTTAATTGCACCCGAAGCATAGATGACGGCAATTTTTTCGCCGTTATTCAAACCGAGAGAATCCGCCGGCACTTCGCCGTATTCATTTGCGGAAACGGTTCGCAGTTTGTCGTCCGCTTTGTAACCGAGCCGGTTTTTCAATTCTTCATAAACCTGGTCGCGGTAATTTGCGCCGTCAATCAAACCGATTTGTAGTGCTTCGGTTGCGTGATACGGGGCGTTGTCAACGATTGCTTTGACATCCTCGACCGATTTGCCGCGGTCGGCGGCGATGCCGCCGGTGAAACGTCCGAAATACTCGTCTAAGATCGCGTTGATGACTTCGCGCTGCGCGTCCGACATTTCTTTTTCGGTATACTGGTCGGGCGCGTTTTTGTATTTGCCGATTTTTATGACTTCCGGCTCGATGCCAAGTTTGTCGAGCGAGCCGCGAAAGAACATCGCGTTTGCCGCAAAACCGTTGATGTACAAATCTCCGGCGGGCGGCACAAAAACTTTCTCGGCTGCCGAAGCGATGTAGTAGTCCTTATTCATTCCGAGTTCCATGAATGAATAAATCGGCTTGCCCGAAGCGCGAAAATCCTTAATCGCGTCGCGCATCTCGTCAGCTTTGCCCCAACCGATTTGCGGAAACTCGATGTCGAGCAAAACGGCATTCACGCGGCTGTCAACTTTTGCCTTGCGAAGCTGTGTCAAAAGACCGGAAAAAGACTGCGGCTGCTCGATTTTGAAAATCTTCGCCCACTTGTTTTCCGGCACATAATCGGGCAGACTTCCCGAAACCTTCAAGACCAAAACGCTGTTGTCAGGCACCATCGGCTTGCCGAGCGATTCCGCCATCAGAGCGATTCCGATGATTGCCACTAAAAAAACGGCGAGAACGCTTGCGCCGATAATGAGAAGTATTTTTGCTGTTTTTGACATTGTATTTATTAAATTATTGCTCTGAAACTTTTTATATTTTCCGCTCGAATGCGAAAATCTATTTATCTTTTACGTTAGCAACACGAAAAAGGTTTGAATCAAAAAAAGTAAATACCAAAACAGAGAACAAAGAAAGTTTTAGCCACGAATTACACGAATACCACGAATTATTTCTTTTTTCTTATTCGTGTTCATTCGTGTAATTCGTGGCTAATTCTTTTTCAGAAAAGTGATTTTTGGGTTTCCAGACTGCTCGCTTCAATCGTCTTTTGTCCAAACGATTCTTTCAATTTATTCACGCCGGCGGGCGCGTGTCCTTCGTAGAAATTGCTGAAATAAATATAAATATCTTTCGCTTTCGTCCGCTCGATTTCCTCTTTCCACATCTGCAAATTCGCGTCCTGCGGGCGACGAATTTTATCGAAGCTCGTCAAATCTCTTTCGCCCATAAAACGAACATACGCAAAATCCGCCGTCTTTTTTTGGATTGCTTCAAACATCAATTCGCGCGGAATCCAGCTTCCTTCGACCAGACAAAGCGCAACTTTGTTTTTTTCGAGTTCTTCAAACGTCCAGTCAACCAGCCATTGCCGATTGCGAAACTCGATTGCAAATCGAATTTTCCCGGGCAGTTCCGCCAAAAAATCGCGCAAGGCTTGAGCGTTTTCTTTTGAGGCTTCAAAGTTCGGCGGAAGCTGAATCAAAACCACGCCGAGCTTTTCTTTGAGCAGCAAAACTCTTTCGCAAAATTCATTCAAAAGCGGAAACGAAGGCTCGCGCAAACCGTATTCGTGAGTAATTTCCTGCGGCAGCTTTAATGAAAACGAAAATGTTTCGGGTGTTTTTCGGTACCAATTTTCAACCGCCGAACTCGCCGGAATTGCATAAAATGTCGAATCAACTTCAACGGTGTCAAAGATTTTGGCATAAGTTTCAAGCATCTGGTCGAGGCGAGTTCCGCGCGGATAGAAAACAGTTTCCCCATCCGCTTTCGTCGTCCAATCATCGTAATTCCAACCCTGACAACCGATTTGGATTTTAGATTTTAGATTTTGGATTTTGGATTTCTTCTTTGTTTTCTTTTCTGTGTCCATCTGCGTTTATCTGCGGCTAAATCTCTTTCTCATTTATTTGCAAACGTCCGGTCAGACTTGCAATCACCATTACCAATTCGTCCGGTTCGACCGGCTTTGCGACGTGATTTTGAAAGCCGCTCGAAAGCGCGCGCATTCGGTCTTGGGCGCGGGCGAAACCCGTGAGCGCGACTGCCGGAATATCCTTGAGTTTTTCGTCTGAAACCGTACGAACTTTGCGGATAAACGAATAACCGTCTTCGTCCGGCATCCCGATGTCGGAAACCAGCACGTCGGGGTTTTTACCCGTCAATTCGGTGAGACCTTCGGCGGCGGAAGCGGCGGTGATAACGGTTGCGCCGTAATATGTCAGCGATTGAGTAAGCAGTTGGCGCGTGTCTTCCTCGTCGTCAACTACCAGAATTAAAAGACCGTCGAGACTCAATGATGGTTCGTTTTCCAAAACTCGTGTTTTGATGCTGGTATTGCCATCCTCACCTTCCTTCGGCAGAGCTGCCAGCGGGAGTCTAATGACGAAAGTCGAGCCTTTGTTTTCACCTTCGCTGAAGACGTGAACCGTGCCGCCGTGCATTTCCGTGATGTGCCGCACAATCGCCAGTCCAAGACCGAGACCGCCGAATTTTCTGATGCTCGAAGCGTCCGCCTGACGAAAACGGTCGAAAACGTGCGGTAGAAATTCCTTTTTGATACCGACACCGGTATCTATAACTTTTATTTCGACAAAATTATCCGTCCGCTCGATTTCCAGTTTGACCGTTCCTTCGTTGGGCGTAAATTTGATGGCGTTTGAAAGCAGATTCCAGATTACCTGCTGAAGACGATTCGGGTCGCCGGAAATATGGCTGACATCCGCGTCTTCCATTATTTCCAGCGTGATGCCTTTGGCTTCCGCCGCCGGACGGACGGTTTCGAGTGCCGATTCGACCACATCTATCGGTTTAATCGTCATCACCTCCAGCCGCAGCTTGCCGGAGATGATGCGCGAAACGTCGAGCAAATCTTCAATCAGACGATTTTGCGCTTCGGCATTGCGGACAATCGTCGAGAGTGCTTTTTTGGTTGTCGTTTCATCGAGGTTTCCCTTTTCCATCATCCGTCCCCAGCCCAGAATCGAATTGAGCGGAGCGCGAAGCTCGTGTGAAACTGTGGCGAGAAATTCGTCGCGCATCCGGTTGGCGATTTCCGCCTCTTTGCGGGCGGCTTTTTCGTTTCTGAGAAGTTTTTCACGCTCGTTTTCCGTCTCCCGTCTTTCGGTAATATCGCGCGAAGTCGCAATCAGGCGGTTCGGTTTTCCGTCCGCGCCGAAAATGGGAGCAACGGAAACGTCCCACCACTTTAATTTTCCGGTCGCGGTTTTGCAAAAACCTTCAAAATGCGTCGTTCTGCCTTTTAAAGCCGCCTGCAAAACTTGATAAGCCGCTTCTTCGTCTTCCTCGCCCCACAAATCCATCCACTGCTTTCCGACAAAATGTGAAAAATCGTCAATTTCCAGCAGCCTCAAACCATTTGCATTTATCGAATGAAATGTTCCGTCGAGTTCCAGAACCTGCACACAATCGGGACTGTTTTCAAAAATACTGCGGTTAAATTGTTCGCTGTTTTTCAGTTCGGCTTCAACTTTTTTACGGTCGGTGATATTGATGTGCGAGATTGCCGCGCCGCCCGCCGCGCCCTGCATCGCGCTGACTTGTAGTAAGAACCATCGCTGCTCGTCAGGTGAATGACACGGATATTCAAACGAAAAGCCGGCTTTTCCGTCTTCGAGAACCGACCGCAGATTTTCCAAAACCTTTTCCGTGTCCGTTTCAAAAGCCTCTGAAATTTCGCAGACTTTCAAATAATTTTGCCCGATTCCGGTTGCCGCAATTTGTTCTCCGACACAGTTTTGCTCGGCGAAATTTTGCCACACCTTGTTGATGGCGACAATTACTCCGTTTTTGTCCAGAACGGCAATTTGCGCTGAGAGTGAATCAAGAATAGCACGTGTGAAATACTCGTTCTGACGCAGCGTGTTTTCAAATTCTTTGCCGTCCGTAATATCGCGGCAATTGCCGACAATGTGAGTAATTTCACCGTTTTCGTCAAACTGCGGTTGTCCGGTGCAGTGATTCCAGCGAACCGAGCCGTCCGGCATTTTGACGCGAAACTCGGCGTTGAGTTTTTCGCGCCCGACGACCGATTTTTGAAACAGTTTTTCTACTTCGGGAAAATCTTCTTCGTGAATCCGGCTGAACGCTTTTTCAACCGAGCCGTCGAAATCTTCCCCGGCGAATCCGAACAGCGACAAACTGCGCTCGTCAATTTCCGCTCGATTGGTCTTCGGGTCGAGCGTCCAGGTCCCCAAACTTCCGGCTTCGAGAGCGATTTGGCGGCGCGTCTCCGCTTGCTCGCGCTGCTTTATCTGCTCTTTTAATTCTTCGTTTCTGACTGATAATTCCTCAGTTCTTCTTTCAACGCGCTTTTCCAGATCCTTATTTGAATCGCGCAGTCCGCCTTCGGCTAAACGCCGTTTTGCAGTTTCACGGAAGATGGCGAAATTTGCCAGTCCGAGACACAAAACTCCGCCGAAAGTTCCCAGAAACAAGACGAGCAAAGTATCCTCGATGCTTTTGTCCAGCTCGTCCTTGCGTTCATTCAAAAGACGGATTTCTTCATCCTTCATTTTGCCGACGGCAAGACGCGCTTCATCCATCGTTTGTTTGCCTTCGCCATTTGCGATTCGGCTGCTCGCCGCGCCGAGTCCTTGATTTCGGCGCAATTCGATGTTGGTTTTGTTAAAGTTTAATTTCTCGGTTATCAGGTTTTGCAGGTTTGCCAGCTCCGCGCTTTGTTTCGGATTATCCGCGACCAGCCCGCGCAGTCGGGTCAGGTTTTCATTTATTTTTTGCTCGGTGTTTCGATACAGCTTTAAAAAAGATTCGTCGCCGGTGATAACGAATCCGCGCTCGCTGGTTTCGACATCAATCGCCAAACCGAGCGTTTCGTTCAAACGCAGTAAAACTTCCTGTGTGTGGTTTTCCAATTTCCTCGCTTCGTTGACCGAACCCGCGCTTCGATAACCGAAAAAGCCGAGCGTCAGCAGTAGTATCAAGGCGAAAATAAAGGCTAACTGAATTTGTCTTTCGAGAAGTAATTTCATTTTTTTACAGACAACTTCTTCTGAAACCGGGAAGTTGTTTTTGATGATGTTTATTTTCCGAGCAACATCGAATTTGGAATTATTGCCAAATGAGAAAGATATTATTTATTAAACCGTAAAAGCGCGGAAATACACAAACGATTCGAGAGTCAAACGTCGAAAAATGCTTTGCAGTAAAACCGGCGCAGATGTCAAAAACATTAAAATCGAAAACTCTTTCACCTGAATTTGTTAAATCGAACCGCATCCGAAAATTAACTTCCGTCGAATAAAATTTGAGTAAGGATGTGAAAAATGACTTTTGAAACAAAAAAAGATGTTCTCGATTGGTATGAAAAACAACCGCGAACCTTGACCAAAGAATTTATTGACAGAATCAGTTGGAAGGACGTTAAAAATTACCCGCTCGATGAAAAACTCGTGCCGGTTTTGCTGTATATGCGCGATGTCGAAGCCTTGACCGATATGTATTATGAAGAGCTGCGCCGCACGCCGACGGGCAAAGACCCGATTATCAGCAAATTTATGGAGCGTTGGAGCAACGAAGAACAAACGCACGGCGAAATTCTCGACCGTTTTCTGAACGAAGCCGGAATCGAAACCGACAGAAAATGGCAGACAGAAGTCAGACGCGCTGTTTCGGCATATTATACAATCAATAATTACTTGATAACGTCTCTGACAAACCTCGTCGGCAAGCGATTTACGGCAACACATATGACTTTCGGCGCGATTCACGAAATGTCCACGACGCAAGGTTACCGGCGACTTGCCGCGCTTGCGAATCATCCGGTCTTGACGCAGATTCTTCAAGGAATCATCCGCGAAGAATCTGCGCACACGCATTTTTATCGAAGCGTGGCACGGCTTGAATTAAGAAATTCAGAATTCAGTCAAAAATTAGCCAGATTCATTGTCAAAAATTTCTGGACTCCGGTCGGCAGCGGCGCGAAACCGAAAGACGAATCCGACTACACAATTGCGACACTCTTTAAAGGTAGTGGCGGGCTTGTTTCACTTGACCGGAATGTTACGCAAAGAATTCAGACGCTTCCCGGCTTTGACGGTTTAACCAAAGTCAGCGACAAAATCGGCAAGATTGTTTCGCAAAAAACTTCAATTGTTTGAGAGATTTTCAACGCAATGGAAAAGTGAACAGAGAATTGGTTAATTAGGATGAATAATATCGTTTTGAAATTTTAACTTATTATTTATCATTCATAACCTCACGGCTGGTAAATGTCTTAACCTTCGAGTTGAGTGAAATACCAGTTCAAGAATTATATTGCCCTCTTTATTTCTTTTATCAGCCTTTTCTTATCAGTCTTAATTGTAACTGAGCCGCGAAAACCATTAACGACTACATAACTTGATTTATAATCGAAGGGTTTTCTGATAGGTTTTTTGTTGGGTATGAATTCAACCGTTTCCTTACCTTCTAATTCTTTATCGTTGTTAGGCTCTAAAAAAATCACATACTCCTTTCCTTTAAAAAGGGCGGGTTCGCCCATAGACGGAACTCCACCCGTCCAATAAAGGAAAATATTTGCATATTTGTCTTCTCCAATTTTTTTCGTCTTGATTTTTCCTTTGAGTGTTTCTGTAATCTTTACCCGAAACACTCTTCCCACATAAATATCTTTATCAGTTGGATTAGGGTTATCCGGGCTTAGTTGAAACTTTTCAGGTCGTATAACTCGATAATTCTCTTCCACCGCTCCGACAACAATCACCTTACTATGGTCAACTAGCTCTTTCCAGTATTCTTTGGGCATTGACTGTCCTAATGCGCCAAAGGAAATAAAAATAATAAACGAACTGACTGCAATAGCTCTGTTTAGCATAACGTATATCCTCTTTCGACTGTTTTAACGTGGACATGCTCCTTGAAATATATAGCGTGGTGCAATCGGGTCTGAAACTGCGTAGGCTTCTGCTTCTGCCTGTGTGTATCTTTGATCTAAAATTTGACTTTGCTCTACGCGCCAATCTCGTACAGCCTCAAAAATTTTTTGTTCCAAAACTTGTTTGTTCGGGTCGCTAAGTTGGAAAAGACGCGGCATTACATTATCTATTTGGAATAAATTCGAATAGATTCCCGTTGCGTATTGCTCGAAATGCACCTCTTCATGCCTGTAAACCTTGTTGTAAAACTGACTGGTTTCCGGTATTTCTCTCATTACAATTGGGCTAGGAACTCTTTGTAGTCTCCCTCGTCCGGTTACCACCCAAAGTTCTCTTTGACTATCATAAGCAACATCAAGAGTTCCCCCAGGAGCTAAAGTAAGTGGTTCAAGAACCTTTCCACCCCAGTTGCTACCGACACTCACGGTAAAAGGTGCTTTTTTGGTTATTGGACTTCTATTCTGAAAAGTAACTTTTACTTTGATGGTGTATGTGCTGTTTAAACTGGTGCAAGGAGTATCAGGCTTTGCAAACCAATGAGCCTTTGCCGTTGTCGTTGCTGCTGTCGGATTAGAGAAATTTACCTGCGGATTGTTTCCTCCACTGGTCGGTTCAAAACTCCATTGGTAGCCGGTCGGCGTTCCATTTTGGACGCTAACAACGCGGAATTCGACCGTATCTCCGTCCTGCGCGGTTTGTGGAACACTGATTGTAACCGTCGGTCCAGTTACAGTTATCGAAGCCGAGTCGTAAGTAGTTCCCAGACTGATAATGTCGTTCCGTCGTCTGAAAAAACTCTGCGCCGGTCTGAGAAACAGATAATGCCACGGCTCGTTGATGCCTAGAGATTCAAAATTGCTGAAGTTCCAATCGTCAAAATAAAATGGGTCGTATGGATAGGTTGCGGAATAATCCCACAGGTCAAGATAAGTGCGGTGGCTGCCGACGGCGGTATAGGTTACACCCGACTCACCTGCAAAGTTTAATTCGATGCTGGCGAAGCCGCTGGTCCTGTAATCACGCATCGAACCGCTCGCCGCAATACCGCCGGAACTTTTTGTTACCGTCAGCCCGACATATGCTTGATAACTGCCCACCATGGAATAATCCAACTCGGTTTCCGAATACGCCGTTACCGTATTGGTTTCTTCATCATAATCAATGGATGTGTAGCTGCTGACACCCGCGCCGTAATCTTGCGCCGCTATTGACGTGATACTCAAGCAAAGAAAGGCGATTGCAAAAACTAACCGAAAAAGAGTCGAGGATTTCATAATATTCTCCTATTCAAAATGAAGCGCAAAGCGTGTGAGTAACAAAAATTATTGTTCTATGGAAACCTGATTAACATTCGGCGCGACTTTGTTTTTTACAAATTCATGAAAACGTCCGAATGCCTCCTCTCCAAATGCCGCCCGCAACTCGTCGCGCTTGCGTAGAGTAAGATCATTTCGCTCCTTCGTCATCTGTTGAAGTTCGGCGGGCGGCGGAGCGGGTTGCTGTCCGTGCGGAACTTGTCCGTTTGGATACTGCGCTTTGTATGCTTCGATAATCGGTTTCGCGCGTTCGTCAATCGCTTTGATTTCAAGCGCGCATTGCGAGGCTATTTGCTCCAGCATTCGCGCTTGCTCGTCGCTCAAGTCTGCCTTGCGTTTGAAAAAGCCGTGTAAGTGTTTGGCATCTTTGCCTTGTCGCTCAAGCTCGTCGGCTTTCGCTTTAAATGCCGCGACGTGACGAAACAGATGCCGATAAACGACACTATCCGGCACTTCGGGCGCGTTGTTTTGCGCTGAACTTTGCGCGATAGAGTTCACTTGCGAGCTAAAAGCAAATGCAGTAATACTAAGCAGAACAGCACCGATTACGAAAATCGCTAATTTTTTGGTCATTGCTTCCTCCGATAATTATTAAAAAGCCTTTTTTGAAATATGAGGTTGACACATTCACGGGAGAGTTGTGTCAACGGTAGTTTTTAGTAGTAAGAAAACAATACGCTTGAACAATTTCGTTGTCAAATAAAATTAGCAGTCCGACGTTGAATTGAAGCGGTGAGTTTTACAATTTGAATTTTGCATTAAATTTGTCCGCATTCTGTTTCCTTCCGATTGAACTTTAGATCTTTATTCCTGACCGTTTTTCAAACATTTTCCGGTAAATCGGCAAGCCTTTTTCCTCAACCGCATTTTCTCTCTCTGTTTTTATTTGAAACGGACTTTTAGAAATTTCAATTTCGCGCAATTTGGTATTTTCACGAAAAACCGCAAACATTTCCTGCGCTAGAAAATCAACATCGGTTTGGATAAAAATCTTGCCTGAAACTTTCAAATGTTCGACTACCATTTCGACCAGATCGCCCGTGACCATTCGGCGTTTGGCATGTTTCTTTTTATACCACGGGTCGGGAAATTGAATCGTTACCGTCTGTAGTAGATTTGCGGGAAGATTCGCCAGCAATTCATCCAGAGCAAAACTCGCGTTGCAAAATTCGTAACGTAAATTCGTTAAATTATCTTCCTTTGCCAGACGGTTTGCTTCTTCGACTAAAGGCTCGCGGATTTCCACGCCGAGAAAATTCCACTGCGGCTCGATTGCAGCCGTTTTGAGTAAAAACCGCCCGCGTGCAGAGCCGATGTCCAGATGAAGCGGCAAGTTTGGATTGGCAAAAACATTTTCAATCCGAATCGGTTTCGGCGTGAAACGATAATACGGCGCAAGCGGATTGACGTGCTGGTGAATGCGGACTCTCATAAAAATTTCGGATTGCGAAATGCAGATTGCGGATTGTAAAACCCTTAGGTTCTATAATCAAAGTTTTATCAAATTCAATATCAACAAAACGCTCAGGATACTTGTAAATATAAAAATTCCCAACGCAATCAAACCGAAAATTTCCGCAATCGTGCCGACTTCGCGCGGGTTTTTGTGAATATCCTTTGGAATTTGCACAAATCCATAAATCGCGCCTGTCAAAACTCCGCCCAGATGTGCAAAATTATCTACAATCTGGTAGGCGACAACACCGAAAGCTGCGATAAATCCAATGTTCACCAGCATACTTTTCAAAAAATCGGGCGGCAGCTGGCGTTTGCGGCGATAGCCATAAATCGCCAGATAACCGACCAGACCCATAATTCCGCCGGACGCGCCGACGGAAGTTCCTTCGGGCGAAAAAATCAAGCTGACAATTCCGCCGCCGATGACTGCTAATAGAAAAGCCGTCGCCAGATGCGCTCGATTTGAAAGCGATTCGATTAAACTTCCAAAACCGTAGAGTGCCTGCCCGTTAAAATAAAGATGAAGAATTCCGCCGTGCAGCGCGCCGCCGGTCAAAATTCGCCAGTATTGGTTTTTCTCCAAGAAATCGGGTTTATCAAAACCGGCTGCATCGATGGATTTGTCCAACCCGGTTCCCATCTGACAAAGCGTAACGGCGACGATGCACGCAATCAAAATGTATGAAAAATAAGGCTTTGTTAATTGCCCTTGCCTGATAAAATCAATCGCTTCGGGCGACGGAATCAAATCTTTGAGAGTTAATTTGCCCGCGTAATAAATGCCCCATACGCCGCCGACCAGGGCAAACAAACCGAGAATAAAAAAGATACTGCGAAACGATTCTTGCGCCGTGACAAAACCTGCAAACATTGCAAACAAGTGAAGTCCCGTTATCAAAACGCCGCCCGCGAGAAACCAATACGAACGACGGCGTACCGCGCTTTTTTGTTCTTCGAGATATTCTTCGGGTGTTAGCTGGGGCTCATTTTCTTCCGACTTTTCGTATTGTAAGGACATATATTAATCGTCGGATTTAAGAATACGACTGTTAATAATTGTAGTTAAATGCGCTTTGAAACGAAAATGAGTTTTGGTTGTTTTTTGAATTGAGCGGAAGTTAATTTTGATGTTCGGTTGACGACTGATTAGCAATAGTTTTATCATTCATATTCGCACGCCGGGGTGGCGAAATTGGTATACGCACCAGACTCAAAATCTGGCGGGAGCAATCCCATGTCGGTTCGATTCCGACCTTCGGCATTCCTTTCCTTTACAATCAACAACTTAGATAAATAAACCTTCTTTCTGGTGGTAAAAATACACACTAGACTGGAGGTTTTTATGTTGGATAATCTATTCAAACAATTCCTAAAAGAAAAGGAATATTTATCGGGGCTGTCACCACGAACTATAAAGTATCTGGGCTGGGTTTATGCCCGCTGGAATACGATCATCGGCGAATTTCCCGACAAGACGAATATCAAAGACTTTGTTATCAAGCTGTCAGAATCGTGATAACCAAAGGCGGTTTTTCACATTTTCGCCGGGCAACGGAAACGCCTTTTAATTTGGTGTATGAGGCTAAACCCTATAGCGATTTTCAGTTGGGTGAAACTTTTAAGTCGGAGCGCGGACGGCTCGTCCGCCAACGGAGTGAAATGACGTTGCTCGCTGACCCGCCCGCGTTTCTATTGGTAAGCGGGTTGGCTCGC
>Ga0136617_10004010_pt1 | contig 13170 bp, 9 predicted proteins | sample AntDrymUQ3222106_2_FD_129672 | JGI IMG/M metagenome (GOLD analysis project Ga0136617, IMG submission 129672) | Polar desert sand microbial communities from Dry Valleys, Antarctica - metaG UQ322 (21.06) | ecosystem: Environmental > Terrestrial > Soil > Desert | place: Antarctica: Dry Valley...
CCATGACGGTTGTCGTGGCGACCGCCTTGCTGCTCGCGGTGCTTCCGACACTCTTGATGACCCGCAAATACCTGAAAGTCTGAGGCGGCGGCACTACCGTCGTGTCGTCATGACTTCCCCCGTCAGGTGAGGACGCCTTCCGTGGCTCGATGCTTCCCCCGCGATCGAACCCGCTCGGGCCACCGCACCCGTCGCTTCGCCCTCGTGGCGGTGACGGTCGCCGTTGCGCTGCTGGGTGCAGGCCTTTCGCCGTCGTACGCGCGTCCGGCAGGCGGGGACGACGATGACCTGAAGAGCCAGAAGAACCGGGTCGAGAACCGCATCGAGAAGCGCCGGGTCGACCTCGATGAGATCTCCACCCGGCTCATCCGAGCCAAGTCGCGGGTCGACTCGGCGATCATCGACGTGGGTGAGGCGCGCACCGAACTGGCCGAGATCCGCGAGCAGGTGGAGGTGGCCCGCAAGGTCGACCAGCGGCTGCAGCAGAAGCTGGACCAGGCGATCGTCCGACTGGCCGATGCACGTGAGGACCTGGTCACTGGTCGCCAGGACGTCGACGAGCAGCGCCAGGTGCTGACCAGCCAGGCGGTCACGGCGTACCAGTCGGGCGTCAGCACCTCGCTCAACCTCGACATCGCCTTTGAGTCCTCCACGCCGCAGGAGGCACTCGACCGGATGCAAGCGGTGTCCACCGTCAGCGACAAGCAGGTGGTGTCCCTGCAGGAGTTCGAAGCCGCCGAGGTGCTCCTCGAGCTGACCGAGCAGCGGGTCGAGAACACCAAGGACGAAGTCAAGGACAAGCGGATCGAGGCCGCAGACGCTCTGGAGACCTTGCAGGGGCTCGAGTCCGACGCCGAGATCGCGGCCCAGCAGGTCGCGAGTCGTCTGGACGACCTGCGGGGAGCCAAGCGTGAGATCCAGGCGGCCAAGCAGAACGAGGTGAAGCGGATCGGCGTACTGAAGAACGAGCTCGATCGGGTGGAGAAGAAGCTCACCAAGATCGCCGAGCGGCGCGCCCGGCAGGCACGCATCGCGGCCCAGAAGGCGAAGAACGCCAAGAACGCCAAGACCGTCGTGCAGACCGACACCACCGACACCACCGACACCACCGACACCACGCCGAACCCGGTTCGGTCGGCCAACCCCGGCGGCTACCTCAGCGATCCGGTGCCCGGCGCCTACATCACGTCGAGTTATGGCTTGCGGTTGCACCCGATCTTGAACTACTGGCGGCTGCACGACGGCACGGATTTCGGGGCTGGCTGCGGTACTCCGATCTACACACCGGCCGCTGGGCGGATCGTGTCGCGCTACTACGACTCCGGCTACGGCAACCGGATCGTGATCGACCACGGGTATGTGCGTGGGGTCAGCCTCGCCTCGTCGGTCAACCACCTCGACAGCTTCGCGGCGACGGGGTCGAACGTCCGGCGCGGACAGCTGATCGGGTACGTCGGCACAACCGGGATGTCGACCGGGTGCCACCTGCACTTCAGCGTCTTCGTCAACGGTGCCACCGCCGACCCGATGAACTGGCTGTAGCCGGCCCGCCCTCGACCAGTGAAGGAACCCGGTCAGCGGCAAGGATGGTGGACGCTCGCCGACTATCGCGGTTGACCGGTGGGGGAAGATGGCCGGATGGTCCAGGAGCGCGGGCGCAAGCTGATCGCCCAGAACAAGAAGGCGCGCTACGACTACCACATCGAGGACACCTTCGAGGCAGGCATGGTGCTGACCGGGACGGAGGTGAAGTCGCTGCGGGAGGGTAGGGCGTCGCTGGTCGACGGCTTCGCGGAGATCGCCGACGGCGAGGTCTGGCTGCACGGCGCCCACATCCCGGAGTACCTCCAGGGCACGTGGAACAACCACACGCCGAGGCGCAAGCGCAAGCTGCTCCTCAACCGGCACGAGATCGACAAGCTCGAGCGCCGCGTCAACGAGCGTGGGCTCACCGTGGTGCCGCTGTCGATGTACTTCAAGGACGGTCGGGCCAAGGTGGAGATCGCCGTGGCCAAGGGTAAGAAGCACTACGACAAGCGCCACGCGATTGCCACCCGAGACGCCCAGCGCGAGGCCGATCGTGAGTTCGGGCGCCGGGCCAAGGGCATCTGATCCCGGCGATCGACCCCGGTGACGTCGAGTCGGAGATCGGGATCAGCCCTTGCGTCTCCGGATAGTCCGCCTCCTCTGACGATCCGAGACTGGTCGACGAGCATGGTCGACCTCACCGGAGCGTGAATCACGCCCAAGGCCATGACCAGGTTTGCGGCCGTGGCCGCACCCACGTCGATGCTGACGTACGGCGTCTGTCGGTACGTGACGGGTGGACGGCCGCCACGGCCCGGGACTTGCGTGGAATCTCGGCCTTGCCGCGTTCCTGGAGGCAGGTGCGCTCTTCGGGCTGCTGATCCTCGGTCTCCGCGAAGTCGCCGCGGCACCAGGCGGCGACGGCCCACCGTGAACGCCTTGGCTGCGGCCAGGCTGACCGGGACCGGCGCCCTTCTGTGGTCATTCTCGCCGGAAGGACCCGCCTTCATGATCGCAACCGCGCCCACGCGCACCGCAGATGGCCCTCGTGGCATGGGCGGTAAGACGGCAGCGCGACAAGATAGGGATTTCGCCAGATGGCGAAGGTCTGTCTTACGACAACTGTCGAGGTGTCAGCAACACCACCAACACTTCGGACAAAGGACAGATCATGAACACCAAGCAGAACACCAGTACCCGCCACACCCAGCGGTTCCGTTTCGGTCGCACCGTCATCGCGGCCGGGTTCGCGGCAGCCGCCGTCTTCGCCATGAGCGGCACGGCAACGGCGGCACGTCCTGCCGACGACGGCCCGGGCACCCGGGCGACCACGACGCAACGGACTCAGACGTCACCATGTTTCGCCGTTCGGACACCCGACCGATGGCCATCAGACGCCGGTCCGCAGCCTCGCTGTCGGCACGCGTAGTCAAACACCACCAGGTAGCTGTTCGTCGATGAGCCCGTCCCCACCAGGGGCGGGCTCATCGGTCGGCGGCGGCCAGGTGCTCGAGTGGCTCTCGCCCCGCGTGGGTGTCTGCTTCTCGGCTCAATCCTCGACAAACCCACTGCGGAAGGCCAGCGCCGTCGCCTCCGTCCGGCTCCCGACGGCGAGTTTGGCCAGGATGCGCGACACGTGGACGCTGGCGGTCTTTGGTGAGATGAAGAGAAGGCTAGCGATCTGCTCGTTGCTGTTTCCCTTGGCGACGAGCATGAGGACCTCGGCTTCGCGGGGAGTCAGGTGGTTCAGCAGTTGCGTGCGGGCTCGGCTGTCGCCCACTGAGGGCTGCTGGATCGGTAACCGGGCGCGGCTGGCAACCCCGAGCAGCGCTCTCTCCAGCGGCTTCGCGCCTAGTTGGGTGGCGATGCTCTGCGCCTGAATGATCGCTGCCTGGGCGGACTCCCGGTCGGCATTGGCCAGTAGACACTCGGCCATACGCAGAAGTGCCCAAGCTCGATCGTGCTGTACGCCGATCTCCGCCCACGCCTCGTGGACGGCTCGCCACATGTCCGAGTCGTCCTGGTCGTGGTAGCGGGAAAGCTCGGCGGCCAGGTGCTGGGTCCATGCCATTCCGAGTGGCCCAGGGGTGTAAAGGTCAGCGGCGATGGCTTGCAGGGTCTCGACATGGCGCTTGGACTCGGTCGATAGGGCGTCCGCACGACCTCCCCGACCAGGCATGCTGGTAATCGCGTCGGCCTCGGCGCTCGCAGCAAGGAGGACCGCGCGCCAGACCGAGTCCGTCTCTTCTCTGAGGTCTGGGATGGCCCAGACCGGTGCGAGTAGTTCACGGACGCGGGGTAAGTCGCACTTGGCCGCGGCGAGCGTTGCGCCGGCAATCCGTGCGGTGCCGCCGCGCCCAACACTGAGCAGGTCGTCCCGCTCATCGCGAGGAACAGAGCGCCACAGCGCCTCGGCGAGCTCTTGGGCTGCGGTGAGGTCGCCGCGGTAACAAGCGAGCCGGACGGACTCCGCCTGGATCTCGATGGCCGTCCAACCGTGCGGGTAGACGGCGCGCGCCTCGATGAGGCAGTGGTCAGCCTCGTCCCACCTGCCTAGCTCGACGAGAGCGTAGGCCAGGTTTTGCGCGACATAGGCAAAGAGGCGGTTCGACATGTTCGGGCCAGGAATGCGCCGCATCGCCCGCTCTCCGACGCTCAACCCCGACGCCAGGTCGCCGCGGAAGCACAGGAACCAGCACAGCTGTGCCTCCACGTCACTCACTCGCTCCGGCAACCGGGAGGTCGTTAGCTCGACCAGGCCTTCGAGGACTACGAAGGCCTCGTCGAGCCGGCCGTCTGCCAGCAAATCGTCCGCAAGGTTCTGCCCGGCGTTGAGCTGCGCGACTGGGTCGTCTTGAGCGAGGGCGGCCGTCGCGGCCCTCTTGCGCAACTCGAGTGCTCGCTCCGGATGAGACGAGACCCCGATGCGCCAGGCAATCTCCAGACAACCGTTCGCCAGCCACGGGCCATCAGGTGCCTCGAGCAGGAGATCTGCGAACTCGTCGAGTCGCGGCATCAGGTCGACGCTTGTCCCGCGACCTAGCTGCTCAAGCGTGCCCTGGCGGGACAACTCCAAGGTGGCTCGACGCACGGGGTCGCGGTCGCTATCCGGATGGCGAAGCTCCGCCTCAAGCAGGGCGAGTGCGCCCTCCCAGTCACCTGCGAACTGCGTGGCGCGAATGGTCTCCATCGCGAGCTGATCACGTGATCTTCCCGACCGGGATTGCGCGTTGGGTACGCGGTCCCACAACCTGAGTGCCTGGGTAAGCAGTGGCGCGCGCTCGGACGGTGCGTGGAACGTCGCAGCCGCCTGGACCGCGTGCACGCAAGCATCGAAGCCTCGCTCAACGTCACTACTTCCCACCCAGTGGTGAGCTGCCGCGACCGTGGCCAGCCACGGATCTGTCTCGTGAACGAGGTCTCCCTCTCGCACCTCGGCCCAGCCCTGGTGGAAGCGACGCCGCTGGCCAGGCAGCAACGACGCGGCGACTGCCTCCTTGAGGAGGGCGTGATGGAAGCGGAATCCGTCCGAAGAGGGGTCCGGCTCGATGACGCGATGGTCCGCAACTTCGTCGAGCGCGGTGTCGAGCCTGTCGTCGTCGTACTTCAGCAGCCGCCGCAGGTGCTCAAGCGTAAATGACCCGTACGCCAACGATGCCACGTTGACCAGGGCCGCGCCGTCGTCGCTGAGTCGAGCGATCCGGGCGAGCATCGCGGCTTGTGGAGAGACCGGGAGCGGGCCGTCGGCGGTCAGTCCCCCATACACCAGCTCCTCGGTGAGAAACGGGTTGCCGTCGCCCATCGCCAGGAGTCGATCCATAAGCCTCGCGTTGGGACGTTGCTCGGCAAGGTCAGTGACCAAAGCCTCGGCCGCGGTACGGTCCAGAGGCCCCAGCACAATCGTGGAGGCGCTGAGAACGTGCGTCGACTCGACGGAGAAGTGCTTGAAGGCGCTGCTCGGCTGACCGGCTCCAGTGCGCACCGTGTACGTGGTCAGGAAACTCCCGGAACGGACGACTCTGGCGACGTACGCGAGAAGCTCCAGGCTGGACTCGTCTGCCCAATGAAGATCCTCGACGGCAAGCCACACGAGCTGCCGCGCTACCAGCGTCTCGATGAGGGTGGCAAACTCAGCAAACAAGTCCGCGCGTCGCAACCGTTCCAACACGAAGCCAGGCTCGGCAGCAGCGAAAGCCCCCACGACGACGTCCGCACTCGCTGGAAGGTTCTCGACCACAGCGAGGCCGCGAGCGCGCACGATGGAGCGCATGGCTTCGGCGATGATGCCGAAGGGCAGCTGATCGCCCATAAGGTCGACACCGTGAGAAAGGACAAGCAGGGCGTCTTTGTGCAGATGACGAGCGACGGCCTCCCTCAGCAGCCGGGACTTGCCTAGGCCCGCCTCACCCTCGATGACCACCAGTTCGGGATGGCCCGACCGCGCAGAAGCGATGGCCTTGCCCAGGGCGTCGAGCTCCCGTTCTCGGCCGACCAACTGCGCTTGCGGACGCAAGGCCATGGCCCATTGTGCGGTCGGAAGTGGGTCGGGCACCAGCCGTAAGGTTACTGCTCGCCGAGCGGTCGCAGCGCGATCTCATACCCGGGCGAGCCAACCGACACGCGGCGATCTGATCGAGCGGATCGCCGAGCAGGCACCCATCCCTGACGTGCTCTACGCCGCCGGGGCGCTGCTGTTCCGGGTCGGGCTCATCGGTGTGCCCGTCCTCCTCGCCACGACCGGCGACCGCCGGCTGTCGGCGTGGAGCCCCGTGCGGTTCCACCCCAGCCGGTGCCGGCCGTGGTCGGTGGCCGATGATGGGGGACGTGTTCGTGGCCGGTGAGCTCGCCTCGGATCAGTCCGTGCCGGACTTCTGGCGCGGACTCGGGCTGCCTGGGTTGCTCGACATCCACGTGCACTTCCTGCCGCCGGCGATCATGGCGCGGGTGTGGGAGCACTTCGACGCCGCCGGGCCGCTGATCGGGCGTACTGGTGGCGCTCGGCCACCTTCTACCCGGAGGCGTCGGCGGACGACGAGGTGCGGGCGAGTCTCGAGGCGGGCGTCTACGTGTTCAAGGTGCACGTGGAGGTCGGCGACTTCGACCCCGCCATCCGTTGCTGGACGACGTCTGGGGTCAGCTCGCCGACGCCGGCAGCCCGGTGGTGATCGACGCCGGGTCCGGACCCGTCGGCAACGTCCACACCGGGCCGGAGCCGATCGCGGAGGTGTTGCGCAGACACCCCGCGCTGACCGCCGTGATCGCGCACGCGGGCGCGCCTGAGTACCGGGAGTTCCTCGCGTTGGCGGAAACGTACTCCCGGGTCCATCTGGACACGACGATGGTGTTCACGCCGTTCTTCGAGGAGATGGCGCCGTTCCCACCGGACCTGCTGCCGGGGCGGGCGCTCTCGGGCTCGCCGGGAAGGTGCTGCTCGGCTCGGACTTCCGGAACATCCCGTACCCGTACGCCGTCCAGCTGGCGAGCCTGGTCCGACAAGACCTCGGCGACGACTGGCTGCGGGCGGTCTGCTGGGACAACTCGGCCGCGTTGATGGGGGTCGAGACGCCGGCCAGGGAATCTCCGGGGACGGGAACCGGTTCACCCAGGTAGCCTTGCCAGGCTGCACACAACTCAAGAGGGGCTGAACGGTTTCGACTTTGGTCGTTCGTACCAAGAGAAGCGAGCCGAGGATCCAGGGTTATCTCGCAAACGCTCCCTGGAAACCAATAAGTGCCGATGCAAAGCGCACTAACTTCGCTCTTGCTGCCTAAGCAGTAACCGAAGGGTCGGTCTGGGGTCGCCTCCGATCCAGTAACCGGCCTCACCAAGGAGGCTTGCTGTAGTCACCCGGTCGCGGGGTGGCTACGGGACTCTTACAGCGACTGGGCCTGTCGGCGATGTGTCTGCTCAAGCGCCGGGGCCGAGAAAAGCGTCCAGCAGACTGCGCTCGGAGAAGACTTGGTTCAGCGTCAGAGGACCCGGGTTCGATTCCCGGCAGCTCCACCAGCACGCCCTGTTGCAGCAAGATCCGAGTCTCACGTCGTCAGTGCGACGTGAGACTCGGATCCTTTGTGCTGATGCGTCGGCGAGCCGCCACACGGACCACAGCGGCCTCCACCGTTCGGCTGAAATTGTCACGCTAGGTGAAGGATTCTTCTCTCAATGTGAGCGATTCGCCGACTGTCGAGCGCACAGCCGCCTAGGGTCACGCCATGACCTCAGCACCTGCCGCGTACTCATGCGGCTTGAGTGAAGGCCGGATGTGAATCACTCCAGGACCAGCCGGGTCTTCAACGGCCTGACCATTGGCTCGGGAGCCGTGATCGGGCTGGTGGCGCTGGCCCTCCAACTGCTGGTCTACGAACCCCCGCCCGCCTGGCTGCTGGCCGGCATTCCGCTGATCATGGTGATGGGTGCGTTCCCCATCCTCATCGGTCGCACCGGCGGCGGCATCGAGATCGGTCTCGACACCTGCGTGCTCATCTTCTTGTGCGTCGTGGCCGAGCCGATCACCGCCATCAGCGTGTGGTCGATCGGCGTTCTGTTGGGACAGTTTGTCGTCGACAAGCGGCTGCCGGTGAAGCTGTTCAACTCCGGCCTCGGCGTGCTGGCCGGTTCGTTCGCCGTCCTCGTCTTCGTACTGACCAAGGGAAGCAATACCACCAACACTCCCCGCGAACTGCTGGCCGTGGGCCTCGCGGGCGTCGTCTACTTTCTCGTCGATTTCGTGGTCTCGGCCGTTTCCCTGAGCCTCGAGGAGCAGTCGAGCCTGCGTCAGGAGCTCGGTCCGACGGGGGCGCTCGGCCCGGCAGTTGCGTTCCTCGGAATCTCGGCGCTGGGCTACCTCGGCGCGATCGTGGTGCGAGAGCTGCCGGCCTGGTCGACGATCCTGCTCGCCGTGCCGATCGGCACCATCCTCGTCGCCTCTCGAGCGCAGTCGCGCGGGAGCGAGCACGCTCGCCGGCTGAACATCTTGCTCGAGACGGCCAAGGCTGTGCAGAGCGTGGTGAATCGGACTGATGTCCTCGAGGCCCTGCACCGCGGGGCCGTCGACCTCCTTCGTGATCCTCGGGTGGGACTGCGCGCGCAGCCACCGACACAGAACGAGATCGGTGTAGCCATCCGCGTGGAACCCGACGAGGAACTCTTCCTGGTCGGTCCCGCGCGCAACCGGGCCCGCTCGACGGTCACCGACGATCGTCATGGGATGGACGCCCTGGTCGCCGTCGCCGAGGAAGCACTGACGCGGATGCGCCTCAGCGCCGACATGGCCCACCTTGCGTGGCACGATTCCTTAACCGGGCTGCCCAACCGCTCGCTGTTCATGGACCGGATCGAGCACGCCGTGGCGCTGCATGCGCGCAGCAAGAACCAGGTCGCCGTGTTGTTCTGCGATCTCGACGGGTTCAAGCGCGTGAACGACCTGTACGGCCACGGCGCCGGTGACCGCCTGCTCATCGAGGTGAGCCAGCGCATCCGGGCCAGCGTCCGTGAATTCGACACCGTCGCCCGACTCGGCGGCGACGAGTTCGCCGTCTTGCTCGAGGCCATCGACGACCCGCACCACATCGCCAGCACCTCCGAGCGCATCCTCGAGGCGCTGCGCACGAAGTTCGTGATCGCCGGCGAAGAGGTGTCGGTCACCATCACCATCGGCGTCGCGATCTCGTCGCGACGAGACTCGGCCGAGACGTTGCTGAGTCACGCTGACCTGGCGATGTACCACGGGAAGGCGCAGGGCAAGAACCGCTTCGAGACCTACCAGATCGGGTTCGGGGACGAGCGGCTGCAGCGCATTGCACTGATCGAGGCGCTGCGCAAGGCCGTCGAGGCCAAAGATCTCGAAGTGGCCTACCAGCCGGTCGTCGACCTCCGAACGCGCGAGGTCTTCGGGGTCGAGGCGCTGGTGCGGTGGCGCCGCGATGGTGTGCTCGTGCCGCCTGACCTGTTCATCCCCGCTGCGGAGGAGAGCGGGTTGATCGGGAGCCTCGGCGCCCTCGTCCTCGACATCGTCGCCGGTGACGCCCCCCGACTCCGCGCGGCCGCAGACCGCCCAATCTCCATCGGCGTCAACGTCGCCGCCCAGCAGCTGCACGAACCCGAGTTCCCCGGCCGTATCGCGCGTGCCTTGGAGCAGATGGGCGACGTCCAGCTGGTCCTGGAACTGACCGAGCGTGACTTCGTCACCGACGACCAGCAGACGCTGACCGCCATGTCCGAGCTCGCCGACTCCAACGTGCACTTCGCGATCGACGACTTCGGTGTGGGCTTCTCGTCCATCGGCTACCTCCAGCGGCTCCCGGTCAGCATCCTCAAGGTCGACCGGTCCTTCATCGACCACATCGAGGACGAGGACCGCGCCTGCAGCCTGGTGCGCTCCATGGTCGTGATGGGGGAAGCGCTGGGTCTCGAAGTCGTGATCGAAGGCGTCGAAAGGCTCACCCAGCTCGACCACGTCGTCCAGCACGCCGGTGGAACGGTCGGGCAGGGGTACCTCTTCGCTCGTCCGATGCCGGTGGAAGACATGGCGACGATGCTGGTCGACACCCGTCCCGCGGCACCGCCTCGTCTCGCCGCCATCGGCTGAGCCGACTGCCCGCTGCCGACTACAGTCGAGGCGTGAGCGTGCTCGCATGGGTCAGCGGCGGCGCGGCGGGGACGATCCTCGGGTACGTCCTCCAACACGGCAACCTGTGCTTCCACTCCGCCTGGCGTGGCGTCATCGAGCGCCGACCGCAGCTCTTCAGCGCCTGGCTTCTGGGTGTCGCCATCGCCTCCGTCGGGCTGGCCGGGCTGTACGCGGTGTCCGGCTCGGACCTCAACCGCGGACTGGCCTTCACGCCGGTCGGCAACGTCGCCGGTGGTGTCCTCATCGGCGTCGGCATGGTGGTGGCCGCCACTTGCGCCTCCGGGCTGTTCGTCAAGCTGGGCTCGGGAATGCTCGGCGGGCTCGTGGGCATCGCCGGGTGGGCGCTGGGTGAGTATGCCGTCCGCGACCTCGACCTGCGGGGACCTCAGGTGCTGGCGGGCGGCGACCCCGCCACCGTGGCGGCCGTGGTCGGGGTGCCGCGGATCGTGCCTGCCGTCGCGCTGTTGGCGGGCGCGGTAGGCGTCGTGGTGCTGGTGCGGCGGCGCGATGACGCCTCCGTACGTCCGCCGTGGCAGTGGGGCGCGCCCCTGCTCGGCACCATGCTCGGAGCCGCCACCCTGGTGAGCTGGGCCCTGGCCGACCTCGGCGACGCGACGTTCGGCCCCAGCACCGTCGGCGCGGTCCGAGCGCTCGCGGCCGGGGCACCGGCCGCCTGGCTGACCGCCTTCCTCGGCGCCCTGGTTCTGGGTTCGTTGATCGCCGCACGCACCGCGGGCGGGTTGTTCGTACGCGGCGAGCCCTCCAGACGCTATGTCGGGCTGGCGATCGGCGGGTTCTTGCTCGGGAGCGGCGGCTGGATAGCTGGCGGCTGTAACCTCGGACACGGGCTGTCCGGGACGGCCCAGCTCAACGTCTCGTCGTGGGTGGTGGTCGCCTCGATCATCGGTGGCATCGCGCTGGCCCGGACGGTCACGGCCTCGTGGCGATAGACATCCGCCGCAGCGACGGGCGCTACGTCAGCCGGGCCCCTGGGATCACGACCCGGCACAGCTTCTCCTTCGGCAAGCACTACGACGCCGAGAACGTGCGACATGGTGCCCTGGTCGTCCACGACGAACATGTGCTTGAGCCCGGGGCCGGCTTCGAGGCACACCGACACCGTGACGTCGAGGTGGTCAGCTGGGTGCTCGAGGGAGCGCTGCACCATCAAGATTCCTTGGGGAATCGCGGCGTGCTGCGACCGGGGACTCTGCAGTGGCTGCACGCGGGTGCGGGCGTCGAGCACACGGAGTCCAACCGGAGCCCGAGCCACCCCATCGAACCCACCCGCGTGATCCAGTCGTGGCTCACGCCGATCGAGGGCGACGCCCCGCACCTGACACACGTCGAACTCTCTGACGCCCTGACCGGCGGCGAACTCGTCTGCGGGGTCGGCTGGCCGGGCGCGGCGCTGTCAATCGGGCGTCCGGCAGCAGGGCAGCGGGTCGTGATGCCCGACGCCCCCGAGGTGCACCTGTACGTCGCCCGAGGATCGCTCGTCCTCGACGGCACCGGGCCGCTCGCTCCGGGAGACGCCGCCCGACTGACGTACACCGGTCGGCGCGAACTCGTCGCCCAGCAGGACGCCGAGGTGCTGGTGTGGGCAGCGAGTGCGTGAGCATCCTCACAAACTGGGCCACGCGACGCGCTGAACGGCCCGTTCGGGTTGGCCGGTGCACCCGCTTCCTCTATCGTGTCCCGCTCAACTACAGAGCACGAGCGCGGACGCCGAGTCCTGCCCCCAGCCGCTCGTGACCCTCGTCGTCGAACAGAAGTTTTCTCAGGGGCAGGAGTGGGGGACCCACTTCTGCACGTCCGGCTTGCGCTCAGCGCCTGCCGGTCGTGCTCGGGGTGAAGTCGCAACCGCGACCGGGCACCTTCTCGCCCGAACCCGACAGCTGACCTCACAGGCGTGAGAAGGAGTTGTCATGTCTGCTGTCCGTCGGCGCATGCGTTGCGCCGTGATTCCCTTCGTCTTCGTGGCCATGTTGGTCACCTCGCTCGCCATTACCTTGGTGGAGGCACCTCCGGCCGAGGCGAGCACGCGCCAGGAGCGCAAGGTCCAGCGCAAGATTGCGCACAGCGTGAAGGTCGCCCGCAGTCAGCTCGGAGACCCGTACCGGTACGGTGCGGCCGGCCCGAACGCCTTTGACTGCTCGGGTCTCACGTCGTTCGCCTACCACCGCGCCGGGCTGGCCCTGCCGCGTACATCGGACGCCCAGTTCCGCTTCGTGCGCAAGATCCCGAAGAGCAAGATCCGCCGCGGCGACCTGATGTTCTTTCTCAACGGTGGCGACGTCTACCACGTAGGGATCTTCCTGGGTCGGGTCCGGGGGAGCGCCTACATCCTGCACGCGCCGAACTCGGGTGAGGTCGTGCACCGTGCGCGGGTGTGGACCGGGCAATGGCGCGCGGGCACGGTGAGGTGACACCCCGTTCGATCACCCTCGGTCATCGGGCGAGGACACGCCGAGACAGTGCGGGTCAGGATTCGACCCGTTGCTGAGGCACACTTATGCCATGCGATCCAGTCGTCTTTCCTCCTCGCCCACGGGTCGTGCGGTGGCGGCGCTCAGCGTCGGGCTACTGCTCGTGCTCGCTGCCTGCGGTGGCGATGACGAGCCTGGGCTGAAGCCGAAGTCGGACGAGGGAAGCCCGACCAACATCGCTAACGCCGTGAACCTGGACGGGATCTGGCCCCTGACCGGCGAGAAGCTCGACGGTGACCTGCCGGAGCATCCGGTCTACGTCGTGAAGATGGACAACACCGCGGGCGCGGCCCCTCAGGTCGGGCTCGACCAGGCTGACCTCGTCGTCGAAGAGTTGGTCGAGGGCGGTCTCACCCGGTTGGCTATCTTCTACTACCAAGATATTCCGGGCGCGGTCGGGCCGGTGCGCTCGTTGCGTGCCACCGACATCGGCGTCGTGAAGTCAGTCGCCGCGACCGTGGTGGCATCGGGTGCGGCCCGGCCCACGACGCGTCGACTGGCGGCCGCCGACATCATGACCACCAC
>Ga0136617_10004011_pt1 | contig 13170 bp, 11 predicted proteins | sample AntDrymUQ3222106_2_FD_129672 | JGI IMG/M metagenome (GOLD analysis project Ga0136617, IMG submission 129672) | Polar desert sand microbial communities from Dry Valleys, Antarctica - metaG UQ322 (21.06) | ecosystem: Environmental > Terrestrial > Soil > Desert | place: Antarctica: Dry Valley...
CCCAACAGGGCGACGAGACCGAGGCGCCGGTGGAGGTGAGCTACACCCTGCAGCGCCCGCGCAAGTCCGCCTTCGGCGACCGGCCGCTCCCCGGCGGCATCGCCCGGCTCTATCAGCCCGACAGCGCCGGGCGGCTGCAGCTGGTGGGTGAAGCCGGCATAGATCACACACCGGCGGGTGAGAACTTGCGGCTCGGCGCCGGTACCGCTTTCGACCTCACCGCGCGCCGGGTGCAGACCAGCTATGTCACCCGGCGGGACAGCAGCAGCGCCGGTGTCAGGGTGATCGCCACTGCCGACTACCGGGTGACTCTGCGGAACGCCACCGACAGCGCCGTCACGGTCATTGTGCAGGAGGAGCGCGCCGGGGAGTGGGCCATCGTGTCCAGCTCGGTGCCGGCCGAGAAGGTGTCATCCACGGTGACCAGATTTCGAGTGCGAGTGCCGGCCAACGGTGGGGCGACGCTGACATACCGGGTGCGGATCGTCTGGTAAGATGACGCCGGATTGCCTGGTTCTCGTGCACCTGTCGGATCTTCATTTCGGCGCCTTTGCCGATCTGGCGCAGATCGAGGCGCTGGAGACCTTCATCCCCACCCTCGGCGCCTCGGCGACGGTCATTTCGGGAGACCTCAGCCAGCGCGCCCGCCACGGCGAGTTTCAGGCCGCGCACGCTTTCGTCAACCGGCTCCGTCCCCACATGCCGGTGCTGATCGTACCGGGTAACCATGACGTTCAGTGGTGGCTGAGCCCCCTGGGACTTCTGGGCGAGGGGCCCAAGTACACCAAGTATTCCCGCTACTTCAAGCAGCTCACCCCGGTGCTGGAGATTCCCGGCGCTATCATCGCCGGGGCGATCAGCAGCTTCGGACTGGCCTTCGGGTCGCTCACCTGGAATCCCAACGACATCTCGGTCAAGGGTCACCTCCCCCGGTCAGAGACCGACCGGGTAGGCAGGGTTTTTTCCCAGGCGGCACCCGACGTGGCCCGGGTGCTGGTCTTCCACCACAATGTGCTGCCCGGCGGGCTGTCCCGGAGGATGGGGCTGGCGCGCTGGCGCTCCGCCCACCGGCGGCTTCTCGCGACCGGGGCCGACGTGGTGCTCTGCGGGCATGATCATCAGGAAGGCGCCGGGCAGATCGGCGGCGCGCTGGCGGTGAGCACCTCCGGCACCCACAGCGAGCGCATTCGCCAGGGCCGCCCCTCAGTATTCAACCTGATCAAAATTGACAGCAGCGCGGTGCACATCCAGCATTTCCGCTGGGAACGAGCCAACCGAAGCTTCCTGCGCTCGGATACCGCATCGTTTGCCCGGCGCGGCCCGCCACGGGTCACCGTGTCGGTCGCCGGAGGGGAGCAGCCCCTGTGACGGCGACACTCGGGCGCTTGGCCGATGGCCTGGCCGACCGCCTTCGCCTCCTCGGCCTGCGCGACGTGCATCGGGTGCTCACCCACACCAACCGCACCGTGATGGTGAGCCTCAGCGCCCGCGGGGTGCTCCGGCTGCACCGGGGCTATGCCTACGCCTCGGATCGAGTGCTCCACGCCATCGTGCGCTTCCTCAATCCGCGGTTGCCCCGGGCCCTCCGGCGAGCGGCGGAGCGTGAGCTGCTCGCCTTTCCGGTAGAGCAGCATGCGCCAGCCACGACGCGGGAGGAGTGCCGGGAACGGCCGCGGCCGGGCGATCTGCTTTTGCTTCATCGCCTGAGCAAGGTGCACGAGCGGCTCAACGCCGAGCACTTCGGTGGGAAGCTCTGCTCGCTGCCCATTCGGCTCTCGGCCCGGATGCAAACCCGGCTGGGGGAGCTGAGCGTGGACATGCGAAGCGGCCGGCCGCTGGAAATCGCTCTCAGCCGGCGGCACATCGCCCGGCATCCCTGGTCCGAGGTCGAGCACACCGTGCTGCACGAGATGGTGCACCAGTGGCAGGCCGAGAGTGGTTGCCGGGTGGACCACGGGCCGATCTTCCGGTGGAAGGCGCGGGAGGTAGGTGTTCTTCCGGCGGCCAAGCGGGCCCTCGGTCGGATTTCGTGACGCCCGGCTCGATCCTTCTCTACGACGGCACCTGTGGATTTTGCGCCGAGAGCGTGCAATTGGTGCTGCGGCACGATCGCCGCCGGACGCTGCGCTTCGCCTCGCTGCAGGGGGAGTACGGCGCCCGGGTTCGGGGGCGTTACCCCGAGCTGGAACAGGTGGACTCGGTCATCTGGGTGGACACGGGAGCGAACGGAGACCCGGCTCGGGTGCTGGTCCGGTCGGATGCGGCGCTTCGGGTTGCGCGCTATCTGGGCGGGTGGTGGACGCTGCTGCTCGCCGGCCGAGCGGTGCCCCGGCCGATCAGAGACGCGGCGTACAACCTGGTCGCTCGTCACCGGCACCGGTTGCTGGCCGGCGGGGCGAGTTGCCTGATTCCGGGACCCGAGGTGAGGGAACGGTTTCTCGACCCGGCTTCCTAAGCTTTCAGTGCTCCTCTGGACTACGTCGCACTCCGCCTGATCCGCCGGCACCTTCCCAACCGGTTGGTTCGTCTGCTGCTCGGCCACGGCATCATCATCAAGCCCAGGCTGGAGACGAGCGCGCCCGGCGAGGCGACCCTCCTCTTTCTCGGTGCCCTAAAGGCGGCCGGGGAAACCGTCGTAGGCCGCCGAGTGCTCGGCGCGGCGTGCATCAGTCCCGAGTTTCTGACTGGCGAGACAATCAAGACGCAGTCACACGCATCTTGCTCCGAGCATCCCTATTGCCGTCCGATCGGTGATCCCGGAACCCTCCAGAGTCAATGTTGTACGCTGAGATTCAAAATTGCATCCTCAGTGTCAAGGTAGGAATGGCGGGCAAGTCGAAGAGTCGCTTGTAGCTTACGGCTCCCCGCGGAGTTTCTCCCTCGACAAAATTGAACTGCGGATCGACGGGCGTGAGCGGCGAGACGGGACCGAAGCCAACGTTCAAGATCGAAACGCCCGCCCACATCCTGCTCTTCCACGGCCCTCGAAAGGCGAAGTTCACCCCAAGATCGCCCCGAGCAGTGCCACCGCTGCGGTGACTATTCTCCGCACCGAAGATGTAGACTGGCTCTCCGGAGTCGGATGTACGATCGATGCCACCGTTGTCTAAATTCGTGGTGCCGCTTACGGCCACCCCCTCAACTGGCGTCAGCGGAACACCGCTGCCTGCCTCGAATGCGGCGCTTAGCGACCAACGACTGCCAATAGCGAGCTGACCAAGCAGGCGTAAGACGTGACGCCGATCCTGAGACCATGGGACCCAAGTACCGTTCCATTCTCGATCGGACCACGACAGCACGTAGCTCGCAGAGAAAGCGCTGTTCTGAGTCAAGCTCCCGCGAGTCACAATCTGAGCCTCCAGGCCCCTTGTTCTGGATCTACCGAAGCGAAACGGATTGTGGCCGCCACTTTGCTCGGAGAGAGGGCGGAGCTCGACCAGCCCCTTGCCGCTCGAGCCGAAAGCAGAGGCCCGGCCGGTGAACGCTCCCGATGGTAAGTTGACATCAATCGCAACATGATCCACGATCGGAGTCGGCACGCCGTTCTCCCCTGCACTGAACCAGAAGTCATAGAACGCGAGATCCGGCTCGGATTGCGGATCGGAAACCACATGGAAGAGCTGGGAGGTACGGCCCAGAGCCATTCCGAGTGAGGCGGCGCCCCATAACGGTTGCGCCACTCTTAGCCTGGGCGCCCAAACTGCTTTAGACCCGGCGGCGTCTACGCGGGTTCCGACTTGGACTACCGTCGACTGAAAGGCGCGAGTGAGCTCCACATAGCCGCCGAGTTCAGTATTATCGAATGCAGCAGCGGTTCTCGGAAAGTCGTCTCCAGTCCGCGCAGTCAGACGATTGCCTATTGATCTCCGGCCGAGGGATGCGCCCGCTGAGACCTGCCAGTTTGATCCCCGAAAGGTCGCATCTGAACTGGCGCCTATGCGAGAGAAGCGATTCTGAGCATCGATTCTCGAACGTCGAGCCTCCAGATTCACCACATTCTCGATGAATTGAGTGGCAGACCCGGAGATATCGATGGTAAGGCCACCGCTAGCCAGTACCTGCCACCGCGCTCCCAGCAGCGCGTTACTCCAATCCATTCCACTCCCAAGATCGCTGTCGAAGAGATGATCGCGAGATGCGAATGCCGTCAGGCGGCCTCGAGTACGCCCATGATCAAGCAACGATGCGCTCGCATAGGCGTCTTGAAAGTCGTACGGAATCGATGTCTTACCCAAGAGTTCAGCGCCCGAGATGTGCACTGCCCGCGCAGCAGCAAGCCAACGCAGGTCGGTTCCCCCACCTACCCAGCCAGATGCCGAGGCGAGGCTTATGGTGGCTCCGCCGTGGGTGGCGTCACCTGGGCCTGATCGGCCTGTTACATCCACAATTCCAGAAAGGGTAGTCCCCATGGCAGGTCCGTGGGGGGCGGTGGTCACAGTGACCTGATCGGTAGCTTCGGCGGGGAATGCTGAAAAGATGCGTCCAAGATGGTAGAGGTTTACGACCTCAAAACCATCGATGCGGAAACTTGATTCCCCCGCACTATAGCCACGCACCAATGGCCGAGCGGAAAGAGGGGTTGTGAAAGTTACCGCAGGGATGACGGTGAGTGAGCGATACACATCGGTCTCGACTGCGGCGGGGACAGCCCTCATAGCCTCGACTGGCAACTGCCAGCGCCCCATACTGCCTAGCGCTTGGTCAGCTGTTCTCGCAGGCGTCTCCACGATGACATCTGAGAGAAACGTAGGTGCCGGCCTCAGAGCAGCGCGCAATGCTCCCGCGGGGGGCACCATGAGAACCAGCGTCTCTGGATGGGTTCCGACGTATGCTACAACCATCGTATCCGGGAATTGACTCACCCAAAGAGTAAATCTCCCTAGCCGATCTGTCGTAGTGGACTGCTTGCTGCGGCGTGCGCTCACTCGCGCACCTTCAATAGGATTATTGGCCTCGCTATCTACGACATACCCATGTACCAAGGTTTGGGCGTCAGTGCCATTCGGCATCGCGCCCGAGCAGAGGAAGTAGACCAACAGCGTAGAAGTTGACGCTACTCCCACACGACGACTCGTCTTGCCGTGGACGCAGCCCCAAAGAAGCCGAAGCCTCCCGATATGCTGCTCTTTGGCGAACTCGCCAGCAAGAAGGATGAAGCATTTTGATCATATGCAACGACCGTCAGCGCGGACTTTCCAGACAGGGGAAGCAGCTTCAGCACACCAGCTGCCTCGTGTGTTGCTGTGCGCGTCGCCCCACTCTGTCCACCGGCAGGTCCGCTGATGTACTCGTAGGCGCTGGCCCGGTCCGCGTGCCAACTGTATGGTACTTCGCAGAACAGTTGGCAGGTACTCAAAGAAACCGTCAGCGTATCGTCTGCCGGGGCTACAATCCGGAGCGGCCCAGGCACGACTGTTTCCGCTGAGATTGGAATTCCAAAGTCGGAACCGCATAGAGGTTCTCCCGATTTAGAGTTGTCCCGGATGGGCTAGTACCTGCACGTCGCGGGCGAGCCATGAAGCACGAAGAAGGCTGCTGGCGCTGAAGAGGTGCGTGGAAATGCGCCGGGAGTATTCTCTAACGCTGGATCATCAACCAATCATCAAAGTGGATGGAAGGTGTCCCTATTTAGTGACATCTCATGTTCTGAGTTGTGGAGTTCCTCTCCACTCTGCCGGCTTCTCTGCTCGGGCAGACAGGCAAACGGTGAGGCTGCATTCCTCACCTCCTGCGGGTATCTTTCCACTCTCATCCGACCAGCGCACGAGGGTAAGACATGGCCACTGCAGCAGCTACATCCCAGTTCACCGGCGTTGATTTTCTCGGGCTCGATACCCTCCTCTCCGAGGAGGAGCGCGCGGTGCGAGACACCGTCCGGACCTGGGTGGACGAAAATCTCCTTTCGGTCATAGGCGATGCCTACATCGAAGGGAAATTTCCCAAGCAGCTCATTCCGGGGATGGCCGAGTTGGGCCTTTTCGGCGCCAATCTTCCGGAGGAGTATGGCTGCGCCGGCCTCAACAACGTGGCTTACGGGCTCATCATGCAGGAGCTCGAACGGGGCGACTCCGGGATCCGCTCCTTCGCCTCGGTGCAAGGCGCCCTGGTCATGTATCCCATCTATGCCTTCGGCTCGGACGAGCAGAAGAGCCACTGGCTCCCGCTTCTCGCCTCCGGCCAGGAGATCGGCTGCTTCGGGCTGACCGAGCCTGATTTCGGCTCTAACCCCGGCGGGATGATCACCACCGCGCGGGAGACCAAGGACGGCTGGGTGCTGAACGGGACCAAGATGTGGATCACCAACGGCTCTCAGGCCACGGTGTCTATCATCTGGGCCAAGACCGGCGGTGTGGACGATATCAAGTCCATCCGCGGCTTCATCGTTCCCACCGACACCAAGGGGTACACCGCCAAGGACCAGAAGGGAAAGCTCTCGCTCCGCGCCAGCGACACCAGCGAGATTCATCTGGAGGATGTGCGGGTTCCCAAGGATGCCCTCCTGCCCAAGTCCGGCGGCCTCAAGAGCCCGCTCATGTGCCTCACTCAGGCGCGGTACGGCATCGCCTGGGGCACCATCGGCGCGGCGATGGCCTGCTACGACGAGGCGCTGCGCTACGCCCGCAACCGGGTCATGTTCGAGAAGCCGATCGCCCAGACCCAGATCCAACAGGTGCGTCTGGCCGACATGCTCACCGAGATCACCAAGGCGCAGTTCATGACCTTGCAGCTCGGCCGGCTCAAGGACGCGGGGACGATGACCCCGGAGCAGGTGTCGCTTTGCAAGCGGAACAACGTGGACATGGCCTGCGATTGCGCCCGCGAGGCCCGCCGGTTGCTCGGGGCCAACGGGATCCTGGTCGAGTACCACTCGATGCGCCACATGGCCAACCTGGAGTCGGTCTATACCTACGAGGGCACCCACGACATGCACTCGCTCATTCTGGGCCAGGCCATCACCGGTCTTCCCGCTTTCTCCTGACGCAAGCGCTCGACTCTCGAGGGGTAATCATGGCCGATCGGCTCACGGTGACGTACCAGGGCAAGGAATTCGACGCGGTGCGAAAGAGCGGAGAGGAGGCTGGAGCGGGTCCCGGCAAGGTGTGGGAGGTAACCCGCGACGGCGCGCCCATCACTTCCTTTCCCGCCGATGGCGCCGACGACGGGGAGGCCGTCAAGGAAAAAGTGCTGGCCTGGCTGGCCGCCAACGAGGGCCGGCCCAGGGCCGACGTCGGTCGGCAGTAGCCCAGAAGTCCGTTGGTGAGCAACGATCGTCCCGAGGTCAGCCCCGCAACGCTCACCACCCAGCTCCGTAGGCTCGGCGTGGAGGAGGCGAGCGTCCTCCTCGTTCACACATCATATCGGGCGGTGCGCCCAGTCCAGGGCGGGCCCGCTGGGCTGATCGAGGCGCTCCGCGAAGCGCTCGGTCCCGGCGGCACGCTCGTCATGCCATCCTGGGGTGGCGACGACGACGCGCCCTTCGACCCGGCCGCGACGCCGGTGACGCCGGACCTGGGCGTCGTGGCCGACACCTTCTGGCGGCTGCCCGGCGTCGTCCGTAGCGCACAGTTCTTTGCCTTCGCGGCCGCGGGCCCCGACGCCGCACGCATCACCGCCGACCCGCTCCCGCTCCCGCCACACGCTCCCCCAAGTCCGGTCGGCCGAGTGCACGAGCTGGACGGCCAGATCCTGCTCCTGGGCGTCGGGCACGACTCGAACACGACGCTGCACCTGGCCGAGCTGCTCGCCGGGGTTGCCTACCGCGTCCCCAGGCACTGCACGGTGCTGGGCGAGGACGGTCGCCCGGTGCGCGTGGACTACGGCGAGAACGACCACTGCTGCCGGCGCTTTGCGCTCGCGGACGAGTGGCTGCGGGCGCGGGGCCAGCAGCGTGAGGGGCAGGTGGGCCATGCCACCGCGCGACTGATTCGGTCCCGGGACGTCGTTGCGGCGGCTCGCCAGCAGCTCGCGCGCGACTCCTTCATCTTCCTCCACCCGGCAGGCAGCGGCTGTGCTGAGTGCGATGATGCATGGCGGAGTGGCCACGGGAGCTAGGCGCAAGATCGGGAGCATCCGTGACAACCGCCTCGCTCGTGCGTATCTACCAATCGTGAGCCGATCCTTCGTCGAGCCGTCCGTTACGCCCCCGGCTGCCCCGTCCCCCGACGCGGCGGCGGAGGAGCAGCTGTGCCGCGGCTGGTACGAGGCGCACGGCGTGGCGATCTACAACTATTTTCGCTTCCATGTTCCGCTTCAGGACGTGGCGGAAGATCTCACCGCTGAAACCTTCCTCAAGCTGGTCCGCGCGGCCGATCAATTCGACTCCTCCAGGGGATCGGCTCGGGCCTGGGTCCTCACCATCGCCCGAAACGTGCTCGGAGACTGGCACCGCCGAGCGCGGCTCCGCCAGTACGTCTCCCTCGGCGCCATGCACGACCTGGTTTGCGAGGCACCATCCCCCGAAGAGCGGCTGCTGCGGGAGGAGGAGGTGGGACGCCTGCTCGATGCCGTCGCCACCCTCGGAGCGGCCGACCGCGAGCTCATCGGGCTCCGGTACGGAAGCGAGCTCGACACCGCCGAAATGGCCCAGGCGCTGGGCATCAGCGAGGGGAGCGTGCGAACCCGGCTATGGCGGGCGCTTGGCCGGCTCCGCGGGGTCCTGGCCCGGTGAGCGGGGAGGAAGAGCTTCCGCGAGAGCTGAAGAACCTGAACCAGTCGCTCAGGGGCATCCGGTTTGAGCCCCGGAGCTCGCTCGGTCCCGAGTTGCTCGGCCGGGTTCGTCGTGGTGAGCGCTCCGAGGGTGCCGTTTCGTCGCGGCGGATTCGGCCGGCACTCCGGGGTGCGGCCGCGGCGCTGGTAGCCGCGGTCGCACTGCTTGGAACCCCGCACCAGGCCGCCGACGTGCGGGTGGATCGCTGCTGCTACGATCTGGATGGCGGTGGGGAGGCCGATGATGGTGTCTTGATCGTCGCCGGCAGGGACGAGCAGGTGCGGCGACTTTCGATCTACGAGGATAAGGACGGCTCCACCGACTACAGCTTGGGGGACCTGGTCCGATTCGAGCGCGGCGCCGAGCCGATGATAGACGTCCCTCTCGGCCTCGATCTGGAGACCCACCAGTTCTGCTGCCGCGACTATGACGGCGGCGGCTTCGACGATGACGGGCTGCTCGTCGTGGGCCGTCCCCCCGACCGTGTGGTCATGGCGGCCATCTACGAGACCCGCCAGACTGAATCAACCCGCCCGCTGCCCAGATTTCCGCTTCGCTGAGCCGCTTTGAAATCTCCCTACGAGGTTCGGATGCAATCGGCGCTACGTGCAGTTGCCATCATCGTGCTTTCCGCCGGAGTTACCCGCTGGGCCGCCGCTCAGGTAGCCGATACCGCCGCCACCGATTCGGCGGCCCTGGAGCTGCCGACGATCGAGGTGGTGGGCTCGATCCTGCCCGCCAGCGGCCCAGCCGTCGGGTCCGGCATACCCGCGCGAACCTCCGTCATCACCAACGAGGAGCTCGAGGCGTGGGAACCCCGGCTGGTGTCCGACTTCATCGCCACCCAGCCGGGTTTTTCGCTGTATGACGATCTCGGCAGCCCCTTCAAGCTCTCGCTGTCCAGCCGCGGCTTCTCCGCCAGCCCGGTTGTCGGGCTGCCGCAGGGGGTGTCCGTGTTTCTCGACGGAGTGCCGGTCAACGAGGCCGACGCCGCTCAGGTTAACTTCGACCTCCTGCCGCTGGAGCACATCCGGCGGGTCGAGATCATGAGCGGCACCGCCTCACTGCTGGGGCCCAACTCGCTCGGCGGGTCCATCAACCTGGTCACCAACCATGGCGGCGGGCCTACTGAGGGCGAGCTCGAGGTATCGGGGGGATCCTATAACGCATACTCCGGGGAGGGCTCGATCGGCGGCTCGAGCAACGGATGGAACTACTATGTGGGCGGCGGCTACTTCAATGAGGACGGATGGCGCCAGATCACCTCGGCGGAGAATTACAACGCCTTCCTGAACCTCGGGCGATCGGGCCAGCGGTCCGGATTCAACATTCAGGCGCTCGGCGCCAAGTCGGTGGCCCAGACCGCTGGGTCGCTCCCGCTCAGCGTCTTTACCGTTGCCCCCGATTCCAACCTCTCGGCCGAGGACTTCGAGGATCTGGAACAGTTACACCTGGCGATGGCCGGCTATGTGCCGGTTGGCCCCGGTCGCGGCTCCGCCAACCTGTACTACCGGCGAAACGATGCCGAACGCTTCAACGTCAACCAGATCAACGATCCCGACGTGCGGTCCTTCGGCCAGAATCGGACCCTTGGCGGCAACCTTGATTGGCAGCACCTCATACCGGTGGGCAATGGCAGCCTGGCGCTGCGGTTGGGCGGCGGCGGATCCACCAACGACGTCGGTATCCAGCTCTTTGCCGAGCGAATAGACCCAGGGCAGACCACCGACGTCGAGAGCGACATCTGGGACCTCGACGCGTACGCCACCGGGGACTACCAGATCGGCCGGGTGACGCTTTCCGCCGGACTGCGCTACGATTACGCGCGCATTCCTTTCAGCAACCTGCTCGACCCCACGGCGGACACCACCAGCTCCTACTCCAGGCTCAGTCCCAAAGGCGGGGTCAGTGTGGCGCTGAGCGGCGCGACGTCGGTCTACGCGTCGGTGGGACAGAGCTTCCGCGCCCCGGCCGTCATCGAGTTGGCCTGCGCCGACCCGGAAGAGCCCTGCCCGCTGCCATTCGCCCTGGGTGACGACCCGCCGCTGGATCCGGTCACCGCCACCACAGTAGAGGCCGGCGCGCGGTACGTGGGGGGCTCGGTGCTGCTCAATGCGTCGGTCTACCGGACGGCGGTGCGGAACGACATCTTCCTCTTTCCTTATCAGGAGGCGGTGGGGCAGCCGGAGGGCTCGACCATTGACGGTTTCTTCGACAACATGGACCGAACCCGGCGGCTCGGGTTCGAGCTGGGCTCGCGCTTCTTCCTGCGCGGTGGGCATACGGTGTACGCCAATTACGCCTTCACCCGGGCCACCTTCCAGGTCGAAGGCATCGAGATCTTCAGTATTCGCGAGGAGGCGGGCGGAGAGAACGAGGTGTCGTTCGGCGATCGCTTTCCGCTGGTCCCCGACCATCAGGTCAGGGCCGGGGCCCTCTTCCGGCTCCCGGCAGGCGTCACCTTCGGACTCGATACCCGCTATACCGGACAGCAGTTTCTCCGGGGCGACGAAGCCAACGAGGAGGAGCCGCTGGACGGCTATTTCATCGCCGACGCGCGTCTTGGGGTCGAGTTCGGGCCCTGGGAGTTGAGCGGGATCGTCACCAACATATTCGGCAACGAGTACGCCACCTTCGGAACCTTCAACCTGAACCAGGGAAACAACGACGCCCTGGAGCGGTTCCTGACTCCCGGACAGGTCCGCCAATTCCGCCTCATCGTCCGGCGGGAGTTTGGAGGCGTCGCGGGCTCCTGAAGGGGCCCAGCTCACCAGAACCGACGTGGAGGACCTAATGCAGGGTCAAACGGTGGCACTCGACGCCTTCCTCTTGGCGATTCCGCGTATCCTCGGCTTCGCCGTCATTCTGGTCGTCGGATGGATCCTCTCCTCCCTGGTGGGGAAAGCACTCGCGGCGCTGCTGCACGCCGTCAAGTTCAACGAGCTGGCCCACCGATCCGGCTTTGCCGGCTTCGTCTCGAACATGGGGGTGCGCACCGACTCCTCCGGCGTGATCGCGAGCCTGGGCAAGTGGTTCGTGCGTCTCATCACCCTGGTCATCGCCTTCGACATGCTGGGGCTGCCCGCCGTCTCCAGCGTGCTGCAGCAGCTCCTCCTCTGGCTGCCCAACCTGGTGGTGGGTCTCGTGGTGCTGGTGATCGGCGGGCTCGCGGCCAACGCGGTCTCCAGGCTGGTTCGCGGGGCCACCGCGCAGGCGGGCTTCTCCAATCCCGACCTGCTGGCGAGCGTGGCCAAGGTGGCCGTCTGGTCGCTCGCTATCGTGGTCGCCGTCAACCAGCTCGGCATCGCCACTACGCTGATCAATACCCTGTGGATAGGCGTGGTCGGGGCGCTGGCGTTGGCCGGCGGGCTTGCGTTCGGCCTGGGAGGACGAGACCGCGCCGCCCAGCTGCTCGATCAGTGGGGCCGCCGCGCCGAAGAGGCGAGCCCCAGGTTCGAGCGCGTCGCCCGAGCGGCCGGCACCCAGGCGCGGGCCGAAAGCGTGCGACTGAGCGGCCGGCAGGGCCATGACGAAGGCTGGACCGAGCGCTCGGGCTATGACCGCCGCCGGGTCGGCCGCCCAGGCCGCGACCGCCGTAACGTGGGGAACGGCGCCGGCTAGTTGGTACGGCAATTGTCACCCTGAGCGGAGCGAAGGGGGCATGACCCAGGCGATGCCCCCTTCACTGCGTTTAGGGTGACAAACATTTACCGGCCGACTAGCTTTGCCGCGGGTTGACCACGCCACTTGGAGCTCAGCAGGGAGTATGCGTTGAAGATCGCGGTCTGTCTCAAGCGGGTGCCGGACACCACGGCGAAGATCGTGATTGGCGCCGATCGCAAGTCGGTTGACGAAACCGGCCTCAAGTTCGTTCCCAATCCCTACGACGAGTTTGCCCTGGAGGCCGCCCTCGCCTTGAAGGAGAAGGCGGGCACCGGCGAGACCGCGGTCTACACCCTCGGTTCCGACTCCAGCGCCGAGACGCTTCGCACCGCGCTGGCCATGGGCATTGACCGCGCGGTGCTGTTGCAGTCGCCTGGAAGCCCCGATGGAATGACGGTGGCCCAGGCGCTCGCCTCCGAGCTGGCCACCGCCGGGTTCGATCTCATCCTGATGGGCAAAGCGGCGGTGGACGACAACAACCACCAAGTCGGCCCCATGGTCGCCGAGCTGCTCGGTCTGCCATGCATTACCTCGGTGACGCGGTTGAGCATCGAGGGAGGCACCATCGAAGCCGAGCGGGAAACCGAGGGTGGCATCGAGGTGTCCACCTGCGCTCTCCCGGCGGTGATCACCTGTGACAAGGGGCTCAACAATCCCCGGCTCCCTTCGCTCAAGGGAATCATGGCGGCCAAGAAGAAACCGCTGGAGACCAGGCCGGCGGCGCTGGGCAACGCTACGTTCGAGGTGACGGGCCTGGAGCTGCCGCCCGACCGGAAGGCCGGCCGTATCGTAGGCGAAGG
>Ga0136617_10004012_pt1 | contig 13170 bp, 10 predicted proteins | sample AntDrymUQ3222106_2_FD_129672 | JGI IMG/M metagenome (GOLD analysis project Ga0136617, IMG submission 129672) | Polar desert sand microbial communities from Dry Valleys, Antarctica - metaG UQ322 (21.06) | ecosystem: Environmental > Terrestrial > Soil > Desert | place: Antarctica: Dry Valley...
CGAGCGCGTCCTCGATCACCGCGCCCGTCGGGTTCCCGGGGCTGTTGACGAGCACGGCCTTGGTCCGCGTCGTGACCGCCTTGGCCACGAGCCGCGCGGTGACGCGGAAGCCGTCCTTCTCCCGGGTTTGCGCGATGACCGGGCGGCCGCCGGCGAGCCGGACCGCCTCCGAGAACGTCGGCCAGTGCGGGGTCGGGATCACGACCTCGTCGCCGCGGTCGAGCAGCGCATTGCAAACCAGGTACAGCGCCTGCTTCCCGCCCATCGTGATCGCGACTTCTTCCGCGCCGAAGGTGACGTTGAAGTCCTCCCGATAGCGCATGGCCACCGCCGTCCGCAGCTCCGGGATTCCAGCCGCCGGCGTGTACCGCGTCCGGTTCAGCCCCAGGGCGTGGATGGCGGCGTCCTTCACGTGCGCAGGCGTCGGCTGATCCGGCTCCCCGACGCTGAAATCGAGGATGGCCTGTCCGGCGGCGCGCATGGCCGCCGCGCGCTGTGCCACTGCCACCGTGGAAGACACCTTCAGGCTCAGTGCCCGCCGCGAAAGGTCGACGGCGGACCCGTTTCCCTTCATCGCGCCCTCCGCGGTCGTTTGCGCGGCGATGCCTCTGGCACCGCGACCGCTCCGTATTTCTCGGCCAGTTGCCGTTCGACGACGGGGGGCACCAGGTCACGCACGCGGCCGCCGAGCTGGAACACTTCCTTCACCAGCCGCGACGACAGGTACGAGTAGCTCTCCGCCGGCATCATGAACACGGTCTCGATCCGCGGATTCAGGCGGCGGTTCATGAGGGCCATCTGGAACTCGTACTCGAAGTCGGAGATCGCGCGCAGGCCGCGGACGATGACCGAGGCGCCCACGCGCTCGGCGTAGTCGACCAGCAACCCCGAGAACGTGTCGACCTTCACCCGCGGCTCCCCCTTGTACGTCTCGCGGATGATCAAGGCGCGCTCCTCGACCGTGAACAACGCCTGCTTGCCGGGATTGATGAGTATGGCGATGGTGACGTCGTCGAACACCGACAGCCCGCGCGCGATGATGTCGAGGTGGCCGTTGGTGATGGGATCGAACGATCCCGGAAAAACCGCCAGCGATCCCCGTCCTGCTTGCTTCAATCGGTCTCCCCAGTTTTCCGGCGGTAGAACGTGAGCCTGTGGTCCCCGACCCGGACCGAGCGTGCATTGACGAGGCTCCCCATTGTCTCCGGGAGCGCGCGCTTGTGGAAGTGCTCGGCCACGATCACTCCGTGTTCGGCCAGCAGGCCGTCCGCGACCGCCAGCATGGCCTCGTACAAGTCGGAATCGTAGGGCGGGTCGAGATACACCACGTCGAACCGCTCGCCGCGATCGCGAAGCGCCGCTAGCGCATGCCGCGCGTCCTGGCGGATGACGTCGACGCCCGTAGCGCCCGAAGCGAGCATCGCCACGTTCGCACGCACGGCCTCGACCGCCGCCCGGCCTTCGTCGACGAAGACCACGCGTCGCGCCCCGCGCGACAGCGCCTCGAGCCCCACGCCTCCGCTGCCCGCAAACGCGTCGAGGAAACGGCAGTCGGGGATCACCGGGGCCAGGATGTCGAACAAGGTCTGACGGACGCGGGCGCCCGTCGGGCGCGTCGTGTCGCCGGGCGGAGCCTTGAGCCGCCGCCCCTTCCCCGTTCCGCCGATGATGCGCGGCATCAGTGTCTCGTCCCCGGCAGTCAGCCGACCCGCGCCAGGCCGAAGCGACGCTCCCACCCCGCCTCGCCGAGAAGGTCGCGCAGCGGGCCGATGCCTTCCTCGCCGCGGGCCACGACGGCGAACGCTTCCCGCCTTGCCTCCTCGAGCAGATCGCGGTCCCGCATCAGGTCGGCGACGCGCAGCGCCGGCAGCCCGGACTGGCGGGTCCCGAAGAAGTCGCCGGGCCCGCGCAGCTCGAGGTCCTTTTCCGCGATGACGAAGCCGTCCTCGGTGCGGACCATCGTCTCGATCCGCTCGCGGGCGTCGTCGGCCAGGCGCCCGTGCGTCACCAGAAGGCATTCCGACGCCGCCGTCCCGCGGCCGACGCGGCCGCGGAGCTGGTGGAGCTGGGAGAGGCCGAAGCGTTCCGCGTGCTCGATGACCATGAGGCTCGCGTTGGGCACGTCGACGCCGACTTCGATCACGGTGGTCGAGACGAGCACGTCCAGATCGCGGCGATGGAAGGCGGCCATCACAGCTTCCTTCTCCGGCGCCTTCATCCGCCCGTGCAGGAGGCCGACGCGCAACGCGGGCAGGGCCTGTGTCCATTCCTCCGCCATCGACGTCGCCGCCCGCACGTCCTCGAGCTTCTCCGACTCCTCGACCAGCGGATAGACGATGTACGCCTGCCGGCCGTCGGCCACCGCGCGACGCACCGTCTCGACGATCGCGCGACGATCGGACGCCGGACGGTGCCGGGTCACGATGGGCGTTCGGCCGGGCGGACGTTCGTCCAGCAGCGAGACGTCGAGATCGCCGTACGCGGTCAGGGCGAGCGTCCGCGGGATGGGGGTCGCGGTCATGACCAGCACGTCGACCTCGCTGCCCTTCCGCCGCAGCTCGTCGCGCTGCAGCACGCCGAAGCGATGCTGCTCGTCCACCACCGCCAGGCCCAGCCGCGCGAACTTCACGCTCTCCTGGATGAGCGCGTGCGTGCCGACGGCGATGTGCGTCTCGCCCGAGGCCAGACGCTCGGCGGCCCTGGCCCGCTCCACGCCCTTGATGGCGGAGGTGAAGATCTCCACGCGGTACGGGCACCGCGCCAGCAAGCGACGCAGGGTCAGGAAGTGCTGCTCGGCGAGGATCTCCGTCGGGGCCATGAATGCCGCCTGCGCTCCGTTCTCCAGCACCACCACCATGGCCAGCAGCGCGACGACCGTCTTGCCGGATCCGACGTCGCCCTGGACCAGGCGATTCATGGGGTGCGGGCACTGGAGGTCGGCCGCGATCTCGCGCAGCACGCGCTTCTGGGCTTCGGTCAGCCGGAACGGCAGGATGCGCTTCACCGCCTCGCGTGTGGCGTCGGTGACCGTGAACGCCGGACGCCGGGCACGATCCCGGCGCACCTCCTGCTTCAGGGCCAGCCCGAGCTGGAACAGGAACAGCTCCTCGAGAATCAGGCGGCGGTGCCCCGGTCCGCGGAAAGCATTCAGCGCTTCGACGGCGTCGTCCTCCTCCGGAACATGCACCCGGCGCAACGCATCGCCGCGGCCGATGACGGCGAGCCTCGCGCGAACGTCGTCGGGCAGCGTCTCCGGCGCGGCGCCGGCCACGGGAGCCAGCTGAGTGAGGATGCGCCGCAGCCCCTTCCCCGTCAGCGGACCGAGCTTCTCGTACACCGGCACCACGCGTCCGGTGTGGACAGCGGCTCCTTCGTCCTCGAGCACCTCGTGCTGGGGGGACGACATCATCAGTTGCCGGCCCCCGTACGAGTCGGGCTGCACCTCGCCGAAAAGCGTCACCCGCACGCCGCGCGCGAGGCTGTCCTTCAGGAAGGGCTGGTTGAACCACAGCGCCTTGAGGCGCCCGCTGCCGTCGTCGACGCGGACTTCATAAAGCGTCATGCGACGCGCGCGCCGGAGGCCGGCGACGGCGATGGTGCCGGAGACGGCGACCTTCATCCCCACACGCAGGTCGGCGATGCGGGCGAACTGCGTGCGGTCCTCGTATCGCATGGGCAGATGGAGGAGCAGGTCCTCGACGGTGACGATTCCCGCGGCCTGGAGCTCCGCCGCTTTCTGCGGGCCGATCCCCTTCACGAATTGCACGGGCGAGGCCAGGTCCATCGCGAAGGATCTTAGCGGACCCCCCGCGCGCCCCGGGGCCAAGCTACGGCAACCGGAACCGCGCGCGAGACGAATTCACTTCGGCGAGCGCGCGTGGGGTGGGCGAGGGAGGGGCCCGACTGTAGGGCCCCTCCCCTAAACGAAAACCCGAATTCACTTCGGCGAGCGCGCGGGGGTGGGTGAGGGAGGGGCGCGACTGTAGCGCCCCTCCCTAAATACTAGAAATCCAGGAGGGCGCGGCCCGGCTCGAGGCGGAGCCGGTCGACCGAGTACGGCAGGCGGAAGGGCGCGTGGATGTCGAACCCGTCGGGGTGGGCTTCGTTCTTCGTCGCCGAGAGCACGAGCTGCTCGAGCGCGGAAACGGGAAGCCGCATCGAGGAGAGATACACCGTCTCCCACTGGATGGTGCCGAACCCATCCCTGGAAATGAGCTTTCCCATGATCTCCACCGGCACGTCGCCGCTCAGGAACGCCAGCGGTCCGAAGCCGCCGCCTCTTTCGCCGACCTTGCCCTTGACCCGGTCGATGTTCACGAGCCCCTTGACCTGGATCCGATCGCGGTCGAGCCGCACTTCGACATCCTTCAGCCCCTTGGGCAGCTTCTCGGCATAGGTCAGGTTGAGGTACGAATTCACCTCGCCTTGCGTGAACAGCACGGTCTGCTTCTTGCGCGTCTTCTCGAGGCGCCGCTTCTCGATCGATTGGAGCTTCCGGGTCAGCGAGTTCGCCTGGTCCCAGGACAAGGGTCCGGTACGGGGCGCCGTGGGCATGGACTGGGCGCCCGCGGCGGTCACGGCGGCGAGCACGAGGCCGGCAACCATCATCCTTCGATTATAGGGACTACTCCGCCGATTCGAGGACCCGGCGGGCCTGCTCGTTGGCAGGGTCGGCCTTCAAGGCTTTTTCCGCTTCGGCGCGCGCTTCCGCGCCGCGCCCCATCTCCCGCAGGAGCAGCGCGACCTCGGTGTGTACGACGGGATCGGCGTTTTCCCACAGGAAGACGCGGAAGTCGCTGAGCGCGCTCTCGCGGTCCCCGCGAAGGCGATGAAGACGGGCCCTGAGCAGGCTGATGCGGCGGTTGCCGGGGTCGAAGTAGGCGGCGCGCGCGGCTTCCCTGGTCGCACCATCGGCGTCGCCGGAATCGTGCAGGCGCTGCGCACGCGCCAGCAGGGCGGTGGCGAGCTCCGCGCGCGAGCGCGTTTCCTTCTCCGCCTCGAAGGACCGTTCCGACGAGCGGATCCGCTCGAAACGGCGGGTGAGATCGGGGCGGGTCTGCGCTTCGAGCCCCGGCGCCAGCGCGGCGACCGCTTTCCATTCCTCGGCCTGCTCCCCCGTCCGGTCCGCAAGCCCAAGGGCCCAGGCGAGAAGGAGCCTCGGCTGCCGGTCCAGCGGCGCCCGATTGATCAGGTCGCGGAGGACGGTCACCGCGGGATCGGCCGCGCCCTCCACCATCAGCGCCCAGCCGAGGTTGAACGCGATGTCGAGCGAGTCGGGGCGGAGCTGCGCGGCCTGGCGCAGCACGTCGGAAGCGCGCGTCGCGCGGTCGCCGTCCCGCAGCATGGCAAGCGCCTGGTTGTTGAGCGCGGCCACGGTCAGATCGGTGGCGGCGAGGGTTGCGTACAGCGCGACGGCCTCGCGATAGCGGCCGACCTCGAGAAGCGCCACGCCCTGCGTGAATCGCGCGCTGCGCCAGATGGGCGCATCGGCGGGTATCCGGGCCAGGGTCTCGTAGGCCGCGGAAAACTCCCGCTGGTCCAGGAGCAGCCGGCCGAGCGACAGGCGCGCGGCGTGGAAGCCCGGGGCGAGGGTCAGTGCCCGGCGAACGGTGCGGATGCGCGCCGCCGGGCTGCGCGCGGCGAGCCCTTCGGCGTGCATCTTGATGGCCTCGAAGCCGATGCCGCTGCGCTGGGCAAGCAGCTCGTCCTGCGTGTGCCGCGGCGGTGTCGCCGCCACGGCGAGGGCGATGTCCCAGGCGAGTACGTCGATCACGTTCGCGGCGGAATCGAGTGGCCCTTTCGCGGTGAGCACGGTGCTCAAGACGCCGCGTTCGACGTCGAGCAGCCGCAACGACAGCGTCAGCCCGGCGGCGTCGACGGCGTAGTCCCCGGTCACGATTCGCGATGCGCCCAGCGCCTCCGCCATGCGGATCGACGTCGCGCGCGTCAGGGGAACCTGCGGGATCTCGAGCGCGGCATGGGCGTGCAGCCGCTCCGCGCGCTCGACGGCGGGGACGCCGAGAAACGCGAGTGACCTCGGAAGCTGCTCGGCGACGAGCTCGATGACCCACGGCTCCGGCCGGCCGGCGGGTGCTTCTGGGGGCAGCACGAGGATGGTGCCGGAAACCGCGAAGAGCACCGCGCCAGGGAGAACAAGCATCGCTACGACCTCTTTCTCCGCGAGCGGGGATGCATCCGCGCCCGGCTCAGGCGGGAAGCGGGATGCGGGCGGGAGGGCGGACCCAGGCGTGGGCCGCGAACTCCTTCCGCAGGTGGAAGCCGAGGGAGAGATAGAGCGCGTACGCGGCGTGGTTGTCGAGGGTGACGGACAGGCTCGCCGTGTCGAGTCCCTGCTCGCGGAACGACCGCAGCGTGGCCGACATCAGCGCGCGGCCGACGCCCTGGCCCTGGGCATCCGGGGAGACGGAGACCTGGCAGATGTGACCATTGGTCTTCGAGAGATGGCTGGCCAGCAGCACACCGATGCTGCCCGAGGGCGATTCCGCGATGAAGGACGCTTCGGGATCGAAGCGGCCGCATCCGGCGCGCAGCACCAGCGTCTCGACGAAGCCGCGGCAGTAGGTCGGCGTCGCGTACGTCAGATTGAGCGCGGCGTCGAGGCTGCCGACGTGGCTGCGATGGATGATCTGGGCGGCGGTCGCGAGATCTTCGCGGCGCAGCGGGCGCAGCGTCACCGACGGCGAGGGCGGATCGACGGGCGCCTCGAGCGGCCGTACGAGGTAGTGGCGGACGCGGCTCGCGAAGCCCGCGCGGATGAACCTCTGGTCGGCGGCAGGCGCGGTCGAGAACAACGTCTGGCATTCGACGCGCTCGTTGTGGGGATGGCGCTGCGCGTCGTGGATGACGGCCTCCACCAGCTTCTCCTCGAGGCCCTGGCCGCGGAAACCGCTGGCCGCGAACACCGACCCGACGATCGCGCGGCCGCCGTCGATCATCGAGTAGCAGTAGGCCATGGCGCGGAGCCCGTCCTGCAGCACGAACCCGCTGAGCGCGCGCCGCTCCACACCGCTCGCGACGGCGGTGGAGACGTCGCGGTAATCCCACAGCAGCTCGCCGGCCCAGTGGTCGGACTCCTCGTCGAGGAGCGGCCGGAGCTCGCGGGACGAGACCTCACTGAGCGGGCGCATCCGCACTCTGGCGGCGTCTCCTCTCCTCGTCGAGCAGACGCCGGAGGCGATCGGCCGCCTGCGGCGTGAGGGCGAGGAACTCGAGCCCCGCCAGATATCGAGGAGCGGCCTGTGCCGCCGACCCGTCCATGTACGACTCCGCGACCTTGACCTTCGCGCGCCAGGGCGCTGCGCTGCCGTCGATGTCGATGTACATGTCGAGGATCGCGCCATTGACCAGCAGGACGCCGCACTGGACGAGACACCCGGTCACGCTCAGGTCCACGACCGTCACCGGGTGGGTGACACGACCCGCGATCCGGCCGGCCAGCCGCATCGCAATGCGGGGAGCGCGGCGGCGCTGGCGCGCCTGCGGGGAACGAGTGATCACCACTTGGTACCGGGGCCATTCTAGCCGGTACCGCCGGACTAGAATCAATCCATGGACGGCGCGCCGAGGGGCGTCTGGGTGCCGGCGGCGTTTTTTCTCGGCGGCGGGATGCTCGAGATCGCCCTCGCCGTCTCTGAAGCGCCGCGGCCACTCGCCTTCTGGCCCATCTGGGACGGACTCGGGCGGGCCATGATGCATTTCCTCGTGGCCTATGGCCTCTGGCACCGGATCGCCATCTGCCGTTCGATCGCCATGGTGTACTGCCTGGCCGTCGTGCCGACCTACGCCGCCGCCCTCGCGCTCGCGTACGCCGGCGCGCCCTTCCGCTTCCCGCCGTCCGTCGTGATGCAGAGCCTCTACCAGGTGCCGTCGTGCCTCCTGCTCTTCCCATTCCTCCGCTCCGAGGAGGCGTCGCTGCTGTTCACGCGTCCGCTGCTCGGCCGTACCCCCTGAGCCGCGCCGCGCACGGCCCGCGTGGTACCATCCCTGCCCCGAGCGCATCAAACATGGATACGAGCGCGAGCCCTTCCGCCCTCTCCAGCGCCGAAACACGGCGGCTCGAGGCGGTCGCCTCCGTGGCCGCCGCCGTCGCCCACTCGACGGACATCGACGCCGCGCTCGCACAGGCGCTGCAGTCGACCATGGACGCGCTCGCCCTCGAGGCGGGGGGGATCTATTTCGTCGACGAGGAATCCGGCGGGCTGATCGCGACCCCGCATCACCGCGGGCTGCCCGCCGACTACCCGGCCAAGGTGGCCCGGTTCCGCCGCGGCGAAGGAATCATCGGCCGCGCCCTCGATTCCGTCACCCCGGTGGCCGTGCGCGACCTGCTCGCCGCCGATGGCATCCGCGACGCCACCCGGGACGTCGGCCTCCGTTCCATGGCCTTTGTCCCCTTGTTTGCCCGCGGCCGCGCGGTCGGCGTGATGGCGGTGGGCGCCTACCACATCCGCGAGTTCATGCCCGAGGAGCTGCAAGTCCTCGGGGCGATCGGCGGCATCGTCGGCGCCGCCATCGAGAACGACCGCCTGGTCGGCCGCGCGGAGCGTCACCTCGAGCAGGTGCAGGCCCTCTGGGAGATCGACCGCGCCGTGGTGGAGGATCGCGATCCCGCCGAGGTCTTCGAGACCATCGCGCGGGAAGCGGGACGGCTCGGCGACGGAGATTCCGTCCTGATCCTGCTCGACGGCGAGCGCGAAGCCCGAATCGCGGCTTCACACGGTGCCGCCGCGCGCGCCGCCCTCGGTCCCCTTCTGACGCTGGAAGGCACGGCCATCGCCGCCCGGCTGCGGCGCGGCTCCCCGACGACGATCGGGCTCGGAGGAGCCGGACGCGCGATCGTCGTGCCCCTCCAGGCTGGAGGGCGAACGGCCGGCGGCCTCGTCGTCGTCTGCCGCGCGCCGAAGAGGGGAGCCGACGACGGGGCGCTCCTCATCGCGTTCGGACGCCAGGCGGCGGTCGCTCTCGGCAAGGTCGAGGCGAGGCAGACCGAAGCACGGCGGGCCAACCAGCTCGCGCTCCTCGCGGGGGCATCGGAGATCGCGGCCTCGACCCTCGACCTCGACGTGATGATGGCCGCCGTCGCCCGCTACATCCAGCAGTCGTACGGGTACTACAGCGTGTCGATCTACGTCGTGGACCGCACGACGCGTTCGTCGGTCCTCGCCGGATCGGCAGGCGTCGCGGCGCAGGTGATGCCGCTCGCCCATCGGATCGACTTCGGCCGCGGGATGATCGGCTGGGTCGCGGAGCACGGCCAGTACCTGCTCGCCAACGACGTGCGCAAGGAGCCGCGCTTCTTCGCCGCGCATATGACGGCGACCCTTTCTGAGCTCGTGGTGCCGGTACGCCTCGGCGGCGACGTGGTGGCGATGATCAACGTCGAGAGCGATCAGGTGGACGCCTTCGACGACGGCGACCTGCTGGCCATCGACGGCGTGGCGGCGCAGGTCGCGTCGGCGATCCGCAACGCGCGGCTGTTCGAGGAGAAGGTGCGCGCCCTGCGCAACCTCGAGATCCTGCAGGAGATCACCAACGTCCTCAACAGCGACCTGAACCTCGACGCGCTGCTGGAGCGGATCGCCCGGCGCAGCGTCGAGGCCCTCCGCCCCGCGCAGATGGGCGCCGTGCTCCTCTACGACGGCGGCTGCCTGACCGTCCGGTCGAGCTTCGGCTACGCGAACGACGAGCCGCTGCGGAGCATCCGCATGGACTTCCACGAGGGGCTTCCCGGCAGCGTGTTCGTGGGCGGCCAGGGACGGCTGGTGCGCTCGGGCCCGGAAGACTACGGCCGCCACGCCGGCGCGTTCCTGCAAGCCGCGGGAGGAAGCGAGCGCCACAGCGCGTTGTGCGTGCCCATCTCCCTGCCGCAGGAGAAGCTCGGCGTCCTCCTGCTCGAAAGCGCGACCTCGCCGGACGCGTTCCACGCCGAGGACCTTCGCTTCGCCGGAACGCTTGCGCACCAGGCCGCGATCGCCATCGGGAACGCCCTGCGCCTGCAACGAATGCTGGAGATGGACCGCCAGCGCAAGGCCTACCTCTCGAACGTCAGCCACGAGCTGCGCACCCCGCTCACCGTCGTGCAGGGCTACATCGAGGCGCTGCTCTCCGGCGTCGGGGCGGACCAGGCGCAGCAGTACCTGCGCATCGCGCAGGACCAGTCGCAGAAGCTCGGCCGCATGATCGAGGAGGTGCTCGAGGTCGCGCGCCTCGAGCACGGCGTCGCGCAGCGCCACCTCGAGTGGAGGCCGGTCGCGCTTGCGCAGACCGTCCGGCTGGTCGTGAAGACGCTCCGCCAGGACGCCGCGCTCAAGAGCGTCACCGTGATCGTCCAGGTCCAGGAGGACCTGCCCCTGGTGACCGGGGACGAGCGGCTGCTGCAGCTGCTGGTCATGAACCTGCTCGAGAACGCCCTCAAGTTCTCGCTGCGGGGCGGACAGGTGGATATCGGCCTCGAGAGGGCCGAGGACGGCCTGCTCCTCCGCGTCCGCGACCGCGGCATCGGGATCGAGCCCGAGATGCACGGCCGGATCTTCGAGAAGTTCTTCATGGTGGACGGCGGCGCGACCAAGACACGCAGCGGCGCGGGAATCGGCCTCTACCTCGCCCGCGAGGTGGTGGCGATCCACGACGGGGCCATCCACGTCGACAGCCGAGCCGGCCAGGGGGCCTGCTTCGAGGTACGCCTCCCCCTCCACCCGCGCGCTTCGCGGACCTGAGCGGCGGGAGCGTATACTTGCCGGACCGTGCGAGCCGCGGCGCAGCGGCACCCGCCCGCCCGTGGGGGTACAAGCGAGCCGGGGGTCCCAAGGACCCCCAACTTAAAGACATGAAAAGGCCGGAATCGCCCGATTTCGCCGACTCCGTGGAGCGGGCCAGCCGCGACATCCACGACCCTGTCGCCAAGCTCCGCTTCATCCGCGCCGCGCTCAGCCGCCAGCAGGCCGACGCCGGGTGGGTCCGGCATGTGCCCTGGGCACCCGTCCGCGCCCGCCTGTACGGCTGGAAAGGTCACAACCCCGCCCGCTCTCTCCCACCCCGCGGTGGTGCCTTTGGCGTCACCGTTTCCGCGCCTGCAGTTCCCCGCGGGCTCGCCGCGAGCCGTGCCCTCGTGGCGGTGGCCGCCGTCGTCGTCGGGATCGCGGCGGCGGGCGTCGGCTGGAGAGCCGCGCGCCCGGAGGGACCGCCGGTGATGGCCGACGCGGACGTCGTCGCGCCCGCGACCACGGCCAACGGGGCCCCGCCGGTCGGCGATCCCGACGCCCCGATCGCCGCGCGCGGGATCGCGCCCAGCGCCATCTGGCTCGTGGAAAAGGGCGCGGGGTTCGAGCAGTACAGCAACGGACTGCGCATCGACACCACCCGATCGATCGCCGGAACCCCCCGCGAGTTCCGGATCTTCGGCGAGCAGGGGTTGCAGCCCGAGCTGCACACCCGCCCCATCGGCATCCTTTTCCACACGTCGGAAAGCGACGTGTGGCCGCTCGAGGCGTCGTTCAACGACAACCTGCGCGGCAGCAGCCAGAACCTGCTCGGGTACGTCCGCAAGAACCGCCTGTATCACTACGTCATCGACCGCTTTGGCCGCGTCTATCGGGTGGTCTCCGAGGACGCCAAGGCCAACCACGCGGGCCATTCGATCTGGGAAGACGACGGGCGCATCGTCCTGAACCTGAACCACGCGTTCCTCGGCGTATCGTTCGAGACCCGCTGGGAGGGCGGCCGCGCGCTGCCGATCACCCGCGCGCAGTTCTCCGCCGGGCGGGACCTCGCGGATCACCTGCGCCACAAGTGGGGAATCGTGCAGGGCATGTGCGTGACCCACGGTCTCACCAGCGTGAACCCCAGGAAGTACGCAATCGGCCACCACGTCGACTGGGCCCGCGGTTTCCCGTTCGCCGCGTTCGGCCTGCCCGATCAGTACCAGCGAGCGCTCCCGAGCGTCGAGCGTTTCGGCTTCGGGTACGACGAGGATCTGCTGAAGGTGATGGGCGACCTGTGGCCCGGCGTCGCGTACGGCGAGCAGGCACTGGGCCGGGAGGCCGCGCGCACGGGACGCGCCGTCGATGAATTGCGCCAGGAGAGGCGCGCGCTATACGACTCCTGGATCGCTGCCCAGGTGGGAGACGAGCAGGCCCGCGGGGGAGCCGGAAAAACCGTGAGCCGGGCCACCTCCGCGCGCTGACAACTCCTTCCCTATCTTGACGATCGCCCCCGGTCGGGGTTAGTGTCACGTCGACCACGTGGAGGGATAGATGGCCGAGGAACGCGACGAGCGCAAGGACCACCTCTGGAAGGTCTCGCAGGAGACCGAGAACCGGATGGAAGACATCGAAACTCCCGGCGCGCCCGTCGGGCTCGACGTGGGCACGAGCAAGATCGTGGCCGCGAAGCGGCGGGGCAAAAGCCAGGAGATCCAGACCGCGAACCAGCTGAACGCGTTCATCCCGGTCCCCTACTCCAAGTTCACGCAGCGCACGCTCGACCAGAACCAGGTCTCGTACTTCCACGAGGGCGACGAGCTGATCATCTACGGCAGCGCCACCGAGAAGTTCGCGAACATGTTCAACGCGGACGTCCGGCGTCCGATGGCGGACGGCGTGCTGAATCCGCGCGAGAAGATGGCGATGCCCGTGATCGAAGCCATCCTTCAGGATCTCGTTCCCAAGGCCAGCTCCAAGGGCGAGGTCCTCGCGTTCTCCGTTCCGGCGGCGATGGAAGGCAAGGAATCGGAGCTCACGTACCACGAGGCCACGCTGCGGACGCATTTCGAAGCGATGGGCTACAAGGCGGTGGCCATCAACGAAGGGCTCGCCGTCGTCTTCTCCGAGCTCGAGGACGAGAACTTCACGGGCATCGGCATCTCCTGCGGCGGCGGGATGTGCAACGTGGCGCTCGCGTACCTGTCGATCCCGTCCCTCATGTTCAGCATCAACAAGGGCGGTGACTTCATCGATCGCTCCGTGGGCGCCGTGGTCAACGAGCACGCAACCCGCGTGAAGGTCACGAAGGAAGAAAACCTCGACTTGAGCCGTGCGCCGCGCGACAAGTTCGAAAAGGCGCTGCGGATCTACTACGAGGACCTCGTGGAATCGCTGGTGGGCGCGCTCAAGCGGTCGATCTCGAAGGCCAGCACCCTGCCCCGCACCGATC
>Ga0136617_10004013_pt1 | contig 13169 bp, 9 predicted proteins | sample AntDrymUQ3222106_2_FD_129672 | JGI IMG/M metagenome (GOLD analysis project Ga0136617, IMG submission 129672) | Polar desert sand microbial communities from Dry Valleys, Antarctica - metaG UQ322 (21.06) | ecosystem: Environmental > Terrestrial > Soil > Desert | place: Antarctica: Dry Valley...
GATCTCGGCTCGTGGGGCGGGTTCCTCCAGACCTACGCGCGCGTCGTCGGGCGGCTCGACTCGGAGCTCCGCGCCGCGCACGGGCTCTCCCTCTCGGCGTACGAGGTGCTCATGCGGCTCGGCCGCGCCGACGGGGGCCGGCTGAGGATGTGCGACCTCGCCTCGTCCGTGCTTCTCTCGCCGAGCGGAATCACGCGGGTGGTCGACCGTCTTGTCGCAGAGGGGTTCGTCGAGCGCTCGTGCGACCCGACTGACGGGCGGGGCCGGCACGCCGTGCTCACGGAGCGGGGACAGCAGAAGCTCGTCGACGCCCAGCACACCCATCTCGCGGGCGTGCGCGAGGCGTTCCTCGAGCGGCTCACCCCGGATGAGCGTGAGCACCTTGCCGCGATCTGGGCACGACTCGCACCGCTCCCCGCCGAAGCCTGCTGACCCGCAGCCGCCCCTAGCAGCCGCTCAAGGCTCGGCCCCCGAAGGCCGATTCCTTCCGGGTGAGCGTCTTCGAGCTCGTCCTCGACCCTCTTGCCGCGCCCGACCACGGGCCGCGGCGCCTCGCGATCGTGCCTGCGCTGAACGAGGCGGCCTGCCTGGGCGCGGTGATCGAGGAGATCCGCGCGGCGGACCCCGGCTTCGAGGTGCTCGTCGTCGACGACGGCTCGACCGACGGCACGGCCGCGGTTGCCCGTGCGCACGGCGCGCACGTCGTCCGGCTCCCGTACAACCTCGGGATCGGCGGCGCCGTCCAGACCGGCTTCCGCTACGCGCTCGAGCAGGGCTTCGACGTCGCCGTTCAGGTCGACGCCGACGGCCAGCACGACGCGGCCGAGCTCGCCGCGATCCTCGCACCGGTCGCCGCCGGAGAGGCCGACCTCGTGATCGGCTCGCGCTTCGCGGGCGCAGGCGCCTACCGCGCCTCGCTCACGCGCCGGGCCGGGAGCCGCGTCTTCGCCGGGCTCCTCTCGCTCCTCACCGGCCGCCGGTTGACCGACACGACCTCATCCTTTCGCGCGGTCGGGCGCCGCGGGATCCACCTCTTCGCCGTCGACTATCCGCACGGCTTCCTCGAGACGGTCGAGGCGACCGTGATGGCGGCGCGCCACGGCCTGCGCGTCGTCGAGGTGCCGGTCTCGATGCGCGCCCGCTCGACCGGCCGCTCATCGCTGACGGCCGGGATCTCGGTCTTCTATTCCTTCAAGGTGCTCGTCGCGATCTTCGTCGGGTACTTCCGCGCCACGCTCCCGCTGCCGGAGGACGCATGACCGTTCGGCTCTCGATCATGGCGGCGCTGGCCTCGCTCGCCCTGATCCTCGTCATCTTCGAGCTGATCCGCCGCCGGCGCCTGCGCGAGCGCTACGCCCTGCTCTGGCTCTTCACGGGCGGCGTCATGCTCGCCCTCTCGCTGTGGCGCGACGGGGTCGACACGATCGCCGGCGCGGTTGGGATCCACTACCCGCCGTCGGCGCTCTTCGTGCTCGCGTCCCTCTTCATGCTCGTGCTCCTCATCCACCTCTCGTCGGTGGTCTCGCGCCTCTCGGACGAGAACATCGCACTGGCGCAGCGCCTCGCGCTGCTAGAGGTCGAGCGTGGGCGCGGCCCGGCCGGCAGGCACCCACTCGAGCTCTTCGACGCGGAAGGAGACGAGGCGGGGGTTCGCAGTACGCCCGTCGACGAGCTCCGCCCGGTCGGAACTCACGCTGAGCGCGGGTGGCATGCCGCGCTCGACGCGTAGCGTCACCGAGACTCGCTCACCGGGCTCGAGCCGCACCGTCCGTGTCGGCTCGCCTGCGACCGTGAGCTCGACGTCCCGGGCAGGCAGGCCCGACGGCAGTCCGAGCAGGAGCTCGTATGCACCTCCGCCCGCGGTCTGCTCGGGCCACACCTGGTAGCTGAGGTTCCCGCTCGACCAGCCGTCGTGGTAGAGCCCGCGCGCCATCGATGCGACGTGCGGAGCTGCGGGCACGCGCAGGAGGGTGAGACCGGGGCGGGGGCGCGCGACAAGCTCCCCTTCGAGGTCGAGCTGCGTGCCGAAGTCGTTGACGACGAAGAGGCCGGCGGGCGCAGGCCGTCCGTCCACGAGGAGCGTCCCGTCGGCGTCGACGTCGGCGGCCGAGCGGGCGAACGTGTCGGTGCGCGGCGGCTCGACGCCGAGCCAGACCGGGCGCCCCGCGTTGCGGTTCCAGGCCTCGAACGTCCAGGCGAAGTGAGGCGAGCCGCCGGGGAGGCCGAGGAAGTCGGCGCGTCCCACCCGCAGCTCGTCCAGCCAGTCGGGCTGGGGCGCGGCCCAGGCGGTTCGAGCGCGCTCCGTCATCGCGTGGTCTCCGGCGTAGGCGACGAGGCCGGTCGCGACCATGAGCGCGACGGCCGCGCCCGCGACGATTTCGGCCCGGCGCCGCGTGAGCGGAATGAGGGCCAGCGCGACGGCGCCGAGGAAGGGGAGGGCGGCGAAGACCGTCGCGGCATTCGCGTTCCCCGTCCAGTCGGCGAGCGTGCCGTAGGCGGAGAGGACGGGCGAGTCGAACGAGAAGCGGAAGCCGGCGAGAGTCGAGAACGGGATCAGCCACGCCGCGAAGCCGAGCGCCAGGGCGAGGGCGCCGTAGGCGCGGCGATGCGGCGCTCCGCGCTCCGCGTAGGCGAAGAAGGCGATCACGAGGAGCGGCGCCAGGTAGATCACGTAGCGCTCGAGCGGGCGCGCCGACTCGTCGGCGGCGATCAGCCCGGCCTGCAGGAGAAAGGCCGCGGCGAGGCCGAGGGTCAGGCGGGCGAAGGCCGCCTCGGCCCCTGTGCGCGGTCGCAGGGCCAGAAGCGCGAGGCCGACGAGGGCGCCTGGGACGACGAGCCAGCCGGCGCCGTACGGGATGAGCGTGGCGGTCAGGCCGGCCCAGCGCAGGATCCCCAGGACGTCGACCTCGACCAGCCCGAGCCCCGAGTAGGAGCCGAGCAGGGTCGAGCCGACGAGGAGAGCTGCGAGGCCGCCCGCGACGAGCCCGCCGAGGGCGAGAGCGTGACGGCGCGGATGCCGCAACGCGAGGAGCGCGAAGAGGAGCGGCAGGGCCACGAACTGGCTGCGCGTGCCGACCGCGAGGAGCGAGACGGCGAGCGCGAGCGCGTCCCAGCGCGACGAGGGGCGCTCCAGCGCCCGCACGAGCACCGCGACCGCGAGCAGGAAGACGGGGTAGGCCAGGGCCTCGGACATGAGGTACGAGCTGTAGAGGAGCGCCGGCGCCGCGACGGCTGCCGCCGCCGCCAGGAGCGCGAACGAGGGCCGAACGAGCTGCCGCGCCAGCCAGTAGGCCGGGAAGACGGCCGCGCTCATGAGGACGGCGTTCAGGATCTTCGCGACGGCATAGCCGGTCGTCACGTCGCCGAAGAGCCAGGCTGGCGACTGAAGCAGGGCCGGAAGCGGCGCGGGAAAGACGACCGACTCCCCGCGGATCGAGAGCCAGTCTCCGGCCGCGAGCGACTGCGCGAGCTTCTGGTGCAGGAGCTCGTCCATGAAGACGGCCGGGCTCATGTGCGCGGCCGAGGCGAGCGCGTGGGCGAGCGCAGCGAAAGCGAAGAGGACGGGCAGGACGAGGGCGGGCCGCAACCGGCGGCGGGGCTCGTCCGCCGGGGGCGGGACGGGGTGGAGGAAGGGCTCCGCGGGCCGAGTCGCGCGCGCGTCCGCGGGCGCGTGCGTGCTCATGCCGACCGTATCGGCAGCCGATACCAGCCCCTGTAGCCGTGAGCCCCCGCGTCTCCATCGTCATCGTCGCCTTCCGGTCCGGCCCGGCCCTCGCGCGCTGCCTCGACTCCCTCGAGTGGCAGGACGAGGAGCTCGAGGTGATCGCCGTCGACAACGGCGCGGTGGATGACGAGATCTCGCGAGCGGCGGCACGGTCTCGCGTGCGAGTCGTCTCGCCCGGCGGCAACGCCGGCTTCGCGGCCGGGTGCAACGCCGGCGCCCGCGTGGCGCGCGGCGACGTCCTCCTTTTCCTGAACCCCGACACAGTCGTCGGCGACGGGGCCGTTCGCGAGCTCGCCGACACGGTCGACGACCCGACTGTCGGAATCGCGATGCCAAGGCTCCGGCTGCTCGACGACCCGGGGACGCTGAACTCGTCGGGAAACGTCGTCCACGTGGCCGGGTTCGGCTGGGCGGGCGGCCACGGTGAGCGCGTGAACGGCACCGGCCCGGTCGGGGACGTCCCCTACGCGACGGGCGCCGCGCTCGCGATCCGCGCGCGAGTCTTCGCCGAGCTCGGCGGCTTCACGGACGAGCTCTTCCTCTACCACGAGGATCTCGAGCTCGGCTGGCGCGCGCGCCTGAGCGGCCTGCGGGTCGTCGTCAACCCGCGCGCCGACGTCTTCCACGACTACGAGTTCTCGCGGAACCGGCTCAAGCGCTACTACCTCGAGCGGAACCGGCTCGTCTTCGTCCTCTCCGCGTATTCGGGTCGAACGCTGGCGCTGCTCGCGCCCGTCCTGATCGGAGCCGAGGTAGCGATGGCCGCCCTGGCGGCGCGCGAAGGCTGGCTCCGAGAGAAGACCGCCGGCTGGCGCTGGCTCGCGAGAAACGCCCGCTGGCTCGCGAGGCACCGAACCGAGACGCAGGCCATGAGGCGCGTGAGCGATCGAGCCCTCGCCGCGCACCTCACCCCGAAGCTCGACCCGGCGATGATCGAAGCCCCGGCCGTCGTTGCTCCGCTGAACCGCCTCGTGAGCGGCTACTGGTCACTCGCGCGCCGCGCCCTCTAAGATGCCTTCATCACGAGGAAGGGGTTCCTTGTAGTCGTCCCGCTGGTCGCAGGCGTACTTTTCGCCGCGTCTTCTGCCGCCGCACGTCCGCAAACCCTCCTAGTCCAGAGCCGGTACGTCTCGGCACTCGCCCAAGACGGCGGGAACATCGCCTGGATCGGCAGCCGCGGCGCCCTCGTCTCAGACCCCCGGAGCGGGCTCCCGCAGGAAGCCGTCTTTCTCCGCTCCGACCGTGGTCGCCAGTGGGCGTTCGGGGCGGGCAGCAGCAGGTCGAGCGGCCGCCCGCCGCTGTTCGCCCTAGCCGACGATCGGGTGATCTACCTGGAGACGGTCGAAGGGTCCGCCGCGACGTACCTCTATCTCTGGGCATCGTGGCCGGCACGACGGCAGGTGCGGTTGCTAGAGAGCCTTTCGCGCGAGCCGCTTGGCCGCGGGGCCGACAACGTGGGGTGGCATGTGATCGCGGCCGCCGGCGCAGGTTCGATGCTCTTGTACGGCCTCGTGGATGTCGGCGCGACTCGGTGCGGCGGGCCGGAGGACTTCGTGGTCTGCTCGCACTTCGCGCCGCGCCAAGGCTGGACCGGTCGGGTGGCTCGGCGGCAGGGAGTCCGCTGGGGTGGGCCGCCGCCGGCTCTCCTCGCCGTCGCGGGCGACCGCTGGGTCGTCGTGCCCGCGGACAGAGCTGAGCGTGAGGACGGCATTCCTCGACCGGAATTCGGCGGAACCGTCCAGATCCGCCGCGTCGGCCACGGCGTGACCGCCTCCTTCGCGCCCGCCGGAGTGGTGCAGGCCGTCGCCCTTTCGTCGCGGGTCGTCGCCGTGTTGGTCGACGACGGAAACCAAAGACGCGTCGAGCGCTATTCGATCCAGGGGCAGTTGCTTGGCTCAACTGCCGTGCCGGACGCAGCCAGCGACCTCGTGATGGAAGGCGATTCGATCGTCTACCGCGCCGGAGTTCGAATCAGGCATCTCAGCGCAGCGACGGGAACCGACCTCCCACTAGCCACCGCAGCCCGGATGCCTGTGGGCCTCTCGATCGACCGCTCGCGGGTGGCATGGGCCGAGAACTTCGTCGTCGGGCGCGAACGAGGCTCCGGCCGTTTGAAGTACCGCTCGCGGGTTCGCGTAGTCACGTTCGCCGCTCCGTAGCCCTCAGACCTCAAGAAGCTCCCGCGGAGCGCCGATGCCCTCTACGTGCCCGCTCGCGTTCTCGTTGTCTTCGGCACCCGCCCCGAGGCCGTCAAGCTCGCGCCCGTCGTCCAGGCGCTCGTAGCCGACCCCAGCTTCACACCCCTGGTCGCCGTGACGGCCCAGCACCGCGACCTCCTCGACCAGATCCTCGAGCTCTTCAGGATCGAGCCCGACTACGACCTCGATCTCATGCGCCCCGGGCAAGACCTGTACCACGTCACCTCAGCTGCGCTCCTCGGCTTGAAGCCCGTCCTCGCCGACGCCGCCCCCGACCTCGTCGTCGTCCAGGGCGACACGACCACCACCTTCGTCGGCGCGCTCGCGGCCTTCTACGAGCGCATCCCGGTCGCGCACGTCGAGGCCGGCCTTCGCACCGGCGACCCCTTCGCCCCGTACCCCGAGGAGACGAACCGCGCCCTGACCGCGCGCCTCGCCAACTACCACTTTGCGCCGACCGACCTCGCCCACGAGAACCTCGTCCGCGAAGGCATCGACCCGCGAGCGATCACCGTTACCGGGAACACCGGCGTCGACGCTCTCCTCCAGGTCGCCGAGCGCGTCCGCCTGACGCCGCCGGCCCTCCCGCGTCCCCTGCGTGACCTCGATCCCAAGCGCCGCCTCGTCCTCGTCACCGCGCACCGCCGCGAGTCCTTCAACGGCGGCATGGAGAGGATCTGCCGCGCCGTCGCCGAGCTCGCCCGCCGCCGCCCCGAGCTCGACATCGTCTTCCCGGTGCACCCGAATCCGAACGTCCGCGCCGCGGTCGACGCGACCCTCGCCGACACGAAGAACGTCCGCGTCGTCGAGCCCGTCGACTACGAGCAGCTCGTCTGGCTCCTCACGCGCGCCCACCTCGTCCTCACCGACTCGGGCGGCATCCAGGAGGAGGCACCGAGCCTGAACGTGCCCGCGCTCGTCCTCAGGGACAAGACCGAGCGCCCCGAGGGCGTCGAGACGGGCGCGCTGAAGCTCGTCGGCACCAACCCGACCCGCATCGTCGGCGAGGCCCTCCGCCTCCTCGACGACGAGACCGAGCACGCTCGCATGGCCGCGGCCCCCAACCCGTACGGGGACGGGCGCGCCGCCGAGCGGATCCGCGCCGTCCTCGCCCGCGAGCTCCTCCGCGAGGCCGCCTGATGAAGCTCGCCCTCATCATCCTCGGCTCAGCGATCTGGACCGCGATCGAGGTCTACCTCGTCCTCATGAACGCCTACCTCTTCGGCGTCTCCCTCTTCGGCCTGCGCAAGAAGCGCGAGCGGAAGATCACGATTCCCGAGAAGTCCTTCGCCCTCCTCGTCCCCGCGCACAACGAGGAGCAGGTGGTCGCGCAGACCGTCCAGAGCGTCCTCGCGGTCGACTACCCGCGCGAGCTCTTCGAGATCTTCGTCGTCGCCGACAACTGCACCGACGCGACCGCCGCGAACGCCCGCGCGGCCGGCGCCACCGTCCTCGAGCGCGAAGACGCAGACCTCCGCGGCAAGAACGAGGCCGTCCGCTTCGCGATGAAGCACGCCCTCGCGGACGAGCGCGACTTCGACGCGGTGATCGTGATCGACGCCGACAACGTCGTCTCGAAGAACATCCTCTCGGAGTTCAACAACCGGCTCCTCAAGGGCGAGCGCGTCATCCAGGCCTACCTCGACACGAAGAACCCGGACGACACCTGGATCACCTGGATGTACGCGATCTCCTACTGGATCACTGCTCGCTTCATGCAGCTCGCGCCCGCGCAGGCCGGCCTTCCGTGCCAGCTCGGCGGAACGGGCTACTGCATCGAGGCAGAGACCCTCCGCGAGCACGGCTGGGACGTCACCGCCCTCACGGACGACCTCGAGTACACGATGAAGCTCGTCCTGCACGGGATCAACCCGACCTGGGCACACGACGCGGTCATCTACGACGAGAAGCCGCTCACGATGGGCTCCTCGATGCGCCAGCGCCTGCGTTGGATGCAAGGTCACTGGGATGTCGCCTCGCGCTACGCGGGCCCGCTCTTTCGCCGCGCCTGGCGCGAGAAGTCGCCCTCCGCCTTTCACGCTGGGCTCTACTGCCTCGCGCCCACGCGGATCGTCCTCTGGGGCGTCACCCTCGCCTTCGTCTGGGTGCCGTTCTTCGTGCCGCAGGCGATCGGCCTCGCCATTCACCCGTGGTCGGTGCTCGGCATCGGGCTCGGCGTGATCGGCGTCTTCTTCTTCTACCCGCTCTTCCTCCTCGCGCTCGAGCGGGTTCCCCTCAAGTACTACGTGCGCTACGTCCTCATGTTCGTCTTCGGCCCGACGTGGGTCGCGTGCGCCGCGCTCGGCTTCCTGCGCCGCAAGCGCAAGGACTGGGACAAGACGGAGCACACGCGCTCCCTCTCGCTCGCCGAAGCCGAAGCAATCCGCGGCCGCTCGTAGCTAGGGTCGGTCGGCCGATGGCCGTCCAGCTCTACATCGCGATGAGCCTCGACGGGTTCATCGCGGACAGGGAAGGGGGGGTCGCGTGGCTCGAGGCCTACGGCTCCGAGGGTGACGACCACGGCTACGCGGACTTCATGCGGGAGGTCGGCGCGATCGCGATCGGCGCGACGACCTACGAGCAGATCCTCGGCTGGGGCTGGCCCTACGGCGAGACGCCCGCGTGGGTCTTCACGCACCGCGAGCTCGAGATCCCGCAGGGCGCCGACGTCCGTTTCACCGACCGACCGCCGGCCGAGGTCGTCCCCGAGCTGAAGAGCGAGACGGAGAAGAACATCTGGCTCGTCGGAGGCGGCGTCCTGGCCAAGCAGTTCCTGGACGAAGGCCTCGTCGACGAGCTCATCCTCGGCCTCGTCCCGGAGCTCCTAGGCGAGGGAATCCCGCTCTTTCCGGGCGTCCGCCCGGCCAAGGCGGAGCTGACCGACGCGACTTCCCACCCGTCCGGAATCGTGATGCTTCGCTACGGGCTTCCCCGCGCCTGAAAGCCCTGCAAAGCACGCGAAACCCGCACCGTCCGAAGCCCGCCCTACTCTGAGGTCCCCCGCTCTTCGAGAGCGGCCCCCACAGATACCCTTTCGGGAGGAACGATGGCGAGCGTAGAGCGCACCGAGAAGACCCCCCTGATCACCGAAGAGGCGCTCGCGAACGCCGTTTCCGACGCGGCCGCGAAGGCCGGTGTCCGCCGCTACTTCACCATCCCCGGGCGCGACCCGTTCGACGAGATCGAGTGGGAGGTGCGCGACGCCTTCATCCCCGGCAAGGACAAGCCGGTCTTCGAGCAGAAGGGCGTCGAGTTCCCCAAGTTCTGGTCGCAGACGGCGACCAACATCGTCGCGCAGAAGTACTTCCGGGGCCGCATGGCCTCGCCCGAGCGCGAGGAGAGCGTGCGCCAGATGATCGGCCGCGTCGTCGACACGATCGGCCGCTGGGGCCGCGACGGAGGCTACTTCGCCGACGAGGAGGAGGCCGAGACCTTCGAGGACGAGCTGAAGGCGATCCTCGTCAACCAGCTCGCCTCCTTCAACTCGCCGGTCTGGTTCAACGTCGGCTTCGAGGAGAAGCCGCAGTGCTCGGCCTGCCAGCCGTACCACGCGCTCGTCTCGACCCCTGAGGGGATGGTTCCGATCGGAGAGCTGGTCGAGGAAGACCAGGTCGGCCGCGAGGTCTACGACTCGAACGGAGTCACGCGCGTGGTCGCGGTGAAGGCGAACGGACAGAAGCCCGTGTACAGGGTCGTGCTTCGCAACGGAAGCTTTGTCGAGGCCACACCGGATCACGTGGTGAAGGCCGTGTCCGCGCGCCGAACGACGCCGTCGTGGCTCCGCGTGGACGAGCTCGAGGTCGGGATGCGGCTCCACCTGCACCCGCACCGCGCCAAGGTGGCCGAGCCAGCGCTCGTCATGGCTGGGCCGTCCGGATCGGAGCTGCCGGAGCTCGTCGACGACGAGGAGACGGAGATCGCGGTCGCCGAGGCCGCGCTGGCAGGGTGGCTCCAGGCGGATGGCTTCGTCGGTCAGTACGACGAGGGGACGAACCGCTCGCTCACGATCGAGTTCCAGGTCGCGAACGACGCGGAATACGACTGGGTCGTCCGCAACCTCGACGTCGCGCTGCCGGACGTCCACCGCCACGAACGGGCGGTCGAGCTTCAGGACGAGACGCTCTCGTACCGCAAGATTCGGCTCTACGGGGAGGTGCTGCGCGACTTTGTCGAGCGCTGGGACCTGCTGCGACGCGGAACGGAGATCCGGGTGCCCAAGCAGCTCTGGACGGCCTCACGCGACGAGATCTCGGCCTACCTGCGTAGCGTCTTCCAGGCCGATGGCTACATCTCTGTCCGGCGTGAGAGCGGCTTCGAGAGTGGGCGCGTCGCCTTCGCCGTCATCAGCGAGCGCTGGGCCGAGGACGTTCAGCTCCTTCTCAACGTGCTCGGGATCTACTCGCGCCGCCTGCGGAAGGCCGAGAAGCGCTCGGACCGGCACGACCTGCACGAGGTGATGATCGGCATCGGCTCCGAGCGGGCTCGATTCGCCGAGCTCGTCGGCTTCGTGAGCGAGGAGAAGCAGCGCAAGCTCGTCGACTCCTTGACGCTACGCGACAGCAAACGCTGCCCCGACCTTCGCGAGGAGGAGATCGTCTCGATCGAACCCGTCGGAGTGCAGGAGGTCTACGACATCCAGACGGAGTCGGGCGAGTACCTGACGAACAACGTCGCCGTCCACAACTGCTTCATCCTCTCGATCGACGACTCGATGGACTCGATCCTCGACTGGATCCGGCGCGAGGGCGTCATCTTCCGCGGCGGCTCGGGCTCCGGGATCAACCTCTCCAGGCTTCGCTCCTCGCAGGAGCAGCTCTCGAAGGGTGGCTACGCGTCCGGCCCCGTGAGCTTCATGCGCGGCGCCGACGCCTCCGCCGGCACGATCAAGTCGGGCGGCAAGACGCGGCGCGCCGCGAAGATGGTCATCCTCGACATCGACCACCCGGACATCGAGGAGTTCATCTGGTGCAAGGCGCGCGAGGAGGAGAAGGCGCGCGTCCTCGAGGCCTCGGGCTACGACATGTCGCTGAACTCGCCCGACTGGGCGTCGATTCAGTACCAGAACGCGAACAACTCGATCCGCGTCACCGACGCGTTCATGGAGGCCGCCGCTTCGAACGCCGACTGGAACCTGACGACGCGCACCGACGGGACGGTCGTCGAGACGAAGCCCGCACGCGACCTCCTCCATCAGGCGGCGGACGCGGCGCACCGCTGCGCCGACCCGGGCGTCCAGTACGACACGACGATCAACGCGTGGCACACCTGCCCGAACTCGGGCCGGATCAACGCGTCGAACCCGTGCTCGGAGTACATGCACCTGGACGACTCAGCCTGCAACCTCGCCTCGCTGAACCTGATGAAGTTCCGCCGCGAGGACGGCGAGCTCAACGTCGAGATGTTCGAGCACGCGGTCGACACGCTCATGCTCGCGCAGGAGATCCTCGTCGGCTACTCGAGCTACCCGACGCCCGAGATCGAGCGAAACGCGAAGGCCTACCGCCAGCTCGGCCTCGGCTACGCGAACCTCGGCGCCCTCCTGATGGCGCGGGGCCTCCCGTACGACTCGGACGAGGGTCGCGCCTACGCGGCCGCGATCACCGCGCTCATGACGGGGCGCGCGTACCGGAAGTCGGCGGAGATCGCCGCACGGATGGGCCCGTTCGCGGGCTACCAGCCGAACGCGGCGGCGATGGTCGGCGTGATCGCCAAGCATCGCGCGGCGGTCGGGAACATCGAGGACTCGAACATGGTTCCCGCCGACCTGCTGACGGCGGCGCGCCAGGCCTGGGACGACGCGCTCGACCTGGGCGAGGTCTCGGGCTTCCGAAACGCGCAGGCGACCGTGCTCGCGCCCACCGGGACGATCAGCTTCATGATGGATTGCGACACGACCGGAGTCGAGCCCGACTTCTCGCTCGTCAAGACGAAGAAGCTCGTCGGCGGCGGCGAGATCACGATCGTGAACAAGACGGTCGCGATGGCGCTCGAGAAGCTCGGCTACGCGCCGCAGGAGGTCGACCAGATCGTCGCGTACGTGGACGACCGGAACACCGTCATCGGCGGGCCCTTCATGAAGACCGAGCACTACCCGGTCTTCGACTGCGCGATCGGCGAGCGCGCGATCCACTACATGGGCCACGTGAAGATGATGGGCGCCGTCCAGCCCTTCATTTCGGGCGCGATCTCGAAGACGGTCAACATGCCCGAATCGGCCACGATCGAGGACGTCGCCTCGCTCTACACGGACGCGTGGCGCCTCGGCGTCAAGGCGATCGCGATCTACCGCGACAACTGCAAGGTCGCCCAGCCTCTGTCGTCGAAGGCCGACACGGCCGAGGCGGCCCCGCCGCCCGTCCCGAGACAGGAGCGCAAGCGCCTCCCGCTCGACCGCACGGAGATCGGCCGCAAGTTCCAGGTTGGCGACTACGAGGGCTACATCCACGTCGGCCTCTACGACGACGGGACGCCCGGCGACATCTTCGTGGACATCGCCAAGGAGGGCACGACCCTCGCCGGCCTCATGAACTCGTTCATGATCTCGGTCTCGCTCGGCCTCCAGTACGGCGTGCCGCTCGAGGTCTACGTCTCGAAGTTCGCCCACATGCGCTTCGAGCCGAGCGGCCAGACGAACGACCCGGACATCCGCGTCGCCAAGTCGATCGTCGACTACGTCTTCCGCTGGATGGGCAAGAAGTTCCTCGACGCCGACACCCAGCAGGAGCTCGGGATCATGAGCCCGGAGGTGCGAGCGAGGCTAGCCCAGGCGCACGAAGCCCTCGAAGGCCGCCCCGCCTACGAGGAGCCCACGGCCCCAGCAGCCCCGCCGGGCCAGGCAGCCCTCTTCAACAACTGGGAAGACGCAGTCGAGTGCGCCAAGTGCGGCGGCCGAATGGTGAGGACGGGCAGCTGCTACACGTGCCGGGATTGCGGTCAGAACACCGGGTGTAGCTAGAACGACAGCCTTTACCGACTCGAGGTCCAAGCGGCCCGCCATGGCGGGCCGCTTGTGTTTCACGAGTTGGCCGGTGAACAATCGCAGCCGTGCGCGATGACGACATCCGCAGCGCATGTCTTGCCGCACTCGATGTGCTTCAGGCGCAGTTCGGCAAGGACGTCCCTTACGCGGCCCTCGTCGCAGGGTTCAACTTCCGTGGCGCCAAGGTGCCCTTCCTGAATCGCGCATACGGCATCTATCGCTCGCGCGCTCAGCGGGGGCTGGCTGCGCTGTCAGTCAATAGCTCGTA
>Ga0136617_10004014_pt1 | contig 13168 bp, 10 predicted proteins | sample AntDrymUQ3222106_2_FD_129672 | JGI IMG/M metagenome (GOLD analysis project Ga0136617, IMG submission 129672) | Polar desert sand microbial communities from Dry Valleys, Antarctica - metaG UQ322 (21.06) | ecosystem: Environmental > Terrestrial > Soil > Desert | place: Antarctica: Dry Valley...
AGAGCCGTCGCAACCCGATACGAAAAGCACGACGCCAACTACCTCGCCCTCGTCAAACTCGCAGCCATCAAAATCTGGATGCGGTTTATGAGTCGGTGACCTAGACTCAGGACCCGTTAAATTGCTTGCGGAGGCGGCGATCGGCTGATCCAATGGCGGCATCTGGGAGGTGCTGTCATGAGTGATCTGATCTGGTTGTCTGAGGCGCAGATGCGCCGGGTCGAGCCCTATTTTCGGTGCTGTCAGTCTAGCGAACGGAACAAGCTTCCAAGCAGCGGGCAAGGTAAATCTCCGCGCCTTTCTGTGGGACGGTAGTTTCAGACCAAATGCACCGGTTGGTAGGGAGCCGCGCGGCAGGGGCAGTGGGTGCCTCAGGCGAGCTGTTGGTCGCGGATTTTGCCCTGTCAGCTCGGCCGGCAGGACCGCCCGCGCTAATCCTTAGCCCAACGCATCGCGGGCTCGACCCATTCAGGTAGCGGCCGATAAACAAAACCGTGACCAAGACCTGTCTCCAGCCGAATTTCTTCAAATCTCGTCAGGAAGCGGGACGCATTCTTGCGAACGCCTTCGCAGCTCTGGCCAATCTCGTCCGAGGCATCGTAGATCGATAGCACGCTGCCGCTGAGCCGCGGATTATGTGTCCTGATCAGCCAGTCGTTACAGTTTGCAAGAAGCACGTATGCGACCTGCGGTTCTTCCAGGCGGGTGGAGACGAGCGCGGCAATCACGGCGCCCTTGGATGCACCTATAACAGTCACGCGCGCAGGTGGAAATCCTCGCGCCAAGTCGGCTCGAATCTGACCTACGATGCGATCGGCATAGGCCGATACATCAGTTCCCTTGGGCCTCATTTCACCTATCACGGTTACGCCGGGACGTCGGAGCCCGGCGAGAATGCCCTCATAATCATAGGCTCCATGCTTTGGACTAACGCCCTTGGCACCCTGTTCTTCGACAATTGCCCCGTGCAGATAATACACATGCTCCGCCCGTGACGGCGGCTGCTTCGTTCCAGCACAGGCAAGTAACGGAAAGCAGCCAGCCAAAACAGCTGTGACGCTCCAAAATACTTGAATGATCGGTTGTTCTGACAAGGTCGCATCTCCCATACTTGTCGCTGATAGAGTCGGCGTATGACTATCAGTGCTCGAGGCCGGAGTTATACGACACCGAGCCAGTCGAACGTGGCCTTAGCTCTGGGAACATGAGCGGCACAAGCGCTTGCATGTTGTCAGTCCGCCGGGTCCGTTGATGAAGAGGGCGAGCGAGCGCCCGGCCGGGATCGAAGACCACGACGCTCCGAGACCACCGGCATGAGCACCCCGGACGGGAGCGCCAGCATGCCAAGTCCCGCGCCGAGCGATGCGACCGCCGCCCTACGACTAAAATGCACTTCGGTAGCGGGTATCGGCCCGAACGCGCTCGGGCCTGACGCGGCGCGGAGGGCGAACGGCCCTTCCTCATGGGCACGGTGGCCAAGCTTCGGACTTGTCGGTGCGGGCCACAACGAACTCCCCCGAACCCCCGATCGGCAAAGTGGCCGTGCCGAAATCGCGTGCGAACAGGATCGTCCGTCCCGTCGGCGAGAATGTCGGGCCGACTTCGAGCGCGGGGGTGTTGACCTCGGCGCCGAGTTTCGTCCGCTCGGCCCAGCCGCTCGCTGTTCGACGCAGCATGAAGATGTCGCCGTCGGCCATCAGCACCATGCGACTGCCATCCGGCGAAACTTCAGCCTCGTATTCGTCCGCGTCTGAGTTGACAGCGCTACCGAGATTCTCGACAGTCCAGACGCCGCCCCGTTGGCGCGCACGATAGATATCGGTGCCGCCCATGCCGCCCGCGCGGTCTGACCCGAAGTAGAGCCAGCCGTCGGGAGCAGGGCGGGGAAACCATTCCGCCCCGTCGGAATTGACCGGCGCGGGCAGCCGCTCGGGCGCGCGCCACGGCGCGGTCGCGTCCTCCCGCCTTGTGACCCAGATGTCGAGATCGGCGCCGGCCTTGCCTTCGTACGTCCGCGTCGAGATGAAATAGAGGCTCCTGCCGCCGTCAGCGACGTACGGATCGGCCTCGAAGCCCTCGCCAGCGAAGGTGGGTGCGCGAGGCTCGCTCCAAACGCCATCGCGGCAGCTGCTCACTTGCAACCGCCAACCCTGGAAGGCCGGCGAGCTGCGCACGAAATACATTGCGCGACCCGCAACATCGAAGATGGCGTGCGATTCGAACGCCGTACTCGAAATCGGAACCTGCTGCAGCGCGCTGACCCGAAGCGCTGAAGATCCAACGGCGGGCGGTGCTCGGGTGCACGCACCGAAAACCGCCGACGCAGCCACAAAAGCTGTTCCGAGCCGGACAGCTGTCATCCGCGCCGGGGTCACGACGGCTTCGGCAGTATAATCGGGACGCTGATCCGCCCAGACAATGGCGCCATGGTGGATGCGCCATTGGAAAGCCTTGGCCGCTGGAACCCGCCATCCTGCATGCCTGAAAAGTCCTCCAGCAGGGAATGATGCAGAGTTCGACATAGGACATTAACTTCCGGTTCAGCAAGTCGGTAATATGTTACGCTTATTACTCCAGCTTTGGGGAGGGATAAGATGCTTGAATCGTCGCCGCTTTATGCTGAGTTGTCGAGTGCCTAGCGATGGACTTGGTCCGTCATCCCCTGGAGTGGACCTGCCTCGACCGGCGTCGGGCGATGGCAGCGATAGGTGTAGGCCTTGGCACTTTGCTGTCGGGGACCGCGGCGGTCGGCGCCGCAACGTCTGCCGCAACTGAGATGCGCCGAGCGGCGCTCAGGTCGGCCGCGCGTCATCTCAAGGAGAGATATGTCTCGCCCAGCGGTGGAGCCGCGCTGGCGGCCGCGCTGAATGCTCGCGAGAGCGAGTTAGTGACGGAGGCCAAGAACGACGATAATACCGTCTTCGCCGCACGGGTCAGCGACGCGATGCGTGCGATCGTTCCCGACTATCATCTTCGTTTCTTCCCTCCCGGCGACCGAGTACCGATGCGCGTCGTCCGGTCAGACGGCGGCCGGACGCCTCAGCGCTTGCCGGATGATCGACGCGGCAAGCCCGAAGTCGACATTAAGCTGCTTCTCTCTAAGATCGGATATATCCGCGTTTCGCCGCTGATCTCGACGGCGGCGACGACTGCCCAGGTCGAAGCGAGGATGAGGCAGATCGCCTCTGCTGCGGCGCTGATCTACGACGTTCGCGGGGTTCCCGGCGGGGACCCGGCAATGGTGGCGCTACTGAGCAGCTACGCCTTCGATCGGCCCACGAAGTTGGTCGCGACGCAGGTGCGCGGCGAAAACGTCGTCCAACGCTGGACGCGGGCCGATCGCAACGGGCCGAGTTTTGCCTCGGTGCCGGTCGCTGTCCTGATCGATAGCCGATCCGCTTCTGCAGCCGAGGCACTCGCCTTCGGCCTGAAGATTACGGGCCGCGCCGAGTTGTTTGGCGAGCGATCGCGCGGGGCGGGCCATAGCGGGGGCGTCGTTCCGCTCGACGGCGGCTTCGGCCTGTGGCTGCCGACCGGACGAGCGTTCGATCCGGCGACCGGCAAGGGCTGGGACCAGGTAGGTATCGAACCACTACATGCTGTGCCTGCTGAACGGGCGCTCGACGCTGCGCGGGCGGCGCTCATAGCCAAGATAGGGGCGCGGAAAAGCTAATGCCGCAGCTTCAAGAACAGAGAGCGACGAGATATGTGACAGGTAACCTTTCCCGGGTTTCCTGGAGATCGTCGATGAATGGCAAAACGGATTTCGTGGCTCAGCTTGGCCTTCCCTTTCTCGCGCACCGCCTCAGGCGCGCCGCCGAGACCTTTCGCGACGGCTATGGCGAATGGTTGCCGGAGGCGGGGGTCGTTGCGCCGGCCCGGTCTCTCTCGACCATCCTGCTGCTCGACGAACAGGGCCCCAGCGGGGTCGTCGAGATCGCCGCGCGAATCGGGTTCAGTCATCCGCTGGTGATCCGGCTGGTCAGGGATCTCGAGGCGATCGGGCTGGTGCAGGTTGCGAAGGATGCAACAGACGGGCGCAAGCGCGCCGTGAGCCTCACGTCGAAGGGCCGAGCGGAGGTGGAGAGAATTCGCGCCGCCTGCGTGCCAATCGCTAAAGTCTACGACGAGTTGTCCGCCGAGGTCGGAGTCGACCTCATGGCAATGGTCGAAAGACTGGAGGCGGCCGAGGCGAGCGATTGCTTTCCCGACCGGCTGCGAAAGGCTGTCCGGCAAGGTTCAAGGAAATCCGCCGTCGTCGAAACAATGGATCCGAGCAAGAAGAGGATAAGAATATGAAGTTTCTGCCGACCAAGTTCCTGATTGGCGTCTCGATCGCCGGCAACGCCTGCGCTCAGGTCCAGCCGCCGCCGCCGGATGGCGGGCCACAGCCGACGACAAGGATGGGCGAGCCCCAGATGGTGCGCCGCATGCGCGCGCCGTCGCCGCCACCCGAGTTTGTGGGAGACACGGCACAGGTCGCCATGGATCTGTCGCGGTTCCTTCCGGTCGTCCAAGTCAAGATTGGCGGCCGACCTTACCGATTCATCGTCGACACTGGCACATCCGGCCATGGGCGTGTCGTCCCCGCTCTGGCAAAGGCGCTGGGCCTTGAGGCGGTTGGCCAAGTGCTGTCGGGCGATCCTTCGGGTCGGACGCAGACCCGATCGCTCTACCGGATCGACGAACTCGAGCTGGATGGCGTGCGGCTGAAGGGCCTTAATATGGGCGAAGTCACGCTGCCGCCCGGAAGGTTCGCCGGGATCGACGGCATCCTCGGGCTGGGCGCGTTCGAGAACCACCTTCTGACCTTCGACTACCCGAAGTCATCGCTCGTTCTCAGCCGTGACGCGCTACCCGCCAGCGCGATGACCTACAAGATGACGCCGCGCGGCGTCATCGGCGTCCCGATCTCGGTCGGCGGGGAGACGATCGAGGCGCATATCGACACCGGCAATTCGATCGGCGCGCTCGTCGTCCCGACGGCCTTGGCCGATCGGTTGCCCAAGATCGGTGCACCGCGCTCGGCGGGCAAGGCCAGCACACCGATCTCGACAGTCGACATCATGGAGGCGGACACTAACGTGCCGGTTCGCATCGGCAACGTCACGCTTCCGGTCACCACGATCACTTATCCGAGCCTAGGCGCCGAAGCCAATCTCGGGTCGAGAGCCTTCGCGTCGTCCGTGCTGCGCATCGATCAAAGGAACAGTCGTCTCGACATCACGCTTCCCGAGCTGGCGAGGCGCCGCTGATGCGGTGGCCTCTACTTTCGCCGCTGCTGGGCGCGCCCCTGCTTCTCGCCTGCGCGGTGCATTCGGTGCCGGCGCTCGCGCAGCGCCCGACGGCTGCCACGTCGGAAGCCGCCGTGCGCAAGCTCGAACGCGCGTGGCTAGACGCCTACGAACAGCACGATGACGTTGCGATGGCCGAGATCGTAGCCTCCGATTTCATAATCACCTATCCCGATGGGACGACACTCGACAAGGTCGGCACGCTCAACCAGATCAGCGGTCCAGCAAGGGCTGGGATGGGACCGTGGTTCAGAACCGAAGAGGTGCGAGCGCGCGTCTTCGGGGATGCGGTCATCCTCAACGGCATCCTGCTCACCGAGAGCGCGCAGGCGGGCGGCCCACCAGCGCGGCGCAATCGGTACACCGACATTTACGTCCGCCGGAATGGTCGGTGGCAGGTGGTGGCGTCGCATCTCTCCAATCTGCGTGCCGAGTGAACAGGGCGAGGTACGCTCAGCGACTGAAGCAGGGGACCCGATCTAAAGGAATTGCTGGAACGCTAGGAACGGCCTCGCAAGCCAGGCTCGCGTGTGTTCTTGGCTCACGCTGCGATTGCGCCACGTTGAGGAATCCCATCAGCAACGCAGAACTGGCTGTGCTCGAGGTACTTTGGCATGAGGCACCACTTACCGCGGTCCAAATCGCTGATCATCTCGGAATAAGCCGCGGCTGGGCCCTTTCCACGGTTAAGACGTTTCTATCGCGCCTTGTGACTAAACAAGCAGCTAGCGCAGAGCTGGCGGGACGGAGCTTCCTCTACCGCCCCTTGATTGAGAGAACAGCGTTTGCTCTGGTGGAAGCGAGGAGCTTACTGGACCGCCTGTTTGACGGGCGAGTGGCTACGCTCGTCGAACATCTGAGTGCCCACGGCGAACTAACCAGCGAGGATGCCAACGACGTCGGAGCGCTGTTGAGCTGCCGGCCTCGGCCAGTGGTTTAGTCAGCAGGGGGCTTGGCAAGTCGACCTTGCCGACGTGGTAGATGAGTTCCCATCCATAATTTAGCGCGCCGGCTTCGAGCGCCGTCGGCATGTGGAGTTCGGGTGAGCGTCGTTGCCCACCTGGCGTTGCGCTCGCGTTCGTTGCCGGAAAGTCCCCGTCAGCGCTTACTTGCCTTTTCACAGCCACTTGCGCTTGGCCTCGCGACCTCTATTCTGATGGCGCGCCGGGATCGGCGCGGAGGCGTGAGAACCTCTCTTGTGATACCGGCTCCACGGCCGGGTGGCCGACGCGCATGTCCAGACCGCTTGCGGTTAAAGGCGTCGGCGCATGCCCAAGCATGTTCTCAACACCCGGCTTTGCCGGCGCGCCTCGAGTCCGGGAGGAGCGCATGCGGGGCCGATCAAATGCCATTGGGACACGGCCAAGGCCGAGTGATTCTCGTTTGCCGTTGCTCGGTACGGGCGGATGACGCCGGCAGGCGCATCCACACTCGCGAAGACGGATCCTGAGGCTCTCGAAGGCCGCGATAAATCTCGCCCGGCCAGGCGCGAACAGTTCGGTGGCGGGGAGCCCGTCTGCCTTGAGACGCTGTATCGCCAGCAATCTGGGCGTCTTCTGAAAGCGCTGACACGCAGGACCGCGAACCGCGAGGACGCACGCGACCTCGTTCACGAGATATTCTGCCGGGTCGCCCGGATCGGGGCGACGAGCCCGCTCAAGCTGCACCGTCCCGAAGCATTTCTCAGCCGCATGGCGGCCAATCTTCTTAAGGACCGGGCCAAAGCGATGGCCCGGCACTCGTCCGCCAATCACGTCGCGGCCGACGAACAATCGCTCGCGGGGCTGGACCAGCAAAGGCTATTGGAATCGAGAGATATGCTGACGCGTCTTGAAGCGGCCGTGCTAAAGCTCCGGCCGAAGACCCGGGAGATTTTCATGGCGCATCGGCTCGACGGCCTGAGCTACGCGCAAATCGCGGAACGAACCGGCCTGTCCGTCAAGGGCGTCGAGAAGCAGATGAGCAAGGCGATCGCCCAGATCGATCGCCTGCTGGATCGGACGTAGAGCCATGCGCCTGCCGTTCGGCAATGACAAAGAGCGACTGCGCCAGGAAGCCTCCGCTTGGCTGATGAAATCGCGCGGGCCGGACGCCGAGACGCACCGGGCGGCCTTCGAGCGCTGGTATCGGGCGGATCCGGAGCACCAAAAAGCCTATGATCGGATCGCTGCGCTGTACGAGGCTTCGGGGAGATTGGCGCAGACGCAGACCGGGCGCAACCGAAGCCTGCCCGAACCGGCCCGGCGAACAAGGGCGTCACTCGGCTACGCCTTGGCCGCAATTCTCGTCGGCGCCGCGTTGATCGCGCTGACGCTGCTTGGGAACGGCACGCCTTGGTCGCCGGCAGCGGCCGGGCGAGACACGATCTTCGCGACCGGCCCCAGCGAAGGCCGGACCGTGAGCCTGGCCGACGGATCGCGCGTGACGCTTTGGCCGCGCAGCCGTCTGCAGGCGATTCTCTCCGCGACCGACAGGCGAATGATCCTCGCTTACGGCGCAGCCCGGTTCACGGTGGCGCATGAGCGCCGCCCTTTCCTCGTCGTAGCCGGCCCCACCGAGATCCTGGCGCACGGAACGGTGTTCGACGTGCGCATCGTGTCGGGGCGGACGTCGGTGACGCTGATCGAAGGCTCCGTGGACGTGACCTATCCGGCGTCTCCGGGCCGGACCGCCCCTCGTCATGTGACGCGCCTGGTTCCCGGCGGACAGCTCGTCGTCGACCCGGCCCGAGGGGCGTCCGCTACACTGCCCGGTCGCCCCGCCGCAACCGACGAGCCGATGCTGCAGTTCGACAACACGCCGCTCGCACAAGCGATCGCCCAAGCCAACCGGCATGGCGCGACCAGAATCGAACTGGCCGACCCGGCGGCCGGGCGGCTCCGGATCACGGGAGTTTTCCGCGCCAGTGATAACGAAGCGTTCGCGCGGGGCCTCGCTACCGCATTTCGCCTGCGTCTCGAACGGCGGCCAGATGGGACACTCATCCTCCATGCCGCCCCACCCGCGAAATAAAATCGGGGGGTAAGGCCCTTCGCTGTCGTCAAGCCTCCTGCACGGTGCTCGCCAACAACGCGCCGGCAAAGGGGGAAGGATGCACCGCAATCATTTCGGGTCGCTGCTCGCGGCCATGTCGATCGCCGCGACTGTCCACGCGGCGCCCGCAGGCGCGCAGGCCGCGGATCAACTGACCTATGCCTTACCGGCGCAGGATCTTGCCCAGTCGCTGCGGAAGATCGCGCTTCAATCGGGTCAAAGCGTCATCGCGCCGTCCGACATCGTCGCGGGCCGGCGCGCGCCGGCCGTCAACGGGCGCTTCACCGCGGAGGAAGCGGTCCGCGTCGTGCTAAGCGGGAGCGGGCTTGAGGTCCGGCGGGTCGGCACGACCCTGGTGATTGTTTCGCCGGAGCCCGATGGGGCGACGGCGGCGGCCGAGGGCGAGACGTCCCCGCGCGACGAAACGATCGTGGTGACTGGCACCAATTTGCGCGGCTCCCAGCCGACCTCGCCGCTGATCACGCTCACCCGGCGCGACATCGACCGCACCGGCGCGACCTCGGTCGACCAGCTGATGCGGAGCGTGCCCCAGAACACCCAAGGCGGCGTCAACAAGGAAAATGTCGGCGTCTTTCTGCCGGACCAGAGCGTGACCGACCATGGCGCCGGCCTGAACCTGCGCGGTCTGGGCCAGCGTGCCACTCTCGTCCTCGTCAACGGCCGGCGGCTGGCGCCGAGCGGCGCGGGCTCGTTCGTCGACGTGTCGCTGATACCTGTCGCCGCGCTCGAGCGGGTCGAGATCCTGACCGACGGCGCGTCGGCGATCTACGGTTCGGACGCGGTCGGTGGCGTTGTCAACTTCATCCTGCGCGATCGCTTCGACGGGCTGGAGAGCGCGCTTCAGGTCGGCGCCGCGACCCAGGGCGGCGGGGAGCAATTGCTCGCGTCGCAGACCGCGGGGCATAGCTGGTCGACGGGCAGCGCGATGCTCGCCTACGAATATCGGCTCGAGAATGAGGTCCGCGCCGCCGACCGCCCGTTCACGATCGGTCTGCGTCCCGCGACCTTCCTGCTGCCGCGCGAGCGCAAGCACAGCCTGCTCGGAACGGTCGAGCAGCAGCTCGCGTCCGGGCTTACGGCCGGGGCGACGGGTACGTTCGCCCACCGCACCACCGAACGGACGACCTTCCTGACGGGCTCCCCGCTTCCAATCGGGGTCGATGCCGAAGCGGAATCGCTGACCATCTCCGGCGACCTCACCTACGACCTGCCGGGCGGATGGCGGGCGACGCTCGAAACCAATTATGCCCGCACCACCAGCACCCAGCAGCAGACCCAGCCGGGCGGCACCCCGCTGGTCAACAGTCGCGACATCCGCAACGCGATCTTCGAAACCGGGCTCAAGCTGGACGGCCGCCTCTTCCAGCTCCCGGCCGGACCTGTCCGGCTGGCGGTGGGAGCCGAGGCCCGGTGGGAAAGATATCAGGAAGGGTTCGAATCCTCGGCCATTGCGCGCGTCGTCCAGGATGCGCGGCGGAGCGTCCGGTCGGCCTTTGGCGAGCTTCTCGTGCCGTTGGTGTCCGACGCGAACCGCATGCCCGGCTTCGAGCGCCTGCAGCTGTCGGCGGCGGCGCGCTATGACCGCTACAGCCAGACCGGATCGACGCTCGACCCCAAGCTCGGGCTCTTATGGTCGCCCGCGCCCGGGCTGAACCTGCGCGGCTCGTACAGCACGTCGTTCCGCGCGCCGCTCCTCTCCGAGATCACGGGCAATTATACCGCCATCTATCTGCCCGCTTTCTTCTTCTACGTCGATCCGCTGCAGGCCCCGCCCGGAAGCATCGGACTGTTCCTGCAGGGCAGCAACCCCGGCGTGCGGCCGGAGACGTCGCGGACATGGACGTTCGGCGGCGATTTCTCGCCCGGCTTCGCCGACGGCCTTACCCTGTCCGCCAATTATTACACGATCCACTTTTCCGACCGGATCGCGCTGCCGACGCCGAGCATCAACGTGCTCGGCGATCCCGCCTTCGACCCGATCATCGACCGCATGCCCGACGCATCCGCGCTGGCGGGCGTGGTCGCCGGCGCCCAGCTCATCCTCGATGCGACCGGGCCGGGCTTCAGCAACGGCGGCGCGACGCCGGCCGACGTCGATGTCGTGCTGGACGACAGGATCAGCAACACGGCGGTCACCACTACACGGGGCATCGACCTGGGGCTTCGCTACGCGTTCAAGACCGGCGGCAGCGACTTTCTGCTCGACGCCAATGTCAGCCACATCATCGCGTTCGACGACCAGTTCACGGCCGCCAGCCCGCCCGTTCACGCCCTCGACCGCCCTTACCGTCCGCTCGGCTGGCGGGGCCGCGGCGGCGTCAGCTGGAGCCGGTCGGGCTGGAACGGGAGCTTGTTCGCGAACCATGCGAATGGCTATCTCGACGATCGCACGACCACCGATCGGCGGGTCGCGTCGCACACCACGCTCGACTTCAACCTCGCTTATGCGTTTGGGCCCAAGAGCCCGTCCTGGCTGCGCGGCACGCGGATCGCGCTGTTCGCCGAAAATCTCCTCGACAACGATCCTCCCCGCCTGCTGCCCGACCCCGGGAGCGACACCGGGCTCGGCTACGATCCGGTCAACGCGTCCGGCCGCGGCCGGTTTGTAGCGCTGCAGCTGAGGAAGGGCTGGTGATGCGGGGGCGGCCCGGCGCTCGGCGCCTGCCGCCTGCTGTGCTCGCGGCGGCGGCGCTGCTCGCGCTGCTCGCGCTGCTGGCGGGCGCGCCGGCAACGCTGGCCGGACCGACCGTGCCCGAGCTGGTCGAGGTGGCCGACATCGAAAACCTGGCCGCGTCGCCCGACGGACGGCTCGTCGCTTTCCGGGTGCAGCGGCCTTCGATCGAGCGCAACAGCTATGCGATCGAGTGGCGGGTCGCCGACCTCGCCGCCGGCCGGACGGTCCGCATCGCCGGAGGCGGGGACCCCATTTACGGCGATGCCGGACCGCTGGAGATGGAGCCGCCAATCTGGTCGCCGGATGGCCGGTTCCTCTATTATCGCGCGCTCGTCGACGGCGCGATCGGCATCTGGAGAGCGGCCGCGGACGGGTCGGGAAGCCGGCCGATCGTCGTCGGCGACGCCGACGTCGAGCGGCTGGAGACGAGCGCCGACGGACAGGCCCTGCTGTACCGGACCGGACCCGCGCGCGACGCGATCGCGCGCGCCGAGCGAAGCGAATATGACGAGGGCATCCTCGTCGATGAAAGCGTCGATCTCTCGCAAAACCTTTTTCGCGGCGCGTTCGTCAACGGGCGGCTCGCGAGCCAGCGGCTAATCGGCCGATGGTATCAAAGATCCGGGCTGCTGTGGAAGGCGCCGCGCCTTCAGCATCGGCTCGATCTGCCGAGCCTGCGCGAGCCCGAGCCCGAGCCCGTCCCCGCGCCGCCCGTGACGCCACTCGTGCCCACGCCGAACCTATTCCGGCTGAGCGCGCGCTCTGTGGCCGGCGATGCCGCGACGCTCGACGATCCAGGCGAAGCGCCCAGGCTCGAGGTTCGGCGGGCCGCGACGGGACAAATCGTGCGATGCGGGGCGGCGCCGTGCCGGACGGGCCGTATCGTCGCGCTCGCCTGGCGGCCGGAGCACGATCAAATCCTGTTCACGGCGCAAGACCGATTTTACCGGCAGAGCCTCTATCTGTGGGATGTAGCCGGCGGGCGCGTTCGGCTGGCAGCGCGCGGCGACGGATTGCTCGGCGGGGGCCGCGACCCATTTCAGCCCTGCGCCCTCACGCCCGGCTTCGCCGTCTGCGTGACGGCCGGCGCGGTGTCGCCGCCCAGGCTGGAGCGGATCGCGCTCGAACGCGGTGCGCGCGCTTTGTTGCTCGACCCGAACGAGGCGCTCCGCGGCCGCGCGATGCCGCGGGTCGAGCAATTGTCGTGGAAGCTCGCCGACGGCCGCTCCGCGACGGGCACGATCCTGACGCCGGCCGGCGCGGGTGGGCGGGCGCCGCTGTTCGTCCATCATTATCAGTGTCCGGGCTATCTGCGCGGCGGCACCGGCGACGAATTTCCGTTCGCCCCGATGGTCGACGCCGGCTTCGTCGTCGCCTGCCTCAACATGGTGCCTTTCGACGAGCCGCGCGACGGACTCGGCCGGTACAGCGCGGCACTGGCCAGCGTCGAGCGCCTCGTCGATCTGCTCGCGGCCCGCGGCCTGATCGACCGCGGCCGGGTCGGCATGGGCGGGTTCAGCGCCGGCAGCGAAGCGACGATGTGGGTCGCGATCAACTCGAAACTGCTGTCGGCGGCAGCGATCGCATCAGCGCAATATGATCCCTCCACCTACTGGACGCAGGCGGTGCGGGGGCGCAACTTCGCGCAGGTCATGCGGGACTTTCTCCAGCTTGGCGCGCCCGAAGAGACGCCGGAGCGCTGGAAGCTGATCGCGCCTTCGCTCAACGTATCGCGCATCGCGGCGCCGCTTCTCATGCAGTTGCCGGAGCAGGAAGCCCGGATGGCGAGCGAGCTTCACGGCCGTCTTACCAACGGAACGACCCCGGTAGAAATGTACGCCTTTCCCGATGAGGGCCATGTCAAGATCCAGCCTCGCCACCGCCATGCGGTCTACCGGCGCAATCTCGACTGGTTCCGTTATTGGCTGCAGGACCATGTCGATCCCGACCCCGCCAGGGCCGAGCAATATCGCCGCTGGGAGGCGTTGCGGCTGCGGCGGGCCGGGTCAGCCGCGAAATGACCGCAGCCAGCTTTCGGCGGCGGCGATCTCGAGCAGCCGGATGTAGAAGGCATCCTTCGGCTCGCCCGCTCGCCTGAGATAGGACCGGACCGCGGCGCGGTCGATGATGCCCTCGGCCGCGAGCG